>Ga0209611_10000269_pt1 | contig 70249 bp, 46 predicted proteins | sample S1TSphgellanicum_3_FD_187693 | JGI IMG/M metagenome (GOLD analysis project Ga0209611, IMG submission 187693) | Host-associated microbial communities from peat moss isolated from Minnesota, USA - S1T2_Fc - Sphagnum magellanicum MG (SPAdes) (version 2) | ecosystem: Host-associated > Plants > Peat...
GGCAGGATAAAATGTTCAAATCTTGTCTTGAAAGTTTCATAATTGACACAATGGTCTTAATAGTAGACTTTACAAAGAATTATAGCTTTGAAGTTCAAAATGAAGTGCAATGCATGCACTGGCATAATTACCAAGTGACCATTCTTGTCCACATTTCTTTGGATTAGGAACCCACACCCTAGTCCTCATGATGAAACCATTAATACCTTCATGAAATACAATTTTTACATCTCTAATGATAAGAGCCATGACAACTATTTTGTGCAACACTATTTACGATTACATTGGGAAAATATGGTGGCAGGTGGTTTTAAGCCAAATTAACACTGGATTTGGTCAGATGGGTGTAGTTCCCAATTCAAGAGTAAGGCCCCTTGGTATATCATTAGTCATTACCCTCATATCACATGTGGATGCACTTGTATGTGGAACTTCTTTGGCTTTCGCCATGGAAAAGGTCCACATGATCGAGCTGGTGTGCTGTTTAAATGTTTCATTAAATAAGTTCAATTGGATGTGGAAGGTTCAAAATTACAAAATGCGGAGCAAGTTGTTTCACTATTGAGAAACAACTAAGCGACAAACCTAAAAACTCCTACTCAAGTGCATCAATGACATCTATCACTCGCACTTTCTTTCATGTAAAGGTTGATGATGTTGATGTGTTACTCAATATGCTATTGAAACTATCAAAGGTACTGGGGATGTGCATTCAATCAAATCTGTAGGTGCTATGGATGTGAACAAGCTAATGAAGAAGAATTTTTTTTGTTTTGCTATTTTTGTCTAGATGGTATTTTTCTTGCATGTGAGAATGTACCTTGGACCAAAGAATGGGAAGTTGAAATGTTCGTTCTAGCAACACTACCTTTGTACATGAAATGATGTTGGACATGTTTGATGAAGATGATTGGGATCAATTTGGAAAAAATGGTGATCATTTAGCCTCTTGCCTTACATTGGGGGACAATTTCTCCATAAACGTTGAAGAAAGGAATGTTGAAGGTGTGGATTTTTACATTTTAATGTGTACAAAGACAATATATACACTATAAAAACCATACATGTGTGTGGGGGTAGTAGTTCAATGTTGGTGACATTGTAGTGACTGGCAAATATTACCAAAAGTGGGGACATTCAAAACATTCTTATGTGTTTTTGAAAAGGTCCCAAGTTGTTGTTATGGATGTATGTAATGTTAAGGCCATCAATGGTGCCAACAAACCATAGGGTCTAGAGTAACGACCTTGTGAACATGCTACCACAACATGCGAAGGATGAAATTAAACAAGTCATAACTACTTTAAGTTGATCTTTCAATAGTCGTGTTATGCATGTCAGTTTATTTCACTTAACAACATTCATTGTAAGTGTTCTATTCTTGTACCCCAAATTAATGCTTGAATTGCTACATTATGTTCATATATGCATAATTACGTACACAATTGCTAGGATCTTGCATGAAATTCTAAACCTATTTTGGTTTTTTTTTTTGGGAGTTTTGATTTGTTGCAAGTGTTTAAGGTGAAGGATATAAGATGACAAGGATTTAAGAACAACAATGTGGAGCTTTAAGATGTTCACTCAATTTGCAACCCCAAAAATTTGTGTCGGGCATTAAAGTAAGTTGATGCAACTATCTTTAAGGGTCAGTCCTTGAAACATTAGGTTAGATTTCTTGGAAACATTGTACACTTTTGCTTTTTGTAGCACAATGTATTCATGACCATTATTATGCAACTTGATAAATTTCATTATTGATGAAGGTTTTGATTATGCCTTTGAAATATATCAATAAAATAATGTGACTTAATATAGAATGAATGGGCAAATGACATTGTGATTGGATTTTGAATTGATACATTAAAATGTTTCATCTATGATTTCCCATTTTTTTTGTAAACGACATTCCTAGTTAGAGGTGGTTTGCTATCAACATGTGGTGTGCTAATTTCTTTTGGTTTTCGCAACATGCAAAGTCCATGTAATACCATGATAAGCCATATAATTACTTCAAGGCAACATGTAACAGACACCTTTGAGGTCTAATAAGGATCTAACACATTTAGAAACTGGGCCACATTAGTGGACAACATTAGGCTGTAGTGTGGCATCAAGTGTAAATGATGGGAATGGAACATCAACAACAGATGTAGGAGCTTTGCTAGTCAATGCCACTTGAATACTACAAATGGGAAATAACAAAAATCTGGAAACCTCTTGAGTGAACTAGACAAAAATGTTTCAAGAAGTTCCAAAATAAGATTCAATGAAGAACTTGGGTCTCCAGCAATCCCTTTAGAAAAAAAATCTTCAAAAGACATGGGGAAGAAAGGGATGCTAATATTCCTTGCATTGTTTTTGATACATCAAGGATCAAAGGGAATGTTCGACAACTTGTGAATGGCTTAGTGGAGGACTTTCAATTGATGGCAATGGATGTACAAAGGGCAATTACTGAAAAATTAAGGTTGTTTGTTAAGTACAATATGGAAAACATGATCACAATTGCAAACTCAGGTGCTATAAACCACTTGTTGCATTCTTGAGGTCTTCAGATCAGAAGACGCAAGAAAATGCCATGACAACATTGTTGAATCTGTCAATTAATGACAACAAGGCTAAAATTGTAGCTGCATGTGCTATTGAGCCCCTTGTGGATGTGTTTCAAATTGGAAACTTAGAGATAATGGAAAATGCAGCTACCACACTCTTCAGCCTGTTAATCATGGATGATAATAAGGTAACAATTAGTGCATCAAGAGCAATTCCACCCCTTGTGAGTAGACATGTTAATAAATAAAATTCCATTTATGAAAAAAAAATCTACTATTGTTCTATTTAACCGTTCTATATTCCATGAGAACAAAAGGCGTATCATTTAGGTAGGTGCCATTAAACCCCTAGTAGAATTCATGGTAGAACCTATAACATGCATGGTGGATAAGGTTCTTGTTGTGTTGGCCACTTGGCAACCATTCTGGATGGAAAACATGCAATTGGTGATGAACATGGGATCTTAGCACTTGTAGAAGTTATGGAAGTAAGGTCACAGAGAGGAAAGGAAAATGCAATTGCGGGTCTTCTCCAAATGTGCATGAACAACAACAGACATTGGGCTTAGGTGTTGCAAGCCATTGGTCGTATTGTCCTAGTTAAGCACTACCCGTGAGCTAAAAAAAAGGTCCTACACACTAACATTTTCTCACTATGAAAAACCTGATTGCAATCCACATTTGCAACTCATGGTACTTATATGGCCTTGAATGTTAACAAACAAGTTGTAGCAGTTGCAACAAACACCCTATGTTGTATACAATATCATATATACGATGCAACTCACATGCAACTATATGCAACTATTTTGCAACTAATCTCCACATTAGATTCTCATGCACATTCCAATGTGGTGAATGAAATGCAATGTGGCTTTTCATTCATTTGTTGACAAATGACATATGTTAATACCTTTTGCAACTTATTTATAACTATTTTATAACTAGTCTAACGAACATATTTTTTAATTATTTCATTCATCCATTTAAGCAATGAATTTTGCTCCTATCCTTCGCAACTAACTTATAATTAAAGATGAAATGAAAATAAAAGATTTAGTGATAATTTGTAACTAGGTGTTTAAGTTTGGGTTTCAAAGCAATTGTATGGTAGTTGATTTTAATTGTACTAAACAACTAAATTACAACTTACAATGCAATTATACAAACTTCACATAACCATTATCATGTTGTCCTAGTTATAATAGATAATGTTGAATTGCATTGGACATCACTATTTATAAACATGAAATGGATTTGAAACTTTAAATAGATTTACATTCCATGTTGAAGAACACATTACAAAAACAAAAAAAAAATGTTTCTATCAAAAGATAATTTAATTATGAATCTAAATATAATGCCCAGGTTATTTCTAACAAACAATTTTTTCTATTTCAACAAAAGGTCAGATCATAAGAATGATGACTTGCAATAATCAAATATTGTCATCTAAAACATTATGTTTCATAAATGAATATTTTCTTATATTTTTCTTGAAGTGGAGCTTGAACCATGCAATTTCTTCAATCCACCTTATCTACTTGAAATTTGCCATGTTATGATATTTAGTTTCACATGTGAAATGAAAACAATAACATATCATAACATTATAATGTCAAAAATATTTAAATAATCCCTTCAACTTGAATAAAACTAGTTTACAACTATATTGCCATTAACATGCAAGTTATTTTTCATTAAAATGCAACATATGTAGAACATTGATACAAACTAAACTATAATTTGTACACTTGCAAATATAATCAAATATTGTGCTTATAATCAAGTAAACTAAATTACAATTTTAGGTATTTTTGAAAGAATCTTGTATACATAATTTTGATGTTGATGGATTGAAACATAATGAAAGTTTGGCCCTATAACATAAAAATAACAAAAGTCATCACAAATGTTCAAACACAAAACAAAACACATGTAACATGATTATCATTAAAAAATCACCTTTCATCTCATCATTATAAGTTAAACTAAACTTGTACAATCAACTTCTAAATAAAATGGAGTATATTTTTACATCATTTTTTTTTAATATATGTAAATAAACAAAAGACCATGAACCTTCAACATCCAAGAATAAAAGTAAGAACCTTCAACATTTAAAAGTGAAAACCTTCAACATTTAAAAGTAAGAGCAAAAACCTTCAACATCTAAGAGTAAGAGCAAAAACCTTCAACATCCAAGAACAAAAGTAAGAACCTTCAATATCCAAAAGTAATAGTAAGAACTTTCAACATCTAAAACCAAAAGTAAGAACTTTGAACATCCAAAATTAAAAACAATAACCTTTCATATCAAAAAGTAAAAGTAAGAACCTTTAACATCCAAAAGTATGAGCAAGAACCGTCAACATCCAAAAGTATGAGCAAGAACTTTCAACATTCAAAAGCAATAGCAAAACCTTCAACCTCTCTAAGAATAAAGATAAGAACCTTCAACTTCCAAGAGCAAAAACAAAAGCCTTCAATCTCTTTAAGAGCAAGAACAAGAACCTTCAACCTCCAAGAATTAAAAAAAAACCCATAAGCATAAGTGCATGAAGGTCATTAATGCATTGAGGCAGATTTGTTGATATACTACCATGTGTCACTTGCTTAAGGGTTTCCTGCCCAAATTTTAGATCTTTAAATTTCAAATTTTAAGTTGAAATATACTTGCATAATAGTTGCAAACAAGTTGAAATGTCATATATATTGGGTAATGGAAATATATATATGTGGCATGATCATATGTGTACTCAAGGTCGTACATTTGTTGCAAAGTAATCGTTGATTAGTAACTAAATTTATCATAGTTGTGATGTAGTTATTACATGTGATTAAAGTGCAACTTGTCAACAAAGTTAAACATGGTTTACTACAATCATATATATAGTGCATACATTATATTATATAAATATACATCTTGCAACTAATTTGCAATTATAATACAACTTTTTGATTTTCTGACATGGCATTTTATTTATTAATTTGTTGTATTTCCATGGTACAATTGCAATGTAGTTGTATATTAGTTGTTTTGGAGCTCTAGTTATAAGGTAGTTTAGTTGCTGCTGACACAATTTCTCATAGTGTCTCTCTTTACCTTCATGTTTAGTGTTGTTCAATATTTGTTAACTGATTAAACTATTATGGCATGTTGTGTTTTCTGAACCTATATGAAAATTTTAGGTTATTCCTAGGAGAATCATTTATGTTTGTGCATGTTTGCTTCACTTTTTGAAACATGGTCTTGCCTCTAAGAGTTCTTCGAGACAAAACTTGATGATGAATTTGAAGTTATGTTCATACAATATATGCAACAAGATAGGTGAGGGACAACCTATCAACAAATAATATAATGATTTCACATGTGAAGCTACAATTGTCTTAGTTATTTAAGAGCTGTAACTTGATACTACATCTTCAATTTTGATATAAGTGTGAAAATTTCCATACTGGATCTTGACCATGTGTCTTTGGCAACAACTGAACTAGGGTTGTTATTAAGAATTTGAATTCATTTAGACTTGAGGACCTACTTGAGGTGTTGTGTGATGATGGGCAATGGAAAATAAGATAAGATTTGAAATCTTGACCTTATGCTCTTGGACACTCATTCTTTTCTACTGGCAATATTTTTCAAATTTGGAGACCCAATTTTCACTAACCAATTTCAATGAGAAAATTTTACATGCTTCCTTGGTGGGCTCTGACTAGAGACAAGCTCTACAAGGAATCAAAAGGACCATTAGAACATAGGGGATTAGAATAGGGAGGGGCACCATGATTTGTAACATGTTGGGCATGGCCATGATCAGCTACACTACCTCCATGCATCTTCTCACTTAGGTTATCATCATTTCCACTAGCACCAACCAATGTTTCCATATACAGTGATCATAGCCCCATGCATACATCAAAGCTACAACTAATCAAATGGAATTGATAGTTAAAAGTCTATTTAAACATGATTGGAAGAATATGTTTATTGACTTTCACTTGTTGGTTTTTTAGTTACATTGCCAACTATGAGGATGGATTGGGTAGGTGGTGTTACAAGAATATGGGTTGCCCTTTGTGGATTTGTAAAATTGGCTATAGTTCTTCTTACTTATTTAAGGTACCATGGGCACATCAATCTAGTTATTCAAAATTGTGGTTTGTTAGGTATAAATGATACATAAATATATTTTTTAAACCTATAAGTGACATCAAGAATGCATAGTAATTTTTTAAGTGCCTTTTAAATGCACATATTCAACATGTACCCTTGGGTAGGTGTTAACCTTATTGTGGCAATTACAACATAAGGCATAAAAATCCTTCAATTTATCCTTGCTTTTAGTCTTTTATTTGGGGTTTTGTTTGGTTAACTTTTGCTTTTGGTTTTGAAATTCCACTTATTCAAGTCAAGAATTGAATTACCCATGGTAATTTTTAAAAATTTATCACAATTTTGATGTGAAATTTACAACTGTGATGCAACTTTTGAACAACCTATTGAATTGAACAACTCATTTAAATTACTACTTTCAAGCAACTTGGGTAAGTGTGGTATTGGGTTTGTTAATGCTTGAATTTTGAAGCCCTTTTTTTCAACAAACCTTGAAGCTGAAACTGATTTTTTATAGAAATCCTTGTTGTAAAACTTGGTTTTAGTGTTTAAATTGTTAGATCATGGTTGATATCAATTGATAGTCCAAGTTACATTTTGTTGTAACAGGAAACAAAACTTACCGATGTAGATTACTTATAAAATTTTCTTTTTGCTTATTGCTTACAACATGTAGACCAAATTTTTTTTCTAACCTTGCTTGTAGTTAATGTGTGTGGGAATCATTTGTAAATAATCAAATTTGTTAAGTTTGACTTTTGAATTTAATATCAAAGGTCCTTGAGTTCATTATCAAAAAATGGATACATTTTAATTAAAATTCTTTGCATTGTATTGAAATTTTTATTGTTGAACCTTATGCATTCTGGTGTAAAAGTATTCGCTTCTTTTTCTTTTGGAAGTCTTTTAGTTGTAAGTGTTTTGCGATTTGCATATATGTAGCTTATAAGTACATTATGGCCATTCTAAAAGAAAAAGGTTGCAATGATAACCAATATTATATTACAACAATTAATTTAAACAATACAAAGAGTATGCAACATTTCCAAACTAAAAAAAATGTTTGAATTTGTTATAGTGTTTGACTAAAAGAATTAATCTAAGCAAAATGTACTAATTTAAATCAATCAAAACAAATTTACATAATGAAACAAAATCACCCACCTCATAAAATACAACAGATGTTTGAAAGCTAGACCATGAATCCCACTTGTCAATAAGAAAAACAAATGGCATTAGTACCAAAGGAAAGCTAAAACAAGTTCAACAAACGCAACAAACTTGCAATTTATCTACCAATTTTTGTGCCAAGATAATTAGGTGATAAATCAAACTATTATAAATATAGTTCAACAACATATGTAACACATGTAAGATGAAAAACATAAACATATTAAGTAGATTACTACAATAAAACCCCTTAAATGAAAACCAAGCAGAAAGGACTTGTATACATTTTGAATATTTGTACTAATGATCAACATATATATTCATGAAGGATTATGTCATGTTGTTGAAAGTGTGCTGTTGGTGCCTCCCAAAAGGATCAAGCAATGTCTATAAACTTCAATCTAATCACATCTTTCCAGCACATAGAATCTAAACAACAATACATTTGTCACAATGATATAAAAGCAAAGCAATTTATTCATTCATTCAATAAGGACAAGGGGATTCAAGAAATCATGTTCTAGTATTGTGCACTGAATCTTTTGTAATTTGAACTTAAAAATGATAGCATACATTTTTTCAAACACCAAATCTATTGGGCTAGCCTTCAAAATCATACATAATTCTTAATAAAACATCCTTTTGCATTAAACCTCCAAAGGTATGAACTAAAAAAACAAAAAAAACTAGCACCACCATGGATGTGTGAAAATCATCACGACCTCCATGCTACTTTTTGAGCTTCCAAAAGAGTGAAACCATTACTAGAACCATGAAACCAACCCAAATACTTAAGAACTATTTTTCTTCTACAAAAGAGAAACAATTAGTAGACTTGTCAATCTGAGCAATAGATTAACAATACAGTTTGTATTAGTTGGCATGGATAGATATTTTCTCAAGCACCAAATCTATTAGGCTAGCTTTCAAAATCATACATAATTCTTGTCAAAACATCCTTTTACATTATAAAGCCTCCAAAGTTATGAGCTGAAAAAACAAAAAAAACTAGTAGCACCATGGATGTGTGAAAATCACCACAACCTCCATGCCACTTTCTTATCCAAAATAGTGAAACCATCACCTCCACCATTAAATTGCCAACCCACAACGTTAGATATAACATGCTTAGGAACTATTTCTTTTTTGTAGAAGAAAAACAATTAACATACTTGTCAATATGAGTAGTAGATCAATAGTACAATTTGTACTACTTGGCATTGATAGAACAATACAATCAATATGAAGACAAAAAATTATGTGGGAGCTAATTGATGATGTTGTAGACCCATTTTGCAATTCAAATCTTGCAAAAAGTTCAACATACCTTACTTGGATTTCACTTGTGTTTGCGAGGTGTTGGATGCTTAGGACCACGGTTTTTGTATCTGCAGTTTGAGTTTTAGTAGATGCAAAAACCTTTAGAGCAATTGGAACCTTGGTAGTGGACTTCTTCTTCCTCTTAAGGGGATTCTCAACTGTTTGGTCATTAGGTTGTAACTTCTTAGACTTCCTTTTACTAGTTAATGTAGCTTCATCCCCCTCTTCTTTTGGGTCTTCTTCCATGTTTTTGTTGTCTTCATGGTTTTGTTCATCCAAGGTGAGGTGTTTCTTCACACCTTTTATACATTTGTGGTCATGGGAAGTAGGTTGTGGTAGTTGTCCAAGGCCTTGACCATCTACCTTCTTATCCTTATTCTTCTCAATCTGAATGGGAGAAGTCACATCCTTGCACTATAATGTTAGTTTTGTTACTGGAAGCTTGATGCTTCCAACTGATAAACTAATAGTATTTGACCTTGTGTGTAGTAGGCACCACTAATCATGTTGAACAAAAAAGGTGATGGAAGTTCGAAGCAGATCTGCCATGTGGAATACGATGCAAAACATTAGTGCATAAAATCTAGCTTTTACTAGACTGAGTTGTGAAATGGCATACCCAAATGAATGTGAAAATTGTTATCAAAATTGTTTGACATTAAATTTGAAATTGTGAAGGAACTCCTACAAAAATACAAATGGAACACCATTAGCCATGTTGAACTATATATTATATAGACTTCATGTGCAATAAAAAACATGAATGGACTTAATAGAACACCAAGCAACAATATAGGGTCTTTAATTGGTTTTAGGGATCTATAATGAACCTTGATGGATTACAGGTAATAATGATGGATTTTATAGGACTGGAATAACTTTGAATGGACATTGCATAACTACAAGGCAAAGTGGATGGACTTTGCTAGACATTAAGCAACAATGAACAAATTTTGCAAGACTATGGTAACCATGCACATGGATTTTGTGAAACTAAAAGGACCTCTGAATGGACTTAGTTGGACTATAGGCAACAACACATGAATTCTATAAAATTACATTCTTTACGCATAGACTTTGCACAATTACAAACAACTTTAGATGAAGTTTACTTACCTACAAGGGACTTTGAATGGACTTGCATAGCTCCAAGAAGTAACAAATGGATTATGCTCAACTACACATAACTATGAATGGACTCTTCTTGTCGCATGGACTTTGTTCAGCTCCAAAGTACTATGAAGGGATTAACCATGATTGTACATAAGTGTAAATCCAAATTTTGCAAAGGTTGCAAGTAACTTGGTATGTATTGTGGACTTAAAAAAAACACAAAAATTTACCAGCAGACTAAGGGGTGACTACCAAAAGTTGTATGAATTTTGGATTTGGGATTGAATTTCAAATACTACAAAGGGACTACTATGGAAATTGTTCAACTGAACCTAATCCAAGATAGATGGGTAACACAAGTTCAAAGGATTAGGTTAAACATGTACCTTCCAAGATTGCACCTTAAAGTCTTGCATCCATTTCTTTTGCCTCCTTTTCTAGAACCTAGCTTCTTGAGGCCAAAAATTGTCCACCAATCTGCATGCATTTCCTCGTCACAATGTAAACACCTTGAAGAATTCGAGAAATGATTAAGTGTGCATTAAGAATGGTAAGCATGCTTGCAAGAAGCAAGTTTATAGTCCCACGAAGGTTCAAAACCTTTAAGGCAAAATGGGCATGGTAGTATCAACACATTATAATACAAAATCGGTGAAACATTGTTCTCCAAAAAAGAGATTGGCAATTGCGATGGATTACATGATGGACGTTACCTCCCATTTTTCATGCAATGAACTTGGGTGTAAAGCACAGACTTTTGCTACTTCCAAACATCCTTCTTGTTGACTACCCTTTTCCATGGCTCTTGTGTTTTTGAACTCTTCACTAAAACAAGAACATGATCAACCTTTTTTTTTCCAACAACTTTTTGAAATGTTTAGTCATTCGAGTTTGGGAATCTAATTCACATTGAAAACCATCTTGTTTGACAAGTGTTACTGCTATAATTGCTACAACTTTAGGGTTTTTGCTATCACCCTAATTTTGTAAATTCAAAATTTCTAGCGTTACAACATCCATTTGCAAGCATAATTCCAAGATTGTTTCGGTTACTCCTAAAATAAGCCCTTCATGATCCTTGATGTGGTATAAAGTCTTTCCAAGCTTTGTGATAACATCATCTTTGGCTATCAAAAGAGATAACACCTTAGCTCTTAAGGCTAGTATCTCTTTCTCCAAAGCTTGAAGACACCCTTGCTAGTCATCGAAGGCCTCAACTTGCTCTTGAAAATGATGACCATGGCTAGATGGAAGAGGCATGGTGTTGATGTCAGTCCCCATCTCCTTGTTTTCTACTTTCAAAAACCCATCGTCATTGTCACTCAAAATGCCATATTTGCCTACAACTTTGGCCAATCCAAGTTGCCTCCAAACACTGAATTCTCCAGAGCTAGTCCCAGATTGTCCACTCAACAAACACAACCTAGTTTACGTCTTTACTTTTCTTTTGACGTATAAAACCTTGAGCCTTCGTCTTATTGATCATTCAAATGTGAGGCATTTGTGTTATCTAATGCACTATCATCCACAACCCTTCTATCTCACCTATGATCCATCTTCAGACCAAGTGTATTGATAGCCATTCCTGTTATGACAAGGCCCAAAAATCTTTTCTACATCTTCCTTTTGAAAGTCCATGCCTTCTTTCAAGTGCTTAGGTGATGTACCATTGTTGCAAATGTCATACGTTTTAGCAAATTATTTTTGAATGACATGATTCTTCCTGTCAAAATTGATGTTGGGTTGTATTCCATACAGAAGCTTGACCCACAATGATGGCCTTCCCTCACTTTTCACCTTCTTCTTTTAATCACTATTTCCCAAACTAATGCCCAAACTTCCAATAGCAAGAAGAGAAATCAAACTCCCATTTTCATTATTCAACATGGTAAAAGAGTAAAAACAAAAAACTTCAATAAGTTAATCCATAATAACTCAATTGATTAAGCTCCAAATGTATTACATTCATGTGTGTTCTATTGTAATTTTGTAGAAATGTTCACATGCACATGTATAGTGTGATGATTTTGATGTGGGAGAGAGACAATGACCATCAGAATCCACCTTGCTTTTCAACATTAGCGTTGAAAAATGGTGGAGAGTGGGGAGGGAAAAGTAAGGTGTTAGATTTCAAATATTGAACGCCAATAAATTGTCCAATGAGGATGTATGGATATACGTGGGCTTACATCAAACTGTTTCAAATTTGACCCCTTATACATTGTTCTGTTTTTTTCTCAAACTACTAAGGAATGGTAAAGTTGCCGGATTTGAGCCACCTTACCTTGCATTCACCTTTCTACTAATGTTTTGTGAAAAAAATTACATTCATTATGGCACCGATCACAAAACTAATGTGAAAATTGAAGGAGTTCAATTGGACTCAAGAATGCCAATATGCATGGGAGACCATAAAGCGAAAATACATGGAGGCCCCAATTTTATTTGCATTGAATTGGGAAAAGGAATTACATGTACATCCAATTTAGTGGTAAGGGTTATACTAGCCCAAAATCTAAATAATAGGTGGAATCAACCTATCACATATGCATTGTGATTATTGAGTTCAGTTAAGTGGAACTACACCACAATGGAGCGAGAGGCGCTAGCCATGGTCTATGCCTTACATAAGTTTTGCCATTATTTCCTCAACAACCGATTTGTATTCTATGTGGACCACACATGGCATTGACCTACTTCATCAACAAACCATAATTTTTTGGCTGAATACTGAAATGGTTACTCTTGTTTTTGGATATAACTTTATTGTCGTATACAAACCAAGGCATACCCATTTGGTAGTAGACGCTTATCTCATCTCCTTCACAACATAGAACTACAAGGGGTACATGTCCAAATGGTAGGTGCCCCTCTATTCACTATACAGCCCGATTGGCTATGAGATGTTAGGACCTACCTTCACACTGGGGTATTCCTTAACAATTATCCTCTAGAGTACAAAAAGAAGATTGCGCTAAAAGCCTTGCGCTTTACATTACTATAGGGTAACTTGCATTACTTAGGCCAAAACAGAGTCTTGAAACATTGCTTGGAACCTAATGAGGCCACTATTGTCCTCACTAAATTACATAGAGGAGTGGCAAGAGGTCATTTTTTTCACTACAATAATTCATGGCTTTTCAAGTGGTCCAACTTAATTACCATGTCCATTTTGACTGAGAATTTGGTCAATTTGATTGAAGGCCCTTAGTGGTTAAAGTGACATGTTTCTTTTGATTGGTTTATTTGATTAAAATGACCTTTTTTACTATTTGGTTAATGTGAGATCTAATCAAATATGACCCAAAATGAACCTTTTTAGTCAGAATGCACATGGGTGTAGTCAAATGAGACATATTGTCAATTAATACTTATAGTCAAATAGGACAAGATGTGTACACCTTTAGTTAAAAAAGACAAAGGTGTAGTCAAATGAGACATGGATCCAAATGGGACATGTACAACCATAAATGGAAAAGAAAATATTACATATAAATGTTTACAAGTTGTAGGTAAATCACATATAGATAGGTAATTAGGAGGTAGGAAATTGAAATAGGGTAGGTAGGTAAGAAATTAAAGTAGGGAAAGTAGGTTAAAAAGTAGCTAAATGAATGATAGGCCTAGATTAGCATAGGTACATCTATGTGAGCCTACATGAACCTAGGTTATATCTTAGGTGAGCCTATGTTAGCCTAAGTAGGCCTTGGTTTGCATAGATTTGGTAGCTAGGTAATGTAAGAGTTATGGTGTAAGCTATATAGGGCCAATGTATGTAAGGCTATATATAATTAGGGTTTATTTAGGTCTACATAGCCTTTACATAGGCCTACATAGCTTGTATTTAACCTTACATAATCCTTTCATAAGCCTACAATATACACCCCTACATAGCCCTTACATATATAGGCCTAGTACATAACCTCTATGATATATTATCCCAATAATATTGGCCCCTATGTACCCCTTAGTTACATATATAGCTCTTACATAGGCCTACATAACCTTACATAGCCTAAATAGCCATGCCCTACTTAGCCCCTATGTAAGCCAAGTTAGGTAGTTACTACATAGACTTTACCTTGGCCTACATAATGTGCATAACCCCTATATAGCCCTACATAGCTCTTACCTATGCTTTGACACAACCCTACATAGCCTTTACTTGTGCTTAGACATAACCCTTAAATAATTTTATATAGCCCTTAGATAGGTCTAAGTAGCCCACAAATACCTCCTACCTAGGCCAACATATACAACCTAACATAGTCGTTATTTATACCCTACCTAAGCCTACATAGCTTAACTAACCTTTCAATAGCCTTAACTTAGCCCTTATGTAGGCCTAGGTAGCCCATACATACCTTTTACCTAAGCCTACATAGCCTACATAACCCCTACATAGACTTACATAGCCCCTAGAAGTAGGCCTAGGATACCCATACATACCTCCTACCTAGGCCTGTGTAACCTAACACATTCCCTACCTAAGTTTACATTTAGTAGGTACATAGTCTAGTATAATAGCCTAATATAGCATAGCATAGGTTAGTACTTATGCATAGGCTAATATATTATGTAGCCTGTGTTGGTATAGGTTATAGCCTAGGCTAGTTAGTATAGATACATAGCATAGGTAGCCTAGCCTAGATATCCTAGTTAGTATGTTTGACCTTCCTACCTTCCTATGTCCCTATCTATCCTCCTATCTACCTTTGTAAGTAGTGTAAAAGAACTTGAACATGTTTATTACAATATGTTCACAAATATTTTCACCTTATGAAGGTGGTGGTGCAATGGTAAGGACTTGACTCCTCAAAGTGGAAATGAGGAATTCAAATCCCCACACTTGCAATTTAGGCCATTACGTTAGCTAGGTGGTTTAGCTAATTATTCAAGTGGGTGGAATAGGCAAGGTGTCCTAGCTACCTAACCTATCTAACTAGGTTAGGGTAACTAACTAGCTAAGAGGTAGGTAGGTAGGTAGGTAGGTGGGCAAGTAGGTAAATAATTAAAAATTAATTACCAAAAAAAAACTACTGCCCAAGTTTTGAAAGGTCAGTCAAAATGACCTACTCAAAACAAATGTGTTCAATACAACTTGTCCAAGATAACTACTAATCAAGTTGAACATTTGTCACTTTTGGGTTGCTTTTGACTAGTTTTTCAAGTCTAAAAAATTGTGAATTCTTGAAGAGTTTGTTAATATTACTGCCAGGAAAATTTTGGATGCATGCTATTAGTGGCTTACCATCTACAAGTCCTGGGACAAATGTTAGAAAACATGCAACCTAACCTTTTCCATTGTGGCAAAACTTGTGATAGCCTTACTGTTAGACCTGTTCATGAAATGGGGGTTAAACTTTATTGGGCCTATCAAACCAGTGGGAAAGTATACTAGGAAAAAATACATTATAGTGGCAACAAATTATGCCACCAAATGGGTGGAAGTGAGGGCGTTATGCTCCAACATGGTAGTGGCTATGGCAAAATTCTTTTATGAATGCATTTTGATTAGGTTTGGATGCCCTCTAACTTCGGTTTTAAACTAAGGCATACACTTCATCAATGACACCATTTCCCACTTAGTGAACCATTTTTTTTTTCGGCACACTACCTCTACAACCTGTTACCTTCAAGGTAATGGGTAGGTAGAGTTGACAAACAAGGTAGTTAACATTATGTTAACCAAGTTGGTAAGTGAGAAAAAGAACAATTGAAATGAACATTTGGGGGTAGTGTTGTTTGCCTATTGTACAACCTACAAAGTCAACACATGGCACACACCATTCCAATTGATGTATGGGCTATACCCACTCATGCCTACATAATATCTACTACCTACTTTCACCAAGGAAGGTATTGCCGTTAATAACACAGTGAGGATACTAACCAACATGATATTCAAGAGTTGGAAAAATTAGAGGAAACTAGACTTGAGGCAATTGAAAACACAAGAGAGCAACAATGGAAATAAGCATGTGGTCTCAAAACCACAACCGTCCCAAATCCTTCCAATTGGGTGATTTTGTGCTCTAGTTTCCTAAAGGGCAAAAGAAGCACCAATACAAAATTAAATGTTGCTAGTTTGGACCCTACATGACAATGTTGCCTTCCAAACAACACAATATTGTTGGTTAATGTAGACAAATTTGACCCAAGTCTTATTTTGGTGAATATTAACAAGCTAAAACCCTATGTTCATTATGACTGTAATACCAAAAAACTAGTATATGAATTCCAAGGGGGGGGAGAAAAAAGGTATAACATTAGAAACACAAGAATCTTCATAAAAGTTTGTGGAGGACAAAGGTAAAGATAAGATAGATGAGGGAAAGGGTAGCCAACAAGAAAAAACACAAGACACCCTACAACCTAATTTCTTACCAGGGGAGACAATAACCAAACCAACCAATTTAGATGGAAAGGCAATTACCTTTATAGATGGGATCACCATTAGCTAGGCATACCTTACTTTAGCCCTAATCCAAGTAATTAAAAACCTAGAAGGTAGGGCAGACCTAGCAAGTACAACAGTCTTAGACCCTAAGGGTAGTAATGGAAGGTAGGGCAAATATGGAAATTAGGGCAACACTAGAAAAAATGCAAGAATTAAGGCTAGCTGCCATGGGCATGTATTGCATACAACCCATTCTTGAGGATGAAGGCTTATAGATGACAAGTGGGATGCCATCACACCAAGCCATCATGAAGCAAGATGAAGGGTAATTATCAAACCCTAAAAAGGCAAAAGTGAAGGGTGGTGTTTTTATGACACCTATCTTGTCCCATCAAGTAGGACAATTCAGATAAGGAGGTACAGTCCTCCCACACTTGTGGGAAGAAAAAGGCCCGTGTGTCCCTTCACCCCAAAAGAAAAGTGGGAGAATCTCTTCTTCATTTCATCGTTTGTTGTTGTTTTGAAAGCTTGAGAAGGAGAAAAAACAAGCTTGCAAAGAGTAAAAGAAAAACTAGGAGGAAAACCTTTTGAGGGAGTGAAAAAAATTGAGTTATAATGCATTGGAAAGAGGAGGGGAAGGTGTTCTTACTATTATAAAAATAAATCAAAACATAGCCAGTAAGAGAAGTGAAAAAAATGAGAATAAAGTAGGAAGTAGTTTATGGATAGGATTGAAACCATGCTGGTTCTTGAAAGAAACTTAGTTAGTAAGGGGAAAGAAAACAAGAAAAGTAAAAGAGGAGAGTAGGTGCATTAGGAAAGAGCAAGATGCAAGAGAAAAATTAGCTACAATAGAAGGTAGATATAAGCATGGTAGAGCAATGAGAGAGGATGCCATTATTGCTACCATGAGAATATCAGACCAGCTATAGAAGGAGACAACTCTCGTGAAAGAAATGCCAACAAGTGAAATAACACCCATGCAAACGCAAGAGGGTTGAGCCAAAAGGAAAGGGAAGGCCAAGGTGAATGACAAAGGGAAAGGTAGTAGTGACCCCGCACCCCCAAAAATAAAATTTGGAAAATTAGAAGATGGTTTGAATTTGAGGATGATTTTAGATGGGCCATGATGGTAGGATTAGAGGGATTATGGAGGTTCCATTGGGCCCCCATTAAGGAAAACCTCGTTTATTATTTTCTTAGGGGGATTATGAGTGTAGACAAGATTTAGATCAAGGCAATAGTTAGAGGGTACACTACTAGAAATCTTGTCATTTGTAACCAGTCACTATGTAACTTACATGCAATTGGTTATCGTTTGTAACTATCTCGGTCATGTTTGCAACTACAAATTTGGTATTGTATAATTTTTGGGCCATACAGTTGTGTGTGCAACTAACATGCAACTAAATGTGTACAACATGGACATGTGTCATAAAAATAATGGCCTAAACTTATACATACTTAAATACTATACTTAATATATCTATATAGGCTATATATAATAATATTATGTACTTTTAGTACTAAAGTTAACCCCATGTTAACTTAGGCTAGCCTAAACTAACCTAGGTTAAATAAACAAAAAAGTTAAACTAACCATGGCTAAATTTATTAGATTAAATCGATTATGGTTAAATTAAATTAATTTAAATTAATTATGGCTCTATTAAATTAGGCCAAACTAATTATGGCTGAATCAAGTTAGGCTAAATTAAATTATGCTAAATTAAGCTAGGCTAAAATAAATATGGCTAAATAAAGTTAGGCCAAACTAATTATGGCTAAATTAAGTTAGGTAATAATAGTTATGGCTAAACTAAATTAAAATATATTTATTGTGACTAAACTAAATTAAACTAATTAAATTAGGATAAAATAAATATGGTTAAATTAAATTATGCTAAAAATATTTATGGCTAAACTAAATTAGGCTAAAATTGACAATGGCAAAATTAAGTTAGGTTAAACTAATTACTATTAAACTAAATTATGTTAAATTAAATTAAACTAAACCATGGTTTAAATATGTTTGACTTTATTTTATTTTGGAATATTTTTTCAGAAAATGTACATTTGATTAAACAAAAAATTATTCAAAATCAATTAATATGATAATATTAAAATTTTATTATAAATAATCATAATTATTAATTAAGTGTTTATTATAATTATAATGATAATCAATTATATATATGTAATCGATATGTATTATATATTTAAATTTTATTATTTATGTTAAAATATTAATGTAAATAGGCTACACTAATTAACCTACAAGTATACAAACGTCCTAAACAATTATTAATTTAAACTAGATAATAATATCAAAATCATATTTTCATTAAGTAATCATAATTATTAAATATCCTATAATCACCTTTGAAGTGCAAAAGAAAAAGAGTAATGAAAAACTAGCAAGAAGAAAAATAAGCTTTCTAAGTTATAAAACGTTTTGTTTTTTGTTTTTTTCTTAGGACCCCTCGTACTTTCAAAGCTCATAACTTTCTTATTTCTTATTCATTTAAAACGATTTAAAGTGTTGTAGGAGCGCCATCTAAATTCCTACAAATCACATCTGAACTCTAATAGCCAAAAAAACAACATAAATTGAACTTTTTAGGTGTTTAAGAACCGGCCTTAATAAAAAACAATTTGAGTTTTTTGACCCCCTTTACTTTGGGGGGCCATAACTTTCTCATTTTAAATCTGTTTTCAACGATTTTTAGTGTGTTAGATGCGCCAAGAGGAGGGCTTCAAGTTTTGTTTGGACACCAAAAGCAACAAAGCCCTCCCCTGGCTGTTATACTTTAATACAATAGTTGCATCTAATGTGTAACTAGGTTGGTCCATGAGGTTTGTAGTGGAATGTTTTAACCCATATCCTTTGGCTTTCAATTTTATTTGGCTTAGTATATAAGTAGGAGCAATAGTCATGTTGAAACCAAATACCAAGTGCCATTGGGCAGGAATAAATGAAAAAAACTTGACCTTTATGAAATGGTCAAACTTGAAAATAAGATCGGATTATTCTAAACCTACTTATATAACCTAAACCTAGCTATTTTTCAATCTACTTACATACCTAAATAAGCCTACTTATTTAATAGGGTTTAATTATTGTCTACCTACCTAAACACCACGTGTCAACATCTTATTAGCCATAAATTAAATGATTTAGATTTCATTAATTAATATTTAAAATTTAAAAAATAGGTGGACCTTGATTGCCACATGTCACCATATAATTGGTGTTAAAATATTGAACACGTGTCAAATGGTTAATGAACGTTCCATGGTGTGCCACGTGTCATCATCATAGTGGTAAAAACTTTAATGATTAAGATTAATCCAATGTTGTAGTTACCTAATCAAGGCCCTAACATAGAGTGGTTGAGCCCCTTACAACAGGGGGTACCAAAGATGTGCAAAAACCTAGTGAACGAGATGGTAGTGCTAAGAAAGGAAGGTTGGTTAATTGTGAAAATGAGAGGAAGGTATGTTTAGAGGGTAAGCACAATCCTCTAGATGGTGCAGTTGAAGAATCATTACAAGACAATAGCCTTGCTTATTATAGTAGCAAAGAAGGGGGAAAACATTAATTGGATAAAAATGTTTTTCTAGGGCTTGAAGCTCGACATGGAGAAATGGCTGCCAAGGGGCACCAAGCCACCTATAATGTATGTGGCCCATGCCATGGACATGTTACATAAATGGTTTCCACTTGAAGGCCACTAGATCATAAGGTGGTTTGTGTCCAAATGGGCTATGAGGAGGATGAAGAAGGTACCATCCACCTTATAGTAAGTAACCCTATCCCCATAGCCTTCCAAGCTACTAAAAAGACTACAATTTTTGTAAATGGGGATTTGTGGTCTTTGCACATCCCATTACCAAGTACAAGGGAGACTAGGTATAAGATAACTATTTCTCCCATTGGTAGGGGGCTTGCCATAGAGGGGGAAATAATGAAGAAGGCAAAAAGGGTCAAGCAGCTCAGAACACATTTAAGGCAAGACCTTCTAAAGTTGTCAAATAGAAGGCCCCCAAGGTACCATCACCTCCCAAGACAACAGTAGCAAGCAAGAAGGTGCAACCTAAGAGGTAGCTACGTTGTCCCCTCAAATCACCCCTTGGAAGGAGTGTCCCTTCCATAGAGGGTAGGTCGAGGCAAGCTTTGATTCCAAGATTTCCTATTTGGAGGAAGCAATCATGTTTGATGTGGACATTGACTCAGATGATGAACACCCAATTGGGAGTCTTAGGCAGGAAGGTACAGTTTCTGGAGCACCATCACCTTCCTTCAATAGGGGAGGATTATAACACCTTGCCAACTTGCCATCACAGATAGTAAAGTCCACCCAAATTGATCATAATGAAACTTAGTTGGATAATAATCCAAAGGATGAAGACATGGAAGGACAAACAGCTTGGGAGAAGAGTAATTTGGCACCCTTGCAGGTAGTGGAAGAATGGGCTACTGTGGCCCCATAAGTAGGGAGGAATGGGGGGGAACCTGAACCTATTAGGAAAGGAGGGCTAGATGCAAGGCAACATACTGAGGGTGCTACCATCTCGACCACCAAGATGGGTTAAGAGGGTGAAGCTCTAGCCAATCAACAGACTACCTTCTCCCCTATGCATTCTATAAGATGTAAACCAACATTGTTTGTTGATAAGAAGGCATTTAGTTAATAAATAGTAACTCCTCCTAGAATTACACATAGTCAACAAGTGACGGTAGAGGAAGAGTCTATGGTTATAGGGAAGGTTAGGAACCAAAGGAGTTAGAAGTACAAAGAGTGTTCCCCTACCCCCTTTCAATAATCAATTCATACCATTGTGCTTGTTGAGTACGAAAACCCTAGCATTAGTGGGCACGTAATACCAGTGGTTGGATTAGGAGGTAGTAGGAAGAGGTCCATTGCAAAGGCCATCCTCAACCTAAGGATCTTAGTAAAAGTGGTAGAGCAAAAGGTTGAGGGTTTGGAGGAGGTGTAGAATAGATGGAGATATTGGACAAGGAGAAGATAGCTGCAATTAAGGGACAATAACAAGCAAAAATAATTGCCCAACTACATTTGGAGAAAGTAGTTGAGCTGGAATGTAGTTTCTAAAAAGAAAAAGTGAAAAATGAAAACCTCAACCGTTTAGTAGGGTGAGCAAATGAGATGTCTACCAAATTGAAGTAGAAAAGATAGGAAGTAGTGTTATTGTAGGCCCAAGTGGACAAGTTGATGGTGGACAGTAACAACCTTTAGGAGGTAGTGGATGTGCAAATCGAAAAAAGGTTCAGGGCGAACTACAAAATAACCACCTTGAAAAAACATATGAAGATGGAGGAGGCAAATAAGGTGAAACTCCTGGATAGGCTAAGCAAACTTAACAATGAGGCCTTTACCTTCAGACACCAACATGATATCCAGGGGGTAAAATAGGATCATAAAGAATATGTCCTACAATAATTATTACAATTGTCATAAGAGACCATAGCCAACCTACAAGCACAAATTGATTTGTTCAATAAGATGGTCATGCTTGAATTGTAGGGTCAAGTGGCAAAGTGGAAGCGCAAAGCTTCAAGGTTAGTTATGGTAAATGCCAGATTAGTTAAGTACAACACTCTCTTTAAGGAACATACCCTCTTGAAGTTGGAAGCAGTAGCTTGGTGATAAAAAACAAAGAAGAGGGAAACTACATGGAATGAGTTCAACGGGGAGCTCAATGCCATCTTGGATGTTGCCCTTTTCCCTACATTGGCAGATGAGGCGGCCTATCGTCAATAGCTAATGACTTATAAGCAAGCCTTCCCGACTTCAAAGTTGATGGTGCTCAAAGCATATTTAGTAGCTTTGATGGTAGTAGTGTAGAGGGTAACCCCCACTAATAATTAACCTTCAAGACACCAAGAACCTTCCTGGGCCTTGAGGAGGAATTTAAAACCCCTAAAGACATTGGTTCTCCTTCTAGGATAATAAGTGGTAGTGCATCTTTATAATTGCATCCCCACATAGTAAGGAGTATGTAATCTAAGGTAGAGGGGGGATAATGTTAATTGGTAGAGATATCTAGACTAATTAGTTCCATAGGCTTCTTAGTAACTACTAGTTATTAGTGGTAGACTTACTGTCCCTTACCCAAGGGGTGAAGTTAATGGGATTAGGTAGTTCGGGTTAATGAATTGTTGGAAGTAATCCACCTAATCATCTAGGAGATTTTTAAAATGGGATTAGGATAAGGGTCCTATTTTCTAGGGGTTAGTGTGGGCCTTGTGTGTGGTATGTGGAAAGAGGGATGAAAGGAAGTGAGAGAGGATGGGAAAATCATTCAATACTTGGGGGAGTGGGGGGTAACTTGGGAATGTAAGACTCTCATGGAGAGGGGTGTAAAGGAATGGAGAAAGATGTATGTACTTAGGGTATGATTTTAATGGAAGATAGCTACTTGTGTCTCTTATGATGTTGTGCTATTTTATGAGTGAGGAAGGTAGAATAGTTGATAATCTACAAATAGGATGTTTCCTTAAGTTACTAGTTATGTATTTTCTTTAGGACATGGAATAACGAGGTTTAACTTGTGGTAGCTTTTGAATAACCAAGCTATTGGTTACCTTTGGAAAGTAGTAGCTAGTCCTTGATGGTAGAAAGCAACGGGAAGGAAGATCAACAAAAAGCCACATGTAGATTGAAGGGTTCCTTTGCAAGTAATAAGCAATGGCTATAAAGGAAGGCAATGGGTTGCAGACGATAGAGAGCAAGGGAAGGGTTGCTTGAGATACTGAAGGTGGCAAGTCAAGTCACCATAGGACCTATAAGGCCTAAAAAGTAGGGACAACAATAGTAGAAGGTCTGTTAACCCCTTAGACACCATCTAGGAGTGTTGAAAGTATTGTAGAACCAACAAAAGTAGCTACTTTTGGGTTTTGATCACTTCTCATGTTTCCCCTCTCTACTTTTTCCCCATTGGTCTATTGGTTTTAAGCAATAGACCCTTACCTACCTCCTTCTTCTTGGTGCAATGTCTTATTTACTACTTGAGTAATTGTAGTAAAGTAAATTAGTGAAGGTAATTTTTTTGTGGATTAATGAGGTGTTGACCTTGCCCCTTGGTCTTACCTCTTAGAGGACAATAATGATTAAAGGCCGCAATTTCACCTCTTAACACTTGGGTTTCAACATTAGGTGTCCTTGGGTCTTTGCATCTTGGCTTTTGTTGTCCTCAATTGTACAATTGCATTCCTACTAATTTATGACGTGATGTATAAATGACATTTTTCTTTCCATTTGATAAGTTGGCACAAGACCCCTATCATGTGGTAGCTTGGCATTTGTTCCTTTTGTTACTATAATGGTGTTTTGTTTAGCCCCTTAGGGGGGGCACTAGGCATAAGGAAACAAGGATATGATTCAAACATTTTCTAGTAGGTGATTGGGAAATTGTAAAAGGAATTCTTTTTATGGGTCTAAACTTTAATAACAAGTTTGAATTTAATGCCTCCTTCCCAACATGATCTTTCAACTCATAAACGCCTTCTCTATAACTTAGTCCTTAGACATGCATGAGAATACTCTCGAGAAGCACACATTTCGGCACCATTTTCTTTTACTTCCATGTCCTTCAACACCACCTTAATGTTCACCACTTTACATCATGAATTAGATGGATTCTTCTTGCTTTTTTTGGAAGACTATGAATTAGACTAAGACCTTGAACTTTCATTTGATTCCTTCAAACTAGCATTGCAATGCATGCCGAATTTATTTGCAAGTGGTATTTTTGGGATGGTTTTTGAACACTTCGGAAATTACTTTCACCCCAAAAAATTTACAAGTGGATTCCCACGATTGTTTCAACTTTATTCTCATATCTCACAAGGTCATATTCCATGTCAAATTGCATATCTCCTTGCATAATCATATATATGTGTGAAAAGTGCATCCCCCCTTTTAACCATGACCAAGCCCTTCAGTGGAGTTCATCTTGATACCATAGGGGAAGTGTTGTACTGAGACACAAGCCACATTTTATGCCTTTAATTTTGTGATGCATTTGCAGCACATTTTTCCTGACATTAATTCGGAGTAATAACCAAGGGTGGATGTGAAGCAATAATCCATTGTATCGAATGCCTTTTGGAACTTAACCGCAATTAGGTTATTCTTTAGCTAAATGTTGCAAATGTCTTCAATTTGATGTCAAGAGGGGTCATATTTTAAGAACTTCATGTAGCAACTGGACATCATGCAACTTGTCTCCTTTTTTCGTGTATTCTATGCATTTGATTCTCCCCTATTTTGCAATCACCATAATCGTGAAAACGATGTTATAATCATCCATTTTGCCATGGGAACTTGTCAAAGTGATCCTTTGGGAAGGGCACTATTTGCATTAGCCCACTTTGGGGTTTTACATTCTACAAATAGTTATTTTTCTTCTTTTCTATTTCCATCCATTGTAGATGACACTCACATCATCGACCCCCCCTCCATTGTATCCTCTGCATACGAACATTTTTAAATTGAATTTTGTGCAATAGGTCTTTCTATCCAACCTCAAAAATGTGTAGCATGGTCCCCCTTTGGCTTGCCACTTGGTTTCGAGACCCCATCCCAATTTAACACACCATCATAAGGAATTAGAGTCTTGGGGGTTCCATTAAGCACCTCATCATTCAAATCATCCTTCATTTAAAATATTTTATGAGAATATGTTTAGCATATTGACTTTCTCTTTAGATTGGGTGATGTCCAAGTAGCCTTTGGAATTCTAATTCATTGTTATGCGCAATGGCCATTGTATCTATTATGTTGCACATCACCTTCTCTCACCTTCATAAATTCCTTTGTTTCTTCTTTCCTTTAAGTGTTTGGTTGCCTTTTGGGTCCAAGGTCCTTTGATAGCTTTGAAGGACCTCTAGCCCGTAAACAAGCCTTTCTCCCAATAACTTTAAGTGGCACTAGCTTCATACTAACAACCACCATCACCCCAACAACCTATTTGGGAAGTTGGGCCCTTGTAATTTCAATCGTAACACCTAGGTTCATGGTCAACTAACGTCCCTTCTTTCTTGAAGCCTTAACATGAATCGACAATAACACCTTCCCTTTTTAACAAGATCTCAAGGTAACATGCGATCTTTTATCACCCTTAACACATGCGTTCCCTTCTTTTGAACAATTCATCAAACAACAAATGGTTCATTTTCAAGTTCCATTTTGAAACATTTGCACCATCATACCTTCTGTAACATGTGCTTTGACGGAATACTTGAAGCCCATCATGCTCGAATTTTATCATGTTCCAGCCTTAAGGCAAATGCTTGACTTATAATTCGACCAATCTTCCCAACCTTTTGATTATCTTTTTAAATTTTCTTCACAACACTTCGGACCCACCTTAGACTGCCACATCCTTCAATTGTAGGCCTTCCTTGATGTGTGTGCACACATCCCATTGACCTTATGGGTATCCACTTAATACACTGCACCATAATAATGAGCGTATAGGGACCCATGATGCAGTTTGTAACACTTTTGTTGCCATTGCGAGAGATGTTAGCTTTCACATGGGACGAGAATAATTACATGCATTTCTTTTAGCTATTCTCAATTCCTTTCATCAATGATTTGACATTGTGATCACAAAAGATGGAATCTGCACCTTAGTTGACCTTGTCATAGTTGACCCAATGCATGTTGATCTATTTCCTCGATTTCACATAACTCAAGAATTTGCTACCTCTAATGCAGCTCAAGCCAAAAAAAGAAGCTACCATAATCAACACCCCATCGATCAATTCTTCTTTCTAGCAATTGAAGTATTTGGATGTTTACACAAACAAGCCGATATGTTCTTACACGAATGTGCCAATGCTATTTGGAGCCTAAAAATGTTAAAGGCCCTTCCCTTTTTTTTTGTCTTGGTTACTTTTTTCCATCAAAGATTTTCAATTACATTGCAAAGGATGCAAACATCCTCCATCTTAAGTCGGGCAGTAGCAATAGGTCTAGTTACGTCCCAACTTCTACCCATTCAAGACATAGCCCCCATTGCCACGGTTGACTTATTACAAATTGTTAGTTGTTGAGATGGAGAGTTTTTGACATCTAACTTGTTCTAACTTGACGCCCTTTAAATTATTCCTTGTTTTTGATACCTATGTACATCTTCCGAATATGTGGTGTGTTTTATAAATAAAGTTTTACAAGTTTTGAGACCATGGAGTTTGTAGTTGAAACATTGATAGATGGAGGTGGAATAATTTTTAAAAAATCATCATTAATATTGTAGTGGGGATTCTTTAGGGTAAGTGTCAATATTTTTCCTTTTGTTGTTTATATGAAAATTGATTGCACATTTATTATAAATTGTGCAAATGTATGTTGTGGAATTTTTTGAAATCCTAACATTTTAATATTCTACATTAACATATATATCCCTAATATGTTAAGTTTATTTTCGATATACTCATGCTAAGGACCAGGGTATCTAAAGATTCAAAAATACTCATACTATGAAAGTACCTTACCTTGGAACAATTTCTCTTACCTAGGACCCTACCCATTTAACCACATAAGACCTTTGGACATAATATGTATTAGTCTGCTATGTGAAAAATGACATACCAATACAACATTGGTCCAATCCTAGTCATATTGGGCCAAATCTTTGGAGAAGTATACAAAGAAAAAACCAACCTAATTTTGGACCACCATGAAGGCCAAAGGGCAATCCTGAGTTTATCTCAGAACAAGCTTCTAGGTGAGAGTCTTCAGAACTCTCTCTTTCCAGAGCTTCCTATATAATAATGCACCTGGTGGTGGAGGGCCACAGTGAACCAGCACCCACCAATGCACCATCCACTGGATGGCTGTTATTGCTCAGTTGTGGATGAACTTCAACTGAGTTAATATTTGATTTCACCTTGGTAACCAATTTTGTAAGAAATAGGTCTCATACACAGGTAGATAGGTAGGAAAATAGGTAACTATTAGGTAAGTGGATGGATTATTCTTAGGTAAGGGCTGATTTTACTACCTACTAACAACCCAGAAGTGGGTTATTAGTAGGTAGGTAGTAGAAAAAGCACTGAACTAACCATCATGGTTATCTAGGCAACTGGAACCCAACAGAAAATTGTTTCCTGACCACTTACCATCCATCTTTCATGGTGCACTGGTGGGTGCTGGTTCACATGGCTGTGGTGGAGCATGGGTGCGTGGTGCCTTGTCATTTTCCATTCGAAATTGATCTGGCAAGGCCACAGGGAACCAGCACCCCCACCAGTGCACCATCCACTGGATGCCCATTATTACTCAGTTATGGACGAGCCTCAACTGAGTTAATATTTGGTTTCACCTTGGTAACCAATTCTGTAAGAAATAGGTCTGATATGCAGGTAGATAGGTAAGAAAATAAGTAATTACTAGGTAAATACATGGTTTATACATAGCTAAGGGCTGATTTTACATACCTGGTAGAAGGTAGGTAATAAAAAAAAGCAACTGAGCTAACCACCATAGTTAGTTAGGGAACTGGAACCCAACAGATAATTGTTTCTTGATCACTTACCATCCATCCTTCATGGTGCACTGGTGGGTGCTGGTTCACTGTGGCCTCGATCATCAGGCAGACCTATTTACTTGACCGCTGTTTTTGATGGCCCTTATCATCAGTAAGATTAGTACTTGTCTGAGTTCAGTACATCACATGCTTTATGAGAACCCTGATAACTTAAGAGGATATTTGGGACGAAACTCTGGAACGAGTAGGTGCAAAATAATAGAGTAATAAGAAGGCAAGGCTACTGTTATTACAACTTATTACTCTACCGACAATTTTTGATACATTAGTTATATCCTTAAAGTGCACAGGGTATATGAGTTTGGTCATATACAGGGTGAGATTTTTAAAAACATGCAAAACAGTACATTAGCATTTAACTTGGGATCAAACTCAGAAAACCAGCAATTTTGGTGGTAAACTGAGTTTCATCCTGTCTTTCCTTTTTCCTGAGCGCCTCCACTGCTGCTACATATATTTTCACTGCTCCTAATTAGTCTCGGACCTCGTGCATTAAATGCTGAGTATCAGCATTTCATACTGAGATTTAATGAAATGTCTTTACTTCGCGCATACCACTCAAAGAGGGAATAGGGAGTGAAAGGAGGCCCAAAGACAGGGTGAAGAGGGGGTTACTGTACGGATACCTCTATTGTATAGTCATCGTTGATTTCAGTTTACTTATTCATAAGACAGGTATTCAGGGGCTGAGATTTCACCTTGGCGTGGGTTGAAATCGAGTATGAAATTAAGTAATGAAACCAAACCAGAAGCTTCAGGAATCAGGGATGCAACGGATGAAACTGCAGAAAGCGCGTAACAGTATGAGTGAAAGCAAGCGCGTTAAAGTGACAGTACCTAGGTACCTTCTAGCCAGGATGCTGAAGTGGTGTGTGCACTAGGGACAAACATACATTTCAATGCAGAGTGGCAACACGACGTGGCACCAAAAAACAAAACTCCTGTCCCTAATATACCTTTTTTTACCACTTTGACACAATTTATTGAATAATTAATTAATTTTGAAATTTTCATTTCAACAAATATAATATTGTCAGGATCAATATTTTCCTTCTAGAATCTTGTTATTAAATTTCTTTTGGGGGAAAATTTCAACTTTCCTCAAAATATTAGTGTCAAAGTCGCCAAGGCAGTAGGGTAGGGTAAGTTAGACTGATCTGAACCAGATGATAAAGGCTATGCGTGGAAAAGCTATACAGGCAATAATTTGTGAGGAAAGTTACCGTCAGTGTCCAAGGCCATGGATTAAGGTACCTGGGCCCATAATCACAATTTGAAGCACTTCATTGCATGTGCCACTTGACAACCTACTTGAGGTGGACCCTTAAGCCATTGAACCAATAGGGTTTTCCTAGGCCAAATTTCATTGCTCAGAGTAGTGGGAATTTCAAAGGAGTAGAGTGTTTGAGTATGCCTCATTTTTCATTCACAAACATGGGTCGAGATTAGTATACTTGTTTAGAATATTAGATAACATATTGATATGAATACCTCAAATTTGCCTTTTGCTCCCGGGCATCGCATAGTCACTTATCCAGATTTGTTGATCATCCTTCCAAATATCAATTTTCAATATGCACAAACATCATTAGCCACTAAAACAACCATCCGTTGTCTTACCACATGTGCCCTGAACCATGATTTCCTTGACATAATTTCTAAAATAATCTCAGGGTACACAGAACAACAGGTTATGTATTCATTAGACTACGTATACACTTCTTTCTCTGTTGTATATCTTCCAAGAATCCCAAAACAAGAATTAAACCAATATTCATCCATTATGCTCTACCAAATTTTTTTTGTGTGTCCAAGGATTATTGAGGGAAATACATAGCACCTTAATAAATAATTTAGATAAGTGGGTACCTAATTTTAGTGGTTTGGCAATTATAGGTGCTTTCTATGATCCACTTATCAGAGACATTGTGGTTCCAAATAAACCCTGAGCGTGGTTGGGTTACAAAACCCAGTTGTGTTACACCCTGCATTTAATATTATGGCAAGTACTGAAGGACAAGAGTTAGGGATGGCTTGTCTCAATGTATGATCTGGAACAAAGAATGATCGTAACATACGCCTTTGTAGATAACCGTAAGCCAGACTATATATCAAATCATAACTGGAGATATGAATTAGTGTTGTATGGGTATCTTGTTTCTTCTCTGCCCTCAGGGCTGGGTAAAAGTAAAATTTATAAATTATTCACCCAATTTTATTACCCCAAAAATTACATCCCACCCAGATCTGGGTATATTGTGAATGCAAAATTTGTTATGTTGGGTCAGGGTTCAGGTACCCCTAACTAGGCACACTCATTTGTATGGGTAACCATCAAACATGGGTAAACTATATTTATCCCATTGTGTTCTTGGGTATGTAGGAAAAATCAAGCATAGTTAGTAGATTTTGGAATCATGAGGTAAATTTTCCAATATAATTCTTTTTTTGGTAATCATTAACAATTTGGATCACGAAATTAGAAGCTATATTTGCAGTTCTTTAAATTTGAGTAGGTTACAATTAACATAAAAAAATTCACAAACTTGTAAAATGTACAACACATAGTAATGATGTTTAATCAACATTTGCAAAAACAAGGTCTAATTCCATATATTTTCCTTCTCACTTGCAACCCTATATTCATCAATTATATATGTGGGAGGAGTGTATTTTTTCAAACATTCACTCATGCTCCTTGGCCATGTTCCTTCTAGGTCGTCAAGGCTATTGGAGTTGAGATTTTGAAATGTTGGCTTATCAAAAAAAATGTTGTCATAATGTCACTATGTACAATTTATGGTGCGTTCACACTTGATGTTAAGTCAGTGTTAAATGAAATTCTAGATGGCGTCCTAGGTGGCACGCAATGTTAAATAGGTGATAGCTTAATGTTAAGTGAATGTTAGCTTAACATAAAATTTTCATGGTATGTAGGATTAAGTCCTAAATGACTAGCATGATGTTACAGGACTTAACACTAGAGTCCCTAACACCAAGTGTGAATGCACGTTAGCAGTCTACCCCCATCATTAGTCTTAGCATCTCAGTACACTCCTCATTATGCCTACATTCCCATCCGTTGGTTTGTACTCATTTCATAGATCATCCCTTCAAAGCGCCACAGAGAACCAGCACCCACCACTTCACTATCCACTAGATGCCTGTTACAACTCAGTTGTGGATGTTCCTCAACTGAGTTACTACAAGGTTTCATCTTGATAACCCATTCAATAAGAAGTAGGTCTAACATATAGACAGGTAAATAAAAAAATAGGGGACTACTAGGTAAGTAGAGAGTTCATACATAGTAGGTAGGGGCTGTTTTTACTACCTACCTAAGTGGTAGCTAGTAAATAAAGCAACTGAGCTAACCACCATGGTTAGCTAGGGAACTAGAACCCAACAGAAAACTGTTTCCTGATCACATATCATCCATCCTTGATGGTGTACTGGTGGGTGCTGGTTCACTGTGGCCCCTTCAAAGGCCTCTACATCAAGCACAAGAACAGGATTGAACTTTGATTGCAAAGGAAAAGACTAATAAATATATGCTTGGCAGTTTCCAATGTGGCATCTATTTTTATTTACCTGGATTTTATAAACCCATCCTTAGATCTGGGTACTTGACCTAGTTATATCTTTCTGGAGTGTGTAATAATCACTTAAGAAAATCCAAATATTCATCACATTAGGTACCCAACACAACTTGGGTTCTTGTCTAGTTAGTTTTTACCCTACCCTTTACCCACATCACCCACCCTACCAATCATAGTAATGATTTACTAACATAACACTGATATGAACCTTCTATTACATCAGGAAAAATATCATACCCTTGAAACAAAAGTTCAAACCACTGTCAAATATTTTAGACATTTCAAAGAAAAGAAGACTACAATTTGAGTGGCCTGGAAAGAGAGTATGGGTGGAAAAGCTTTCCAATGATCAATTTATTCAATTAGAAACCCTTGATTCAACTACATGTTGATTCAACCTATCTACTAAAAGGATATCAGCCATTTTACTTTGCATTACTAAATATACCATCTTCATAACATTAAATTGTTAAGAAAAAGGAGATCACTCATGTAAAAGTGTAATTAAATATTGTAATTTTAAAAAAAAATCAGACAATTATATTCCATTTGTGGATTATAAATCCAAGGACACTTTCCAAGGTTCTTATTTACAACAAAAAAAAATTCAAACCAAGCAAAAGCATAATGAGACACAAGATCCCCAACATAAAAAACTTTAACCAAAAAACTAGAACAAAAATAACCAAACTAAACTTTAAAAATGGAATAATTATCAAAGTAACATAATTAATTTCAATTAACAACCACAAATTTTTTAATCTAGTTCAGCTTGAGTCTTCAAGATAATTCACTTGACATTACGAAGGGAATTGGAACAATAAACCTTAGGCAATTTATGAAAAATATGTACAGTCCTTGCATGTGACACCTGATTTTATGTTCATGTCATGAAATGATAATAAACTTCCAATTGAATTTGAGCAAAAGACCCAAAGATTGGTCCAAGGTTTAACCTTATATGCAGGGATCTCACTTGTGAAGCTACTGTTTTTAGCCATCCAAGGCTTTAACAAAGTCATTTCTTTCACAACTAAACCATGTTCAACTAGACCTACTTATCTAGAAGCTAGAACTATCTCATCTACAAAGAAACAAAATAACCCAAATCCACCAAGGATGCAGTGTGATGAAAAAGGAAGTTGATGTTTTTTTCTGTTTGGGTTTGAAAGGCTAGAAGTGGTGACCATGGTTGGAAATGGTTGCAAGAGAACCTTAATGCTACTTGCAAAAATCAAGATGTGATTTTTTTGTTTAGTAAAAGGACAACAATATGACAATCCAATGAATGGCAAAATGAATAGAGCTTATTTGAGGTTTTTTATTCATAGTTTGGTTTACAAATCCATTTTCCTATGTGTGAGTTGGATGTGTGATAGTGCATTGGATGAGCTTGTCAAGATTTTGGGAGAGTGTAATTGTTTTGTGTGGTATTGCTTGGTGAATGGAGATGGTGTTGGATGGTTTGATTGTGGGAAATTGTGGAAGGAATGTTTCTTAAGGTAGTTGTCTTGCATCAAGACGATAATTAAATGTTTATTAATTTCGCATTAGATGTTGTTGATAGGAGTTTTCATGCTATGTTCTACAAAGTACACACAACTCCATTGTGTAGCCTAATTTGTAGAACAAACATTATAGGAATGTTTGGAATAGAATATGACAACTATTAAGTCATTTTACGGTTTTTATGAGCAAGAGTATGTGTTGCTGTGAATGTATGTTTTTTGAACATTAGTTTCTCGCAAATGACCTTGAAGGTTTGTGAGGAAGACATTGTTCACAATTGTTGTGTTTGAATGTATGAGGTGACAAGTTGTAATTAGGGGAATATTTATAATGTGTATCATTCTGTTGTTATGTCAAAGTGTTTTGGTTAAAAATTTGATGTTATATCAATTAATTCATGTATCTGTAAATGAGAAAGACAAAAGGTGTTGAGTTGGATTGTTTAAATGTGATATGCATGCTTTAAATGTGTCATGTGTAATGCACCCGTTGTGAGAATTTGTGATGTTGAGATGGACTTATGTTATGCATGAATTATATGTTCCAAGTGACAAGTCAATGTGTATGTTTTATATGGTTGTTGGGTGTTGTTCACTTTGACAAAAATTCATGAAGGATAAAAAAACTTTCTATACAATATTTATAGCAATAGGCATCTTCAATTATACATTGACATATAAAGGACTATTGGTTGCATGTTTGGCAATGAAAGAAGATTCAATTACAAGTACAATTGAAGGTGTGATACCTCAAGCATCCTTGATCATAACACTTATTTTGCAGCATACATTACAAGAGAAAGTGGTTTTTATCACACAAAAAATTACAACTCATGACACATGTGAAGTAAATTGTGTGGTTTCATCCATTACAATGTACAATATTATGTGGGATTTATTATGGCATATAATACACAAATTTCAATTTGACACTAAGTAATGACACATTACAATTGAACACACCAAAAAAAAATTTCATTGATGACCATTTGTGATTGTCTATTTAATTGCCAAGAAGTTTAACATTTACAAACTTTTTAGTGAGTTGTGATTGATGGCTTTTTAGTTTAGTTTCAAGTTTCAATAGTTTGGTGAAGATGATACCTCTTTACTCAATCACATATGTTTTAATACCAACTTCAATATGCACCTCCATCACTCCATCAATCTCTTGATTGTTGGCCCGAACATTGTGGTCTTGCTTCTAATTTGCACTTTCACCAACTAGCAACCAAAGATTGCCCTTGCAATTTGGCCATGAGCCATTTGAAATCCATACATGTGACACATTGGAAACATCAAAAATTGTTAAATTAAAAAAATTGGATGTGTTAAAAAATCACTATCTATAATAAACATTGATATATGTATTTTAAAGATCTACGAATTGTGTATAGGTTTGTGGTGTTGGATTCCACTTCAAGTTTGAATGTTACCATTAATATGTTAACTATACAATCCCTAAAAATCCCAATTGACTAACTTCCCAAGTTGTTAAAAAAATGGAGGCTTTTGAAGGTTGAACACTAAACCTTTGTTTAATTGCATCAACTGATTACAAATCTCATAATGCTCAAACATCAATTTTCCACAACAAGATGTCAACTTGGCAATTAATAATTAATTAGGGTTTGATCTTCATTTGTGAAATGATTATTAGGACCATTTATTAGTGCCAATGCAAAGTTGAATGGACCAAAATGGGTGTAATGGCATCATAATTTGTAATGTGAGTGTGGTTCAAAATGGGGCGATTTTATTTTAAATATTGGAGTTATTGATTTAGACACTTAATTTTATGTTATTAACTTGAATAGTTATATGATGTCAATAATTTTTATGAGTACAATACATAAATTAAAAAAAATTGGACATTTAAAGTGAACATTAGGGACTATACAATTGAGAAAAAAATGTTCATTCATTAAAGATTTGTATTTGTCATTGCTTATGGACATTAATAATGAAAAGTTTAAATAAATATAAGATCACAAGTCAAACTAAATTTTTAGTTTTCCAAATCACCATGGTATTTTCAAAATCATTTTTGAAATTCAAAATTTGAATTTGCTACTTCATCCAAAGTTTTTTTGAATTTTAAAAATTGAAAAAAGGTTAAATTTTATGAATTTTTTAATGATATTACAATGAATGAACTTTAGTAATGCAAAGTTGAGAAATTTTTTATTTAAAAATCTCAACTATGGTGTGAATTGGTGTTAAAAATGCACAATAAGTACTAGTTATAGTGTCAAGAAAGGCCTTTTGGACATGAAAATTTGATGCAAACACTTCAAACATTTCAAGTTCCATCACAACATATTAAATGAAACTATTTTGAAAATATTCATATAATAATACTTTGATATCCATCATTCAATTCCTTGAATAAACATTTAAAAACATTGGTTCCATAGGTAGTGGGTCTTATTAGTAGGTTTACACCTTAGGGTTCAAAGGGTAGAAGTGGTAATCATGGTTGGAGATGATTGGATGAGAAACTAAATATTACACATGCAAAATAAATATGTAACTTATTTTTTAGCAAAAGGACAACAATGTGGTTGTCTAATGAATGGCAAAATAGGTGGAGTTTTTTTTGAGGTTTTTCTATTCATGCTTTGGTTTGCAAACATGTTTTGTTGGGTGTGAATTGGATGCATTATGGTGCACTAGACAAGCTTGGCAAGATTTTGGGAACGTGGAATTGTTTTGTGTGTGCGCTTGGTCAATGACAATGGTGTTGGATAGCATAATGGCAAGCAATTATGGTAGGAATTTTCTTTCTTAAGATGGGGGTTTTTCACATAAAAGGTAGTTAAATATTTTATTAGATGTTGTTGATATGAGCTTTTGTAATATATTCTATAAAGTACATGCACAATTGTGCAATCTATTTTGTAGATAGACTTGTATTTAAACATCAAATAGGAATTCTTACAGTAGGAAATGACATCTCTTAGGTCATTTTAAGGTTCCGATTTTGCATAATAGGGTACATTCATAGATTAATGAACTAGGGGTGCTCCTAGAAAGTCATGACAAGGAGTTTTTTAATTTATTAACATGTTGATGTGGCAATGTAAGATTGGCCAAAAATTGTTTTTAAAAAATGTTTAAATAATCCTGAAATAATGCTGAAATGGTAAATTAAATATTGGTTATAATGCTTAAAAAAAAGTGTTTTTGTGTATTTTATATTTATTGGATTACTTTCAAATGTATTCACATGCTACATTAATATGTTAAAAAAACATTGTGGTATAAATGTTCATGATATTTTGGAGTTAAACATGATTTAAATACCATAGCCTAGGGTTAGTTTCCACATTGACAAAACAAATTTTTTTTTTCAAAAAATGAATTCGTTTTTAAATTTTAAATTTATATATTTTTCCATCATATATTATAATATTGTGATATGAGTAGTAAAATTATTTAGAAGGTAGCCTATGATAATTATGATGATTTTCAACATGTCAACTTCATATTTTCATAAACTTTCATTTCACTATTTTGAGGATTATTTAATGATGAAACTAACTTTAAGGTAAGGTAATGTAAACTAAGCATTGGTTACACTTCATGTGGCTCCTATTTGTAAATGTATTTAGTATGTGTTGTGAATGTCTATTCTATGAAAATCAACATCTCACACTAGATGATCTTGAAGGTATGTGAAGAAAATATGGTTCACTATTGTTGTGTTTGAATGTATGGGGTGTTGGGTTGTGATCAAGGGAATATTTGTAACCTTTTTTTTCATTTTGTTGTTTTGTGTTTTTGTTAAGAATTTGAGGTTATTTATATTGATTGACTCATGCATTTGTCAAATAAAAAGATCACACAATGTGTTGAATCAAACTATTAAATTTGATATGCATGTTTAAAGTGTCATGTGTAATGTTGGATGGTGAAAATACATGATGTTGGGATGGATTTCTATTATGCTAGATTTTTGGGATCTATTATGACTTATTGGTTTATGGCTACATGGCTTTTAGGCATAGGTGTTTTTTAAGATGTTGACCATAAGTATGTGGTAAATTGAAATTTTAACAAATAATCACTTTGTAATTGAAGAAAACAAGCATTGTGAATTGGGCCAATGCATAAAATCCAATTCAAACACTTATTTGGATGATTAATAAAACCAAATACATAGTGTTATTTGAAATTTGAAGCAAATTCTATTATAGTGTGTCTACCATAAATATACATGCATGGTTTTTTGAATTAAAATGATTATTTTTATTCAAATAATATTAAATATCACTAACTTTGTGGATTCATAATCCTAAGGCCCAAACATCAAAACTTAAATCCAAAATTAAATGCATCACGTTTTGGGAGGTATATATTATAATACATCCCAACTAGAGGCCCCAAAACTATGAAAAAATGAGAGTTTTGCAACTAGGCTTGCAATTGCATTTTTAAATTATAATGACCACTTGCAAATCATCATATAAATATGATTATAGTTGTGTTAAACTAGTTGCAATAGACATGACATGGCATATATTGTCCACATCATCATATATGGTGAACAAAATACATGTAACTTAGTGTAGTTGCTTTATAACTAGAATATGAGATTTTATGACTCATTGCCATGTGTTTTTTTTATGGGGAAATGATCACCATGGCACATAGCAAATTTGAGAATCTTCAATTTGCACATGTTTTCGTGTGCAAGTAATATTCAACTTAACACATGCATGAATAAGTGTTTACAAGTAATTATGACACAATTCTAGCTTCATCACATTATGCACCTTACAATTTGCAATGTTTGTATTTATTTGAAACTATAAATCAACTAACTTCCCCATTATGCAATATACATACCTTTCTACAAAATAATAAGTAGCATGCAATAACTAAATGACAATGAATGAGAAGTAAGGGGGTTAAGTTCACCACTTTAAATTGAACAATTCAAATTGGTGTCAACATGGAATTATGCCATAATTATGCAACTTCATCACATTATGCACCTTGCAATTTGTAGTGTTTATATTTGTATGCAATTATAAATCAAATAGAAATTAATTAGTTTCCCCACTATGCAACTTACATACCTTTTGTGCAAAACAATGAATAGCATGTAGTTCAACTAAATGACAATAAGTGACAAGTAAGGGGGTTATTCATTGACCTCAAGTTAGACTTGTAACTCAAATGAATGCTAACATACAATTATGACACAATTCTAACTTCATCACATCATGTGATTTACAATTTGTAATGTTTGTATGTGTGTGTAATTACAAATGAACTAGCTTCCCATTATGCAACCTACATACATTTTGTGCAAAATAATGAGTAAAATGTTACAATTAAAAGATAATAAGTGACAAGTAAAGGGTTCATTCATTAACTTCAAGTCAAGTAACTTGTCAAAAGCCATGTCTACTAATGAAGATGATCATTACTTCTCCTCCCTTTACACAAGTTCAACGCCTTTAGCTCCTAACCAGTTCCTAATAATCTCCATTAGAAAGCAACCAACCATTAGAAGGATGCACAATAGTTTAACAAGCATCCTAACCAAATGAACTTGAAGCTTGAACCTTAACTATACTCTTGTTCAACAATGGAAATCATGGAAGTGCCAACTTTATCTCTAAGCATTAGCATTACCTTTATGTTGCCTACTTCTTTCCCACAAGCCTCTTGGTATGTTATTACACACAAACTTCACTAGCTCCAACTTAATGAAGGAAAAAAAACTAAAGTAATTTACTATTGTTGTTTTTAACAATTGTTGCTAACATACAATAGTTGTAAAAAAACAAATTGATAGCAAAACCTAAAACAACAAGCAAAAAAACATTTATGATAGATATTTTGATCATCCTTCAAGCTTAAATTACTTGTTTTGTTAACAATGTCCATGCATATATTGTAACTTTACAATTGGTGACAAGGAAATCTCTCACCCATGGGTGCAAACAAGGTACAATGAGCCAACAACATTATTTAAAATAAGGATTGCATGTTTTATGTCCAACATTAAGTTTTTCATATGAATCAATTTCTGAGTGAAATCTTTTGCAAATTGTTATAAAAATTACTTTTAGTTGTCCCAATACATGACATTTTTTTTGTTTATCAATTTTGAAAAAATATAAAAATTTGAAAATGTGCAAGTTCTTTGTAAATTTTGTGTTACATGTTTTTTAAAATGATAATAATTTAAAATCATAACCAAAAATTCATTTTTAACATGTTTTTCTTATACAATAAGCTAAAACTTTTCTTAACACATCATGTACATTATACCCCATTTATATGTGGTACATGACTTTTGAGCTTGTAAAATTCTGGATTAATTTTGAGAAGTTTTTTGAATTTTTAAAATTCTTTAATTCCACATTTTTTAAAGTATGAATTTTTTTGAATGTGGTTAATAGGTTTTTATCCTCTTAATTTTTTCCCAATCAAAATAATTTTGTTATATGAGTCATTTTGATAGTCTTTTGCAAAAATGAATCCTTTGGGTGTAATTGACATTCATTTTCAAATGTCTTAATCAAAACATAAACCTAAAATTTCATCAAATGGATTTTTGGTTTTAATTCGTTCACATTCATATGAATGAATATGTAACAACTTGCCATGATTACAATGGTTTTAAATGAAAAAACATAAATATTTCTTTAGTTTTGATTGTTTTGGTTTGCAATTCAACACCCTTTCTGGCTTGATGGATGGTGATTGCACCCCCATGATTCTAATACCTCAAGGGTTGTTTAATTTTTTTTATAAAGAAATAAGAACAAACTAAAAGTAAAGAATACAGTAGTATAAGTGCTTTGGTGAAGGTATTTCAGGGATGAATGTGGTCCAGGGTGGTTCTGAGGGAGGACGAGGTTCATTGAAAACAGATGAACATTAGGGCTGCTACACAGGATCAACATGACCTCAATGATGACCTCATCCAACTCTCATGAACACGTGAGCTGGGGCCAGGTTTTTTTTTCATATATGCAAGTGAAGTAGTGTTGGAAGCCCATAAGTTACAGCCTTTTATCTTACCCAAAGCTGCTGCTGCATGTCCATACAGATGTGACAAGTGGTTGTATGGTACTAGTAAGATCTGTTGTACATGTCACTTGAAACTAAAGAATACTATATAGTTTTGCCAAAAGCGTGTTGTTCCATTTCCTACATAGCTTTGCAAAATAAATATTGTTTCCTATTCTCACAAACAAGAAGAAAAATCCAATGTGAGGTGTTGTTTGCTCAGCTAAAGCTCCAGGAAACCGGCCACGGTGAACCAGCACCTACCAGCACACCATCCACTGGATGTCCATATTACTCACTTGTGGATGAACCTCAACTGAGTTAATATTTGGTTTCATCTTGGTAACCAATTTTGTGAAAAATAGGTCTCATATATAGGCAGATGGGTAGGAAAATAGGCAACTTGTAGATAAGTAGATGGTTTATACATAGCTTAGGCCTGTTTTTACTACCTACCTACTAACAACCTGCTTGTGGGTTGTTAGTAGGTAGGTAGGAAAAATAACAACCACCATGGTTAGCTAGGGAATTGGAATCCAACAGAAAACTGTTTCCTGACCACTTACAATTCATCCTTCATGGTGTGCTGGTGGGTGCTGGTTCACTATGGCCCAGGAAACCAAACTTGAGTATCGTGTTCAAGAAAAAGAACATGGGATGTAACTTCAGACATGGTAGAAGCCCTGAGGCATATGACTAGATACACGAAGTGGTGCTTGCACCAACATGAGCCAGAAACTGTTACAAGCTTAAATGCACAAATCGCATATAAGTAAACAAAAGCAGAAGCAGATATTGGAGTTATCCAGAAATTCACCCTGTCTTTGGGGCCTAGTTTGATCCCTTAAACCCTGTTTCATCCTCAAATTCAAGTCCATCTCTAAAGTGAGTGAAATTGGGTACTGTTCCACAAAACTGGGCACCAGTGCAGAAAACCTGCAGGATATTTTTTTCTGATAACGCTTGTACTTACGAAGAAAATGAGCAGCAGTCAAGGTGCAGTTTTGGCACTTCCAAAACCGGGGGTGAAGTTCTTCTGAGGACCAAATTAGGTGAGAAAAGTAATTTGGTCCCTTGTTTTTGCCCTACATACTGTTTTCATCCTGACTTCTCATTTTATCCAGAGTTTCTGCGAAACTGAGGCGCTGTACCCCTAGTTTGTGTTACTTTTGTGAATAACTCAATCATGTTTCCAAATTAAGGGGGGTTCAGAACTTTGTTTATCCCCCCAACTTCAACATTGATTCAAATCATTGTTGATTGCAAACAGCCAATCACATTACATCATCCAAAACGTACTTGACGAGCAGGATCAAGGATTATCTTCACAATTATGTTGAAAATGAGGTTAAGTTTTTTGGTCTTCCAACATAAATCTCGATTCTCTCCACTCATGCTTTAGAAATTGGCTATGTTGAATTACACTCTTGGAAAGACTATGTTATAAAGATCACTATTTTGAATTACAATGTTGGAAAGACCTGGCTGTTGCTTTTGAGTTATTAGAGGCCCTGGTGTTATAGGGTGTGAACTTGTTCCCCTGCCAAGTGGGTGAACATTTTGTTTTCAAAAACCTCCCCCCTTTTGTGGATGAACATTTAAAAAGAAAACCTTCCCTTGTTTTGAAAAAGCTTGCCAGATCTTTACAACACGTACTGCCCTCAGACCAGGGCATTTTCAAATTTTGGCAAGCCCTTATTTTGGTAACACCCTACTCCATTACCCTACATAAATATAATCTTTCCATCTAAAGGTGATATGTGTCACTCCAACTTCATGATTGATTTGCATTGTCATCAAAGTTGGAGGATAATCAAAGCTCGGAAGCCCCATATTGTAATTTGTATTGCTTTCACAATTAGAGAATAATTGTGCATCAATCAATAGCACCACTCTAATTTTCCAAGATGGTCATATCCTCATCATGTCTGGTACTTCCTCTGGCAGTTTGCACTCCTTGTGTTGGTTTGTGATTTCTACCCACTCTGAATCTCTTTGTGTCACAGCAGCATCTGCTTCCCCCACTGACTGAAAGATTTAAACATAAACGGCCTCTTTGCTCTGTCAGTACTCGTAGGTACAAAAGTCCAGGAGTGCATTTGCAGTTCACTTGAGAGTTTAGTTCAGAAAGGGGTTTAAGTAGGACTACAGATATATCTGCCAAAAGGGTTTAACGAATGAAGGGCCGATGAATGCAAATCATATTGTTGCCTATGAGGTTTTGGAGTAACCCTAGAAGTAGGGACTAACAAAAAGCTGGAACATAAAGATGTGAGAGACCAGGAGCCAGCATTAGAGCATACCAATATATGAACAACTGGCACAAGATAGTATACTTCTACAAATGGCTCTTCCCTTTCAAACTATTTTCTCAAACCCTACACCTCAGTTCTCATAAATCTTAGTCCAATTTGACAAGTGATCTATTAGTGTCATCTAGATTTGGCACTGGAGAAATAGAAAACACAACACCTCACCCAATTCCAAGAAGAATTAGACATGATGAAACAAGAATATCAAGCACATTAGACAATGACAACTAAATGTTGCAAAATATTGCATATCAATCCCACATATTGCAAGAAAAACCTATACAAAATTATTGGACTGTTTGATAGCCACATTGACTCCCTTAAGTTTCATCAATGCCCCTGAATTACTTTTCACCCAAAATTGCAAAGTTTCAATTTGAAGCTCGATCCACTTTCAAGTCTAAGGCAACCTTCCCTAGTTGATGAAAAGGAGTTGCTATAAACTTCAATATAGAAAACTATTGACCAAATGAAATTATTTTTGGAAAAGATGTTGAACATGAATGAGGCTGGGGTGAATTCTTAGCTATATTCTTAAATTTTTTTCTTATTGTTTGAGTAAGGATGCCTGGTTTGCCCAAAAAAATAAAATGTTGAAAGGATGATTAACGATGAGCAATAGGTGGCAAATTTGGTGACTAGAGACCATGGGGGACAAACACATAAACAATTTGAACTAGCAGGATAAGAAAAAAACAAGAATGTTGCTTGTTACCCTATGTTTATTCAGTCTTGGATAATGTTGTTTTGCATTGGAGTGCTTATGTTTTTCCTTGTAATATGTCAATATTATTTATGTACAAACTTAATTTGGCATGAAATGTCTTTTAGCTTGAAAGCACTAAAAGTTTTGTTAATGTGTAATTATAACATTAATTCAATGCGGATGAAATTATGGTGGAATTGGAATCCTACAATTTTGCTTTGTCACACTAATCACCTCTTGCTCTCTTTGTTGCTGTTTGTTGCTACCTGATGTCCCTCATCAATTTCTTTTATTATTTCAAGGAATACCAACCGTCACAAATCACATAATGTACTGATTTTTCTTATGGATTTTTTTTTGAAATCCATGGTCTCATGAACCAAAGGACGTTGTGTTTGTCAAAGGGACAAGAGGGACAAGACATCAAGATGTTTGAGGATTCATATGATGTCCAATATGTGAGATGCTTAAAGTAATTTAAACAGAAGAAATTGGATAGGTTAACTCCATGTGGCTACTAGGTTTGGCTGAATGACAACACAAGTGCAGGAAGATTTGTTTGAGTGATGATGGATAACAGGGGAACAACAGAAACAATAGGGGACGACAACAGGAGCATGGATGACACAGGACAGGGCAATAAGAACAACATGAAATGATGTGTGATATTCAATTATAAAATGCAGGAATTTGCTTCTGATTCTGATCTATGTCAGATTTGATGTTCGGTCACCATCTTTGTCAATGTAAGGCTCAAGGAAGGAGCCGTTCTTGCAACATGGGCCCTAATCCATAATGCAAGTTGCCGTCTTCCATAATTAAGTGTAGGGTGATGGGCGAGGAGTGGGGCATTATCTGACACAAAGTGAGCATTTTAAAAAATGGAATGCCCGTTCCTGTAGGCTATTTGTTTCCTGAAATGCCCTGCCAATGTTTACACTATGTAATGTGACCTGCAAATACTCTAAAATTTTCTTCTTGGTGCTTTATGAGATTCTAGGCAGGTCTTTCATGATGTTGTTCTTTGTCATCTTTTGGCATGCCCATTGCTATTTGTTGTCACTTAATTTCGTTGTGGTTCCCTGCTGACCCCATCAGCTATGGCCAGAATGAACCAAAAGCCACCATCCATTGGAAGCCTATAACATACTGACTTGGTTGGGGATGAAGCCCAACCCAGTTGGGGTCAGGTTTCAGCTTGCTAACCTGTCCTGTAAAACGTGAGTTGGATAGGTAGGCACATAGTTGGGACAATAGGTGAATAGGTAGGTACGTAGTTGGGACAATAGGTGAATAGGTAGGTACATAGTTGGGACAATAGGTTGCTATTAGGTCCATACACGCATGTACATGGTTAGTCAGTAGGTAAGGCCTACTGAGTTGTTAGTAGGTAGGTAACAAATGCAGTAAACTGAGCTAAATACCATAGTTAGCTGGGAAACTGGAACCCAATGGAAAAGTGTTTCCTTTCCGCCCAACATCCATCCCTTGTGTTGCACTGTTGGCCGCTATTCACGGCCACTTCCGGCGAACTAGCACCTACACTACTTAGATAAAAAGTAAAAACCTTTGGGTGACTTCTAAACGCTAAAAATATCCCATGCGCAGACTAATCCAGAGTGTTGAGTCCAAATTCAACATTTCCTCAGTTAAATATAGCCTCTAAGAGGCCTCACTCAAGAAGGTGGTGCCTGTGTAAGTAACGATTCACCCTGGCCCACCGCCAAAGTCAAATCCTTCCTATTCACCACTGCAGTTACCGATATTCCCATTACTCCCCTGCGCCCCAATAGTAAACCGGGACTTCAGTTACTCTAGAAATAAAATTCCTCTAATCAAGCATAATATTAGCGTAGATATCTCTTTTTAATCCAAACATGGAGGGTGCTTATTTCTGTTTCATATTAATTAGTTGGGGGTGTCTCACAGGTCCAAATTTTTTTTTGAAATGAGACAGTTTGATTGGCTCATTGCAAAAAAATGTTGCAACTATGCAGGCTCCCCAAAATATAAGATTCCATAGAAAGATGGAGTGCCTCCCCCTTTTGGCCCACCTATATAGGTGAGAAGGCAAGGACTTTGGGCAAAACATATGGGATTAAAGCGAGGTGCTATTGGGAACAGCCTTGAGGAACATATTGGGAACTTGAAGGGAACATGTTGGGAGCAAAGGAAAAATGAAAAAAATCCCCCTCCCCCCCTCCCAATCCAAAACTTAAAAGAAAAAAAAATCAAGGCACTTTGAGTGCATGCTCAGCATTCCCATTGGCTGCATGAAATTTCTAGTTCCAAAACTGTTTGTCACCATTTTTGGCCTGGGCTAATACCCCCATAATAAACTGGGGGTACTTATGGAGTAGAACAGCCTAAGTTCTAAAATTTTCTTAAACCCAAAATTTTCAAGAACCGAAAATTCCAGCCATCCTCATCATTCTGCTCCAGTACATTGGGGCTTCAATTTATTTTACCTTTTGTCCAATATACCAAAGAAATACCTAAGTGCAAGTATTTTTCAAATACTCCAAAAATTTAGTGTACCTCAACCCAGACCAGCTATTTTTTTGTTCAACAAAAAGATGCATACAATTTGGAAAGCTTCTTTGAGAATTAGTTCGATAACATCTGGAATCGATTTCCCCCCGCCCCCTCCAAAATTTATTTTCCGAGATCTACTGCGGCCTGTGCGGAAATGGACATCACAAGATGCCGCTGGAAATCTTTTGGAAATTTTACAAAATTCAATTTCCTGAACGGCGCACGATTGTGGTAATATAGAAGTGTTTTTCCGCCGTAGAAAAAGGATATAATGTAGCCTTTCAGACAGGGGTAAGAGCAACGCAAGTGGGTCCCGTCGTCGAACGTGTTTCCGAAGGTCAGCGCCATTCGTGACGCTCGCAACTTCCATGTCGCCTGCTGCATTGCACGTTGCACACTCATTCACCCCCATCTTCGTCTTCCCCGCGCCCTCCCCTTCTCTCTCTCACTCTCTCTCTCTCTCTCTCTCCGGCTCTCACTTTCTCCATTTGCCTTCATTTGCCCCTTCTTCCTCGATCGTGCTCGCTCCAGTTCTTCTGTGTATTAGCTGGGCCCTCCTCATTTGCAGCGGATACTGTTTGACCTCCAACTGTTTCTTCTATTTGGGTGTCGGGTGGCCTGGGAGATAGCATTTTAGACTACTTGAAGAGCTACTCCATGCTGTGAGTGCACTCTAAATTCTAGTCTCCCGGTGTTCCGTCTCGTATAGGAACGAGTGCTTGGTACGGTTTTGTCATCTGTTGGTGGTTTGGACCATTTTGGGTTACTGGACTAGTTTCTGTTTTCTCTGTTTTCTTTTTCAAGGTAGAGACTCTTCATCAAGGGCTTAGACGACGGTAAGGGTACGTGATGAGGTTGAAAAGCTTCCTGGAATCTATGCATTTCCCACTGTTTCGAGGGACTTGTAGTGCACTAGTCTACTGAACGCATCATTCACTCGTATTCGCATGCACATCACGATTCTGTCGGCGGGTGTAACATTGGGTCGTATATGCTCTTTCTTTTCCTGTATAGCACTTGCGAAGGTGTCGCGTTTTGATATAGGAACTAGTCTCCTCACTCTTTCTCCCTGTAGAGAATGAGCATCTAGTTGTGAGCAGAACCTGGGCTTATTATCTTTGTGGGAATCAAGATCTGACTCTCGAGGAGCACTCATCAAGGCTTTCTATTTCAAAGAAGCATTGTTGGTGGCTAGCAATAAGGCGTCAGAACGCGCGGAATAGGAAAGCAAACAACATGACAGTTGGTTCTCTATAGGTTTTCACCGTGTTTTGCTTAGGTAGCAGCAAAAGAGTTGGGTCATTGTAGTTCAGTTCCTTGTTATAAGCCCCGGGAAATCAAGTCAAACAGTGAAGACGCCAAGAGAGAGTCGTCAATGGAGAACAGAGCGACCTTTAAGCCTCTAGGATGTACAGAATCTCAATGTGGCTCTCGGAACCTAAAGAACAGAACTAGATGCTTCAGTGAGCTGTTGCAATTACCGTACTGAATCTATTCGGCTGCAAGCTTGCGAGGGTCACTTGCTTCGTAGGTGAGCCCAAAGGTGCACGACCTTGGTTCTAACTACCGTGGTTTGAAACTCAAGAATTTCCAACTGATTCTACACTTGGCTTGAAGAATATCACCAGTCAGAGATCAGCCTATCGCGGCCAGGGACAACATGAGCAATTTCTACCAGTGTCAGTGCGGCGATCAGTTACTGGAAGATATTGGATGAAGGGGTCGTCGTGTGCAGGTGCATGCAATATGCCAGGTCGCTTGGGTTCTCCATCCTCATCAGAGCTATCTGATCAGCGTACGAAAACCTCATCAATTTTAGATAACTCGCAGTCTCTAACCAGCACCATCTCTGAAGAGTACTCAGCGATTGTCAAGGCCTGTCGCTCTAATAGCGTCGACGCTCTACTTACTTCAGTGCCATCGGCTCACAGCAGCATGGACTCTCAGGGCGAGGTTGGGGACTCCAACGGCACAGGTATGCGAGCTTCTAACTTGCCGGACTCCGGTGGCCTCCGAGAATCCTCGGAGGCTTCGTCGTGCACGAAGAAAAAAGCTGTTGACGATGAGACCCTTGTACAATTTTCTCCTAGTCTGAATCTTGATAATGTCGAAGACGCTAGCCAACTCTTCGCCGGAGCTTCAGCTCCTGAAACGTCGACTCAACACTCATGGCCAATCCCGAAGCGGATGGGGTTAAGAACAAGCCCTTGCAACGTGGTGGCAGAGTCCAGCGAGAATGCCTCGCAATTGTCGACAACCGCAGGAGCAGCCCAACATCCCGTTACGCGACGCAGTGGCTCATTGACAGTCGAGTCTCGTACGCGAAGCTCTGGTAATGTCTGTCGTGCTGCGAATCCCGAAGACCTCTCACCCGATAAAAATAGTGAAGCCGGCCTTCTTCCGAAACCGGATGAAGCTCTCGCGGCGGTTGAGCTATTGACTGCGAAGATTGAGCAAGAGATCACACCAACAAAAGAGAGTGAGCTTCCAGCGGTTTCTGCCGACTCGAACCCTCAAGGCCCAAAGCGAAGGTACTTTCTAACCGAAAAATTTCTCTTAACCTCCCAAACCACATGAGTCTGCAACTTCAGTTGACTCATCTCAGTTTTTCACCAATCTGCAAGCTGGGCAAAGGAGTTACTTGTTGTTCAAGGACTTGAAAGCGTATAACCGGGAGAAGTCAGTGGACGTTTTGATCCTCCTGTCCGCATTCAGAAAATTTTAGTGAAGGATTGTGAACCCTCAACCAGGAAGAGTGACGAGACCGAAACATGTATAGGATTTCAGAGTTGCTATTGTATATTGAAATCGCTGGAAAGCTGGTTTCTGAACGTGTTTCTGAACATTCCAGCAAAAAGATGTGACATTGCGGGAGCAGCCACCCATTTGGATTTTTGGGTGAAACTTCATTATACTACTTTCTCTCCACAAACTGGAAACCCCATTCGATCTTATTCAAGATAGTCAAGCTACTCGATCAATTCGCGCATAAGCCCACACCTAGTCGATAGAACTCACGGGCTACCTTGCAAGTGGTGCTAGGGGTTGAGTTCACCACTAGCTCCAAAGCTCTGATGCCACAAGTAGCAGACACAGTTGCCATAGGTTCGTGCATCCGGTGAATCTAACATCCAAAGTGCATAAAGTTTCTGGGATTCTGTGTGTTCTCACTCCTCAGCGGTCATGAAAAGTGTGCAGGCTTTTGTGTCATTTTTCTTCCCTCTTTGCAGTATATGACATGCAGTCGTTTTTAAACTGGTAAGCAATTTCTAGAAGTTCTGTATAGGAAGAGTGGGGAGGATGTCAAGATCTGAGCAGAAAGAATGGTCTTAATTTGCAGAAAGACACAGCAGAAGAGGACTATCCTTGTTTCAGTGGTAGGGAATGGAGGAAAGTCAAGCAGTGAAGATGTCTCAGCCGACCTGTGGGCATGGAGAAAGTATGGCCAAAAACCTATCAAGGGCTCCCCTTATCCAAGGTGTGTGTTCAACCTCTTGAGTCTTAGAACTTGAGTAAATAGCATATTGAGGCTTGCAGCAGACTGTTGCATGCATCCACACCTGAAGATACATGAACTCCTTCCAAATAAAGCATAATATTAGCAAGTGATGGTTTGAGCCCATCTGTTTAAAGAATCTGAGGCCTGCTTCTATTTTGGAATTAAATGACATACTTAGACAAGAGGATATGAATGCTCAATACTTGAAGAAATGGGATTAGATAAAGGTAAAATAATGAGTCTAGACTGGAGTGTAAGGTAGAGAGTAGTGAAAAGGGGTTCACATGTAATAAATTTGTCCATGTTTTTGCAGAGGATACTATAGGTGCAGCAGCAGCAAAGGCTGTTTAGCCAGAAAACAAGTGGAACGAAGCCGCAATGATCCATCCAAGCTGATTGTCAGTTATACTGCTGAGCATAACCATCCATGGCCCTCTCACCGCAACTCACTTGCAGGATCCACCAGAGTCACCTCCCCGCACAAGGAACCCAGTGGTTCAGCTCGGACCTGCAGTGTGGCTAGTTTGGAGAAGCAAGGATCCTCAGACACAGCGGCAGAACTGAAAGCAGAGTCAGAAGAACCTGCAAGACCATGTGATGCCCATTCCATGCATGAGATGGTAGTTCAAGAGGAGGAAGACTTTGCCAATGGTGCAGATGATGAATCAAAGGCTGAGATAGTATCAGTAACTAATGATAAGCTGTTATCTGGAGCCATAACTTTCAGCACCTCAGACACTCATCACAGTACAGGATCTCCAGGAGCTTTGCATGAACCTCTCAATGTGGATTCTTCAGGACAAATGCAGATTGTAGTGCAGTCCTATACTGAGTCACATGAACATCTCATGCTGGAATCTCTTTCCAGATCTTCTATGGAGGATGAAGACTTTTTTGCGGAGCTGGAGGAGTTGCCTGATTCATCCATGGCTGTGTTTGGGTGGGGAAGCTTCCTCGAGGATCAATCTGATGATGAAGGTGTTGGCACTACAGTTGTGGATCCTTACAACCTATTTTGCTGGTCCACCACCAGCTCTGTGAAGAGCAAAGCAGTGATCTGATCCAGCCTGCATCTTGTTAGTTCTGTACATTGCTCAAAGGATTGTTTTCCTTTCAACTGATATTCAGCAAACAAGCATAAGTAAATGACAAATTCCAACCTTCATGCTGTTATTACTGAACAGATATAACTGTGTGAAGATCTCAGCGGAGCAGCAGCTGGAAGTAAGTATATAGCATGCATGTAGGCAATGTTCTGGACCCAAGTTTTGTGTAAGAGAGAAAGATACTATGGCAAATACTGGACTGCATACACAATCTCCAAGAACCCACTGTAAAGACATTAAGCAGAAGGTGACATTGGGTACAGAATTACCATTCAATCCTAGAATGAACAGCATACCTGGTCTGAGTTGGTACCTCTTATGGGTATAACCTGAAGAAGATTCCAGCCAAAGATAGCAAAGCACTGTAGTGCATGTTCTCCTGCACCTCAGTGGTCCAATAATGTACTGGCCCCAATAGAGGACAGGAATTATCCGCACAAAGGTGGCACTACTGTTGTAAACCATCTGAAGATCTTTGTGTCTAGATCACTGCCATGTAGTACAGAACCCCACACTATGGAAAGAAATAGAAGACAGTGTGTGAAGAGAGCCAAAGTCTATGGTCTGAGAGAAAATGTTTGACAATGTGCATGCAAGAAAGCTTAACTGTTGATTGGTTTGTTTGCTATGGTGTGATAATCTGCAAAGCCCTGGTCAAATTAATGCTGTTCAGTGATTTCAATCTTGTATGCCCAAAAATTTAACTATGCAGTTTGCCCTGTCACTAAGACATGCTTTATCATGCAGATGTGTGTCATGAATGTTTGAAGATGATCATAGCTCTTATAGAGTATTTACTGCATGAAGTCAAAGGGAGAGGTATTCCTGCATTTTCAGTGTTTCTACATTAAGCCAAAAGAGCCACAAGTCTTGAGATGAAGAAATTGAGTGAAAGAGGGGGAGAATTTGCCTCGAGAGTGAGAGTTTCCTAAGAGAGAAAGGAGTCTTCAAGAACTCAGTGTTGCCTATGCACCCCAGCAAAATGGTGTTCTAGAGAGAGACAACAGAACAGTGGTGGAAAGAATCAGATGCATACTCCTATGTAGAAATTCAGACCTAAATTTTTGGGTGAGGCTGCTCATACTGCTGTCTACATTCTAAATAGGACAGGAACTAGAGTCCTAAAAGGAAAATCGCCTTTGGAATCTTGACGTCAGTCATATGAGAGTTTTTGGTAACATTGCTTATGCACATGTACCATAGGAACTGAGAAAGAAGCTGGAACCAAAGAGCATGAAGTGCATCTTCTTAGGTTACAGTTCTGACTCAAACGCCGACCATTTGTGGTGTACTGAAGAGAGAAAAATAATCATCAGCAAAGATGTTTTATTTAATTAGGGATTGAATACCGAGAGTACTTCTGAAAGTAATCCTGAAGAACAGAGCATTGATCAAAGATGAGTAGAAACCTAATCTTAAGTCAGAGTGAGCATTAGGCAACGAATGCACCTGGGTCTTCCAAGAGTGGGAAAGCCACTAGACCTCGTCACACTGTATATGAGGATGTTTTCATTGAAGACCAAGATTCATTGCAACACGCAACCAAGTAGGTGATTCATATCAAGAGATTGATATTTTCAATGATCATGACATTCCTCAAGAAGAAGCCTCTTCAGGGCAAACAAGACAGCCACCATTCACATTTGGTGAGTGGGGGAGTGATCATCCAGCCTTTGCTGGTTTGACAGAACTACTAGGCTTAGCAGATGAGCCTGAAACTTGTAAGGCTGCCATGATATCATTGCATAGATAGAAGTTTGAAGAGGCTATGCAGGAGGAAATCAAGTCATTACATGCAAACCAGACTTGGAAGCTTGTGACTGTCCCACCAGGAATATAGACAGTAAGATGCAAATGGGCATTTAAAGTCCAAAGTAGATAGCAATAGCAATGGAGAGATACAAGGCTTGATTGGTAGCAAAGGGCTGTTCACAGGTCTGGAGTTGATTATTTTGAAACATACACCCCTGTTGCAAAGTTTGATAGCATAAGGACTACCTGCAGCTAAAGACCTGGAGATCATGCAGTTTGACATCAAGACTGCTTTTTTACATGGGGAGGTGAAGGAGGAAATCTATATGGAGCAGCCGAAGGGATTTTTCAATCATGAAGAAGAAGGAAAAGTATGCAGATTACCCAGAAGTCTGTATGGACTGAAGCAAGCTTCAAGACCTTGTAACATGCAATTCAGTGCATTTTTGGGGAAGTATGACATTCAGTCAAGCGCACATGACCCACGCATTTTCTTTCATAAAACACCACCAAGATTGCTGACCTCTACTTGGGTCGATGATGCTCTGGGATGTTGAGAAGACTGGAAAAAGTTGGAGCATATGATTGAGTGCCTTAATGGAGTTTGAAGTCACCATTGGTTCAGCTGAGTACCAGGTCAGTTTGCACATGCACTGGGACAGGTTGTCAGAGACCATCACTGCGGATCAAACCAGGTGCATTTTGCATATTATCATCAAATTTGAACTTGCTGATGCTCATCCAGTAATTGCCCCATCTGATGCAAATGTGAAATTGAGTGAAGTCAGAAATGACAATGAAGAAGTTGAAGAAGATTTCCCAGACCAACCTGTCGGGAGTCTTATGTTCACAATGATATGTTCAAGACCTGACATTTCCTATGCTTTGAGTACAGTGACCAAGTTTTAATAGAATCCCAAGTGCACTGTACTATTGTTAAACTATTTTTAAATACTTCAATGGAACATCAAGCTATCATCTCAGTTATTCATGTGGCACAAATGCAACATTCTCATTGCCTATGGGGGTGCAGACTATGCTGGAGACTTGATGATAGATGATCAAAAAGAGGGTGTGCTGTTCTCATGAATCAAGGAGCTGTCATCTGGATCAGCAGAAGACAGATGTGCATTGTCAGGTCAACAACTGAATTTGAGTGAATCGCACCTTGCTTAAGCACCAAACAAGTGATCTGGCTAAGTCAAGTTCTTGCAGATGTGGGGTTTAGACAAACTAAACCAATGCCATTATTTTCAGACACTCAATTGCAATTTGCTTGGTTGTCAATCCAGAATGCCATTGCCATACTAAGAATATCAATGTTCAGTATCATATGCTTCAAGATTTTCAGGCAGGAGGAGATGTGCTAATGACCTATCGGAATACTAATGCACAGATTGCAGATATACTCACAAAGAGATAGCAGAGAAGTTCCACCAATTTAGGAGCATGCTGGGTCTCGCTTTGAAAAGTCAGTAATTGAGAGATCACACAAGCTAGTGAGAGCATTGGACACTTTTAAGCTTTAGCTTCAATGTTTAATGGTCCGCCATGAATAATACAGTGAGTGGGAGTGATGAAAGTTACAGAACAATAGATTGCATAGTAACTTAGTAGTATCACCTATTTTGAACAGCATGCATATTTCTGCCCTGCAGCCACCTGTACTTAGTTCTCTATGACCTTGGTTTCATTTGTGTTGCTTTTCTTTGTTTTGTGTGTGCTTCTGAGACACAACTTGTACTCTTTTAAGTTTTCTTCATTTTTCATTTTCTTGTATCCATATGTCCTTAGAGAATAATTGAAGGAGCACCAAAGCTCAATTGTCTTGCTGTTTCCTTGTAACTTAGTATGGCTTTTCTATCTCTTCGATGAGAATGTGCAATCCATATCCCAGAATCAAGCATCATGACTTACTGAGCATTTCTTTGTTATTACTTCCAACCACGATCAAGACATTGAAAAAGGTAGTTAGTTAGCTGAAATTCTCTTTGCAGTGATGCTTGCATCAGCCAGAACCAAGCATTGTGGTCAGTGGGTGATGCCCCCACAATGAGCTCCTGTCCTAGCTCCTTCAACCTTGATTCCTTTCTTGTGAGCAACAACTCCACATAAATTGTTAACAATGGTGACATAATCCAAGTTCTATTTATATATGCAGCTGGCATCTCATGTGCTAATCTCATTGTAATCTTCTTGTTTCCAGAATGTCAGCACCCACCATACATAAAATCCAGGATGCAGTAATCCATGAAATAGCATCCTGCGTGTAACAGATTCAATGTTAAGGTGCAAATCAATTTTCCAACAACTCATGCACACAGTTGACTTACACAATGGCCAGAGTGTTACTGTTTCAGGAACAAAAAAACGAAATCCTGAATCCTGAGTCCTAAACCATCTGCCCTCACCCCTCACCAACTTGTTAGCCCATTGTGCTCAGCTATTTTGACACCATCATCAGTACTTTTGAGAATCCGACACCAAAACACGTGATGAAAAAATCCAAGGCAACATATAATTCTGCATTTACCTCTAATTTGAGCAGGCACTTCAGATCTATTGTGAACCCATTGCTATCCCTGTGCCCAATATTACAACACCACAGATATGACAACTTAAATGTATCAAGTCCCAGGAGTTGTAAACTTTGATAACTGAGAGCCTGCAGTCAGATTGCTGTATACAACCAGAAAGACAACTTTTGAGAAAGAATAGTAGGGCTGTTGTAAATGCAGAACTTGAACCATAACCCTTAGCCTGATGCAATGTATGGAAGCCCTCCAAATTGGCCACATCCAAACATTTCAAACTTACAGTTGTCTATCTGTACCTTATAACAGAAAATCTAGCTGTTGCAAAATTTGGAAATTTAAGGAAATGATAGATAATTTGCACCCAGCAAGACAATCAAGTCATAAAAATCAGACATTGAACTAAGGTGTGTTTTCTGACTATCTCAAAAGTGTGACATACAGCTGACCAACTTAAGAATTGTAGAGTAAATTGTAATTGTTTCCAGCAGCCTCAAAAGCCATTTTATGACATCCACAAAGAAAAAACAGAAACTAAGGACGTTTAGGAAAGCCAGCAAACAGACACCTGGAAGAAGCTGAGGATTAGAGCCTTTCTGATGAAAAAGGAGTATTATGAAAACATCTATCCTTGGTACATAAGAAGGCCTGCACTCAGAAGAATCTTATAGGAAATTTTCTATATTATGAAAACAAGTTTGCAGCCCCCTTTGCAGTTTCAGAGGTCTAACTATTCAAACCCAAATGCATTAAAACAGTTCATCAAAGCTTATCACCTCAAAATCATTACTATGACCTTCATATGGTTCTCCTTTCCTGAGATTCAATCCCACAGGAAACCTCACTCTTCAATTAAAACAGCTGCACTCTCACACATGCTTAAAATTCTCATAATGGGATCTTATAAAAGTAATGATGATGGGTAGGATCATCCACTGCTGACAATTTTTTGATATTTGTGAACAATGTCGACTGCACTATCATCCATCAAATTGCTGCAAAACAACTGTCACCCTGGGAAAAATGATGCACCAATAACAAATGACAATTCAACCTGCATTCTCAGCAATAATTGTGTAGCAGAGAAGATGTTGATCAAAAGTTGCTGAGATTAAAGAATGATGATCATATGTGACCAAATAGTGTCAATTTAGTAAGTAGACTATCAGATTGCATACAAAGCTGTAACCAGTTTCCAACCAACATAAGAGATAATTTCATACAACTACCTCACAACAAGAAACTCAGATTCTTCTCACATCAATTGCTGGGCAAAAGGAAGCATCATAACTTCACACCTCAGAGTTGCACTACCTGATGTTCCTTTTTAATGTCTCCCTGAAGTATGCACCTGCTCTGTTGTGTTGAGTTCTGGTACCAGCTTTGGGAGAGCTTTCTTTGGCAGATAATAAAGATTTCTTTCTTGTAAGGAGGTTTCCAGCCATCCACCTGTGCATATCCATGCTACACCCCTAATTGCAGTAATATCACATCATTGCTATCTCAGACCAGGATGGAAGGACAATAGTTGTTCCTCAACAAGCCTGCCTTGGGGTCATCCCAAAACAAGGGATCATATTGTTCTTGCCAGCAAAGTTCCAGCAAGTTTGATTTGGTGACAAAATTTCGAGATTGAAGTGCACTGAAGTGAAGAGAAGTTCTGCAGACACAGATAGCAACATGTAAGCACTATGACACTGCTAAGCCCCATGCATAAAAAGTGCACTGTAAGAAAGCTCGTTAGACATGCTAATCTGAGACATGTACCTGTCTCTGTGTCTTGTCTTCTGCAGGTTTTGGATCCCAGTTTAAACTTCATGTTGCCCAAGTGAGAGGCAGTTGAAGGTTGACATGGCATGATACCACAAAGCGCCACCCAATTGCAAAATTGCTAGAGAGATGAACAATGAGACAATTTCTTCACAAAAATCTGCGGCTGTATCTTTCAAGTTCTTTTTCATTCTCATCTCCAACAGACTATTTTCAGGATACCCAGTCACTAGAGCTGCTGTCATGAGAGCTGCCACACTTCTCTTTTTACAATCAACATATTTCTTTGTCAGCATGTTACTGCTATAGCAAGCAGTTTGTCTGTATCAAACTACTAACCAAATGTAGTTCCTTCAGCACCATAGTCAAGCTGCTAAGAAAACTCTTAACAACATTGCAAACAACAAAAGCAGGTAAATTTTGGTAATATCACCAGTTTCAGTGGTGAAGCATATTACATCAAATGATTGAAGCCCAGAATGAAACAACAAAATTGACACAACATCAACTCGTTCAAACCAGAACAAGACATATGCAAAGCTGCATATTCTGCTACTTGAAACAGATAGAAGACTGTTACAGAATAGACATTTCGAACATGTACTGTTGATCTAAAACCAGATAGTGGCTCTCTTGGTTCAACTGCAATCAACCAGTAACAAGCCAGAAATAATCTGATGAAATTCCTTGCCAGCTCTTCTACCATGGCCATAGCCAGAGCTTATATACATGCTGATGTCACAATCATTTAGTTGCATAGGCATATAGTAGAGCTAGTTCAATGACCTCTGTTAAAGATCCAACCTTAATATAAAGTGATAACTTTTGAAGCTTCAATCTTGACATAGGGAATAACACACACTCCAATCTGCCATCCCTCTCAGATAACTTTGAACCAGGTTTGCATCCAAGCAGACCTGAGGACCACAAGTCTTAGCATCACTGGATGAAGTAAGCCCACAACACCAATACGTCCTATTGTTTCTGGAGCAGCTGACAGAAAACCCAAGACAAGAGCATAATAGTTATGTCCTGAACTCTACACTGTAAACCCTGGACTTTGATATTCAAGCCCCTTCACCTGTTGCATTTGTAAGAGAATTTTGAACCGTGCTGTATGCTCCAACACTTCAATGGGAGAAATTCAAGCTGTGACTGATCGCCCACCGTGCTCATTTGGCCTCAACTTCGAAGTTGAAAAAACAAAGTCTCCAGTTCAATTGCTTTCTTTCAGATGAATCTGACCTGTACAATCTTTGGAATGGATTTCGATGTTATAATCTTACTGCACAGTTTGAAAATTTATGTGAACCGCAGAATGTAAACAGCTTTGGTTCGAGTGCACCTTCCAAAATCACATGTCACTGTCATTCCGCGAGATAAGAAATTTGAAAGAAAGAGACGGAGTTGCAGAAGGACCGATTATGACCTTCACAATCTACGTATCGGTCGAGCGCCCTGTGAAATCGATCAAATCCTCAAGTGGAATCCCTGTTGCACAGTCAATGTTCGACTACTCTGATGTCGCTACAGATCATCGGTAGATTACAGAAACCGATGAAGAGGTCTCTAGAGAGGGGGCCAATAAGCAGGAAAAAGTCGCACCTGCTGCAGAAGCAAAGGGGAGAAGGAATGCAGCAAATGAGTGACGAGAGAGGACAAATTCAATGCAATGCAAATCACGACAATCTCCAGCAAGCCAGACAACATGTCCCAGGGCAGCTTACCGAACCTGCAGACCATCGTCTCTCTCTCTCTCTCTCTCTCTCTCTCTCTCTCTCTCTATGTTGAACTGGCGGTGAGCATATCATAGACAAGTAGTTATGTTAGTTGTCGGTTGTTTTGTTTTGATAAACTAGGGCGCCCCGGCTCCTATTTTCAGTTCGCTATCTCGATTTGGGTGATTACTTGGGAAACAATTTGACAATCGTGCACAACCTAACACTGGAAATCCAAGTCGTGCAACACTCAGCAGATGATTGTGCGCAATGAAGCAAAATACTAGGGTTTTGGCTGTACGTGAGTTTGTGACAACGCCACACAGAGAGTAAGGAAACAAGCAGACGAGGCAGCTCGACATGGCTGTAGTGCGCGGCTGCAGCATCCGAGCGCTCTGGATACTCAATCACAACTCCCACGTGGTCTTCTCCAGGTGCAAGCTCTTGTCCCCTTCGCATCCTGTCTCATACCCTTGCCCCTTGTCCTTTTATTCTTTGTGTTTCTTACCAATGCCTGTGTCTTGGTGTCGAGTTTTTCGAATGTTTGAGTTTCGTGTCTGTTCTTTCGCACTATCTTCATGCTGCACGTTATGCACAGAGACAGATGGACTGGAACACATTCTATCATGGTGGGTGTGGACTTTGATTGTTTGTGGTATTCAGGATTTCTGTTATTTTTTCAGTTTGGTCCTCAGGCTCCTTTTCCTTCTCTTGACCTTGCCCTTGCTCTTCAACTCTGGATCTATGGACAAGATAGGGGGGAACAAAGGCATATGTCACATTAGGGTTTCTCAGTTTCCAAGAGGTTTTGCCTAGTTTGCTCTGGTTATGAGCTTTTCAAATCTTGCTATGTCAATTTTAGTTTGAGTGGTACCTGAAGAGGATTTTGGGCAGTTACTGTGATTTTTTCATTTGTTGTTCATCAGTTTATAAGCAACTGATGGATTGGGGAAGGGCAGGCGTTTTCCCACAGTGGAAAGGCAATGGCAGCAGTTATGTGAGAATCAGTTGGAAGCAGGGATCAAGCACCAAGCCATACCCTTTGATGCCGAAGTTGCCCAGGCTTTCATGGACCGCAAGCGTAGGTACAGTATCTAGAAATTCATCAACTGTTCTTTTTCTTTATTTGTTTTGAATGGTGCTGGTCTCATTCCTTTCAGTGCTTTATTTTTTCCAGCTTTGAGGATGCTTGACAGAGACAAGATTCATAGTAGTTGTTTGGTGCTTATTCTATGGTTGGTTAACAGTGAAGAGTTGGAGCAAGGACGAGGAATACGAGAGGCAGTATCACAAGAAGGATCAGACAGCTGGGTAGATGATATAATCACCCGCCAAGTCACAAGCCTTCAATTTTCCCCAAAGGGTATGATGTTGTGGCCAGTCCTGGAGCATGTGCGGGGATCATTCTACATTCTTGTACTGCCATTGGTGGAGCCACACCATCTAGCTGCTTATCATGAACTGTGCTGCCGCTCTGACTGTGGAGGTGCTGCCACCAACCATAGTTTGTCATCACTGCTGCTAGATCTGCCCTGCATCACTGGGTAATGAGTGTAGATCCCTGCTTTCATCAGTAATCATTATGCTGTTCTTATCTGCTGCTACGCACAATCCAGGTTCAGCAGCATGCCTGCCAAAGGGGTCAGGTTGAAAGTCATTAACCAAGCAACATTCTTCCCTTCTACACAAGCAAGAGCTATCTGGGTGTCTCTATCGCATGGCAAGCACCCCCTTGCTTGTAGCAGCAGTTATTTTCTTTCTGTTTGAATTCAGCTTATTTGCCTCTGCACCTTTGATGACTTGAGATATCAGGTGTTTGGTCTATGGGCTGGGGTTTGTGCAGGGCTTTGGCAGTGGCACAGGTTCTAGGCGATGTAGTGAGTGGAGAAGTTGTTGAACCAGAAATGCTTACTGTTGCTGCACCATCTATGGGAGGTCTCTTAGACAGTATTGCAGGGGGAATGGGCATGGGAATCTCTGGAATTGCAGCCCGTGCAAAGCCTGTGGCAGTGCCAGTGGCAGCTGCAGCCAATGCCGTAGCAGCAGCAGCTGCCACAGCCACCTCTGCCATCACAGGATCAGGAGGCAAGGTCACTCTCAAATCAGCTGACAAGGAGGCTCTACGCAATTTCATCGGTGGTGCCATGCCTTTTGGTTGGTATATTCCTTTGCCTGTCATTTTCTCCAATTGTTTTTTTACTGATAGTGTGTATTATGCCCCTGTTGTGCTGCGAGAGGAATAGAATATTCCTTTGGATCACTAAGGATTGATATTATTTCCAATCACATTGTATCAGGAATAACACTGGTGTTATGTGTGACCATGCCAGGCACTCCATTGGATTTGAATCCAATTAATCTGGCAGCAGTAAGGTCCACTGGCTTTTCATCATTAGATGTCCCCCCTACAGAGTTGAAGCAGCCAGCCTGGAAGCCATATTTGTATCGGGGAAAGCAACGGATGGTGTTCACTGTGCTTGAAGAGGTGACAGCAGCTCTATATGACCGGGATGATGTAGAGGACTCCATATCACTAGCAGGGCAGTTGTTGTGCCGGGCAGACATGGAAGGCCTACCTGAAATATCACTTCAACTGCATTGTCCCTCATCTTCACACTTTGATGCAATCACCTTCCATCCCTGTGCTCAAGCACCTGAGCAAGGAGTGGACAAGCAGACAATTTCCTTTTCTCCACCTTTGGGGAATTTTGTACTTGCTCGATACACAGCTTTGCCAACATCAATGCAGCCTCCTCTACAGGGATTTTACCAGCTGTCAATGATATCTGAAGATGAAGGAGCCTTCTTGATCCGGATGAGATTAATGGTAGGATACAAGGCACCCTTGGTCATGGAGCAATGTGCACTATCCATACCCTTCCCACAGCGGCGGATAGTGGCAGTTGAGGGGACTCCCTCTGTAGGCACACTCTCTACAACAGAGCATTCTATGGAATGGAAGATCATTGTCAGTGGAAGGGGCCTTGCATCCAAGAGCACAGAAGTCACTTTTCCTGGCACAGTCAAGTTTGCACGGAAGCTAACTCCACAAGGGAATGGGGATGCATTTAAAGATGAGGAGAGTGATATTGAGTCCAATTTACAAAACAGTGAATACTTTGATGTGAAACCAGGCAATGGAGGTACAGGTCTGCAGGCAGCTGAGTGGGAGGAGCCACTTTGTTGGGAGGCATACAGTTATGCCAAAGTAGGCTCCTCCACTTCCCTTTCTCCATTAACTTAACTCATTGGTTATTGACCCACTTTGATTGGGGCACAGGATGTTCCAATCTAATTCATATCCAGTGGTACAATTGCTTGGATGGCAATTATTTCAAGTTCTTTAAGTGGCTGGTAATTGTTACATGTTCATGCACCATATGAATAATAGAGGACTTTGGTCCCCAAGTTCAGTTACCTTCCTTCCTGTTCATACTAACAATTCATTTTCCTCATTACAATGTGTGCAGGCTTCAATCAAGCTTGTTGGAGGGACCATGTCAGGAATTTCCTTGGATCCTAAAATGGTAAGGACACATTGCTCTCTGCATAACTGACTTGAACAGGCATGTACTTTTCATTTGTGAGTTAGTAAAATTTCTTGCTCAGTGTCTTGTTTGGATTTTACTTAAAATGCCTCTGTTGTGTCAGGTTGCTGTGTATCCTGCTGTGAAAGTGCCCTGTGAGTTTTCTGCTCAGGTAATGCAGAGCCCTCTCCTGAACAATGATAAGGTGTCATTTGTGAAAGAGCTTAGGGGTTAGATATGCTCCATTTGCTTGGACAGTTTATCAGCACTTTGGGTAGTGATGAATTGGTTGATGGTGATCCTGTTCTGCATGTTGTCTTTGAGTGCCAACACATTGGATTCAATATCCTATGCACATCACTCACTGGGGGTGCCCTGCAAATTGCAATGCAGGTTGTGTCAGGGGAGTACATTTTCTGGAACTCGCTTGGCAGGTATCCACATGCAGTACTGCCAACCATGTAGTACAGGACCTTTCTCACATAGTTGCCATGTTTATGCCTATCAGTGAACCTGCTATATAAGTGAGAGGTGTCTAAGACACTTATAAATCTGTTCTCAATGTGTATGTAGAACACAGCACATCACCTGTGCAGTTAGACCATACTCCCACCTCCTACATACCCTGGGAAAGCTAAGAGTATGACCATAGCTACCCCTCAGTAACCTCTTGATTGATGGACACCTCTCATCAGTGTCATATCTTTTTCATTTTTTGCCAGAATTTGATTCCGTAAATTGCTATTACAGCCCATAAAATCAAAATATCTTTCTCATTTAGTTGTTTCTGTACGACTGTTGTGTAGTATGAAGCACTTCTACTATAGTTATGTTGTTCACTAAAAGAAGATTCATTACCGATCTGTCTGATATGGGTCTTCAAATATAGTTCCCCAAATGTGGCCCCATATATTGTTTATATATCCAGTTTCCCTGCAACACTAATGTGGACACGAACTTAAGATGGACAACATGATCCATGTGATGGGTTTGCGTGCTACAGGGTTTTAAGAGATAACTTTGGTTATAGTTTAATCTACGATGTTAAGTATTGGATGAAAATATAAGGTGGAAATTAAATGCCAAGCCATTTTTTACATGTTGCAAATTTGTTGGAGTCTAGATGTTGTGTTCCAATAAAGAAAAGACATGTGAACATGCAATTTGTGAAACCTGGAACTTTTGATGCATTCTTCAAACCCACTAAATGACCTTGTAATGAGTGAAGCTTTGAGTAATGAGTGAAACTTTGAAGTGGATTATGTTGTTGTGAATATTTTCTACACTCTGTTAAAAGTAATTAATGAAGGAAAGGCAATTGAGGATCAGTGAATTTTTTTTGAGGCAAAATTTTGCATCATGGCAACCAAAAAAAAGCCTTGCAAATTGTCTTAAGAGTTTTGAACAGTTGGATTTGCATTTAGTTGTCAAGATGCAACGGGTTTGGTGAGGAAAATAGCAAATCATTTGATGGACGTTCTAGGCTTGTCACTCTCACTAATGATTACCCATGTGCCTTGGATGCCACTACCCTCACCTTGTGAGCTTCTCCATCACACCTCCCCTCCCTTGTAGCTCAATGCCATCACTTGGAGTTATGCAAGTAATGAAGGAATATCATCACAAATAAGTACACCAGATTTGTTATGGTAGTAGGGGTTGTAGGATGAATTTTTTGTTGGCATATACATTACTATAAGCTACAGCCTTCAATGGCACATTTGCAAAGTTGAAGAACAAGAACAATTGAAGAGAAGAACTAAACTTCATTGTTCAAGCAAACTTCAAGAAGATCAAGGTACAAATGCATAACAAATGTGTCAACTTTCAAGACTCAAAACTTTATGGATTTGTAGTTTTTCAAGTCGATGTATTCAAAGTTGATGTCCATTTTGTAGTACTAGTGTGAAATATTGCAAATCTTTTAGAGTGTTAGAAATCAATGAGATTTGTGAGGAGCTGATCAAATGAAGAAGGTATGAACTATCTTAACTTTTTCTTGCATTTTTGGTGTCTTGGAGCTTTGAAGAATGTTGACGAGTGTTTTGATTTTTGCTTTCACATCTCAATTGCATTCTCAATGTTCTCAAATGCAAAGCCATCACTTGTGCTAGGGTGGTTTTTTCTAGTTGAACGATTTTTTCATTTGCTACAAACAAGCTTTCAAACATTTGTTTTCTATGTTTATTGTGTGCTCCATTTGTGAGCTTCAAACCTTATTGACATTGTTTGATCAAAATTTTCATTTGCTACAAGCTTTTATTGAACCTTCACTTTCTTTGTGTTTTGTGTGCAACATTTGTGAGCTTTGAACATATCAACATTGCTTTCAAGTGTCATGATTTCTTGTCAAAGTTTGTCAAGTTTCTCTTTTGATTCTCAATGTTGCTTGTAATCTTCATGGATATGGCACCTTTGACATTACTACCTAACTTAAAGTTCCACCTTCATTTCTTTGCATCAGTAATGCCTAATACCCTTACAACTGCTACACCCATTGACTTACCAAGTTCTTCCACTGGTTATCTGTGATTTTTTGTCTTCATCAATGTCACCTAAAATTTTATATGATCTAAAAGGCAAAAGTGCCATTATTTCTAAACCCACACCCATAGTTCAAACCTTTGTTATAGATCCCACATCAAAACTTGGAGGCCCAAAGCCCAAACCTAATATAATTGAATGAATGTCAAGGGCAAGAAAATCATTAGGACAATAGGAATTCCAAAAGACATGAACCAACCATGACAAAAGCAAATTTAATTCTAATTCCAAACACCATACATGAAAACCAAAGACAAGAACATGAAATGTGCATAACATAGATTCAAACAAAACTTTTTGTAAAAATATGAGAATAACAAACATTGTTATGATGCAAGATTGTACCCAAAATTAATGTTCAACAAACTAAAAATAATATGAAGAAAACTACCTCTATTTATACATTACTAAGGACTTAACTCAAAAATATGTATATCCAAATATCTTAAGTTAATTCAAAATGTCTCAAAATATTTCAAAATATGTCAAAGAACTTTCTTGAGAGCCTTCCTAATTACATTACGGACAAACAATGTATGAATTTCAATATGAATGAGAAGTGGGCATTCATGGATGAATTTCATCCATAATGATGATGACCACAATGTTGACCATGATGTTGGGGATGTCATTTGTGACAATGGAAAGAAACAAGGTTTTCCAAGATCAATGGGTTGCAAGGCTTTATTGGTTTGAGTTAGTTTGTGGGGAAAATTAAACATAAAAAATGATCAAATGCAAGATTTACCTTAAACATTAAGGGGTGAGAGAAAATTTTGGTGCCAAAATTAAACCCCATCATTAAACATTTTGGAATGAGGAAATGCATATAAGTTAGATGTGGGGTTGTTGGACAATATTTTGTGTATCCTTATATAATCACAAACCTAGTAATCCTACTACTAACAAGACAATAGGCAACAGGTTAGAAAATAAAATACTAAAAGGTAAACACATATTAGGAAAAAGACTTCCTTTGGGAAAACATTCTTGCTTTCAATCTATAATTAGTAAAAGACTCCAAGAGTGGGAATTATTAAAAATTCTAGAATAAAAGAAAAGAAAGGAAGGGCTAGAAAGTACTTACCTTCCAATCCCTAAAGAGTACTTCCTCTAGCCATAACTACAATTTCAACATGTTTATCCACTTTGTTGTAATTAATGTCTTACACCAAACTACCTACAAACTATTTTTACCATCTTGCTATAACTACATTCCATCAAGCTATTAGATTCCAAAGAACAAGTTCTAAAAGTAAAACAAACAAACAAACGAAACTAATATGGGAGCTATAGTATTTTACATTAAACTACAATGAACTACTATCATTTTAGAAGGAAAGTAAAACAAAGGAAAAAAATTAAATTAATTTTTTTAAAAACACATCAAGTCCCACAACCTTGACACACCCCTTTGCATTACTTTTTCTTTCCTCATGCAATTTCTCTCTTTTCCATTCCTTCATAAATTCCTCATACAATAATGATGGGAATACACCTCTTAATCCTCTTCTTTCATAAACCACACAAGGTCCACATTCCATTCACAAAAATAAGCCTTTTATCCTAGTCCTTTCGTAAATTCCAACTCCTAATTAATTGGTAAACAAATACTAATCACCCATTCCCATGGGCTAACTAACCTAATGGCTTCATCTTCAAAATAAACTAGAAAACGATAAATATATCTGCCACTAGTAACAATTTAATTACTAGGAAGCCCATAGGACTAACTAGTCAAAGCAAATTTTATACACTTAACATTATCCCCCCTCTATTTTAAATTACATCCTTGTAATTCGGTCTTTATGGTCTTAAGAATCAAATGAAATATTACTACCTACTATCTGGGAGGGGGAAACGATAGCCTTATTGTTTAAAGTTACAAATTCAAACACTACTCCTAAGGCTACTATGGGCATTTGGTATGTTAGGTCATCCTATAGGTTGTGCTCTAGAGATATGTTTTTTGAACTACTCGAAAGGTGGTGAAGCTCTTCATCTAGTTAGAAACAACAAAAGAACACAACATCCAAAATTTTGATTTTAGTTATGTCAAAAACAATCAATTGAGTGCATTAAACTTCCAAAACATACAACATAAAAGTACAAAAAATCCTATGCTATTGCATTAAATACATAAATTAAATTTTCATAATACAAAAACAATTAAATTAATGCATGACCTACAAAAATTGAAATTTCATGGTACAAAAAAATTAAGTTATTGCAATATATACATAAACTGAGATGTCAACCTACAAAAACAATGAAGTTAGTGCATAACACCTACATCAATTGACATCTCATGGTACCAAGAAACAATTTAGTGTTTAAAATATATTAAGTGAAATGTGTAGTTCAAAAACAATGAAACTATTACATGTCAGGTGGATTTGTGACAAACATTATTAAAACATTGTACAAATGTGTAGGAGACTCAAAAAGTTATTGCAGTTCATAACAATTATTATGTGTAGGAGACTCAATTTAAGCTCCTACAAATCAGTACATCCATATTATCTACCATTTGTTCAACAACATGAAAAGTGCATATTATAGTCAACCAAACAATGGGAAATATCATTGCAAGTGTATCTACAAATTATAAAAGCTTGGCCTAAACAAAAACTATAGAATTCATACTTTGTAATCTAAAATGCAGAAGTGTACAAATGTGTACTTGACTCAAGAAATTCCTACAACTCATATGTATTTCATTATTCTAGGAGATTCAATCTCCCACAACTCAATACATCTACTTTATCAAATGTAAAGACAAATTGGTTGGCCTTAATTCCACAACTTAATATGTTTCAATCAATGTTGATGGCTACATTCAAATTGCGAAAGCTTAATAATTCATATACTTGTAATTTGGAGTAGTAATTGTTGAAAATGAAAGTTAATTAATAGTAAGCAATAAAACAATGCTTCATTGATTGAAATTTGGAGGCAAGCAACATAATTTAACATATATGATTCATAAACATCAAGCTCAACAATCAAAAAGCCATGTCCATATAAGGGTTCCAAAATCTTACATGTGGCACATGATATCTAGGATTTAGGGTTCATCAGAATTATTGGTAGTAAAAACATAAATACATTGAACACAAATCATCATTGTAAGCATTTGGATTGAAATAGTTTAGTTGTAGCACAAGGTAGACTTGCACAATGGAACAAATTGCTAACCAAATTATAGAGTAGAGTTCAAAGATAAAAAACTTGATTTATGGACAACTACATTTGCAAATGTGATAGTTGTAAAGGATGCAATGTAAAGTTAAAATGGCAAAGTCAAATTTTTATGCAGAGTGATGACAATTTGTGGCACAACGTTGTGATGTGGGAAGAATGTTGTTGCATATCTCATGCAATGTCATATGTAATTTGAATGGAATTTGAAATTTTGGATGAAGCACAAGTGTGTGACCTTCAACACGCAGCAGAATACGAAGACTTGAAATGATGCACTATTGTAGAAAATAATCGAAAGTTAAAAGAACTTATCGATCCAAGATGGAGGTAAGTATTTTGCTTCCTAACTTGTTTGCATTTGTAAGAGCAATTGTTTATTTCATTTTTGCTACATTTGTTTTTGCATCAAAATTTGATCGGCTATGTACAAAATGTTCAAGTTCACAACTGATCTAAAAGTTGGTGGACATCCTAAACCCTAGATTCATCCAAGATGTTTTTTTTTTTTCATGGATCTTTACATAGTAGAAAGATCTATGTAAAAGCTAATGAAATTTCATAGATCACACATCAAAAGCTAATGTTCAATCTCTACTATTCTATTAGATTAAAGCCCATGATCCAAGCCATATAATAGCAAATGACTAATGCCACATATATAGGTAGCACAATGAATAAATCTAGTCATCGTGCATCTCTACCATTCGATTAGATTAACACCCATGATCTAGGCCGTTTAATAGTAAATAAATATTCAAATTATATATGACTAATGCCACCTAGGTAGCACGCTTGACTGAAACTAATCATCGTGCATATTTATTATTCAATTAGATTAACATTCATGATCGAGGCCATCTATTAGTAAATAAATGCACAAACTATATATGATTAATGCCACTTAGGTAGCACACAAATACAAATAATTAATTAGCTAACTTTGAAAAAAAATCGCAATATTTGTTTTAACGATGTAAAAGTATATTTTACGTTTTTTTAATAAAATTTTTAATTTGGTGAAATTTTTGGTTTAAATAGTTGGATTACCCCCCACAACCAGCATATGTTTTTGGTTTTGAATTTTCCTAATTTGACAATTCTTGTTGGAAAAAAAAAATTCAAATTCAAGAAAAAATATAAACAACAAAAAAAATTACCAAAAATTTAATATCACAAATTTCAAAGAAAAATGTTACTCGTATATAATGATTTTTTTAAGAAAATTCTAACCATTCCAAGATTAAACATATAAACAATTCCAACATCAAATTTATTTGAAAACATTTAAGTTTAATCTTTGAGATCATTATAAAAATTACCCAATTTATTTGAAATTTTAAAATAAATATTAATGACGTAATTGAGTTTTTTTATGATGAATTTCCACCATTTTGCAAACATAAGAAAGGCCATCAACATCAAAAGAAATAAATTACATTTTTATATTTTTTTAAATGATAGAATTCTACAATGGGTTTTAGAACTTGTAGCCAAAATATTAAAATATTTTTAAAAATTATACCTCCATATATGGCTTATAACCAAAACATGATTAAATTTTCTTATGGATGATTTTGAAGAAGATTACAAAATTGAAAAAAATGAAAAGATTTTAGAAAATCATGGATGTCATTATTATTATCACCATTTTATAATTCATTTATTTATTTATTTTAAATTAATTTTTAAATTCATCTCTAAGTATTTAAACATAAACATGTAACAAAACAAGCTTAATTTTTTTGATTTAAACCATGTTTTAAATTAAAATAATAAGTATAAAATATTGATAATTTTTATAATAATAATAACTTTTTTAATTTAATTTTAATCCTTTTTTTTAACATGGATTTTTTTCCATACACTAAAAAAAATGGGAAAAAAATTAGGGATTATTTTTGGAATTTTTTGGGTGTGGAATCATGATCATAATAATGAACTTGTCCATGATGCCTAAAACAAAGTAAAGGAAAAATATACATTTTAATTTACATAAATGTATAAAATTTTAATATATGAAAAATTATAATTTAAAGGTTTACATGTATGCATTCTAAGTTTTGCATGCATGACCATTTTGACCTAACCCATTCAAATATAAATATGAGACTTCCCAAATTTTTTTACATCCATTTCAAATAATTATGGTGAGTGCAAAATGCAACTCATGAATAATGGATTTAATAACATTCAAAATGAATGATTCAACTCATGTGCAAATGTTAATAATTCAAAATATGTGAAATTTTTCACTAACCCATTCAAGTATAAATGTGAAGCATTAAGTTGTTATGTGTGTTGTAATATATACTAGTAAGTGCAATATGTAACATTTGAATAGTGGTTTCAATAAGCTCAAAGTGGATGATTCGACTCATGTAAAAATGTTGATAATTCAAGAAATGTGAAAATTTTCATTAAACCATTCAAGTATAATTACAAAATATTGAGTTGCATATGTTTTAGTATATTATAATAAGTGCAAAATGCAATTTGTGAGTAATGATTTTAATATATTAAAAGTGAATGGTTCAACTCTAATAATTGAAAATATGTGAAAAAAATCATTAATTCATTCCAATATAAATGTGGGGTTTTAAATTGTTACATGTGTTTTAATAAATTATGGGAAGTGTAAAATGTAA
>Ga0209611_10000270_pt1 | contig 70149 bp, 49 predicted proteins | sample S1TSphgellanicum_3_FD_187693 | JGI IMG/M metagenome (GOLD analysis project Ga0209611, IMG submission 187693) | Host-associated microbial communities from peat moss isolated from Minnesota, USA - S1T2_Fc - Sphagnum magellanicum MG (SPAdes) (version 2) | ecosystem: Host-associated > Plants > Peat...
AGCACTAGTATGCACAGCAGCCAAACAGAGAATGGAACAAGCGCAACATAGACATGCAGCAACACAAAATGCCTAGCACCACGAGAAAAGGAGCACTAGTATGCACAGCAGCCGGACAGAGATTGGAACAAGAGCAACACAAAATGCCTAGCACCACGAGAAAAGGAGCACTAGTATGCACAGCAGCCGGACAGAGAGTGGAACAAGAGCAACACAAAATGCCTAGCACCACGAGAAAAGGAGCACTAGTATGCACAGCAGCCAAACAGAGAATGGAACAAGCGCAACACAGACATGCAGCAACACAAAATGCCTAGCAGCAGCAACAGCAGCGGACGCAAAGAAGAAGGGAAAGTTCAAGAGCGCAATGCAGCAAAGGCTGGGACTGGAATGTGGCGCTGGACTGGGAACTGAGGTAACGCTGCAATAAATGCAAACTGACTAGAATCGGCAATTTCTGTAACTTTTTTGCAGTAATTTCGTTGGAGCTGTTGCTTTGGGAGTTTGGGCTTTCTACTGTGAATTCAATCTAGGCACTAGGGACACTGAGAAGGACCCCTTGATTAATTTTACAGAACCGCCGGTTCTGGTTGTTTAAGGCCATGTGTGAGAACCATCTTGGGTATCAAATTTTTTCCAAGGAAAAAAAATCTGGTTCTCAAGCTTGGCAGTTCTCAACAATTTGAAAACAACAGGTTTTCTGGACTGGTTCTCACAAGCCCAATCTCAAAAATATCAATATTTTTTTTGGAATTTTTTTTGAATTTTTTTTTTTGACAAATATAGACTTTGAATATATTTTCAGCTGTTTATAAATCCACAATTTCATCTCCTTCAAAAGCTTTTTCAAATTGTTTCCAACTCCTCTTCTAGGTTTGCATCTATCCCAATAAGTTTTACAGGTTAGAAGGGTATTTACAACCAATTCTACAATCATTAAGCCAGTTCTTATTCACAAAAATAAATTTTTTTTTTTTTTTATTGTAAATGACATATTCTCAATTAATGAAGATTCCAACCAAGGAAAAGATCCTTTAAATCTCTATTGGGAACAATCCCTAAAAGTTGAAGAGCAAGAAACATGATTTTCATATTTCTCCCACCATCAAAGGGGACACTTGATCTTTTTCACATCCACCTAATAATGTTGAAAAATCAATAGTTTTCTTTTAACAAGTTCTGTTGTAGGCTTAGTATTCTCTGATGTCATTTGAAAAATATCCAAATTGTTGTCATCATCCACTCTTTGGTCAACAAAATCATTATCAAATTCTATTGATGGATGCAAGTGATAATAACATTTCATGAACATAGGATATAATGACATTGTATCAAATTACTCAAAAATTACTACTCCTTGATCATGACCAATGAAAAAAAACACTAAAGTGAAGATTTTAAAATCTTGAGTCCAACAATAGAACTAACATAGCTCTTTTCATTATAACTACAGCTCTCTGTTGGAAGTTTGATAAATGGTGATTATGAAACAGAGGCTACTTACGTATGTAGTTACAAGTGAACCTTCAACAATGGTTGTGGATGGAAGTATTGAGTTGAATGTAAGGTACATTTGAAAATATTGGCAAATAGTATAAGGATGTCTATTTTTGTTTTGATGTGTGTGATGATTATGACTAAGTCATGAGGTGCAACTCAAGACTCAAGCTGCTAATCTGTGTAGTAAGTTGGGGAAAAGCAAACAGCTGACACAGGGCATCCCCTTTGTCTTTGTCAGGCAAATCTGAAAGAAAGTTTGCTAACATAGCAATTATACAGCAGCTGACTTTGTTAATTTCCCTTACTAATTGGGTGGTCACCCGTCAAGTACCATACATTCCCCAAGTATATATTAAGCAAACCAAAGCCATGCAACTTAGCAACCAGGGGTGGGGTGTGAAAGAGCACCAGGTTGATGAAGTCCATTCACTCAAATATGAACAATAGATAATAAGTTGATAGGAAATAGGGATTTGTACTTATGTTTTGGTGTGCAGTGATTTTGACTAAGTCACTACTTGATAAAAATCTGTGGGGATCAAACAATTAACACAAGGGAGATTATGTCATCCTTGTTGAGCAAATCAAGCACAAGAAAGAAAGTTCAGAAGCTTGGACAATTGCAGCAATTGCTTATATCAAATTCACTTTTGTGTGATGAGAGACCATATATAGCCTATGTATATTTGGTGTAACCAAACCCATGCAGCCTAGGGGGGTTTCCTGTGTAGAAGAGCACCAAGTGAATAAGTAGTTCATTCACTTGAAGATGAACCACGTCCTATACTAATTTCTGCTGCAAAAAACTTGCATGTGGGTAACCATATAGACACTTCCCAATCATCTTAAAAACATACCAGCAGTGCCACAGTACCCTCATTACTACAGAATACCAAAAGAGCCACTCCAGTATATGACTCCAACCTCAAGCCAAATTGTTAAAAAAAGTTTCAACCATAGGCCAAAATGCTATAAAAAAATTTAATCTTAGATCAAAGTGTCAAAAAAATTCTAACCTTAGACCATATTCTGAAAATATATTCCAACCTTGAGCCAATATGTCCCAAAAATTATTCCAATCCTAAACCAATATGCATATGCAAAATTAGTTTTGTCTTGGAATAAACCCTCTTGGCTTGAGGTCTAACATTAAACTAACATACATGTATTATTATTCTTTTAAATGCATATTTGCATCAAGTACACATAAATTATTGGTCCAATGGCTTGGGACTATTCCAATTTGACCTGAGGTCATTCTCTTTAGGGTGTAGGACATTTGTCTTGGGAGTACATGACATATGGCTTAAGGGATCAAAACATTTGTCCTAATGTATATGTCATGTCTTAAAGGTGCAAGACATTTTTCTTAAGGGTGTAAGACTTGGCTCAAAGGATTAGGACATTTGTCCTAAACATGTAAGTACATGTCTTAAAGATGCCAGACATTTTTCTTAACGTTGTGAGACATTTGTCTTGGGAATGCATGACGTTTGGCTTAAGCTATCAGGACATTTGTCCTAAGGGTGTAGGACATTTCTTAAGGGTGCAAGACATTTGTCCAGGGGGTGCAAAACATGGTCTTTTGGGTTGTGAAACATTTGGCTTAATGTTCAAGACATTTGTCTTAGAGGCATGAGATATTTGGCTTAAGGTTGAAGACCTTTGTCTTAGGGTGGATTAAGGTGGTTGGTTTGACCCTTAATTCCGAAGTGTTCAAAAATATGGTCTCATGTTCACAAGAGCTTTTAATGTTGTTCTACTGACATCCTGATTTTCGTGTGAGAGAGCACATGGGATGGTGGGCAGTAACAAAAATGTTTTTTCTTCTTCATAATCTGCCCGAAATTATCAGGCAGAAATACCCCAAACTGCTCAATTTTTTTAAGCGTGAGGATATTTTCAAAGTGCCCAAAATTTTTGAGCATAAATGAAAATTTTCTTCAACATTTATAGGTGCCTGTTATTGTTGAGCAGAATAAAATTTTCAAAATGCCAAATTTTCCAAGCACCAGCATGTTTCCAGAGTGCCCAATTTTTTTGGGCGGAAATAAAAAGTCGACCTTTATAGCTTTAGGCCTAAATAGATTTTAATCTTAAACAAAATAGTGTTAAAAGTCTAATTTTAAGCATTAGTGCTAATTTTTTTTAAACCATAAGCCAAAATAATTTTAATATTAGGCCTAAGTGCTAGGCCCAAGTGCTAAAAAGATTTTAACCCGGAGCCAAAGTAATTATTTTTTTAATCTCAAGCCAAAATAATACAAAGATTTTAATACTTGGGACTAAATTTCTAACCATTGAACCTAAACAAATTTGAACCTTAAGCCAAAATATTGAAAATATTTAAACCCTAAACCAAAATAATAAGAATTTGTTTAACCCTAGGTCTAAATAGATTCTAAACCTTATGTCCAAATAGATTCTATTCTTAGGCCTAAGAGTTTAAAATATAATAATCCTAAATCAAAATATTGATAAAAGTTTTAATCATTGGCTAAATTTTTTTTAAACATTGTAACCTCAGGTCAAATTTCAACCAAAGACCAAAGTTTTAAAAATATTTAAACTATAAACCAAAGTCATAAAGAAGATTTTAAGCCTAAGCCAAATTGCTAAAAAGATTTTAACCTTAGGCCACTCTCATTATGTCTTGGGGTGTACAATATTTTATCTTGGGGACACTTTTCCATTTATTTCTGTATGATGAGATGAGTACACCTTTAAACGCGCCATAAGTTTGAACCCTGAGCCAAACAAAACTATTTAAGGTCCAAATTGAAATGGCTTCCAATACGGCTCTTTTGATATTCCATACACTTGACATGATCGAACATTGGACAGATTTTTTAGTAGAATGGTTTCCCAAGTTGCCATGTGAGTAGGTATCCAAGATTATAGAATGATCCCTTTTTTTTTCATATATGATATTTAGTCAATATTGGTTAAATTTTGTTACAGATGTTTGTCCTAATGTTGGTAGGCTCCCAATTTGAAGTGTTCAACCAAGGGGTTTCAGGTTTCAATTTTGATGACTGCAGAGCCTGAACCCGTACATTTTTGGTGAACCTGACACAAGACATGATCATGAAACTACCCTTTTGCTAGAATCAAAATCAAAACCAAACCCTTAAACAAAAATCTTGAAAACAGGGTTTGGTTCTTTAAATAAGCAAGCTGAACTTTTTTGAATTGTTGACAAGTAGTTTGAGCTGCAAGGGTTAGAAACTTGAAGAACCAAGCTTCACCCAGAGAACCTACCAAAGAAATTTTTAATGCCAAAATTGGGACCAGAGGTTCTTGAAATGAGGAAGAACCGACCAATACTGGTCATCACGTTGGCTAAGTCACAAAATTGAGAAATAAAACACTGGTGGTGCTGGTGCACTCTGGCCTAGAAATTTCTCCATAATTATATTATCATAACACATCCCTAGAAATTACTCAGAGTTCCAAGTTGGTATGCAAGTGATGATTTCTTCTGATTGCATGAAAATTGCGCATTATTGCTTGGAGGACAAGTCTTCCTTACAGCTGCAAAAAAATCAATTGCCATTGACAGTATCCATTTGGACTGAAGGCAATGCATACAATGGAGACTACTTTTGAGTTGAAAGGAGATGATGTTTTGGTGAGCGTGAACCAACATCTAGCAGCAGACTATGAGGGATGGATTGTGGGGTGGACAGGAAACAGTTTTCCATTGGGTGTTCCAGTTCCCTAGCTAACCACAGCTGGTTAGATCAGTTTCTAGTTTTACTAAATCCCCCCTAACATCTCACGAGCCCTTAACCTATGTAGTAAACATCTACATGCATCAACTTACCTAGTAATCACCTACTATCCTAAGGACTTATCCTTTGTATGATAGTTGCCATGGTGAAACCTGACTTGAACTCAGTTGGGGTTCATCTATAACTAAATCATAACAAGTGTCCAATAGATGGTTCAGTGTGGTGGCTGTTGGTTCACTTGGTCAATGTTATTTGCTGGTAGGCTTTACAAGACAGGGGAGTTCTTTTTCTTTCCTTGAAACTCAGTGAGCTGAGAGAGGAGTAATCCCCCATCAAAATTCGAAACCATGTCAATTGCACCCCCCCAAGCCAAAAAGATGGTGGGCTCCTTTGATTATGGAACAACTTGCACCGTCCTGGAATGGACGGCTACAAGTAGATCCCACCACCACCAACATACAAACAACATCACAGACAATTCAATTGACAATGTCATAAGAGCTTGAAAGGCTGTGTGCAGGTGCTCAATCTCCAAGGGCAATGATGCTCTGAGCTTTGTACCATGTACATGTTGATGAATTGGGCTCTTTGAAGACTAGGTCCTTGTTTTTCTTGGAGTTCTTTGGCAAAACTGGGTCATTTCTTGACTCCTACCAGTCCAACAATCCACCTTACAGATCATGTAAGACTGACATGACAATCCCTGGTTAGACCAGGGTTGAGATGGGATTTGACTCAACTGCAGTTGAGTTATTTGCTTGTATGACCCGAACAATTGGCTTGTCAAATTTAGTGTAGAGTAAGGCTGAAGGTCGAGGGTATCACTTAACCTAAAGACTTATGGAAAATTTTCATTGAATGAGATTATCCAAAATATGGCAAAGTCAGTCACCTACAAGGCTTAAAAAGGGAAGATCCTGTGAAAGAACATGAGGATACCTCCCCTATGGGTGAAAGGGCCCTTCTTGAAAACAGAAGGCCCTGGCATTTCTCAGAGGTCAAATTCTGCTTTAGAGCATGCCATCCAAATACACTAGTAATTTTGTTTGGCAGGTCTTCATGTTGTTTTGGTTGCCCTTTTACCAGTCATGATGATGGTCCACCAATTGCTCTTATTGGTGTTGGAGCCAAATTCTTTCATGTTTTGCAGATTTTGGTATACTTAACACATCAATGTAAATTGAATTCTCAAATGCATTCTCACCTGAATTTAGCTTCATTTCCTTGACATTTCTACATGCTTCTACTGGATTGTTGTAAATGAAAACAATGAGTTTATTGATATAACAATGTGTTATAGTTTTGATCTAACCTATCAATGTCTAATTTGATGGTCTAAATGAAGGATTTGGTTTTTACTTCATTTTATGTTGCTTATTTCAAGATATAGTTTAGAACACATGAACATGTGGTTTCTAAGGCTTTAGATAAAATCTAAGTAAACAAGGCGTCATGAACATGTGGGCCCCACCCATTTACAGATTCAAGCATGATGATGTAGATATTTAATGTTCAACATAAATTTGTCATTTGGTACTTAACATGCTAACAAAAATACTTATAAAAATATCTTCTATTTTGTGTTCAAACATGTGCACTCGTAGTATTACATGAATATGATGTCATGTACAGTTTTAAAATGAGCATGTTTCTTGTATCTATTGCTTGAAACATTTTTTCAAAATGTTTTAGGCATTTCACATATATATAAAATTAATTAATGATATATACATGATTACAAAAGCATGGTTTGTGCTTGGTTTTTTTACTAACTTAAATTTTGTGTTTAGTAACAATGGACAATGTACAAAATTGGTTACAATAAAATAAATATATGTTTTTCGACATGATTTTGACTAAATATATTAAACTGAACATGACTATTTGACATGACTTAAACGATCGGGACAATTAATTGACATGGAAATATTAATATTAATTTAATATATTAAACATTAAATTATTCTATTTTCCCATTAAAATAGTAATAATAATGAGTTTTTCTCAAATAAAACCACAATATTATGTGAATTCCCTTTTTTATAAAACTTGAAATTCTAATTTAAGTTTAATTTCTGAATATGCTGCATTTTTGATAAATATTGTATGTTTATGGCAAGATGAATTGAGGAACAAAATCAAGCAATTTTAATGCAATATATATAGGTTAATGATCTATCTAGTAAACTTATGTTGATTCAACATGACATTGTTGTGTTGGTGCATTAGTCCATATATGATTTATTGGTGTATTATCAAAGGTTGTATTTTTAGATAAACAAATTTTAAATTTAAATTTATCAATGTAGTTTTATAATGTTGTTGATTGAAGGTGTATCTATTAACATGTCTATGTTATAATCTCCTACTATATAGTTGGGCAATTTGTAGGAATTTGTTTTAATGTAGTTTTTAAAATAGAAATGAAATAATTTGTTTACATTTGTGGTGGTTTGTAGATTGCAATGATGTATATATTTTTTGTGTGTTTTTGTTGAAAAGTGTAGTAATAAGTTTTCCACTTGTGTTAAAGGAGTAGTTACTAATGGTAATAGTTAATTAGTATGTTTCTACTTACTTAGTTATTATTTTAGGAATTATTAGTTAGATTACATAGTTTTTATCACCATTTGAATTTGAATAGAACATAGTATTGTTTTTTTTGAGGAATATATTTGGAGAAGAGGAAAAGATGGTATCATTGTAGAACTTTGAGTTTTGATGGAATATGAGAGAAGAACACTTTGATTTTTGGAAAAGCTTCACTTCCATAGCCAAAAATTGTTGTTTTGATGCTTATTATCATACTTTCATTACTGGATTTTTATTTTGGAACTAAATATGAGTAAATCTAAAAGAGCACATTTTACTAATATTAGTTTTATGACATGTTTAAATCCATATTAGATTAGAATATATAGGATTATAGATTTTATGTTTACCATTTGGCGACCATCCTAAGGCATGAATATAAAGTGAATTCTAGAATGTTGTTTATGTTTTGTTGCTAAAATTTTTGTTTCTATAAATAGATAGTGAACTTTAGTTTCATTTTTTGTTTTTTTTTCAAATCTTGATCATAAGTTTTTGTTTAGGAAACAAATATAAACAGAATAATTAATTGTGAGGATTTTGTTATAATGCAAAAATTTGTTCAAATTTGAACTAGAATGTGGAGAAGTGGCAAATAAAATTGTAAATAGAAGTCTTAGGAGACAATTAGATTAGGTTTTATTACATGAACAAGTGGTAAATGGTGTTGCCATCAACAACAATTTGAATGCAGATCAGGAGGATCAGCAATTTGTAACACTTAAAAGAGTTTTTCAATCTAAACATAAACATCTATGGATAGAAAAAAGACCTATAAGCCACAAAATGCCTCAGGTAGTATTGATTATTCCTTGTGAAGTGTAAACTGGTGAAGCATAAAAGCACACCAATAGTTTATAGCAAAATTCTAAGAAAGAAGAATGTTAGATTGAAAATGCAAACTCATAGGATGAATTTAAACAAAGGAATCGAAAATCTAAACCTCAACAAAGAGTTATGTTAAAATCACCAAGTCTGATGCAACAACAAAACTCTGATGCTCTAATGTATGAAAAAAACAGAAACTCAATAGGTCAGAAAGGGAAGAAATGGTACTAAAGTACAAATCTGCTTCACCTCCTTATTATCAAAAGGATCATGAAAATGAAGAGTTTGAACAAAGAGCTCAAAATTTTGAACCTCCTATTCATTATGTGGTTGAGCAAGAAGCCGCAATTCAAGATATCAAAATGTCCAGAGGAATTGAACGGGTACTTATAATTAAACAAGAAATTGTAATCTTACCAAAAGTAGAACCAATAATAACACAAGGTGTACATGTGGTTATCATAATAAGGTATAGTGAACCGATATGTAATTAGCAGAATGGAAGCATTGTTAGAGGAGTCTCCAGGGACTAGAGCAGAGGAATTCATGGTGTGAATAGAATTTCATGACCTAACTCTCCACAATGCACATATTATCATTAAATTGGACATCAGATCAATGAAGGTCCATTTATTGAAAATAATGTGAAGCAAATATTTGTTGAACATTTTTAGAATCTAAATCTAGAACCTGCAAAAACATTGAACCATGGATATAGTGAGTTAAAGGAACTATACCATGAAAGGGTTTTAATTCCAAATAGACTCAGAAAACAAATCTGGAAATATAACAGAATGGAAATGAGAATTCAAATTATGGCAGATGTAGTACCTATTTTTGTAGTTCTTGCACCAAGTCTGTTACATCACAACAATGTTGGAATTACTTAATTATTTAAGAACTTCTAATTTAAGAATGGAACCAATAAGATCTATACCATTATATTATGTGGCAATGCCTCGATCTATGGTTATAGTTACTAAAGCTCCATTTGTAATAGCACCAACCCATATTGTTGTTAATATGAAGTCCAAACCCCAGACCCTAAAGGAACACACAACTTGTCAATGTGCATACAAAGATGCCTAGAGAGGTGGACATGATTTTTGTTGGACAACCATTAGATCCAAGAGGAGGAGGCTTAGACCCACTAGGACCACCAAGACCATCAAGACCTATAGGACCTTCAAGATATTTTGGATTGCCAATGATGAATTCAGGCATACCACCATTACCACCAAACATGCCTTATCGTCAGCCACTTAATTATCATGAATACGTCAAGGATTTTGACCCAAATGCTCATGTCAAAGTTTTTAAAGTTGCCATTAAAACAGATGATGTAGAGATTATTAATTTGTTTAATTTTACCCTCAGAAATATTGTGTCTAACTAGTGTAACAATCACATGGGATATTACCCAAGTTGTACTTTTCCATAGTTGTAGTTAGTTTTTTATAAAAAGTACATGAAAGTTCAAAATGATGAACAAGTTTACCTACAATTGAAAAACATGAAGTAGGGGAAGAATGAAAGAGTGGAAGTCTATTATGAGAAATTATTGAAATTAGCTAATAGTCTTCAACATAGGATAACAAATAATTTTTTAACTATTGTTTTTAGATTTGGATTACAACCATATCTACGTGTAGCAACAATAGGCATCAAGAGATAAACCTTGCAATAACATAAGGAAACAACTTTGGTTTGTGAAAAAGGAGTTTCTGAAATAGAGGCTATAAGTAATCTGTTAGTACCATAGAGTAGTAAGACAATATTAGCTCAGAAACCTCAGATAGTTATAAAGAAAACATGAATGTGCTATACCAATTATTATAAGACAAATCATAATGTTGAAACTTATAGAGTCAAAAGAAAAGAAAACCATGTTCTTGCAATTTCTAAGGTTATTATTCAACAAATTAAAGTACAAAGACCTGTGAGGTATTCTTAGCATATATGTGGTGACACTGGACACAAGATCATAAACTATCCTAAGTATAGTGACATACAAAATATGTTTAAGAACAAAGGAATGAAGATTGCAAAAAAACCATATGTGGTGGAGCTTAAGGTTGTTAATCCTTAAGTCCATATGGTGGATGTCAACATGGCCATTACTAGGAGCAAGGTTATTGAAGAATAGGTGTTCAAAAACAAAAAGCCAATCAAGAAAAAGTCTACTATTGACTAGGAAGAGGAGCAAAGATTATAATAATCTTTTACCAAGACTATATAAGAGAAGCAAGTAGAAAACCCACCAAATAATCTAACTCAAAAGGAGAAAGCATAATGAAGTACAAGTTAGGCAAGATTGCCAAAGGTTGAAGTGTCCACAAAACCAATTGTATCACAAAATTTATCTATTATTCCTAACAACAAAGTTATGTTTATGGAACAGATATTCCAAGATATCAATAAACAGATGTTGGAAACTACCTATACACCCTAAGGTTAAGTCAACTATTGAAGATAACACTAGATCTTAAGAAGTATATGTGGTAGAAACTTATGCCAAAAAAACCCAATATAATTACTAAAGTGATATCAGAGCCTAGTGTAACCACGGTGGTTGAAACACATTCTAAAATAGGCACTACAACTACAGAGGTAGATAACTAGATGGCAATTATCCAAATGCAACTTGGGGAGAACATTGCTGAAAATGTTTTGATAGATGAAGGGGCAAGTGTAAACATCATAATAAAAAACCTCATAACAAAATTAGGTTTACCTACAACAAGACCATCTCCATACCACCTCATAATGGCAGATCAGAGTGCGACCAGACCTTTAGGAATCATAAAAAATTTGAAGAGTCACATACATGGTATACCATATGTAGCTACATGTGGTAGATTCTAACTATTCTATGTTGTTGGGAAAACCTTGGCTCAAAGATGCAAAGGTTACACATGACTAGGGGAACAATGTGATTATTGTTCAAAGCAATGGAACAATCAAAACAATATCAGTTAACAAGAAACTAGGAGCAAAAACCAAAAGGCCTCAAATACTTGTTTGTTATGACTTGTTGGAAGGGCTAACAAATGAAGAGGAAGATCTGAAATTTTGAAACAGAACCAAAGTTATTCTCAATTGGCATAACCATTATATTTTTAAAAAAAATTATTGCTGAGTACTAGAATGTTAGAGATTATAATCAAAGAAAAAGTTGAACCACAACAAGGGACATTAGATCAAGGAGCAACAAAAGTGGTGCTTCAATAACAAAAACAATATATTTTTATGTCAGACCAAAGATATCATTGGAATTAAGGTTTATCCATAAACCTATTGCCATCATAACCAAGCTGATATTGAAGTGGATGAGACACCAACAAAAATACAAGTATAGAATTTTCAAATAGTAGGTTGGATTTTGACTAAAGAATAATAGCTTGTTAAATTGAATCTTGGCATAGAGGCAAATCCACAATACATCAAAATTAATGCAAAATTAACAAAGGAGAAAACTAAGGAACTTCAAATGTTATTCAAGGAGTTCAAATATGTGTTTGTTTGGATTTATAAGGATATGAAAGGCATACCTCCAAAGTTGGCTTAACACATAATTGAGTTAAACACTTCAATCCCACCAGCACATTAAGTAAGGTACCAATTGAACCTTAATTATGCTGCAACTGTCAAATAGAATATTGACAAATTATTAGTAACAAGATTCATTCAACCAATAGAGGAGGCTACATGGTTAACACCTATAGTGGTAGTGCTTAAAAAGAATGGAAAATTGAAAATTTGTGTGGATTTCAAGAAGTTGAATAAGGCAACCAAAAAATATCCTTATCTTTTGCCATTTTTTGATGAGGTATTGAACATTGTAACAGGGTATGAAGCCTATTCATTTTTGGATGGATACTTAGGATACCATTAGATTTCTATAGCCCCTGAGGATAGATCCAAAATAACTTTTGTAATAGATTAAGGAGCTTTTGTTTAGATGATGATGCCATTTAGTGTTAAAAATGTGCCACCAACTTTTCAGAGAATGATTAGCAAAGCCTTCAAAAAGTATTAGTCCAATTTATGAAGATATTTTTAGATGACTTGACAATCTATAATGATATGGAGAGTCATTTGATGAAGTTCAAACTTTGTTTTCAGAAATGTAGAGAATATAGAAGTAATTTTAACCCAAATAAATGTGCCTTTATGGTATTTTTAGGATTGATTTTAGGGTTCATAGTTTCCAAGGAAGGAAAAATACTAGACCCTAAGAAGGTTCATGCAATAGTGAATATGCCAGTACCTACAAACCCACAATAAATTCAAATCTTTAATGGTATGGTTCAATTTTATAGATGTTTCATCAAGAACTTTGTTTTTATCATGGCACAAATCATAAACTCATGAGGAAGACATAACCTTTTATTTAGACCATAGAGTGTTAAAAGACTTAGGATCAGATCAAGCAGAAATACATGGAAGCACCAATTCTAATACCTCCAAATTGGCAATTCCAAATTGGCAATTGGAGTTTCATGTGCACACAGATACATCATTATTAGTAATAGGTGCAATGTTAGCATAGAATCCAACTAGTAAATATGACCAACCTATAATATATGCCTCTAAACTGTTAAATAAAGCAGAGAAGAATTCTACTACTACAAAGAGAGAAGCTTGAGTAACGGTTTATGTTCTACATAAGTTCAAACATTTTTTGTTGGGAAACAAATTTGTATTTTATGTAGACCACAAGGCTCTAATATACTTGGTCAACAAATCACAAGTGTTTGGAAGGATAGCCAGATGGTTTTTATTTTTGAAATATGAATCTACAGTAGTTTATAAACTTAGTAAAACACATGTGGTAGCTGATGCTTTATCTAGATTACCAGATAGTTCAAAACCATTGAAAGTCCCAAATCAAATTATAGATGCATCACTATTTTCTATAAAACCTATATGGATGTAGGAAATGAAAAGCTATTTGGAGACATGTCAAATGCCAAAAACTCTCAACCTAGCTCAAAAACAAAAATTGGCCAAAAATGCAAAACCTTTTATCGTGAAAGAATTAATGTATAGAGTGGGACAAGACAATAGAATGCATAGATGTTTGACCACTTCAAAAGCATAGATTATTCTAAAAGAATTACATGAAGGAGTGGTCAGAAGACATTTTGCTGCAAATACTACTACAAAGAAAATTCTAGATGCAGGATATTAATGGCTAACTCTATTCAAGAATATTCATAAATTTTGCAAAAGCTTTGACAACTATCAAAGAACTAGTAGACATAATTGTTCATGTTTCACCAAAATTTCAGATTGATCCAAGGTCATATGTGAATGGTGTACCTTTGCAAAAATTTTGTGATGGAAGTTTGTTTTGAGAAGACATCAAAACAATTTTTTGAAGTGGAGCAAATACAACTCGGGAGAACTTGAAGGAAGGAGTTTGAAGATTGGGAAGCACAAATACATTATCAGGACCTTCATATAAAAGTGTGGTATGTAATCATGTACTTAATACCATACGAAATATTATACAAGATACGTACATATACGTAAAACCTATGTATAGTATACAATTTCGTATAATACTCAAGACATACATACATATGCAAGGTTCATCTTGTTCAACCTTAACCCTAACCCTAATCCTATAAACCTAAGGAAGGAAAACCCTAATCCTAATCCTAGAAACCTAAGGAAAGAATTAAAATCATTTGTGAAACCCCAAGAAGACATTGAATATCGCCTTAAAAGATGGCGAACGGTCTTTCTCAAATTGCAATTCAGAAACTAAACAAAAACAATTTCCAAGTGTGGAAATTTAAGATTATGAATTTTTTGATGGGGAAAGGCTACTAGGAATTAATAATTGGTGATGAAAAAAAACCTCCTCTCCCAAAAAACCCCACACAACAACAAATTCAAGCCAATAAAACTTGGCATGAAAAAGCAAGGAAAGTCTTGTATTGGCTTTCTTTGAATGTGTCTAATTCCATGATTATGCATATTCAAGATGCAAAATCACCCAAGAAAGCTTGGGATACATTGGTGAAGATGTATAGCACCAATACACAAGCTCGCAAAATGTAGCTTAAGCAAGAGTTGCATAATTTATAGAAAAACAAGATGAACATTAGTGACTATTCTACAAAGGTGAAAAACCTTGTAGATGTTCTTGCATCTATAGGAGCCCCTATAGATGATGAAGATTTAATGGCCGTCACCTTAAATGGATTTGGAAAAGACTATAGCTAGTTTTGTATTTCAATTGTAGTTCGAGAAACATTTCTCGATTTCCAAGACTTAATAACACTACTTATAAATGAAGAGATGAGAATTGTTGGTACTTCATCCAATGGAGGATCACAAGAAAGTGTTTTCAACTCAAATACTAATAGAAGTAGAGGTGATAAAATTTCATTTTGAGGTTGACACGGAAGTTCGCATGGTGGACATCATCAACATGAAGGTCAAGCTCATGGAGGTGAACGAGGAAACTTTGGAGGAAAAGGAAGTCAAGGAAGTCGTGAAGGTCGTGATGGAAGTCATCGAGGTCAACAACCAAATAGCGATTCAAATTGCTACTATTGAGGGAAACATGGGCACATGGCGAAGGACTGTTATCAAAGGGAGAATGATGCATGAAATGGAAAGCTATAACAAGGGAATCATGCATCAACTAGCAATCAAGGTGATGAGTAACTGTTTGTGATGCAACACATGGAAAATTCAATGATAGGAGGTGTATTAGATAACAATGTCTGGTATGTGGATTATGGTGCTTCAAACCACATGATTAGTCATGGAGAATGGTTTAGAGACTCAAAGGATTTGAAGACACAAGGGTTTGTGGAAACTAGTGATGACACTACACATCCCATCACACAGATTGGCAAGGTGCCATTGTCCATGTAAGATGGGCAAACAAAGTACTTGAAAGATGTACTTCATGTTCCAACCATAACAAAAAATTTGGTCTCCGTAGGCCAAATGGTGGAACAAGATTTACAGGTGACATTCAACCCAAATGGATGTTTTGTGGGAGACATGAATAACCAAGGCAAATTGATTGCAAAAGAAGAAAGGAATGGACGAAAGTTCACCTTGGATGTGAACATGCCTGAGGTGAATTCCATGTTATTCACACATGGAAAAGGAGCTAGAGACATTGGAATTTGGCACAAGCGGGTTGGCCATGTTAATCTCCAACGTCTTAAGCTGATGGAGAAATATAATCTTGTTGGAGGTTGCCGCACTCCCAACTCCTTAAAGGACTCAAATGTGAGTCCAAGTAGAAGACAACGGAAGAGGGAGGAGTCAGGGCACGCTCCTTAGCTCACAACACTTGGAGGGGTAGGGGGGCTTTGTCGGAGCTTCAGGATGGGACTAGGAAGAGTTGACAAACTTCACTCACTCACACGGGCCTGCACATAACCCACACAAAGTGGTTAGTGCATACTTGGAGCACCTTTGGTGCTAGGACGAACCACGGACAACACGGACACAGTAGACTCACCATGGCCCGGACTTGGGGGAAGCCATCACCTTCCCCCTTATAGTATACTTTGTGGCTGGCCACAGAGCCTACATCCAAATGGTTTTCTCTCCTATAACTCCCAAGTGGGAATCCCGAAATCACACCAAATGGGACTCCCACGACTTTGGAACCCCATAACATTGCAAGCAAACCTTGGATCGAGATGTAATCTGAAGCAAAATTGTAGTTCTTGTCGAGAGCTTTCCAACGATATGTTGCACACCCTTTGCAGCCAAGTAAATTGGGTCGATTCCGGACTTTTTCTAGTCGGGAGTCAAATTGGCAATTTGACTCCCGACCCTTCTTTTGGCCATAACTTGTGTTTTAGATGTCCAAATGAGCAATGTGAGCCCATTTTAGACATCTAAGTTCCAAGAGCTTTCCAATGATATAAATAATGCCACAAGCCATTGAGTTTTGACCCCTGAAATTGCTCTCTTAAGTTTTGGGAGTCCATCGGGACTCCATCTCCCAAAGTGGGAGTTGCCTTGGGAGTGTGAGGGTTCATTCCTTCATACTCCCTCACATTTTCTTACACTCCCAAGAGTGTGTGATGTGACTCCCAGGCTTCTTCTTGGCTTGCACCCTTGCGGCTTCTTTGCCTTGAATCCCGGGCTCCCACTTGGCCCGCAACCTTATAACCGCTTTGCCTTGGTCGCGAGCCCAAAACTAAGGTTGCGACAGAGGTCTTCCCAAATATGGAACAGAAGAGGTGATGTCAAAAATTTGTGAAGCATGCCAATTGGGGAAGCAAACTAAACATCCATTCCCAGCACAAACAACTCATGTAAGTTCCAAACTTTTGGAAATGATCCATTTAGATGTGTGGACCACGAAGACAAAATCCATTGGAGGGTGCAAGTAGTACATGAACTTCATTGATGACCACACAAGGAAGGTGTGGGTCTACTTCATGAGACATAAAGGTGAAGTGTTTCAACATTTCTTGAATTTCAAAGCAATGGTGGAAAAGGAGAAGGATGTGAGCATCAAGTGCCTAAGGTCCAATGGAGGGGGAAAGTATTTTTCAAATGAATTCAGTGAGTGTTTGAAGGAGCATGGAATTCAAAGGAAGCACTCATGTAGTTATTCCCCACAATAGAATGGAATTGCTGAAAGGAAAAACAAGCACATTGTAGAAATAACACATGCCATGTTGAATGAGAAGAATTTACCAAATTACTTTTGGGTTGAAGTGGTAGCAATTGTAGTCTATATCATGAATGGAACACCCACAGCAGCAGTTTATGGCATGACACCTGAAGAAAAATTCACATGCAAGAAACCCGATGTTTCACACCTCAAAATGTTTGGTTGCATTCCATACGTGCATGTTCTTGATGATAAGAGATCAAAACTAGACCCAAAAATTAAGAAGTGTATCTTCATTGGATATTCTTTAAAACAAAAAGGATATAGATGCTACAATCCTTCCATTCGAAAGTTACAAGTGAGTAGAATGTTGTGTTTGATGAGATGGTTAGCTGGTATTCACCACTGAAGGTAGCAAAAGATGGAGAGGCTAGAAATGATGATGTTTCATCAAATGTGGAACAAGAATCACAATTAATCAGTGGAACACAAGAGTCTTTAATCAATGGGTCCAGTAGCATTCCATGGAAAGGAAGATTAAGATCTTCAAACATTGTACATGGTAGTTCTCAAACATCATCTAAAAATTCTCATGTAGATGGTGAATCGAATGATTCAGAGAAGAGTGAGGGTGAAGAATTAAGAATCACTTTAGCTACTACTCCCAGAGCTCGGATGGCCAAGAAAGTTTTAAGAACACCTAATAACAACAGTGGAGTATGAAGATCCACATGATCCAATCATTATTAAGGCGGCAGCAAAAGGATGGTCTTTACATCAAATGGATGTAAAGAATGTTTTTTTTCATGGAGGTTGACAAGAAGAAGTGTACATGGAACAACCACTAGGTTATGTGGACCAAACACATCCTAATTTGGTTTGTAGGTTGAAAAAAACTTTATACGACTTGAAGCAAGCATCTAGAGCTTGGTCAGACAAGATAGGTCAGTATCTTGTCACAAGTGGATTTTAAACATCTAATGTAGATTTTTCATTATATGTGAAAAAGATAGATCATGGGATTGTAGTCATAGTCATCTATGTTGATGACTTGATTATCACAAGAGATAGTGATGGAGACATCTTTGATTTGAAAAAACTTTTGAAGCAAAAGTTTGAGATGAAGGATTTGGGAGAGTTGTGTTACTTCTTCGACATTGAGGTAATCCAGTCCCCTAAAGGGATATGGTTATTACAAAGGCAATATGCCTTGAACAAATTGTCCGAATATGGGATGACGGGTTGCAAACCCATTTCAATTCCATTGGAGCAAAATGTGAAGTTAAGTGCAAATGAAGGACATCTTGTGGAGGATACCGCTATGTATAGATGCATAGTGGGGAGTTTGATTTACATGACCATCACAAGGCTAGATTTGAGTTATGCAGTTGGAATGGTGAGTCAATTCATGCAAACACCATGAAAGCCACATTTGGATGTAGTGAGGCGCATACTGAGGTACATAAGACATACATTATAGTGTGGAATTTTTTTATGAAGCCAAGAGCCAGTTACAAGTACATGGATACACGGATGCTGATTGGGCTGGCAATGTTTCAAATAAAAGATCAACCAGTGGTTCCATGTTTTCTTTTGGAAGTGATGCTATTAGTTGGAACAATAAGAAACAACCAATAGTTGCATTATCAAGCACGGAGGCAGAATAGAGAGGTGCTGCAATTGTTGCATGTGAAATAATTTGGTTACAAAAACTACTTTAAGATTTGAAACAATTAATGGATGCTCCTATTGTCATCTATTGTGATAACATCAGTAGCATACTACTTGTTAACAACCCGGTCTATCATGCTAGGACAAAGCACATTGAGGTGCACTACCACTTTATTACAGAAAAAATTCTAGAAAAAGAAATTGACCTTATTCATGTCAATACTAAAGATCAAGTTGTTGACATTTTCACAAAGGCTTTTGGTACAGACAAGCTCAGGAAGTTTAGAAAAATGTTTAGTGTACTAAGAGCGGATTTGAGCTTAAGGGGGAGTGTTGAGAATTCAAGCTCAACTAGTTAGGTTTCATTAGTTACTGGAGTAGGAAAGTAATTAGGTTACTTTCACAAGGTTGAATTACTTTCTTTACTTATATTAGTTTGGTTATTTGTGGTTTGGTCTTTTAGTTAAATACCTTGGTGTTGATGGTTTGGCTTTTTTTTTCTTCATTGCACAAGTTTATGTATTTCATGTGATAAGAACCTTGAAATGTTTTTAATGTTATGTTTCGTGTTATGAGCATCATGTTGTAGTTTCCTTTCAATAAATATTTATGTTTGCATTTGAGTAAATCTCTTGTTTATTAACATGGAGAACATTAAAGTGGAAAGGCATTCTTTGCAAGCAACTCTAAAGGAAACAAATGCAAATTACTAGAATTTGAAGGCAGAAAATGACATTATGAGTGTAAAGCATGTTAACAAATAAGAGATCTACTCAAGTGCAAACATAAATCTTTATTGAAACGAAACTACAAAATGATGCTCACAACACGAAACATAACATCAAGAACTCTTCAAGGCTCTTGTCATATGAAATACACAAACTTGTGTAATGAAGAAAAGAGTACCAAACCATCAACACCAAGGTATTTAACTAAAAGGCTCAACCATAAATAACCAAACTAATATAAGTAAAGAAAGTAATTCAACCTTGTGAAAGTAACCTAATTACTTTCCTATTCCAGTAATTAATGAAACCTAATTAGTTGAGCTTGAATTCTCAACATTCCCCCTCAAGTTCAAATCCACTTCTAGTACACCAAGCATTTTTCTAAACCCTTTTAGCTTGTCTATACCTAAAGCCTTTGTGAAAATGTCAACAACTTGATTTTCGATACTGACATGAATAAGGTCAATTTCTTTTGTTAAAACTTTTTCTCTAATAAAGTGGTAGTGCACCTCAATGTGTTTTGTCCTAGCATGATAGACTGGGTTGTTAACAAGTAGTATGCTACTGATGTTATCACAATAAATGACAACAAGAGCATCCACTAACTATCCCAAATCTTAAAATAGTTTTTGTAACCAAACTACTTCACATGCAACAATTGCTGCACTTCTCTATTCTACCTCCGTGCTTGATAGTGCAACTATTGGTTGTTTTTTACTTCTCCAACTAATAACACCACTTCCAAAAGAAAACATGAAACCACTAGTTAATCTTCTATCTGAAACATTGCCAGCCCAATTAGCATCCGTGTATCCATGTACTTGTAACTGGCTCTTGGCTTCATAAAAAATTCCACACTATAATGTATGTTATATGTACCTCAATATGCGCCTCACTACATCCAAATGTGGCTTTCGTGGTGTTTGCATGAATTGACTCACCACTCCAACTGCATAATTCAAATATGGCCTTATGATGGTCATGTAAATCAAACTCCCCACTATGTGTCTATACATAATGGTATCCTCCACAAGGTCTTCATTTGCACTTAACTTCACATTTTGCTCCAATGGAATTGAAATGGGTTTGCAACCCATCATCCCATATTTGGTCAATTTGTTCAAGGCATATTGCCTTTGTAGTAACCATATCCCTTTAGGGGACTGGATTACCTCAATGTCGAGGAAGTAACGTAATTCTCCCAAATCCTTCATCTCAAACTTTTATTTCAAAAGGTTTTTCAAATCAGAGATGTCTCCATCACTATCTCCTGTGATAATCAAGTCATCAACATAGATGACTATGACTACAATCCCATGATCTGTCTTTTTCACATATAGTGAAAAATCTGCATTGGATGTTTGAAATCCACTTGTGACAAGATACTGACCTATCTTGTCTAACTAAGCTCTAGGTGCTTGCTTCAAGCCGTACAAAGTTTTTTTCAAACGACAAACCAAATTAGGATGTGTTTGGTCCACATAACCTAGTGGTCACTCCATGTACACTTCTTCCTGTAAATATCCATAAAGAAAAACATTTTTTACATCCTTTTGCTACTGCCATAGCAATGATTGCTCTTACAATTGTCATTTTGGCAACTGGACTATAGGTCTCCTCATAGTCCATGCCATAAGTTTGGGCATAACCTTTGGCAACCAATCTTGCTTTGTACCTGCTCATAGATCCATCTACATTGTGTTTGACTTTGTACACCCATTTGCACCCAATTGCTTTCTTGTCCTCTAGTAAAGCTACCAATTCCCAAGTAGCATTAGCATTTAAAGCTGCCATCTCTTCATCCATGGCATCGTCCCATTTAGGGATGTAACCGCTTGTTCAAAACAAGTGGGTTCAACCTCCTGTATAACTCTCACCATGTATGCGTAATGATGAGCTACAATGCCATCATATGTGAGTTTTTGTACAGGGTACTTGATTCGTGTGGATCTTTGTACTCCACTGTTGTTGTCATGTGTTTTCAAAACTTTCTTGGCCATCTGAGTTCTAAGAGTACTAACTGAAGGGATTCTTGATTCTCCACCCACACTCTTCTCTGAATCACTTGACTCATCATTTACATGAGGATTTATAAACGATGTTTGAGAACTACCATGTACAATGTTTGAAGATCTTAATATTCCTTTCCATCGAATGCTACTGGACCCACTGATTGAAAACTCTTGTGCTCCACTGATTAATTGTGATTCTTGTTCCACATTTGATGAAACATCATCATTTCTAGCTTCTCCATCTTCTGCTACCTTCAGTGGTGAGTACCAACTAACCATCTCATCAAACACAACATCTCTACTCACTTGCAACTTCTGAATGGAAGAATTGAAGCATCTATATCCTTTTTCTTCTAAGGAATATCCAATGAAGATACACTTTTCAGCTTTTGGGTCTAGTTTTGATCTCTTCTCGTCAGGAACATGCATGTATGGAATGCAACCAAACACTCTGAAGTGTGAAACACCAGGTTTCTTGCATGTGAATTTTTCTTCAGGTGTCATGCCATGAACTGCCGTTGTGGGTGTTCCATTCATGATATAAACTACAGTTGCTACCGCTTTAGCCCAAAAGTAATTTGGCAAATTCTTTTCATTCAACATGGCACGTGTTATTTCTACAATGTGCCTGTTTTTCCTTTCAGCAACTCCATTATGTTGTGGGGAATAACTACATGAGTGCTTCTTTTGAATTCCATGTTCCTTCAAGTACTCACTAAATTCATTTGAACAATACTCTCCCCCTCCATTGGACCTTAAGCACTTGATGCTCAAACCCTTTTCCTTCTCCACCATTGCTTTGAAATTCAAAAAATGTTGAAACACTTCACCTTTGTGTTTCATGAAGTAGACCCACACCTTCTTTGTGTGGTCATCAATGAAATTCACGTAATACTTGCATCCTCCAATGGATTCTATCTTCGTGGTCCACACATCTAAGTGAATCATTTCCAAAGGTTTAGAACTTACATGAGTTGTTTGTGCTAGGAATGGATGCCTAGCTTGCTTCCCAATTGGCATGCTTCACAAATTTCTGACATCACCTCTTCTGTTCCATATTTGGGAAGGCCTCCAACAAGATTATATTTCTCCATCAGCTTAAGACGTTGGAGATTAACATGGCCAACCCGCTTGTGCCAAATTCCAATGTCTCTAGTTCCTTTTTCCATGTGTGAATAACATGGAATTCACCTCAGGCATGTTCACATCCAAGGTGAACATTCATCCATTCTTTTCTTCTTTTGCAATCAACTTGCCTTGATTATTCATGTCTCCCACAAAACATCCATTTGGGTTGAATGTCATTTGTAAACCTTGTTCCACCATTTGGCCTACAAAGACCATATTTTTTGTTATGGTTGGAACATGAAGTACATCTTTCAAGTACTTTGTTTGCCCATTTTGCATGGACAAGGCACCTTGCCAATCTGTGTGATGGGATGTGTAGTGTCATCACCAGTTTCCACAAACCCTGGTGTTTTCAAATCCTTTGCGTCTCTAAACCATTCTCCATGACTAGTCATGTGGTTTGAAGCTCCAGAATCCACATACTAGACATTGTTATCTGATACACCTCCTATCATTGAATTTGCCATGTGCTGCATCACAAACAGTTGTTGATCACCTTGATCGCTAGTTGATGCATAATTCCCTTGTAGTTTTCCATTTCATGCATCATGTTCCCTTTGATAACAATTCTTCGCCATGTGCCCAGGTTTCCCACAACAGTAGCAATTTGAATCGTTATTTGGTTGTTGATGTCGATGATTTCCACCACGACCTTCACGACTTCCTCGACTTCCTCTTCCTCCAAAGTTTCCTCGTTCACCTCCATGAACGTAACCTTCATGTTGATGATGTCACCATGCAAGCTTTCGTGTCGACCTCGAAATGAAGTTTTTACCACCTTTACCTCTACCTTTATTAACATTTGAGTAGAAAACACTTTCTTGTGATCCTCCATTGGATGAAGTACCAACAATTCTCATCTCTTCATTTATAAGTAGTGTTATTAAGTCTTGGAAATCGAAAAATGTTTTTCGAACTACAATTGAAGTACAAAATTGGCTATAGTCTTTTCCAAGTCCATTTAAGGTGACGACCATTAAATTTTCATTATCTAGAAGGGCTCCTATAGTTGTAAAGACATCTGCAAGGTTTTTCACCTTTGTAGAATAGTCACTGATGTTCATTTTATTTTTCTATAAATTATGCAACTCTTGCATGAGCTACATTTTGCGGGCTTGTGTATTGGTGCTATACATCTTCACCAATGTATCCTAAGCTTGCTTGGGTGATTTTGCATCTTGAATATGCATAATCATGGAATCAGACACATTCAAAGAAAGCCAATACAAGACTTTCCTTGCTTTTTCATGCCAAGTTTTATTGGCTTGAATTTGTTGTTGTGTGGGATTTTTTGGGAGAGGAGGTTTTTTTTCATCACCAATTATGAATTCCCAGTAGCCTTTCCTCATCAAGAAATTCATAATCCTAAATTTCCACACTTGGAAATTATTCTTGTCTAGTTTCTCAATTCCAATTTGAGAAAGACCGTCCACCATCTCTCAAGGCGACACTCAATGTCTTCTTAGGGTTTCACAAACGATTTTAATTCCTTCCTTGGGTTTCTAGGATTGGGATTAGGGTTTTCCTTCCTTAGGTTTATAGGATTAGGATTAGGGTTAGGGTTAAGGTTGAACAAGATGAACCTTGCATATGTATGTATGTCTTAAATATTATACGAAATTGTATACTATACATAAGTTTTACGTATATGTACCTATCTCGTATAATATTTCGTACGGTATTAAGTACATGATTACATACCACATTTTTGTATGAAGGTCCTGATAATGTATTTGTGCTTCCCAATCTTCAAACTCCTTCCTTCAAGTTCTCCCAAGTTGTATTTGCTCCACTTCAAAAAATTGTTTTGATGTCTTCTCAAAACAAACTTCCATCACAACAATTTTGCAAAGTTACACCACTCACATCTAACCTTGGATCGATTTGAAATTTTGGTGAAACATGAACAACTATGTCTACTACCTTCTCTCAGAATTTCAGCTCATTTAATTTCATAAAATGAGAGATCTTGCTACTTCCTTGAAGTCACTTCAAACTAGGACCTGAACACAAAATGACTTACAATTTGCTTTCAGCAATTCCAAACTCCTTGAAATTTTAGGGAGACACATTAAATATATGTCTTCTATATGTGCTCAAAATTTCAGCTCTATTGGTGATGACCACAAAGAGTTATCACTTTCAAAAGGAACTAACTTCAAAATTGAAACTGAAACTTTAAATGCTTGGATCTTTCTCAATACATATCCAAATGACATGAAATTTCTCTCACATATATATTCCTTTATGATCTATACGATCCCAAAGCTGCAAATCCAAAAGAGCTCAAACAAAGGATATATGACCAAAAAACCAGATCTAGCATAGAGTCTTCAAAGGCACATAACTCTCACAAAACATATTTTTTTCTTTTGAAATTTTGAAAATAGAAGCGTCCTATAATCTTCTATAATCTTTTTAAATTTCACTCCAAGATCGTTTCACATTAGATCTAGATTTAGATTTAAAGATTTGACTTCCACAATCTTGATATGTTGATCTCCTCTTACCTCTTTTCTTTTCTTTTCTTTCTCTTCACATTCTTTCCTTTCCCCGTTTCTCTTTTGCACTTGACAAACTCCTATGATAGTACTAGAGACTCTTAAACTCTAGTTCTAGAGACTCTTAAACTCTAGTTCTAGAGACTTTCTAGATCTAGATCTCTTTCAATTTTCTCATTCAACAACCTAAGCTCTGATACCATGTTAATAAATAGGAGATCTATTCAAGTGCAAACATAAATCTTTATTGAAAGGAAACTACAACATGATGCTCATAACATGAAACATAACATCAAGAACTCTTCAAGGTTCTTGTCACATGAAATACACAAACTTGTGTAATGAAGAAAAGAGTACCAAACCATCAACACCGAGGTATTTAACTAAAAGGCTAAACCATAAATAACCAAATTAATATAAGTAAAGAAAGTAATTCAACCTTGTAAAAGTAACCTAATTACTTTCCTATTCCAGTAACTAATGAAACCTAACTAGTTGAGCTTGAATTCTCAACAAAGCACAATTAACTTCAAAGAGACTATAAGAATATGGAGTAGACTCTTTTGAAGTAGCAAAAGGAATTGGAGGAGCTCAGAATGGAAGTTGGTAATGTTTATCAAACCAAGAATGACATACAAAAGCAAGATGACCAAAAGCATGCACAAATGGACAAAAATTTATAAAAGCAAATGGCCTTTAATGAAAAGTTACAAAAACTTCTAAAGGAGGCCAAGAGAGTAAAGCCTTTCGATTGTGATAATGTCTTCACAGAAAACATTGAAGTCAAGAAACATAATACTTTGCTTTAGGTAAAATTCAAGGCATTGTCAATGGAAGAAAAAAATGCAAATATGTGGTGGGATGTAGTGCAGGATATTGTTCAAAAAGATATTGGAAAGGTCTATAAAAGGTATGAAAGAAATGAAAGGTAATACAAGCATAAGATATTTCAAATGGAGGTCATGCCAGCATTTGAGTATGAACATTTAGTTCTTTTTTTAAAACTAGAAACTTTAGATGAAGAAGAAGATAGAGGGAATATTAATGGTGTAGGATCATCAGGCACAAAAACATCAAAGGAGGAACCAAAAGATCTCAAAGGAGGGAAGGATAACCTTAAGAGGGAGGCTAGTGGTGAGACATATGCATTAGAACAAACTCTAAAACTAATAGAATATGTTGTGCAGGAGTTTAGTTCTTAGAAGTATGCATCTACATCCACATAAATAGGGGAGCAAATACAAATTTAGGAACACATAACTTAGGAAGTTCAGTAAGATCATATTGAGCTTACATCATAACTGTAACAACAAGAGCAGATTTAGATTACATTAGATTTGTAGTCATAGTAGTAACAACAAGCGACATTAGAATTGCAGTCACAAGAGCAAAAAACAACACGTCATTAACAATTGCACAATTGTTAATAGAGGCACCAGAATAGCAACAACAGATTCTGTATACAATAGCCACAAACAAAACAAACTATAGTACAAATAATTCATACTATAATGTAATTAAAGCAATATCAAATTTATGAATCATAAGATTAGAAACAACATTAGATGTAGTTTTTTTAACAATTTTTTCATCCAAAATTCCAGGACATAATTTAAAGTATGGGTGGGGTAATGTTAAGGGAGTAGTTATTAGTGGTAATAGTTAATTAATATGTTTTTATTTATTCTATTATTGTTTTAAGAATTAATAGCTAGATTACATAATTTTTATCACCGTTTGAATTTGAATAGAACATAGGACTTTTTTTTTGAAGAATATCTTTGGAGAAAATGAAGAGATGGTATCATTGTAAAACATTGAATTTTGATGGAATATGAAAGAAGAGCATTTTGATTTCTAAAAAAACTTCACTTCCATAGCCAAAATTGTTGTTTTGATGCTTGTTATCATACTTTCATTACTGGATTTTAATTTTGAAACTAAATATGAGTAGATCTGAAAGAGCAAATTTTATTAATATTAGTTTTATGATGTGTTTTAAGTCTAGATTAGATCAAAATATAAGATTAAAAATTTTGTATCTACCAACTTGAATTTGTTATAGTATTGTTTTTATTAAAGATATAATTGAATCATAAACTATCATTGTTTTATGTCCATTGTAGCATAACAAAACCTTTTTTTTTTGAAAATTCATTTAAAGCTGCTTGGTTTTTGTGAATGTTTTGAATTCTTGTTTCATGTAAGAAAAGGATATGACATCTTGACATATTTGGATTTGCTAAAATGTCCTTGGAATGTAAGTTCAAAGAACATGTGTTTAAAGATTATATCATTTGGGTAAATGCATGGTAAGGTGGACCAAAAGTGGTAGGAATTTATGAATTTGAAAGTCCATTTCCTTTGTATTTTTTTTGAGCCTCAAAATGTTTTATGTAGTTAGGTAGCAATAATGCATTGATTCCAAGTGATTTTTTTCCATTAAAACTTTTATTCTTGTAGAGCTCATTAATTAAAACATACTTGCAAAATTTCAATATAAATCATGGTTTTTTTCAAGATGAAATGAACTTTTGAAAAAAGATGCATGTTTTTCACCAAATAAAAGTCCATAGACCATAAAATTCATTAGATATGAATCAAACCATTTCAAGCTTGATTTCATTATTACATTTAAAAATAGAAACCAATTCCCTAAATGTTTTTGAGGTCCATCATAGAACCAAGCCAAAGTCCATTCACTTAATTGTTGCCCGCATTACATACCTTGATTTTCAATCAAAAGTCCATAGCTTCTATAATTTTATATATTTTGCATACCGATTTCATTACATAAATATTGTAGTCTATAATTTCAAAATGAGTCCCATTTAACAATTCCATATTGTACAAAACAATATAGTAACTAAAATCACATTTAGATGGTAGAAAAATGGATTGCATTACTCCTAAATTGGTCCACCCTACCATGCATCCACCCATTGTTAATTTGTCTTGTGCACTTGTTCTAAAATGAGACATTTATTCTTCTACAACAAAATCAACTTGGAAGTTTTTATCATGTACTGGAAAAGGTAAATATAAGTGTTAAAAATGGTGCACAATGTATGGTTCAATAAACAACTAGTTGAATTAGAAATTGAATTTTTGCATTAATATGATATGGGTTATTGCCTCTTTGTATTTTTTCAATTTTCCATTCAATTGGTGTTCAAAAGTTTCTCAAGTGTAATGAAATCTTTATATGTTTATGAATATTGAGTTCTCATATTAATTCCAATTTGTGGATTATAGAAATTTATCCATATCAATGTTTTTGAACAAGTTTATGTATAGTATCAAAAGGTGCCATTGCACCATTTACAAGACCGTATGATGTTATATAATTTCGAACACACAATCTTACTAACATATTTTTTGAAGGAGTAGTTTGTAATCAAGGCCACTTGTTTGACTTGGAAGCATTAATAATTTAAAATGAGAAGGACAAGTGCCATAGTGGATATCTTGTGCAACAAATCTAAATATTTTTCCAAGTGTTTTTTAAAATATTCTTTTGTTATGTGTTGTTGATTTGGTATTCGTGTAAAATAAGCATGGTAATGTATTATTAATGGGCGATGGTTTTAAGAAAATTTTATTGATAAAATTTATGTCTTCAAAAGTGTGTGAAATAGTTCAAAACCTATCTAAAATGTTGATGAAATTGTATTTTAATGTTGCATGACTTGTTTTAATTCATAACATTTGATGTTTTCATGCCAAAAAAATTGTACCTAAGTTATTCAATCCATTAGCTTATGGTTTGAAGATCCAAGAATCTTGAATTGGAGGAACTTAATAAAAATTTCCTTTGATAATAACATCATTGATCATGAGTTTGTTTCTTTTTTTCATGTTTGATGAATTTTTTTTTATATGATATGCATTCATCTACCTATAGTTTGTTGACAAAAATGTGTTGATGTCCAATAGAAGTCCTCCATCTACATTCAATACATTTGTTCATATGTTAATTAATTTATGTTCTAAAAACAATGTTTGTTTTTATAATGTGGATCATAATGCAAGCAAATAAATGTTTGAATCATATGAAACATCCTTGGATATATGTAAAGATACTAGCTAAAAAGAAAACATAATGCACGAACATTGTTCAGAGTTTGGGGTCATCCTTGAGTCATCAAATATGATGGTGAACTCTAAACGTCCAACAACATGAAATGTCACCATGTTACCGAGGACACATGGATAATAAAGAAAAAAAAAAAAAGCAACATAGAGTGAAATGCAATCAAACACAAAACACAAATTTGAATGCTATAGAGGACGAGGAGTAAGGAACTTAAGGAATAGTATGGGTTTAATGATAAACCCAGAAATATGACCCAAGAAGGAAGCAAGATCAATATGGAATTGGACAAAGAACAACAATGATTTGAAAAACATAAAAAAATCATTGTGAGTAGAAACTCAAGAAAGATTATTGTAGCAAAGATTATAAAATTGGAATGGGGTGATCAAATTGAAACCTATATAATTGAGGGTCTTGGCTAACGTTCATTATTTGAATTCCATAAATGTTCCCAAGGCTAGGAAACAAATGAAAAATTGAAGGGAAGTGTTGAGAACAATTAAAAAGGGTGGACCAATTAGCAAAAATTCACATTCAATTGATTCCCTAATCATCATCAATTACAATGTAATAAATGCGCTTTTGAAAGAACATATGAAACATGAAAGTAATATATTGTCACCACAAGAATTGATTCTAGTGGCAAGACATTAAAAGCCAAAAATGATTATAAAGGTATTACCACTCAAGTAAAAATGAAACAAATTGGCTCTATTTATAATCTCCAAAAATGCAATAAAGAAACAAGGAGATGGGTGGAAGAGTAGAAATACATACAAAAGTAAAGGAAGGGCACTTAATATAAGAATTGTATGTCAATTTAATGATGATATGCACAATCCTAACTCCGACATAGACTAAACAAATCATGTGAAATGCTATTAATATGATTCTACTGAAACAAGATCTGATTGAAAATAAAAGATGCCAAAAACATAAATTAAAAAACACACCATTAATGGGTTCCCAACAAGACCAAGATATTTCATTCATCAAAACTAGATCCCGTAAAAGGCTAGGAATGAAAGGAAATATTTTATGCAAAAAGAATTGCACTATAGGGGGAAAAATAATCAACATCAAAATCATATATGGTAGACAAATCACAACCCATAGAAATTCCAATACATCTACAATGCAACAACCTTCCAACATATGGAAGGTGCAACATGTGCACACCATAGATTTTGTGCATCTAACATTGAAATACATGAAATATTTTGCATATGTATGTGGTGTAAATGTATATCCCACATATGTGTATTTACCAAATATGTGAATGTTCCATAGAGAACTAGCATTTGTATGGGCTAGAAGTATGTACCTAATGTATGTGCAATCAATATTTATGCACCAACAGAATACTCCATGAAAATATGCATGTGACATATATGAAACTAGAACATATTTATGTGTATGTGGCATATGCATGTTCATTAGAACAATTTGTATGTGCACCATGTGTAAATATGGTAAATGTGTCAACACATGATAATAGAGCATATGCCACTTACAAGATGTATGAAATTCACATTCTAATTTTACATAGAGTTATACAATAATTGGCAATTTGCAGATTAATAAATATTACATGACACACATAAGTTATCATGTCCCAACATATCTGGGTGAACATGGATATTACTAAACAAATTAAATAAAATATTTTACTAATATGCTTCATTTCAATTGGAGCTTTTATGAAAACAAGGTGGGGAATATCATGACATATTCCAATAGGATGAGCACACATCCATAGTGATGCAGTCTGTATATACAAAATGCAACCTAGCTCATATAACCAATCTTCAATTCAAATATTTTCAAACATCTTGGTCACATTTTATTTTGCCTATTCCAAATGTCTGTTGATTTTGGAACAAATGTTTTGAAAGATCAAATGTAGGATTGTTAGTGGAAAAGTTTAGATCAAACCTAAGGGTGTTACAACAAGAGTCCAAGCTACATCTGAAAAAATGTTTCAATCTAGCAAAATTTACTGATAAAGATTAAATTTTATGGGTGTCAAGGATGAAAAAAAATTGCAACAAATTTGGGAGGCCAATTTGGAACCATAGGGCAACATTCCATCATTTATTAATATTGTGCAAGATTTAAAAGAAAAATGTTTCTAAAATAGCATAAGTTCCTTTTAACTTTCTGTTACCGACAAAATCAAATCAAATACAATAGTCTAATGTTAGTAGCACCATTCATTGTCATGAAGGATACTTGAAATAAAAGTTTAAGAAATTGAATTATGTGACAATAATATGCGAAAATAGAAATTACAAAATCAAAATTTTAAAATGTAATAAAAAGAAATCTCTCTTGAAAAGTTGTATTTTATTTGGTGACTAATCAAAAGGTCTTTTTGTTTACTAGTTGGAAGAATAGTGTTTTTCTCCAAGAATAGAAAAATATATGTTTTCAAATATTTTAGAAAAAATGTAATACTAAACTATATTTTTTAATTAAATTTTAAAACTAGTAATAAGACCACTGTAAGTTCAAATTATTTTCCAAATAATATTTTGAATATAATAATATATATTTAGATAATAATATATCGACATCCTCTAATTATTAATTGCTAATAGCCAAGTGTCCAAATGTACAAATAAAAAAACATATCTTCCACCAAAAGTTGAAATAGTTAGGAATCAAAACGCACTTGTCTTTAATGAAAAGCCAAAGTTTATTTTATATGACCAAGAGATTCAGATGCATGAAGAGGCTATTTGTGAGAAGAACTCAAGAACTCCAAGGCAAGGAAGATGAAAATCAAGTCTCCAATGGACTAACCTGAAATAATGATGAAGAAATATTAATATGTTGGCAAAGAAGAAATTACAATTAACAAAGGATATGTGCCAAAACCTATTTTTCACACATAGTCTACAGGACGGGGCAAGGATTTTTTCTCTTATGCTCTAAAGATTATATTACTTTGGAAACACGGTGGCCTTAATTTTTCTAAGAAAAGCATAGGAACTTGTGAAGGACATGCAACTTAGATGTTTCCATTAAAGTCCAAAACAAATTTCATTGATTTTAGGCAAAGAAGTGAGGTGTTGTTTCTTGTACCAAGAGGGGACGGAACTATGTTTGAAATCACGCATAATAGCTTGGTTTCTTGAAAAAGGTGTTAAAAAACCCTAATTTTTTGGCTTTAGATTCTCACATATATATTTGTTGTGGTATTTTTATAGGAGGTGGAGGACACACAATCAATTCAACATCTTGAAGTAAGCTTCTTTCTCTTTCCAAATTTCATTTTTTTGAGTTTCATGAGTTATTTATGTGAAGATTTGTTTGTAGTTTCAATTGAGAATTTGGACGAGGTAAAAAAACTACCTTGGCCTCTTTTGGAACTTCCAAGCTCGAATCTTGGGAGTTCCAAAAGAGGCCGAAGCAATTTTCATTTGTGCTTAGCCTCCAATTTTTGGTGCCCAAAGATGGAGGTTAAGCACAATTTTCCTTTACCTTAGGTTCTTTTGGAATAGGCTTTCGAAATGGGGTATCGAAAAGGTAATAAAGTCTTTTATGTCTCTCCTATTAACAAAAAGGGGGAGGAGGAATATGTTGAAAACCACATTCAAAAGTGGGATGTCCATTGGAAGGCTGTGAATGATTCTTTTGAAGAATCCCTAAGCTCAGACGTTGATCTATAAAAGTTCACTAAGTGAATATTCTTTGTTTGGGACACAACCATCGGCTCTAGGCTTGGATGATATATTTCACAAGTTCACGCTGATGACCTCTTTGGCACATATTGGTTGGTTCGATCATGTTGGATACAACAAAGGGTTTAGTCCAGCTTTTTACTACAATGACATACATGAACAAGTAGGATATTTTATTTAACCATTATGAATTTGAAATTTTCATTGTCTTATTATTTTCAATCTAATTTGCTTCAATTTTGTCCATTTCTAAGTGTGAAAACATGTTACAATATACCAAAAAAAAATATTTCATAAGTAAAAAAAACATAAATTTTTAACAAGTTGATTAGAAAATAGGTGATGCCTTATGAAATTGTCCTTTTGAACTACATGAGGGCATCAAATGTGAAACGTGGAAATTCTTGAAAGTTTCAAAAGTTGTATCAACCTTTTTTGAAACATACTTTCAATCTACTTTGTAAAATTTGCTAGTTTGTCCCTTTGTGAGAAAATAGATTGAAAGAGGGTCAAAAAAATTTAATATGGAAATTTCACTCATATGCTACATTTTGAAAAGGTTTGGGACATGATTTAATGAATTAAACACATGTAATGCATTTTTGTATCATATCAAAAAACATGTTTTGGATGTCAAATTTGAGTTTATGAAAAATTTACTTTTGAAAGGCTTCACATTGTCATCACTACAACAAAAGGTGTCCCTGTATGCCAAGTGATTTCATTGGATTTTGAGTGAATTCATTGGTTATAGTGAATGGGGACCAGTGAAGAAATAGTGAATTCATTGGTCTAGTGAACGAGGACTAGTGAACTGCACCCACATTTTGTAATAGGGCATAGTTCAAAAATTCAAATTCCAAAAAAATTTTATCAAGGTGCATAATGACTTAAACATTAGTAACACATCATTTGAATTGTTTGATTTGGAAAAAATATGCAATATCAACCATAATAATAAACTTGTAACAAATAAATAAATTAGTGAGAATAATAACATAAATTAAGAATGAGCATATATATGGTCTATTTAATGTGATAAATATTTCCCAAAGTCTATGGCATGATTAAAATGCTTAAAATGCAAAAGATTCCAAATTTAATTTTACTTGTTAATAGGGATGACCAATTGGCATACTTCACCATGCTTTCACACTTGAAGTTGTCATTCAATTTGTCTCCCACTCCACAGGTTTGTCAAGTTCAATCATGTGAAGCCAAGTCTTGTGCATGATTTTTTTCGCATCCAAACACTACAAGGAATTTGCATATTAACCATTAGTATTTTCAATTATTTTTTAGTCGTAAATGCCACATGTGAATATAAATTCCTCTAGTCACCTTAGATAAGTCGCATAAGATTTTAGTCGCAAAAAACAGTATGTGGCATCAAGTTGAAACAACAACCACATGAAGGTGCGACTTGCACAAACTTTTTATCCAACTTATGTGGCATGATCATTTATGATTAATTTTTATGACTCAAATTTGTAGTGACATATGCTTATGTGGCACAATATTTACGACTACTTGTATGACTAAAAGTGTAATCACTTTTAGTTGTAAAGTGGTGGCTCATGGTCAGCTAGGATGTGTCCATGTGGTGAAAATTTGTCCAACAATTGGACGAAGATTATCTGTTAGATGACATACACATGGCAAGGAATGATAATTTACCAATTAATTATTATAATAAAAATTATTGTAATTATATTCTTAATTGGCCAAGATGTAACCGTGCGGCAAAAATTTGTCCAATAATCAGACATAGATTATCCATTAGGTAATTGACATGTGGCAAGATAGATTAATTTACAAAAATAATTTTCTATGATTAAAAATCTTTAAATTACATTTCAAATTGGTAGAAATGTAGCTAGGTGGCAACAATCCACATGTCAATCAAACCATGGATTATTTGTTAAATGATGGACATGTGGGTAATCAATAATAATTAAAATTTTATTTTAAATAATTTTTAAAAAATTTTATTGGTGAGATGCATCCATGTGGTAGCAAATAATAATACATAAAATTTAAATAAAAATATTATCACTATCATGTGTAGTCATGATTTTGCCACATAACATTAATTATTAAAATTTAAAATATTAAATTTTAAAAATAATTATTGACATGCAACTATGATAATCATATGTGTGATTATGGTAGTCGTAAAATATCTACGTTTTATAACTAGGTGTGTGATTAAAGCAATTGAGAGCAAACCTTAGATGCAACTACATTAGTTGTAAAGTAGGATAAGACAAATGACTACAATAGTTGTGGGGTAGGATACTAATGCAACTCCATTAGTTGTAGTTGTATGGCAATCTAATTGGAATAGAATTACAACTACATTTTACAACAGTGAAAGCATGTACACAAAAAGAATGTACAAGTAATGTAATGGAAAACATAATGGGCCTTTTGTACATAGACCTAACATATTGAAACATATTCACAAGTTGATAATCCCCTATTTATTGAATTACTAAAGCAGAGATACAACAAGCAACTAGGGGAATTGAAAGAACTTGAAAGCTTGCAAACATCAAATGACACATAAATGTAGTTTAGAATTAGTTCATGGCATTTTGAGCCACACCACACATACTACAATAAAACTAAAAAAGAACAATTCATCTAATTTTCCTTAGATTCACATCTTCCCAAAATGTGAATTGACTTTTCACATCCTTTAAAAGTAGTTGTGGAGGATCATCTTTCATATTTGGAAATATCAAAGTTGTTTTAGGGAGCATCACACCATGCACCTCCATTTTGTACACCCCGTCTTCAATAACAACCCCATGAAACATATCACCTACAACACCAAATACTACTCCACTTGCTGCAATATGACGTTTTGTTCCAATTGCTGTAGTATGACATTTATTCAACAAAAATACCGAATCACCTTTGTCAAACTACACGTGCAAGTTATGACAACATAAATAGAAGTACACATGTATTGCCTAATACAAGTTCTAGAATGGTGATGGAAACAAGTATTTCCAAATGGACATGTGTCATTAGAAAAAAAATGTTATTTAATTGCACATGTAGTTACATATGCAACTTATTGCAAAATACAAATAATAGTAAACATACATGATATTGTATGTACATGTTGTATACATAGTTGTTGCATGCAACTTGTTTTATGCAATTATGTGAAAATTAGTTGTATGTGGTTCATGCATTTACAAATCAATTGCAAATGCTAGTTGCAAAATGAGAAATTTCTTTTAGTGATCAATATTAGAAAAGGAATCACACTTGCCGCTTTGGATGAGGGTTTATGTTGGAATATTTTCAATATATTCTCATAATTTGTAAGTTGAGAAAAATCATATGACCTTAAAAAAATTGCTTATATTATTATGTAAATATATGTTTAAAAAATCTCCCCAAAAAAAAAAGTGTTTACACTTTCTATGGCTCTTATTAACATGACTAAACCCCATGATGGTTAAAGTTTGAGGAAGACATCTCTTATTCAAAAGTGAAATTGAAACAATAAAATGTTTAGAAGTAACCCATCCTTATATAATTCTCAAGAGAATATTAGTTTAGATTTAAATTATTATCTTCTATACCTAACTTACATCTAAACCCATAACTTTGGGCTGATTTTTAACTTCATCATTCTACATACACAAAATCATAATTCTAAAATGATAATTAAAAAAATAATTTCATGACTAACCTTAATCCATGGTCTCAAACTTTAACCTTAGTCCAACTATCCCCTAACTTAGGTAATCCCTAGCCAACCTACACATAAGCTCTCTGTAACCCCATAAATCCCTTTTAGGTGTCCCATAACATAAGTAAGTAGACATGTAAACACAATCAAAACACATGAGAGAAAGGGAAACTCAACTTATCTTGGGTTGAGATAGAAATTCAGTTTCTTCCTTCGTCATTTTCATTTGGCAAAGTCCAATCATACATTTTGACAATCGTCCTCAATTTCCATGAAACCCAATTTCTCCTCCTAGGTTTTACTGCCTTTTGCAAATAACTTTATTGCTTGTGTAAATGAACACTGATGCATGGTACATCTTTAGCACATGTCAAGACACTAAGAATACTTCCCAATTTTCAAAGCACTTGGACTTGTCTTATCAAGACAGACAAAATGGTTGTCAAATGTGTACTTTGTAAAATTCAAAACTTATACATGCATCCACAAGAAGACACAATTGCATGTCTTACAGATGCACAGATGCAATAATATTGCATCTGGGCATCCTGTTTTTTGAAATGCCCCTGTGAACATAGCCCAAAAAGAAATGAATGTCAAATTTCCAGTGGCATTTCCTTCAGGTTCTAGATTGGAAGTTAAGACAAAATTTGCTAGAAACTTCTTGAACAAGGCCCATTTGTTTAGTTTCTCATCAAAACACATGTTTCAAAACATGCTCAATTTAGTTGAGCACCCTAATCCTCTCTTAATTTTCCTCTCAACCCCATGAGATATGTCAGAGATTAGACTGTATAGGCTGTAATTATGGCCATTCCTTATTTCACCTCCTTGCCTATTGTATTGCTAATTATTGAATCTTTCATGGTCTTAAAGCAAACTGCAAGTTTGGGGGAATAACAAGAAGACAAAAGAATCCTTGCATAGGGAGCACCTGAAAGCCAGTCACGTGGTGGACCCTGGACACCAGGAGGAAGAGGTATTCCTGTCAGTGATTTTTTAACAATTTTCTAATGGAGCAAAGGTGGTAATCATCCATAAAAAGGTTTAGCTAAATCTGGCTATAAATGAATTGTGAAAGTTAACAAATATAAGCATCCTTCTATATTATTGTACTGCAACAACAAAATTTGAAAAATCTGGTGATTTCTCTGATTTTCTTTTTCAAAATCTGATGACAGGAAACCCCAAGGACCACTTGGTTTTGAAATAAAAATAAAAATTTCCCAAATTGGCAAGGTTTTGCCATAGAAAAAAACTGATTCCAGTTTTCTAGCTTCATGATTCATCATGGACGGCCTCAATGCATCAGTGCACATTGCCTCAGACACACAGAAAGTCATGCCTTCCTATCTCTTTGCTTTTATGCCTTTAAGTTGGTAGTTGGGTACTGATGTGATGTTTTTGAAATTGATGCTTAGGTAGTAGCCAAGCAGATTTTGGCACAATTCTAAATCAGACCTGAATCACCTTCAACAAGTGGAATCCATTCAAGAGTAGAAGTAGTGGACCTCTCATAGTATCTTTCTTCCTTTCAAACTAATTAGTCCAATAATAAGTCTTACATAAGAGACCTGTAAGCTATCTGTGAAAAAACCCATTAGATCACTAACTAGTCCCTCAAGGCCAAATTGGGTCACAGTGCCAAATTTGATCAAAGATCTATATGATCCTAGCTACATAAACATTTTAAGGAATACAAAACAAATCTAGGAATTACCCATGATTCTCTTTTTCAATTTTGGCTGATTCGATCTAATTGGCAGTACCAAAGGTGAATCAATCATCAAAAACAGCTATAAAAAACCCAGAATTCTAAACGGAAATAGTAAGGTCCAAGAATTGCCACAGTTCCATAACATCATACTTAGTACTTACCAAGTCTATGAAGGATCCAATCAAGCATAAGGAACAGCTGGTGGCCATCTAGCATGCTATGATATCCAAATCCCAATATGTCACAATAATATCACCATCCATTCAAAGTTTGCAAATTCTTGAGCTGAAGATATGAGTCCTGAAGCACTGCTGATTGTATTTGTGACAAACAAAAAGTCATGATTCTGAAGTGGCCATAAGCTTGCCTCAATGGAGGAAATGGTAGGTCTCATATGCATGTAGCATGTCTAGTCCCAGAAGTTCTAGAGTTGTCGGAGGAATTGGTGAAAGCCTATAGCTGCTTATAACTCACACATTATCTCTACCTATGGGGTATGTACTGTGTACAATCTCTATGTGAAGTAGTCAGTCTCTCCTGAGCTTTGGTTGTTGCCAGCCCCCTTTTGGACTTTTCTTGTATTCTGTTCAAAATGTGCAATTTGTGAGTTAATTTTGAAGCTTCAATGTGGTCACACGGGAAGTGTTTGAGAATTCTCCATCTCTTATTATCAGCTGCCACAGCTGGAATCATGAGGTGGAAAATCATTGCAGGTGGAAAAACACATGAGGTGATTGCATTGATGCTGGAACCACTCCTTGAGTCAGCTATGGGTCCCTGCAGCTTCCATCAATTTACGCATCAGGTGTGGAACAGTTGGAGATTTCTTCTGGGTCTCAATGTTTGTTATCACCACCCTTGATGATACAGGTAAGTCCTTCATCCTGTCCTGTACTTCCTTTGCCATCAAGGTATCTAACAAAAAGGTAAGGTCCTTCCCAACTCATCAAAAGTGACTTCTTTTTGCCCAGTTTCTATATTTTGACACTGTCTTCTCCTTCACTGAAGACTTGGAAACATCGTATTTCCTTTTCTAAGAGCATGTGCCTTCTTCTGCTTCTGCTGTGCCTGCCCAAGGTTTCCCAAAACAGACTTGTGCATATCAGCAATCAGCTTCATGTTTGCAATTAGCTGTTTAGTCATTTTTTCAGCTCCCACTTCTTCACCACAACTTACATAAGTGCACTCAGATGATTGTCTGCTTTAAGTCTTGGCATCCATCCCATCAGTATAGATCAGACACTGGTTCAATGCTCTTCAGCTCCTCAAAATTTGATCTGATGCTTCCTGTGCGCTTGAGGAGTTGGCATTCCTTGCAAGAACTCACAACTGAATGTACCTGCTCAGTCCTGCGGTGCCAGAAAAATCTTTTACAAATCTTAGCAAAATGACCATGCTCTTGGTACATTTCCTCAACAATGCGCTTTCTCTCCTCAGGGTTAGGTACTCTTCTTGATTCTTGCTGACTCCTATGTTGAACATTCCAGAGGTGCCTGACCTTCCTTTAGCAGCCTGAAGCCATCCACATCATTCCAGATATCTATATTCCGCTTACAGTTGCAATCCAAATCAGCTTCCTCTTCAGAACTTTCCTCAGCCTCATGTTCATACAGCTCCACATCCACCATGGCTTGAGCAGCTGCAGCTAATTCCCATTGGAATCTGGGATCAGCCTTATGTCCATACCCTGCATCCACCATGGCTTGAGAGCTGCATTGGACTCCAGGATCAGCGTATATCCATACTCCACATCCACCATGGCTTGGGCAACTGCATTGGACCCCAGGATCAGCGTTATATCCATACTCCACATCCACCATGGCTTGAGCAGCTGCATTGGACTCCAGGATCAGCGTTATATCCATACTCCACATCCACCATGGCTTCAGCAGCTGCAGCTAATTCCCATTGGACTCCAGGATGTGCTATTGGGTTTTACCTCTTCCTCATATTGTGTCCCACTGGTTCTTGCGTAACCAAAAAGAGAGGATACCCGTAGTATAAAACCCTAGAAAAAACAAACCCGGCAACCCAATCACAATGATCCAACCTAAAATCACACAATGCCCATGTACTAATAATGTTGGAAGAACATCAAAAATTCCTTGAGCCACAGAACTGGAAATCCAACTGGAAAATTTATTCCCACACTTGAAATCCTGCAACTGTCACACAAGAATCCTCCTGTACATCAATTGAATCTATTGCTGTATTTGGGATCAGACGTTAGAACCTTCTTGTAAGTCCTTTGTGAGCTTCAACAAGCCTGAGCACCTCCACAAGATTTCCACATGAGGACTTGGCCATCCACAAAAAGACATGGCCAAATCTGGCGACAGTTCAAAGAGAAAGTACAAAATTTTGGAAGCTGCTAATTACTAGGCGGCACATAAGAAACTATCTCTAAATATGGCGATTTCAACTTTTTTTCCCTCTCAAAATATGGCAACTTTGGGCCACTTTTTCACAAGTGGCAGCTCCTTTTTATGGGTGTCCCCAAGTGGCCAAATTTCGCCACAAATAAAAAGGCTGATTGGACCTCCATTTGCCTTTCACGAGGAACAAAACAACACATAGATTCATTATGAGCAGCGACATGGTTACTCTTCAACCCTAACCCTTAATTTTGCTACAAATGTGCAGTTGATATACCCATTGCCTCTACTTACATGCATGGCAGCTCACTAGAACACGTTTTCATCACTCTGCTAATTACACCTTAGACAACGAGTGTAGCACCTTGGCAACTTTGACATAAGTTTGTTGATTAATTAAATAATTTTGAAATTTCCATTTCCACAAATAGAATATTCTTGAAAATTCCATATTTTCCTTCACAAAATTTTGTTCTTGGTAATTTTTTTAAAAAAAATTGGGGAAACTTTTAACATTTCTCTGAAAATAATATAATTTGTGTCAAACCTGCCATGGTCCCTTGGTAGCTACTAGACACCTTGAACTGACTGGATGGATGGACATGGGCAATTGGCTACACCAGTTCAACTTTGCATGCATCCAAGTTTTGGCCACTCATCACTAGCTCTCCTCCCTGCACTAAAAATTCGTGTGTTCTGGTCAAGTGCTTACACAACCCTAGTGCCATTGCACCAACATACCTAAGGATAAACTGCAAAACTTAGTCAATGGCAACACGCCAGGAAGTGTTCTAACACTTGGCACTTAGTCCCAATGCCTCTGCCCTATTTCATTTAAATCACATACTCTTCCCCAGGTCTAAGTAAGCAGAGGGTTGTTTGGGATCCAAACTATTTTGCAAACAAAGCTCATGGCCATATATACAACCACAAAGAACACTGTTAACACTAGATGTAGACCATCACTGTTACATACTTCACTGTTGCTAACACTAGATGTAGACCCAATAAACCGTTTCACTAATAAAGATACCAATAGTGTACTTAACTGGGGTTTTTCTTTTCTGTTTTTTTTTTTTTCTTTTCCTTTTCCAAATTGGATGAAAATGTGTTTCTTGGTTTTGTAATTGCCATTTGAAAAAAAATTATCTTTAAAGAAAACTGCCAGATTACTCTATTGGGTTCTAGCATGTAACAAAAAATGAAAAGGTTGCTTAAACTTTTTCACTTTCATATCCTTTTTATAGTCAAATTTTGCTAACCTATCTTATGGATGATCATCACTTCAGCTATATCACAAAAAAGAAAAAAGAAAAACCCCTCTAGTATTAACCTATTACTACTTAACAAATGAACTACCGTAAAATCCATCAACACAACATATCCCACCCAAATCACACCATGCTTGTTGTCAAGAACTATATAATGATACATGAAATGGTCCAATGCATACATCCCCTCCCACCCACATTGGTTTGTCAACATAAAAACTACCAAGGATGAATAGCACCTAGATTGAACTTAAATCCTTAGCTATTACAATTATATGTAAACTCTCACAATTAGGGGGTGAGAATGGCGAATTTTGGCATAAGAGGGCATCAAACTTGTAACCGAGAATGAAAATTTTACTAATTGAAATAACTAGGACACAAACTTGTTTTTCCACCAATTTTAGTGGTAAATTAAGTTTCATCTTATCTTTCCTTTTTCCTGAACGCCTCCATTACTTCTACATATATATTTGTACAATTATTATAAATATTTTCAAACCTTGTGCATTAAATGATGAGTTCCATCATTTCATATTGAAATTTAATAATCTTTTCTTTTTTTGCAAATATTGTAACTTGATGTAATTAGATTATTATTTATGTAATTATTTATGGGTTAAGTTTGGTAATCTATTTGGTGGTTGGATTTCATAATATAAGTATGGTTTGGTTATAATTTCAATTTATTTGCATGACTTTCACATGATAATTCTTGTGAAAAGTTTTTTTCACATTAATGTACATTGACTCACACATGATAATTCATGTGGAAATTTTTTATCACATTAATGGGCATGTTGAATCACTTGGGGAGCCATGTGATGTGTAAACTTTAAGAAATTTCTTATTTAGTTTTTTTTTTGTTAATATATAAGTGGGTTTTGGAAACACCTTCACTTGATGAGAGCAAATTGTTGTATGAATATAAAGTTTCATGGATTAGAATTGTGAAAGGAATTGAAATATTAATTTAAAAAAATTTAGGCAAAATTTACGATTGTGTGAAACACATGGTAGGAGAATGGTGTGGCATAATAGTTACACATAGAAAATAAAAGGTGAAAGGACATTTGTGCAAACAAAAACATATATTTCCATAGTTATGTAATAAACATACATAATTTCCATCCTATACCTGCTTGTTGGTCTACAATACCATTGTTAAAGAAGGGATAAAGGGTGAAAGCAAGCCTAAAACAGGGTGAAGATAGGATGACTATATGAGTAACTCTGTTGTTGCTGAATCATATACGTGCCAAAGTCCATGGGTTGAATTTTCAACATAATTTTTTTCATGGGAAAAATCTAAAATATTGAATCATATAACTTTGGATTGGATATGCATATGTTAACAGTGATTTGTTACATATACACCACTGGATTTGGGATAATATAAGGTGAAAGGGGATGCATGATTTCACCCCAAAACCATTTTTTGCAATTGTAGACACATAAGGTTCATTTCTTCCTAAAGCATTTGCATCAAGGTAGGTTTTAGAAAATTGCTTAAATGTTATTTGCAAATTTGTTAAAAATTTAGACCATTTTTTCTATGGGTTGCTTTGTACACAATGCAAAATTTGTTTTTCAACTGTCATAACTTTGCATGTACCAAAAATGGTCCCCAACACCGTGCTTTCAACCAACTTTGGAATTGTGAAAAGGAAAACAAAAAAATTACAAAAGTTATGTACTTCTTTTTGAAAGAATAAAATTTCTTCTAAAATGATTCAATTACCTTTATCTAATATAAGTTTATTAGAATGGTTCATATCAACTGATTTAAATTTTTTCATTAATTATTAATATTTTTAATAATTATGTTTGAATTAGATATTCATCATGCCTTCATTTTAAGGAATAAGATCTTTGACTTTACACCATTTTTCATGTTGATAATAAAAAATATTGTTCCTAAATAGTTTCTTCTAATTTTTCATTGTTGTATTCATTATTAAATTCTAAAGATATTTAGTTTCAAATTGTGCATGTGAAATATACTTTCAATTATTTCTCAATGATTGATTTTCAAATGTTATATACAATATGTTTCATCAATTCATGTGCTTGAAATTTTTAAATCATTTTTCCATTGAAAATGAAATCCACATAATTTGTTACATGATCTAGATCTATAAGTTGAAAAGTAAAAAAATATAATGTACTTGTTTGTAATTACAAACTTTTTTAATGCATAACATTGCACCTAGAAACTATCACACATATTTCAATAGAAACTACAAAAGGTTCAATACAATTATCATATGACCTTCGATTACATTTCATTAGTTACAAAAATAGGGGTTATGATGTCCATTTTCATCCAACATATTGTGCTTTCACCTAGTTGTGAAGGTGCAAATTGAACAATGTGATATTTATTTCAAATATGGTCTCATCAAATTATTCATCATGGATTGACACATATTGAATCCTTATAAGATGCATTATTACCTTGTTTGTCAAGTCATAAAAGTCTAAACAACATATCAAAAGGATAAGTTCCCACAATGCATACTCCTTGGGAATTCCCTTTTCAAGTTGAAACATATGGTGTTCAAAAACTTTAGAAATATACAACTTTCCAAAAATGAAATGATTAAGGAAAAAATTTCATGTTATTTTATAGATATTTTTACAAGCTTTCCGATGTTGCAACATGATGCTATTTCTCCAAATTTTGTTCTAAATGTTTTAAACTAAAAATTTGACTCTATGTCCCTTTCCTTATATTACCTCTAAAACTTTTCATTGGAAAATTTATAAGACATTAGTAAAAATTATTTTAAACATGCAAAGCAATAACACAATGTCAAGGTCCAAAAAAAAGTATTTAGTAGGGAGGACAATTTTTTTCAATTCAATCAAGTTCCAAACATCCTAATGAAATGTATATAAATCTATTAGGGCTAATACATATCAAAATCAAGATGCAGTTGATTGATATTTATCCATGACATTTTTTTATTGGTACAAAGTGGTGAATGTAGCAAAATATTTTCATGGGGTGGGAGGGTGTGTTGTGTTGGACAAAATGCCCTTGCACATATAATACCTACAAAATACCATGCAAAAAAAAATTGAGTTTATTCCACCTTTTGGAATTATGATTTGCCTATTGTGCTTTAAAACATTTTCCATTCAAAAAATTGGTATAAGCATTTTGAAATTTTTATTTATAATATTTTCCACCCAAAAAATTGCCAAAAAATATGAAGATAATATTTTGCAATTGCCTCAAAAGACTTTCACAATGTATTTTTTGAATGTTTTGATGATTGTGTGGTTATACATTGATGATGTTTTCATTTTTCAAAATGTCAAAAAAATGAATTTCACATGCAATTTTTTTTTTAAAGATAAGAGAGGTTGGCATGTATCAAAAAAATTCAGAAGTGAATTTCATTAATGTAAACTATTTTTGTTGAAATATTTTTTTGAAATACAACATTTACATAAACAAAATTCATGTGAAAAGTTGTAAGTATTATGAATAGAGTTCCCTCATATCTTGTTTTGATGTTTTGTCAAAAATTATCGTGACTAAAAGAATTTCCAATCTATGACAAAACATGTTCAAACCCAACCATGTACAAAAATAAAATTTGAACAAAGATGTAAAAGATATGAAAAATGCCCAATGGGCATTTTGAGAAAAATAATGGTTGGTTTTGCAAAATAAAAAAATGGTGTTTTATTGTGTAATGTTGAGTTATTATATGTTTTTGATGAACCAACTGAATGCACTATGCAAAAACTTAGCATATACGTTCGCATAAAGCCAACATTTATAGTTGTTTAGGAAACATTGGACTACATGACTAATAGTCATTGTGGACTTATTTGTATTACTAGTTGCTTTCATGGTTGTAGTTGCTTGAAGGACATTAAGGTTTGAGCCTATATGACTAAAGTCTTTGTGGACACAATCATGGAAGACATATCCAATGACCATATGGACCATATTGATCCATTGGATGGTTTCAATTAAATGCAAAATAAAGATTTTATTAACAATTAAAATGTTGACACATGGCAAGCTCCAAGTTGAACAAATGACACCACATGACCTACCTTGAGTAATTTAGGCTAGCCTACCTAGCCTAGGTCACATATGCTAACACACGGGCAAGGAGTTTTGCCTAAACCCTAAACAACTTGACCTAGTTTAGGCACCTAAAATATTTAAAAACTAGCATAGATAAGTTGCAAGCTTAATGATTTGATCCCCTCACATCCACATTGAAACACAAAATCCCTACCATTGAACAACTTTTCTTTATGTAACATGAAATGTAACCAAATTTTAATAAACATTTTTTTCTAACCTACCTTAGGTTACCTATGTGACCTAAGGATTATACCTAGCTAGGGGCTTTCAATAGGTTGCTTAGATTACCTAAATTACCTAGGGCCTATTAATTAAAGGCTACCTAGGTTACTTGGGGTTTACCTTATGTGTATTTATAAGTTACATAGGTAATTTCACAATGTTTAGGTGTTTATCTTGACATGATGCATATGTTTGGATGTTGATGTTGCTTAGTGTCACATTGAAATAGGGTCAACCTAAGTCAAATCCTAGTTGGGCTACCCAAGGGAGAGTAAAAGGTGACCGATATTCATGTCATTTAGTTGCCCTAAACCTTGTAAAGAGCAAAATAACGTTTAATCAACACGTTCCTACAGTTATTGAAAATTTTTAGTCATGGGATCAATGGTGGATATCAAACCACTATTGATCAGATGATTGAAATTTTCCTAACGACCATTGAAAATTTAGGTGATGACCAATTTTTTTCAATTGTTTGGTTTGGCAACATAATTTTTTATGTAATGATAAAAAATTTAATCACTTAGTTGAATGACTAAACATTTTTTATTGCCCAATTTAACATTTAAAAATTTTGGTTGTTGAATTGGTTTAATTGAAAAAAATTCATCATTGAAAAAAAATGGTCAATGTCCGACTTAACAAATGAAATTGATGTGTTTGGATGGACATAGATGTGACAATTAATGCAAAATGGGCATGTCATGTCATTTTTGACAACCTTACCTAAGGGCTATCCAAGTTATCATGGTCATAGGCCCACCTAAGGGTTATCCATGCACGATCAAAACATGGTTTTTATGATTAGGATAATTTGTAATTAAAGTCCAAATTTAATCATGTTTTAAAATGGTTAACAATTTTTTTGAAATCTAAACCTATTCAAATTTTTGTGTATAAAGTAAACCTTAAACCTGAAGAAAAAAATTCTATTAAATAAAACTAGTTTTTAAAATTTTATTCTAATTAATAAATACATATTATAAAAAATTATAAATTAAAGATTTTTGTTAAAATAATAAATATGAATTTTAATGTATTTTTTAAAAAATTAATAATAACATGTATTTAAAACTTCAGAAATGTCAACCATAATTTGAAAAAACTCCATGGTATAGGGTTGTTTGAATCTTGGTACTTCAAAAGCCTTGCAATGTCATATACATGAATTAAATAGAATTTTTTTTTCGTAATTTACATAATGGACAAGCTAATGATGAAAATTTTATATACATGAAATGATAATCCAAGTCACCACTAGAATTCCAAGTTTTTCAAATAGGATTTTCAAACCAAAAAGTACCCCAAAGTGATAGGGGGTCAAAAAACCACTTTGGTTTTCTAGGACAAGTTGATTTTAACAAGTCCAATGCAATTAGAATGATTTTTGACCAACCTTAGGGTGGTGCTTTTGATTAAAGTTTTTGACTAGTGGTAAAAGGTGACATGTTGTAAGGTCATTCAACGCCCCACATGTCATCATTTGATTGGTCAAATCATAAGCCATTGGATAAATAAATAAATAAATAATGTAGGTAGGTGATGACCTAGTCTACCTTAACTTAGCCTAACCTAACCTAACATAACATAACTTAACCTATTTAATCTACCTAGTCGCCCTAGCCTTTAAACATACACATATGTTATAAGTGTTAGAAATTGAACCTTTCATCTTCACCATAAAAAACCAAGTCCTTACCAATGGACTACACCATCAAAAAGATGTTGAATTTTGTTAAGTTTTTTATTTCACATGTTACAAAATTGCAAGAAAGTAGTTGGTTAAATCTAGCATGGTTAAATTCAATGGCTTCACTTAACAGCTAAACTTATTTAATGATTAAATTCAATGGCTAAATTCAATGGCTAAACCTATTTAATGACTAAATTCAATAGCCAATTTAATGGCTAACACCTATTTAATGACTAAATTCAATGGCTAATCTAATGGCTACACCTATTTAATGATTAAATCCAATGGCTAAACCTATTGAACAACTAAATACAATGGTTAAATTTAATGGTTAAACTTATGTAATGATTAAATCCAACAATTAAACTTAATGGTTAGATCTATTTAACGACTAAATAAAATGGCTAAACTTAATGGGTAAACTTATTTAATAACTAAATCGAATGGTTAAACCTTAAATTAGATTAAATAGTTAGATTTAATGGCTAAACATATTTAATAATTAAATCCAATGGTTAAACTTAATAATTAAACATATTTAGACTAAATCCAATGGATAAAATTAATGGCTAAACTTATTTAATGATTAAATCCAATGGTTAAGCTTTATGGCTAAACATATTTAATGACTAAATACAATGATTAACTTAATGGTTAAACCTATTTAATGAAAAATTTCAATGGCCACATTTAATGGTTAAACTTAGTTAATGATTTAATTCAATGGCTACATTTAATGACTAAGCCTTTTTAATGATTAATTTTAATAATTAAACTTAATGAAAAAATATATTTAATGATTAATTCTAATGGAAAAACTTAATGGTTAAATATAGTTAATGACTAAATTCAATGGTTCAATTTAGTGGCTAAACCTATTTGATAACTAAATCCAATGATTATAAAAATGACTAAACTTATTTAATTTGACTAAATTCAATGGCTAAATTTTATACCAGATTTTATTTAATGATTAACTCTAATGGCTAAACTTAATGGTTAAACATATATAATGATTAAATGATATGCTAATTAATATAAACTAAATGACTAAAATTATTTAATGACTAAATATAATGGTTAAACATAATGATTAAATTTAAGTTGAACCTAATGGTTAAACCTAAAGTATATATTTAATGGCTAGATCTAACTAATTAAATCTAATGGCCAAATTTAATATTAAAATATGATGGTTAAATTTGGCTAAAATGATTGGCTAAAATTGGTCAAACCTAACAAGTAAACCTTATGGCTAAATGGGTTATAGGAAAATGATTCGAAATGTAGGTACGTAACCATGTGGGTAGTTGGGTAGGTGAAAAGGTATAGGATGATTGATAGGTGGGTTGGTTTTTTTTCTACTAAGCTAATAGTTATTTTGACTAAGCTTGTTTATTTGACCTTTTTGTAATCGGCCCTATTGATAAAAGCATAGTTCTTTTTACTGAGGTGGTTGTTTTGGGGTCGAATTTGATTAGGTGGCTATTTAACATGTGGTCAAATCAGTCATCATAATCAAATTGATTAGTCAAAACATACCCATGTCATTTAGTACTTTGGCCTCCAGTTAAAACCTACATGTTATTCAATTAAAAAAAACCTTTCAATAAATGTGCATAGCTTTAAAAACCTAGAATTTTAGTAGTGTAGTGAATGATGGAGGATTATGAGATAATTTTATAACAATGTATTAGACTTCACAACACATACATTGCCCAATCCATGTTTGGAATAAAAATAATGGATGAATTATGGTGAAGATTAGTTATAATATGCAAAATGACATTCTACATATTGTATATGGAGATAACCACTTTGAAATTATAGAATCATTTGATGACATAACACATTTTTAAAACATTAATGATACAAATAAATGCATTGAACAACAAAAAAAATTGTTATTTCAAAACAAATTTTTGTTCGAACATGTAAAGCTTGCATAAAACAAAAGAGATTTTTTTGAAATTTTGAATTATACAAAAGCTTGTTAGACCTACAAAACACACATCTTGAATGCATAGAAGAAGAAATCACATTCAAATTTATGCATGAATATTCACCTTAAAATTTAGACACAATACAAATTAAATGCCACCTTAAATATTTGAAACTAAAACAACCTAATTTGTTTATAAAAAAAATTAGTCTTGGAATTGAAAACACAAATGTTCTAGAACAAGGTATAAAAAATTATTCGAATATAAAAGATATTGATAATATGTGAAAGAAAAAATAAATTCTTTAAATAATAAATTGATTAATTGCATAAGACAAGTTGCACATGGCATGCAATTGCTAAACCCCATTGTTGCATAAGACAAATTACACATGACATGTAGTTACATGCAACAATATTTATGCAAACAATGTATATACAATATGGATTCATATTTCATCCATCTTATATTGTACGAAGGTTGCACACATATCTAGGGTGCAACTACCATGGCGACCATTTGAATTTTTTAATGACCAACTACATGGCATAACATGTGGCATTTGATCCATATTTCAATATTGAAAATTATTTATAAAATAATAATATTAAAGCCATCCAATAAACTATGAATTGGATTTTGACACATGTTCATATGTTGGGACTAACTATATGGTGACACATGGCAAATTAAAAAAGCCATTTTATTTATTAGGCAATTATGTAGGTCATATGTAGGTAGATAGGGCTAGGTAGGTAGGAGGGTAGGCCTAAATAGGTTTAGAATAATGATATTTTATGTTTGGGTCAAGCTACTTTAATTGTTTCATCCCAAAAGGCCCTTGGTACTTGATTTATGAACAAGATTAATGCACTTACTTATATAATGTACATAGTTGGAATATTGTAAGATAAAACATATGGGATAAAAAACTCAATTGCAAACACAACTAACCAAGTTGCATTCTATATACAACTATTACATCACACCTATGCAATATTAACTTAATTTACCAACTACCTACATTATTTATATTATAATAGTAATAATATGATTAACAACTAATGATACTAATAAAAATAATATTTAATAAAATTCAGTATTAATATTAATTATAATTATCATTATAAATAAATATTTTTTTGATAGTTATAATTACCTATAGTGATTGACAATGAATACTACTATAATATTATCAATTTTAAGCTAGGAGCTAGCTAGGCTAAAATATTTGTAAGTTAGGTAATGTAACTTACTAACCATAGGTATATTAACATATTTAATAATAATAATTATACAATTAATGATATTAACCATGGTTAAACTAACTTTGGCTAAATTAACCATAGCTAAATCAATTAGAAGGTTAAATTAATGATGACTAAAATAATTTCAGCTAAATTTATTAGGGAACTAAATTTAAAATGGTTAAATTAATTTTGATTCAATTAACCATGGTTTAAATAATCATTATTAAATTGTCCATGGTTAAACTAACTAAACAGCTAAAATTAATTAGTTTAACCATGTTCATTTAGCCATTGTTAATTTAACCTTTTAATTAATTTAATCATGGTTAATTTAAATTGCTTATTAGTTTAATCATGGTTAATTTAGCTCTTTAGTTATTTTAACTTCATAACTAATTTAACTAAAATTATTTAAACCTAGGTTAATTCAACCATAATTAGTTTAGCCAAGGTTTAATTTAGGTTTAACTTTTGCTAATGTGAATTTAATTAGGTTTAGGCATTTTTTTGCTTTGGGTAACATTAGTTAGCATGGGTTTAGCCTTAGTATTAAAGATATGAGACTACAATACATAGTTTTGGTATTTATATGTTGAGTGTACTAACATAGGTATGTATTAATTTAAGCCATGATTTTTATAACATGTGTCCATTTTGTACACTACTAGTTGTATGTTAATTGTACACACAATTGTATGGCCAAAAATTATATAAAGTTAATTTTGTAGTTATAAGCACAACCAATTTAGCACAAACTTTCATAATGATTGGTTGCAAATGATAGGATTTTTACTAGTGTCATCTTGCATTTGCACAAATCTTTCAATTAAAAGGACATGGTCAATACAACTTACATGGGAGTGTTATAAATGTGCCAACAAATTTAAATCTTGTACAATTTGTATTATTTCAAATGCCATATGATGATTATGTAATTGTTGTTTTTGTCAAAAAAATATAGAATATGAGTCTATGTGCATCCACATAGTAATGAAAATGCCACAAGAAATTTGCAAGACTCCTTTGTATGTTGATGCACATGTGTCAATAAGATGAGATTGGCATAATTTGGTTGATTTTGCAAATGCAAGTCAAATAAATGAATGGATACCAAATTTACTAAAGAAGTTCTTGAAACATATATCATAGATTAATTTGAAGAAATAGTAGATAATGATCCCATTGATACATTGATATAAAACATCTTAAATGTTAAACATAAACCAATTGGTGGTATCAATAATTGGTCAATATTAAAACAACACTTAAAGAATTATATGATGGACATGTAATTGAAAATACAATATCAAACAATGTTGATGCACCAAACATCAAAGATCTTATAAGAAATGATCTAATTACATGTGTACGTTATTATGAACATAGAATGGATAATTTTCACAAGGTTTTTAAAAACATAGAAATTGGTAAAACAAAACATTATTTTGTTGTCACCAAATTTCAAACAAATGGGTTACCTCACAACCATGGATTATTGTGGATAGAAAATAGTCCACATTTTGGTATCAATTCAAATGAATCTATTGAAATTTTGTAAATAAATATTTAACAATTGATCAAACAGTTCTAAAAGAAAAAAATTGTATTATACACATTCATAAACACAAATGAATATGTAAAAAGAAACACCAACCCATTTGTTGATTTTAGTATCCTAAAGCATCAGTGCGATGTACACAAATATTACTACCTTTAAAAGAACAAGATTGTACTTTAACTTTTTTTCAAATAACTACACACATTTTCAAAACACTTGTCAAAATGGGATTAGGTGAAAACATTTCCTTTCATAAAATTTTGACAAATTTAAAATTTAAATGAAAAAACATGTATTCTTGCATTAAAATTTACTTGACAAAAAACCACATTCATTAGAAGAAAAACATGTATTTTCAATTGCTCTTTGTGACTAAATTTTAGTTGCAAGAAACATTTTGCAACTAAAATCCTTTCAGACGCCTAAGACGAATCACATGTGATAAACTAGTCGCAAATGACAAAGAATATTGTATGAAAGAAAAAATTAACAAATACATTTCATCCTTTGACTCCATTGTATACATATTGTCACATGCAACTAAAATGCAACTATTTTGGTCACAATTGAAAGCAAATCATGTGTTGCAACGTGTCTTAATATATGATGATGATGATTATTATTATTATTATTTTGAAATAATCTAAAACGTTCAATTCAAATACTTGGATGATTTTATATTATGACACGTGGCCCAATGTAAATATGCCACATGGCATTAAAAATAATTTAATAAAATATTAATATTAGGTTAGTATGTACATAAATAGGTGCCTATATTCCTTACCTACCTACCTACCTAGGTAAAAAAGTAAGTAGATAGGTTTTACTTTCCTAAGCTAAATACCTATTCATATAAGTAGGTACTTAGGTAGGTAGGTACATAAGCCGACCTAGATGGGTAGGTCAAATAAAGTACCTATCTAGCTAGATATATAAGTAGGTTGGGGAGGTAAGTACTTTAGAATTGTGCATTATTGTTTTTTTTGTTTTGGGTTGAACTTTTTGATTAGCTCATCCCATGTGCACAAATTTTTTAATGTGAAATTGGATAGACACACCCCTTTGCTTATATAGTGTTCAAAATAGGAATGAATAACAAATAATATGGGATAAGTTTTGAAGTTGCAACCTCCTTACAAACTAAAGTTGTAATTCCAAAACTTTCTTCATGCCTTACTTTTTTAGGTTTTTATATTTTTAAACAATTCAAATACTAGATAATAAAATAATCATTTAATTAATAGTGATCAAATTTACATATATTTAAATTATAAACTATGCCCTACAAATATTTAGTATTCATGAATAATTATTTAAATAAGTAATACCTTTTTAATATTTAACAAACTAGCTATCTCACGAATTTTTAATACATAATTCATAAATAATAAAATATTTAAATTTTATTTTTTTCTTAGAATTTGATCAAACTATATAATATAATTAATGTGAAACTAATTTCACGACTATAATTTCAAATTATATATTTAAAATATTTATTTTAAAATTCAAAATAATTAATTAAAATTTTTATTAAAAATTAAATTCTTACACAAATTTTTTTTAAATTATTATTCAACTAATTACATTACTTATTGTTGTAAAAATTATTATAGGTCAAGTAATTTTTCTCTCTTGGTAATTATTAGCTATAAATACAATAATTTGTTAAACATAACATTAATTTTCATAATTACTTTAAAATTACTATAAAATATTTATCATAGATGATTAATCACAGAATTTTTCAAGATAATAATATTATATAATAATTTGTGAAATTAAAATAAGTAAAATAATTTTTTTAACTACACTATAATTTTTCCAAATTTTCAATTCAGGTTTAAAATTATAAATGAAAGAATGTGAATAATTATGTTCAATTAGAAAATAATTATCCACATACTAATTAATTCTTATCTGAAATAATTACAATGATTTTAAAGTAATGTCACATTAATTTAATTAAATAATTTCTTATAATATAATAATATAAATTATATAATATAAAAAAATGTTATAACAATAATTATTTATTGTTAATTTGATTTAATAAACATAATCATTTATAATTATTTATAAAATTGATTTATTATGGATAACACTAGTAGAAAAAACCCTTGAAACTCAATCAATAATTTTTTGAATTAAAATATAAATTTAAGTTTCAAAAATAGTAATTCAGAATTCAAATATCAATTTTTAGATCAAATAAGTTTTTTGAAATTAAATAAGAAATTTCAGAATTGAAATGTTAATTTTCATATTCAAATAATAATATTCAAAATAAAAATTTCCATTTGAAGATTCAATTACTAATTTTCTGAATTGAAATATTAATTTTGAAAATCCAAAATAATAATTTGAAAATCAAATTTCAACTTTCAAGTCAAATAATTTCTTAAAATTTAAATTGTAAACTTCAGAATTTAAATTTCAAATTTCAAGTTCAAATAGAAATATTGAAAATCAAGTTGCCGATTTTTAGACTCAATAAAGTTTTTTAAATTGAAATTATAAGTTTTAGATTCGAAAGTGATAATTTAGAATTCAAATATCAGTTTTTAGATCAAATAATTTTTTTGAATTTAAATACCAATTTTCAGAATTGGAATGTTAATTTTCATATTCAAATAACACTATTCAAAATTGAAATGTCCATTTTTAGACTTAATTACTAATTTTCAGACTTGAAGTATTAATTTGGAGAATCTAAAATAAAAATTTGGAATTTAAAATTCAGGTTCGAATTAAATGATTATTTAAAATTTAAATGAAAAATTTTCAGATCTGAAATATAAATTTTCATATTCACATAAAAATATTCAAAATTCAGATTTCCATTTTTATGATCAATTATAATTTTCTGAATTGAAATACTAATTTTTGGATTCGAAAATATTAATTTAGAATTCAAAATCATGTTTTAGATGAAATAAGTCTTTTTGAATTGAAATTGAAAATATCATATTCAGATCAAAATTTTCATATTCAAATAGTTTTTTAAACAATTGAAATAACAATTTTCAGATTCAAATATCAAGTTTCAAATTTTAATAATTTTTTTAAAAAGTTAAAATTACAGTTATCAATTTTCAAATCTGAAAAAATTCAAAGTTCAAATATTAATTTTGAGATTCATTATATGAACAATATACATATGTATGCATATTACATATATATAGTACATACATTAAAATACACCCCTATGTCATTATAAAATACCTTTAGGATGCAACTAATTTGGTGATTATTGCAACTAATGGGACATATCGATTTATTAATGTAAACATAAATGTAAAATTGATGCAACCAATAGGATGAAATTTATAGTTGTGAAAATGACCAAAATAGTTGAAAGTTAGTTTTGTAGTTGCAAATATTCCCAAATCTAATCGCAAACAACTACAAGTTGCATGTAGTCGTAAATGGAATGGTTACACATTGGACCATTGTGGGAAACAAATGCAAATGTACAATTCATTTTAGGTTCATATTATGTTGTATCTTATTATAATTCCTATTTAACAAAAGTAAAAAAAATTATTGTTAACCAACTAATGCAATTAATATTAAACAAATGTAAACATGAACAAACTTAAGCATTTAAGTGCATTAAAAAATTGGGTAATGCATTTTTTAATGCACAACAAACGTTTGTTCAACAAGCAATACATGTAGTGTTATAATTATTTTTTTACCGTTCAACAATATCACTTCTTTTTGTTATGAAGGCAAAAAAATTACTAACATTACTTCCATATTTGAGGGTTATCAAAACCAAAATGATGTGGCCATTTTGTGTTGGTTGTCACATCAACGTCCATCCTCACACGTTAGTTACGTTCATTAAGATTGCTGCAAGAAATTTTTTCATTACACCCGGGTTCTTCACATTACGTATGGCAATTGAAAATGCATTCAGTCACCACAAGATTGGCAACCAAAAGATTTCGATTAATGTAGAATTTGCAACCAAAACTTTTTGGTTGCCATTCATGTGGCATTTGAAAATTATCAATTGCCAATCTTGCGATGATCAAAAAATTTTCATCACCAATCTTGTGGTGACCGAAAATTTTCCATTGCTAATGGTGTGGTGACCAAATTTGTTTTTGGTCGCCATACATAAGGTGATCGAAAGCTTTCATTCTAGATTTTGGTCGTCCAATTGATGGTGGATTGATCTCCATCATTGATTTGGCGACAAAATTTACTATTGCTTCGTAATTATAAAAATCAAACCTTGTAATCTCAACTCATTTTCTCCTTTGGGGTGCATTCACAGTAAAAATAGTTAGTTGGCCCAAGGTGGAAGTATTTTCTAAGGACTATGCTTTTTCAAGTTTGAAACATGGTTTCTATGCTTTGGATAAGGCCCATTATAAGATGATAGTGCCAACTTCAAAAGTTTAATTCACACATGTTTCCATGAATTTTCAAACAATATGTAATTAAATTTATTCTTTTAATGATATTTTTCAAGTAAATCAAATGTGTAGATTTCAACAAAAGTAAACATGTCAATATTTTGAAAATAATATCACTAGAAGAATTTTGAAAATCAATGATTGAATTTGTGACTCATTTATAATTGTAATGGACACATGTGACTAAAAATAGCCTAGTCGCCTTGGACAAATGCCATAAAATAGTTAGTTGTAAAATACATGACATCATTATGAAGTTGAAAGTGTACTCACAAACTTTATGATTAGGCCATAATTTCTCATGCATTGCCATGGATGATTTTTAGTATGATGTGGAACCCCAATTTGTGACTACATTTGGGATAGTCACATGCTACCAAATGTGCCATTGATGGGTGGTTAGGATTTAACCATGTGGTAATTTAAAAAGCCAATGGCCATAAAACACACGGCAATTTTCCATTTGTTCAAAAAAGATATATTATAATTATAATAATGAAATATTATAATTGTAATAATTAATTTTTAATTAATTGATTAAAATCTTCCCTAGGCTAAACTATAATTGATAACCTATTATAGGCTAGGGTAGAATAGGCTAGCTAGCATAGGCTAAGTAGGTAGGTAGGATCCTATTTATTTTGCTGGGGACAAGCCTTTTGATTGGCTCATTTGAAATGGCACATGCACTATGTTTATAGTGCATACCATGAATCTAGTCCATTCTTTCACCTAATTATATACTTTACAAGTTTGAATTGTAGACAAAAGATATGGGACAATTCTAATGAAAGGGTAACACTACAACACTATCACATCCTTTGTCCCATACAAAAACATTATCATAATATCCACACAATAAAATATTTACTGTTTTCATTAACTATTTATTACCTATCCTACTTACTACATATACTACCTTGGCTACATACCTACTATCTATTACCTAACTACATTTGATAAATTAATTACCTAACCTACCTAATTAATAATAATTATTATTATCAAAACATCATATATCCACATAATAAAATATTTACAATTTAACCTACCCACTACTTACTACTACCTATCCTACTTATCACATATTACTTAGGTTACATACTTACCATCTATTACATAGCCTACCTAATAAATTAATATTTTAGCTTACATTTAATAAATTAGTTGCTTAACATAGATAATTAATTAATCAATTAATACAATAACACTACGACATATCCACAAAATAAAATACCTTTTGTTTAACTTATAACCTACCTACCTACTACCTACTAATAGTTATCCTACTTATTACATACTACCTAAATTACATACCTACTATCTACTACCTAGCCTACCTAATAAATTAATTACCTAGCCTACATTTAATAAATAAATTGTTTGACATAGATAATTAATTAATCAATTAATACAAAAACATTATGACATATCCATAAAATCAAATACCTTTTGTTTAGCTTACCTACCTACTTTCTACCTATTAGTACCTATCCTACTTATTAGATACTACCTAGCCTAACTAGGTCTAACCTTCATAGCCTAGCCTATTAGCTACACCTAATAAACCAACCTACTATTACCTATAAATAACTTAAGCCAATTAATTAAGTGTGCAAGTTAGGCTAGGCTACCAATGTACATAGGCCTACTTAGTTTAATGTAACCTATTAAGTTTAGCTAGTTTAATTTACCAACTAGGTTATACTATCTTTTTCTAGCAAACTATTAGCTATTAGATATTATATCATGGAAGACCCATGGATAATTGCAAAGAAGACCCATGGATGGGTACATTGAAGGGATAATAGTCCAATTGAAATAGCAAAGTTTGCCATATGTGGTCTATGTTTCTTTGTTCATATGGTCAGAATATACTATTGCACTTGAAAAACCTTTCATTTGTAGTTGCAAAAACTACGTTATCATCCATCAATGAATGTAATCAAAATTGGATGACATTGTCCACTTTTCATCTACATTTTCAATTAAAATCATATTAGTCATAAGTTGTAGTTGCATCTACAACTAGAATTTGGTTCAACCCTTCTCGTAATTGCATATGCGACTACAACAAGTTGCAACTACATGGACATGTAGGACTAACACATTGCTAGTTGTAAAATTAATTGATTTGAAATTAGTCACATATTAGTCACAAACATATGGTCAAAATGGACAATATTTCTTCTAGTGTATGTGTTTCAAACCTTCAATGATGCATATACATTGAGTTTATTAAACATACCTTTCTTTAACATCATTCCAAATGAAGCAGAACATATTCACAAAAAAAATAAAAATAAATTATATAACACATTCAATATTCATGAAAATACAACCTTGCCTTTGCTTATACTAATTTTATTTTTTTTAGTTTGAGGAAGTTTGTCAAATTATGTAGTTTTAATTATCAAAAACATGTTTAGACACTAAAAAGGGACTATCATGGATAATTAATATAAAACATATATTCAAAATTTTATACCATGCCTTCATAATCATTAATATATGGTCATCCAATTTTTTTTAGAATTAATGGTTTTGATTTACATAAAATAAAGGATGTTCAAAATGTTAACACCATGTACACATCAAACTATCCACTCTTTACTATACACTTTATGACCAATGAAACATATCGAAATTGCACAAAATTCATTTTGATGAATTTTCATAACTTTAAAAACATTTTGAAAGTGATTTCATTAAATTATAATCCTTACAACTCATGTAATCATTTTTCAAAGTCTTGGGGGTGTAGGATTTTATGCATGTACATGTAGTCCTTGGTTCCTTTTACTATGAATGCACCCTTTGAGGTGTGTGGGCCTTGTGTTGTTTAACAAGTAACCATTGCCATATACCTTGGGAGGGAGGGGTGAAATCTTTATGAGTGTTTGAAGCTCTAGATTGTCATATTATATTTGTAATTAGTAAATTAAATTTCAATTATCGTTACATACTCTAATTTCATTAATCAAGTTTATTATTTTTGTGTTTTTTCAATGGAAGGAAGGCAAAATGTGTGGAGTCCATGGTATTTGATGCCATTAAACGAGCCAAGTAAGGTGGAATGGAAGATTTGCAATAATGTCATTTCATACGCAAGGATAGATTGTTCTTCCATTTGGGCTATTAATATGATGGTAACGGGTGAATTAGTGTTACAATGTGTTCAAAGGCATAGCCATAGTTGAAGACCTTATTTGCCTCGTGTGGCAGATTTGTCCCTCCATCGTTAGATGACATGGAAGTACCAATGCTCGTACATTCACAAAGATGGGAGCCATAGGAATTGTAACCAATGTTTTGTTTTTCATGTTTTCATATTAATATTATTTTTGACACGTATTAATATTGCACGTTTCTTTTATATGTTTTGATGATAATATTTTTAATATATTGTGGAAACATGTGCAATAATTTGAAATGAAATCTAATGAAATTTGAATTTCAAAAACATTGATTAATCATTGTAACTAGTGTTTTATAATGCTTTTATTGCTTGAAAAAACTCATAAATGACTTTTAAAGGATTTGAAAATGACATAATTTTGGAAAGACTTTTAAAACACATATTCACATAAGAGTATAATGTAACATATTTTTGAGTCAAAAGGATTTTCTTATGACTTTTTACAACTTACAAATGGAATATTTCTAATATATACCAAAAATCTTCAAGAATAAACAATCACCAAAATCCTTATTAAGTGTGCACTCTCGGCTCCTTATTTTGTGAATGTACCCCAACCCATTTCCCTAATGGACAAACAGAGGATGTGGCCATTGAAATGCCAAATCTTGTAGTGAAAGGAAAATTTATTTCAATGTCTCGAATGGAAGTAGCTCGAACTTGCACCTCCCCTACAAAAATACAAAGGGTCTTAGTATATCTAGACATAAAATCATTCAAATGTTTTAGTTCATGCTTCATTGGCCCAAAGGATTAACTTTAGCCAAAGAACCATATTTGGACAAGAAGTGGGCGCCTTTTTTTAATGAAACAAACATCCAAGCTTTCAATGTTGTGCAACATTTAACATTCCTAAAAGCTATGAAAACAATCTCCAAGTTTAAACCTACTACAAACCCCCATTGTGCCATGGATTGTGCACAAATTTCTTAAAGCAATCCAAGGTTGATGTGTCCAAATAGGTAATCAAAAGGATGTGGAATTCGATTCACAAATATGGAACAACCATTTATTTTAATGGTTGGGACAACATTGCATGATGTCCATTGTTGAACATCAATTAGAAGAAAAATGGGTTTTTTCGACTTGTCCAATGCAACTATTTATGTCTAAGGCGACTAATTTTTGTTGCATGCAACTAAAGCACTAGTCGCCTTGGACAAAATAGTCGCAAAAGTTGGTTACAAAACCCCATTTTTCTTCTACTTAACATAATGTTTGTTTGTCCAATGGAGATGTATTCATAGGTTTCATTGACACAACTAGGGAATGGAAGGATGCCCATTACATATGTAATGCATTAGTTGGATACATCAAAACCATTAGAGTCGACAACATTGTAGAAATTTGTACAAACAATATTTCGAGCATGAGAAATGCATATGACTTTCTAATATGTTGTTTCCAAATATTTACTTTCAAGATTGTGTTGTTCATTGTCTAGACTTGTTATTGGAAAATTGGGGGAAAACAATGTGGGTGAAGTGAATTGTGAAAAAGGTGAAAACCATTATTTCTTTCATACAACAACACCATGTGCCACTAGCAATCTTTTGCCATTAGTAGACCAACCTAATGCTTTAAACCCCATTAAAACATAATTTGTAACCAATTTTTTAATGGTTGAATTTAGTTGGATTGTTGTTCAAGTTAAGACTACCATTGAAAAAACTATTGCTAATCCCAATAGGACAACTTTTGTAAACACGTTACATGGCACCCATTGTCAGAAGTCACTCACCAAAGCAAAAGTTGTTTGAGCTAAAATATTAAAAAGGGATGAATTTTGAGATATTTGTGCCAACTTTGTGCACATGGTGGAATCAATCTTATACCAAAGGTGGATGATGTTGAAAATGAACCTACATTATGCAAGGGCCTTTTTCAATCCATACTTATTGGGTGAAGTTTGCAAACATGATGATGCAAATGTGAAAGAGGCGTGAGATGGACTTTTCAAAATCTTGAAAAATGCAATATTTTTAAAAATCCATATGAACATGAAATTGATGATTTATTTGAATTGTCTTTGAAAAAATTGTAGTAACTACCTTTACACATTTAGATGTCACATAAAAATCCATTAAAATTAAATTTATTTAATTAAGGTTACTTAGTATGATGATATATTAACCAACGTCACTTTAGTTAGACTAGGCGGATTTAGGGTTCCCTGACACCTTGTTGTCAAATGTTTGAACTTACTGGTGTGAGATGTAGGATGAATTTTTTTTTCATAACATCCTTGTTGTATTAAGGTTTAGGGTTTTTGTGAAATTCAAAAGATACGTCATTTTTATGGCGCACACAAGGAGACAACTACCATGTGAAACTTGTCTTTGGATTTTGTCATATTTTTAATATGTTCTTTGTTTTGAGTAATGAACCTCTAGAACCTTTGATGACTTGGGTGCTATGCTTTTGAATGTCAAGCAAGGAAGGGCAAATTGTTCGTGGGACCAACTATTTTTGAAAATGATGGTAAATATTCTGTCATTGTTTAAACATTAGGTCATAATGCCACCATCATCTTATTCTTTTGAAATGGCTTTTAGATGTTTGAATGACTATATACAAGACAAAAAATTGATGGTCACAAAGAAGTGAGTTTGAGTTTGGAAGTCATATTTTATTTTTGCAAGGTTTGTTCGATTGTAATTCCATAGAATCCACACCAATAGAAAGGTCAAACCCCTTAAATCCCAAACTTATAGTATGTGTTTGTCCTTTGTTATTCTTGCACATGGTAGGTAGGGTTCATGGATTCAAAATAGTAGCAAAAAGTTCAAAATACCTTGGAAACAGTAGTGTGACATTGAGAGAGGGAGGAGCCTTAAATCCTAAGTATCATTATGGTCATGCCATTCTTCATATTTGTCTTTTTGGCACACTATGGCTTCCCACAATTGAACAATACCCTAGTATACCACACTTGATGCTTGGCATTACTATCCATCATGGCCACGCACTTGAATTTCAATAGGTTCAATACAAGCCTCAATTCATTTAGCTCTACATGGTAGATGCAACAACATGTATTCCTATCTTTTAAAGATTTCACAAAGAATGACTTTAAATATTCAAATAACCTATGACCAATAACTGCTTCTGGATGAACAGTTTGAAATTTCTTATAAAATTTAATCTACACATATCAAATTATAACAAATAGAGCCTTTAGTTTGAGATATGGTTACTATGTCACCAAAAAGGAGAGGGACCAAACAACAACCAGACCCCTATGTTGCACTCACTCGAATAGAGTGAACATGGGCAATCACATATCAAATAAACAACATAGCAACATCATTGGTCCAAATCCAAATGAGAAATTCATTACTGGAGCAAAACAATCTCGCCCGAACCTCTGCAGATCCGGCTCCTACACAAAATTTCAAAGACCAAAGCGCATAGTTCAGATTTCACAAAGATCCTCAACAGCACAAGCTTCCTCTTTTCTAGTACGTTCCTCAGTAGTCTAACAACTACTCAGTCAACGATTGAGCTCCAAAAACAGACCACTCGAGTTGTCTATTTATACACTTTCCAAACTTCACTGGTCTACAGCACCGATTCTTACTTTCGACCTGACTTTCACTATATTTAGGAGCTAGCCATCCCCTAGTTACTAATGCAGCGGAAGAAATCAGCAACTAGCAATCTTCTAAGCTCCTCGGCATTCTCCAAAAATCTCCTACTTCTTCTCTATTGATCTTTGCTCTTGCAAGCAAACAGATCTACTCATCGACTATACATTTTCTGAACTGACTAGCACGATCAGCCTCCGCCAAAACTCTCCGGACCCGGACCTCTTTTTTCCCTTCTCTTCGAACTTCCCAAAATCCCCTTCAACGTTCAGCCTCCTCTTCTTTTAATTGCCAGCTCCTGCACCGTCCTGCATTCCAATCGCCTCAAACCATAAATGCCAGCACCTCCTCTACCATAATTATGTGCCGTCTCCCTCAAGTGTGGTGAGCTTCCATGACCAAACCAGAACAACCACCATGCATTGTTGCAGTAATGAGACGTAATGCGCAGCCAACCTAGTGATGGTGCAAAAATCAGGATCAGAATCAACATAGCTCCATTGTTCGGTCACCCCATGTTCGGTTACAACTATTTTAAAAACATATTAATGCAATATGGACATGCAAATTGAACAGTACACATGGACTATCCACCCTAAACCTTCAAAGCCCAAATTTTCTATAATACTTATGAAGACATCAGTGACCTAGCCCATTCATATACTCCCAACTAAATTATTCCAAGGTTCAAAGTCACATGTATGAAAAGAATAACTATGAATCAACAAATTTAAAAGTAAATATATACCTAAGTTTTTATTAAGAAGTGAATCACCTTTTCATCATATATGCCTAGCACCAATCTTTTTTTAATCACCTCACTTTTATTTGGGCTAACAAAGGTTTCATCCACCATTGAACCACTACATTTCTTATAGCATGTAAAACGACATTAGTTTTTTTTTTCCTCATCGAAAGCTTCCACAAATGGGTACCACTATCATAGGTTAAAGATCATTGTACCATTGTTGCAACAATGTTTCAAAGGTGTATATCAAGCACCCTACCCATGTTACTACAACTAGTTGCCTTTCCATTCACTACTATTGTCAAGATTGCATGTTTGGCATCAAGTTTAACATTTGAGTTTGATTGTTTTGTTTATTGCATAAAAACACACATCCTTGCAACTAATTCTCAGGTAGCTATGGCAAGTCTTTTAAGAATAAAAGAATTAAGCAAGTTGGATTGAAGGGTAAGGTTTGTAAGAACCTTTTCCATCCTTTTCCATAACCAATTTTTTGCTCTTCAATTTTGGGCATTTGATCAAGATTTTATGGATACCTTGGGTAATTATAGAAGCAAGCCTATTATGATCTCTTTCAACGACAACTTCTTCTACAACCCTTGGGTAGAGATGATGTCCTCTTGACATAGTGCAACTACTTGTTTTGCATTGCAATATTTTTTTGCCGAACATTCTATGTTACTTGCCTCTTTTTCAATTGTTGTTGCGTGATCATATTTGCAACGGGTCATGGACTCATGGTAGGAAATCACTTTTCTTCAAGTCAAATTCAAATTGCATCAAACATGTAACACATTTAGAACACATGCATAATTCTACTACTAATCACTTGCAATGATACTTGTCTTATCAAAACCTTTAATGCCATTTTTGAAGGCTTTTCTTGAATTTTTTTTCATAAACATCAATAACCTCATGGTTCAAAGTAAAAAAAATTACCTGCAAATTCATCCTTTCGAGAAAAAACTTTTCCTAAATTGCTAAAATTCACCTACATATATACATATCCAACTATTTAGTACAAGAGTGCAAAAATTCCCATGAATACCAATTTACTGAAACAAATAGTAACAAGTAACAAATAACAAAAATAGATCTATGGCGTGTTTTAGAGTTTTCTAGTTAATTTGTGGAGTAGCTAGTCTTTCAAGAAGCATAAATTGGGACCAATAAAAAAATTGCAATGGATAAAAAATAGATAAATTATTCAAGTGGTTAAAACCAAGGTCGCCCATCAACCCTTGGAATGTTGTATGTTACTTAACTCCAAAATCAATTGTTTACAGACAAGAAAACCCACCTACTTGGCACATTATCCAATTCCTATCAATGTTTACCTTGAAGCAATCATGCACCCATCATGAGCTCAAATCATATGCATCCTACAACATTAGACTATAAAAAAGTCCCAATCTTAAGGGATTTTGTTCATGTTTACAAGGACTACTTCAACCCAACCTCAACATACATAAGGACTTTGTTCATGATTATACGGACTACATCAACCCACCAAAAAAAAAGACTACATCGATTATAGGGATTACTTAAACCCAATTTGAATATGTAGGGACTTTTATCATGAGTATAAGGACTATTGAACAACCCAAACAAAATATGCAAGGACTTTAGTCATGACAATAGGGATTACTTGAACCCAACATCCATTTATAAGGACTTTGTTCCTGATTGTAAGGACAACTTCAACCCAATTGTAATCTATAGTGACTTATTATAGACTTTAAATATTATTTCAACCCAATTGCAATTTGTAGTAGCTTATTGTAGACTTTAGGGACTACTTCAACCCAATTGTAATTTGTAGGGACTTGCTATTAGACTTTAAAGACTACTTGAACCCACCAACTAAAGTATAAGGACTTCATTGTAAAACCTAAGCAAGTTTTAAATGGATTATTCTAAGATTCAATACATACACTAAAGACAAGACTCTAAATGAGTTTTGGTCATAAGAATCCATTTAGCTAAAATCCTTAAACTACTCTATATCACATAACATAAATGAAGAAAATAATAATTAAAACCTTACTTGCACATTGGATGTTTGCCCATAAAAGTTCCCTTCGAATAAAAACTAATGATCCCAAGTCTTCAATTATAATGACTATAAATAGGTTGAAATTTTGAAGCTCTACAATTGTCATCTTGGATATTCCTACAAATTCAATACATGAATTGGTTAGAATTACAAAAATCCTTATTGGATTGCCAAATTATCCATAGAATCCAATACTTCAAGAATGATCAAATTTCATTTATCTTAATATAGCCCAAATGTTCAACAAATGTTGAACATGAAAATTAAGATCTTAAATATGTCATTGATTAACATGGTTTTTAAAAACCTTACTTATAGATGCTTATACTTTAAGTTATTCAAGGTCATTTTATTTTATGTTATTATAAGTTATTTTATCCTAAGTATAAATTTTTAAAATAATCTAAAATAAAATATAATGACTTAAGGGAAAATAACATAGAATAACCAATAATAGCCTATGATAATATAGCATATAATATCCAACAATAACTTATAATATAATAGCTACCAATAACCATTAACATAATAACCATTAATAACCACCAATAGCCTATGATAATTCAACTTAAAATAACCACCAATATCCACCAATAAAATATCCACCAATAAAATATCCAACAATAGTCATTAATAAAATAACTCCACCAATAACCATTAATAGCCTATGGTAATTTTGCCTAAAATAACCAACAATAGTCATTAATAAAATACCCACTAATAGCCATTAATAAAATAACCATTAATAACCATTAATATAATAGTCATTAATAGCCACTGATAAAATAGCTACTAATAGCCATTAATAAAATATCCATTAATAACCACCAATAAAAGAACAACCAATAGCCATTAGTAGAATTGCCACCAATAAAATATATAGGCACCAATAAAATAACCAACAATAACCACCAATAGAATAACCATAAATAACTTATAGTAATATAACCTAGAATAACCAATAATAACATAAGGTGAAATAACCTTCAATAGCCAAAAATAACTAATAGTAGCCTCACATAATCAAAAATACCTTAAAATGAAATAACTTAGAATAGCAAAAAATAACCTAAGGTGAAATGGCTTAAAATAGCCAAAAATAATTTAAAATAATAAAAAAATAACATAAGGAAAAATAGTTAAAAATAACTGATCTTACACTTTCAAAAAAAATAAAATGTAATTATGTATATTATTGAAAAAAAATCAAATTAAACTTTAATCATTTCATTTTGACAAAATCTCAATAAAATATGAATTTTCAAAGTTCATGTTTTTGTAATATTTAAAATGAAATATTTGACAAACATAATGTAATGTAACACATTATCACAACAAATGTGATGGCTTGATGGTAGGGGTGTTTGCCTCCATTTTAGAGGTCAAAGGATCAAATCTCACAAATGGTGTGTTTGTGGTCAATAGTGATAAGTTGACCGAATATTCTCCTATGTAGTTTCCTAGAGTAGGTGCCCACTTAAGTTGATTGCATGGCCTATGTTACCTAGGTTAAGTTTTTAACCTAACATAAGTAATGACACGTGTCAATAATTCATAGGTTTAAAAAATCATGAAATTATCAATAATATTAAATATTACATTAAATATTAAATAATTTAAATTTAATTGATTTCCATGATGCCTAGTTAATTAACTAGCAAATGAAATGGCTTGGTAAATTTGTAATTCATTTGAGAGTAACCTTATTTCATTAAGTATTAGTGGATTAATTCATTGTCCGTAATAATTAATCCCCGTTCACTTGGGGGTTGACAAGTTTCACCATGGTAAAAATGTCCAAATTCATTCAAAATCTAGTGAAATGCAGAGTGAATTAATATGCATTTTAGTGTAGTGATTAAATTGCAATCTAATCATTGTTATGACCATTTTGCATTAGATTGAATTGGAATTGAATCCTCACTTGGTCATTCTCAGCTTTTAATAAAAACACAAAAAATTCGATAAGTAGATTATCAAGCTCAAACATGAATCAAGAAATTGGAACTAAAAGGGATTTTCCCCAAGAACAAGGAGTCAAGTAAATATCAAAAACCCATGAAAAAGGAGAAACAAACCTTGCTCTAATTCATTGTGTATAATGTGGAATGGAAGCCAAACCAATATGTAAGTGCATGAGTTCATCATCATCAGCCAGACATGAAAGGAAAATCCATCATGATCTCCACAAGTTCAACATCTTTTTTCTTGTGAAGAAAAAAAACTAATCACCCTTAAATCTCTTGCTCCTACAATTTTTTATCAAAGAAAAACACTTTAATGGAATGTTTGAGCTTGTTTCTTCAATGGTAGTCAATACTTCCAACTTGCCATTCCAAACCTTGTTACATTCCATCAACTGTTTGTTCTTTTTCTCTTTCTCACATGCATGCATAGGTGTAAGAAAAATTGTGGACTTATTAAAGTTCATGGCTCTTGCCTTTGTTAACGTCAAATTATTGTATCCAAGGTTCAATGAACTTTTTGAGAAAATAAAAAAGGGGGATTCCATGCACTATTTGTTGTTGTTGTGATTTTAAATTTTCTCGCAAAATGAATTATGTTGAACAATCAAATTGAGGGATAATAATGGAGCAAGTTGATTCACACACTGATTTTGAGGATGTTTTACTTAGGACAACTAGACCATCATGATGCTTTTGGATTATGAGGGGGTAGATGTCATATATTTCTCAGGCCAAGAAGAAGGAGATTGTGGACATTTCTCATTACCAAAAGCTTTGTTGTACAAGGACATCCCATTAATATTGTATGTCAACACTGAGAATGTAATGGATAGGGAACATGCGTTCATAGCTTGGGTTCACAATGGTATTAACATCAAATATCTTCCATGCACATAAACTTTGCCATGAAAGGGTCCATTTAGAAATAATATTTTTATGAAATATCACAAAAAGATGCAATGTAAATGTTTACACTATTGGAAATACCTTTTGATAGATATTGTAACCAGTTTGAATCAATTCAAAAACCCTTTGCTTTTTGTAATTTCTCATTTTCATTTGATTTTAATGATTGTAATTGAATATTCCTTTATATTAACCCCCAAGAAAAACATATGTTACAAAATTGCATCAAATTTCATTTGACCCCACAAAAGGAGAGGGGGAAAGGGCAAGAAGAAAAAATGGGAAAAAAAGGTTAGAAAAAATGGAAGAAG
>Ga0209611_10000272_pt1 | contig 70091 bp, 59 predicted proteins | sample S1TSphgellanicum_3_FD_187693 | JGI IMG/M metagenome (GOLD analysis project Ga0209611, IMG submission 187693) | Host-associated microbial communities from peat moss isolated from Minnesota, USA - S1T2_Fc - Sphagnum magellanicum MG (SPAdes) (version 2) | ecosystem: Host-associated > Plants > Peat...
AGCAGATGCTTCTGGCGTAGCTTTTCGAAAAGCGGTTTATACCGGCGATCCGGCAGATACTAGTGGCGGCGAACAAAAAATCACTGCTCAGCTTCCACCAAAATATTCGCCTCTTACCCCAACTGAAACCAGCTCGGGGACTGCATTTGTAGCTCCTACAGTCGCTGATGCTTCGGCATGGATTGCCAAAGGCCCAACAACCGGACAAGTTGATGCTTCTAACATCACTTTTATAAAAACTGACATTACCAGTATTCCTTCCATTTCCACTGGTAGTGAAGTTGCTTTCACTCCAGCAAAAGCTCCGCTACCCTTAATCGCTGACAATAGGCCAGCTGACAATACGTTCCCAGCTCTTCGTAACACGAACAATACATACACTGAAGTCCCCTATACTGCGACTAATCGAAATCCGAGTGACGGTTCTACCCAAATCTCGCAAGCCAAATATGGAAATGAGACTGGTACAGGATCGAGCTCGATCCTGCCAAATACTGAACAAAATAATGGTAGACAACAAAATGTTATAGCTAATGCATACGAAACAGCAAGTCTTTCCGTATCCAATACATCCGGCCGAATTCCTTCTGATGTGACAATTTCCAGCTCACCATTAGTGCAGGCAGCCTTAATACCTACAACTGTAAACTCTGATCAAACGCAATCGCGACAGCCTTTCAACAATGCTTATGCTGCTTTGAGTTCTATAAATTCCGATGCCAGCACGTACAACAAAGTACCCACTTTTATTGCTGACGCGAATCAGATCCGTCCTACAACGTTTGGTTCCTCGTCTTTGCAAACACCAGTTGTAGTCCAAAACGCATATGATGTTGCTAGTGTTCGTTCCTCCGGAACCACTCTCTCTAACCCGACCTACTCGTCTGCACGTGATCCCGTTCAATTAGCTTCCGGGCAAGCGCCCAATCCAACGATTCAACAATTCTCCGTTTCAGGAGTAAACTCCCTTGCTCGTAGCTCAAATAGCTTCGATATAAACCCGCAAGTTGTCTCGTCCTTCCCGGGGGCAAGTGGTACTAAGGGCGATGCCTTAACTGTTACTGGTTTGGTTCCTGGTAAGGGCGATGCTCTAACCATTGCTGGTTTTCCTGGTAAAGGCGATGCTTTAACCGTTGCCGGTTTGGTTCCTGGCAAAGGCGATACTGCTATTTCTGGCGGGTTCTCCCGTCTTAATCCCGACGGGTCAATTGCAAAGGCACCGTCCCAAAATCCTTCTGACCTGATTGGAGTTAAGGCAGCAATAGCAACTGACACAATTGGTGCCATCGCCTCAAACACTAGTCAGGCGAAGATCGAGCTGTCCGTCGTTTCTGCTGTCACAGGCAAAATTGAGCCGCCGAAAACGCCTTCTCTTGCAGAAACTATTATCCGCGTTGTAGCACCTGGAACGATAGTTGATACCACGCCTGGTGCAATCCGGGCGCCTGGAGAAATAATACGCATCAGCGGCACAACCACCATTACTGGAACTCTCGTGCAATTCGATCCTAATATTCGAATTGTTTCTGGAGAAATTGGCAGTCGCTTTCCTGATATCAGACAACCATTCACGCTTTCTGATGCACAAATAAAATTACTTGGAACGAAGGGGGAACAGCCTGATGTCATCGGACCACGGCTAGGTACGGTCACGCTTTCCACCGGAACGAGCATAACGTTTACTCTATTTCCTGACAAATCACCGCTCATATCAACAGAAACAACAGGTACTACGGCGGGGATCAAGTTTACAGGCAAGAAATCAGAAGAAGATTTGACTGGAATCAATATTCCAATAACAAGAAAAGTAATCAAACAGCTCGAACCAGATAGCGAACAAGTTCCGCCATTGCCAGGAACCAATCCTCTTGCTGGTGCTTTAACAGGAATGATTACTGGAACTAGCACAACAACGGCCAACTCAACTGACCCGCACACTGGGACGGTTAATCCAGATCCGAATCAGGCACCGATTTCAATTTCGAGCGTGATGATTGCCATAAAAACGCTGCCTACTCTGGAAATATTCGATCCGACACACGCTGCCGATAGAGCAACTATGACTCCGACGAATTCGGGCGATAAGTTTGTTCTCGACACCTTACTCAATGCGCATCAGAACAACAACCTTACCGATCCAGGCATTCCGGTCAGCTTGAGCCATACGGAAGTTTCTTTGCCACCGGAGCTACAGGGGCAAGTTGCACGGGCTGAAGATCACAATGATGCTGTTGGTCGAACCGACGAGGGGCGGGGTATTATTGGGAACAAGGTACCGCATGCCGATCCGTTAGACCAGTTGGGCGAAGTAAGTGGTGGTACTACCCATGATGACAAGCCTGAGCCCAAGAAACAGGTTGCAGTTACTGATGACAATGACGATATAGGCAATCGCATAGTGACCATTGCAGCAGATTATGTTGGTACTGCAGCCGAAGCCGGTATTGCTGATCGTTCTATGGAAGATCTGCTATCGGATTTGCTAAACAAAACAGAGCGAAAACGCTATCGAATACAGAGCGGCGATACATTGAAGAAAATTGCGGAAAAGCTGCTTAAAGACAAGCGTTTAGCCGGTTTAATTTACCTGCTCAACCCCGAGTTGCTGGGAACAGATACCGATTTAGATCAACTAACACTTCCGAACGGAGCTGTACTAATTCTTCCAAGCGCAGAAGAAATTCTTCAATACAAGATTCACGTTTTACAAGACAGCTTACCAGACTATATCTACGAAGACTTATTGCAGCATCCCGATGAAAGAATTGTTCGCACCGCACAAGAATTCAGACCCGCGTATGCCTGTCGTTATGGTGACAATCTTATTTCAGTAGCAGCTCGCCATCCCGCCATGCGCGACAGCTCCATCTGGCCATTACTTGCAAAATTGAACAATTTGTCCGATCGCACAAACGCAACCGGTCAACCAGTTTCAGAGCTCAAGCGCGGACAGAAATTGGTTATGCCTTCACGTAAGGACATTCGCGATTATCGACGCCGAAATTTCCGATCAGAGACGAACGCAACTTTGGCGACTCCAAAAGAATTTCCTGCCGTCCACAAGTCATCAGGGTCCGATAAAGAAGACAGAACCGTAATCAGCAGACCCCTCCAAACGGCTCACTCACTGAACCCATTTCATGGTCTTTCGACTCATGCCGCGGGAAATCCTGACCGAACGGGTGTGCATTCAAAAGCGAGAGTTATTACTGTCCCAGATCTAGGTGATGGCCTTGCTGATTTGAATTTGCGACTGGAAATACAACACGAAGGTTCATGGCTACCTGTCATGCAATACCTAGTGCAAAATGGTCAATCTCAACTGCACATTTACCAACTTGACGGACCTCCACAGACAATCAATATCGACTTGCCTAGCCGTTCAGTGCGAGAATTAGCTGAAGCTGATCTTGCTGCGAACTATGCGAGATATTGCTTGAAATTCCGAAAAGGAGAGCGACCAATTTAGCACTTTTCAGTAAGGCCACATTCTGATTTTCGTGGGGCAATTACGTAGTGACCGATAAACTGGAAACGCTGAACTAGTCCGAGGCTATAAGCTCTGCTAGGTCCGCGAAGCAGATGTTTGAGCCGGATGATTTTTTAACATATGCGATACCAGTTGCGGTACTACAGGCAAATTCGAGAAGTAAAGACATCGAATGCTGCTTTTTACCGCCTGGCCAAGCTTGAAAAGACATTTGAACATAATTTTGGGGCATTCTTGCATTTACAACCATAATTCTGTTAATTGTCAGTCACTCTTATATATCCACCTCCACCAGAAAAGTTCCAAAAATCGAAAAAACAAAGTTATGAAACACTTAACAAGCAAATCCACGCGTTTAACTACGCAGGCAAAGTTGAACGGCCATCCAACAGTTCAGCAAAACGGCGCAAGCCTAGAAAGCAGAGGTAACATCATGAACTACATGACACGCACACTCGGTCTCGCAATGGTTCTCTTGCTCGGTTTTTCCGCAGCAACAGCCGCCGGCGCAGACACAATCGCAACACTCAGCCCACCTTCACCAGTTCCGCTTCCTGTCGCCAACGTGACCATCCCTTCGATTCATTCGGTCAAGTTGCAGGGCGGCGGTACTATGTCGGTGCTTGATCAGGTCAAGGCGCTGGAAGGTCTCGGCGGCATGCCTGTGATGTTCGTTCTCACCCAGGGAGATGCAACCAAAGATCCTCAGCCCTGGTCGCTGATTACCTCCGTGCATGTGCGGATGTTCAGCGTTGACGCCAAAGCCAACCCGGATGTCGCGGACTACCTGGCTGGTACTCACACACTAACGCAGACGGCCTACGCGCTCGACAATCCTCCCAAGGAAGCTGGTAAAAAGCCGGTGGTTGTTCTCTGGGAAAACGAGCGTGACGGTGTCCTCACTCAGCCCGTACTGGAAGCTATCTACAAGAAGCTGAGCATCGACTTGGATCCGTTGACCGCTCCCACGCTCAACGAGCTCACCTGGAACAACTTGATTCTCAACTCAGCGAATCACGTTTCAGGAGCTTCCACCCGAGTCATCATTCTGGCGTTTCGTTCGAACGGTACCGACCCTGATGTCGTGACCACAACGAGGCTTCGGATTTTGGCAGGCGTGGAGTTCATCAAGTCGAACAAGGCCCCAGTTGTGGAGCTCAACGAGGATGCACATCCTGAAATAGCCGGAAAGCTGTTTGGTCCGAACCCTTCGACCAGCGCTGCTCTGATCGTCTTCAACCTGACCGATCGGCGGATTGAGGAAGTCTATGACCCGAACAAGCTGGCAAGCTTGACGGAGACTGACTTCCAAACGTTCGCTGAAAAGAATGGGGTTCCGTCCTTCCTGAACGCCAGGACCGACGTTGCCGAGACTTTCATCCAGATTGCTGCATCGATGCACAAACAGCAACAGGCCGCTAACACCGTCCTGCCCGCCGGCTCTCTGCAGGACGCCAGCCTCACGCTGGTGAAAAATCCGTGACTGCCACCTCAACATTGGGGGCCCGAACTCTCGCCTTAGAGCGGTGTCGGGTCCCCAATTCTTTTTTGTCGATGTTTACGATATTATATAGTTATTTGTCGGATTTTTTTTGATTCGAAAATGCGTATCCAGTCAGCGCCGCTGGCTGGATACAACATTCCTATCATCCGCCTCGGCATCTTGCACCGCACATAGACCCGGACAAGAAGCTGCCACCATTTACGAGACACATGAGAATGAGCTCGTAAATGTTGAAGACGTAGAAGTAATTGACCTTGAACGAAGCTAGCAGGACCCACGAAACGAGCGTGACGAAAATCGAGACTTGTGTAGCCACGCTCCCCGTCCTGTAGCCGTAGAAAAACGCACCGTAGTGAAAGGCAAAAGCAAGAAGAGGCGCAAGCAAAAATTGTTTCAGACCACGAGGAATGTCGAATCCCAGCGGAATGAAATAAATTAGTGCAAGCACAAATACACCCATAAGCGCCCAGGATGCGGATTCTCTCCATGCTCTTTGTTTAGCCGACGGTTGAAGCACCATTGTTTCCTCCCCAAGAGTAAACCGGACTGGCTAGCTTGTGCATTACCTCACTCACAAACCAGCCCGGCGAACTTATCGGAAGAACGCGATCAAGCGGCCATCCGTTCGACAACGAGAACAAACCGCCCCGAGAAATCAGGCTCCTTCCTCGGACAAACATGCAGCAGGTTCCAACCACCCTCCCGTTCAGCAAGAGCGATTGCAATCAGAACGATCATGTTCCGAAGCCCCGCGTCACGCAGTTGCGTTTTCGTCTTGTCGAACGGACAGAGCTGCTTGAGGCTGGAAAGAACGCCCAATTCATCCGCCCAAGCAATGAGCTCCATGCGCGCTTTCGCAGGCTGCCTTCTTATCCACTGTTGGCAGCGCAATACGCGAGCCCGATCGTGTAATTTCGACCCCACATAAATCCACGCACCGCGCCGGTGCTGAACGATGAATTCCGCCAGCGCTGACGGAAAGTCTCCCTTCGGTTTCGCAAGTCTGGGCCTAACAGACTTGGATTTAGCTTTAGCCATAACGGAAGTCTCCACATTTCCTCGAAGCGTCATTTCGACAGGCTTCGTTTAGTTTCAAAAAAACTGGTTTACCCGGAGCGCTGGCGCCCCTGCTGCTATCCAGCGCTGTCTATGTTGAGTTCATGACGTTCTCCTTTCAGTTGTGCACTGATAGTGGTGCGTGGTTGACGTTACATCATCTCCACGAGCTTTTCCTGCGCACTAATTTGCGTGGCGGAATGGCTTGCTGGAGGTGAATTGGGCTAAATTGCGGTAAAGACCTAAATTGAATTAAAGAAGTAAAGAAGTTCACTTTATCTTTAGCATTGTCGAACCATCACAGGGAGCAAATTTTTGTGTCACGCCTCGTGTAACAACGCCACAACAAAAAACAGGATATGTGGCGCATACAGGAACGGATTCTTGAATTTGGCGCCGGATTAATCAGCTGAGTGTAGGCGTTCTTGCGCTACTTAGTGCAAGCTTGCGCAAAGCATCCAGCCAGGCCTCGAGTTACAAAAGCCGCTTGCTCTTATCACCAAAATCGAACGGCCATGGCAGGGGATCGTGCCAAACAATTGGCGTTCCTTCGTCTGTTTTACCAATGGCAACCACCAAGCGGGAGTTTCGATCGCGCGTTGATTCTTCTATCCAAACTGCTTTGCCTGGTCGCATTTTTTCAGCGTGTAATAAGAGCCAGCTTTTGAGTAGAAACACTTGACTGTCACTTAGCTCGATTGATTCTGGACTAAGCAGGGTCTTATCGAGATAACGCCTCAAGACTTCAAGAAGACGTAGCGGCGGGTCTTGCGACGTATATGTCTCACCGCCAATAATCAGTTCGTCCATGAAGTGTCCTTTTTTATCCATCTCATAAGCATACAGAAGTTGTGTGCCCGTTGTGATTGGGGATTCAATGTTTTCTATTATATGCATTAGTTTACTGTTACAAAATTCGTATTCGAGCAATGGCGGCACTACATCCGATACCAATTAAAAGGGGCAACCTTTCAGTCGCCCCTTTTTCCCTTCGCGTAAATCTGTTTTTTAAGCAGCTTTGGTTGCTTCGTCGCCCAGATAAGGAACGAGTAGATGCTGAATTTTTGTTCGGGCACGCGAGATGCGTGATTTAACTGTTCCGAGGTCTGCTTTGGTTATGTCGGCGATTTCTTCGTAAGAAAGGCCTTCCAATTCACGAAGCACGATAACTGTACGGAACTGTTCCGGCAGTGAAGCCATTGCATTTTGAACAACCAGGTTCAGTTCTTGTCGTGCGCAAAGTTCATCTGGACCAGCGGTATCATCTTTGACATCGCGAGTGTAGTTATCTTGGTCGTCTTCAGAATCAAATGATTGATCGAGAGAGACCGTACTCAATTGGCGTGGGCGTTTGCGCAATTCATCATAAAAGAGGTTGGTGACGATCTGAGTTAGCCACGAGCGGAAAGCTTTTGGATTTTGCAGTTTTCCGATACCGCGCCATATTCTAATGAATGCTTCTTGGGCTAGGTCTGCAGAGTCTGACCATTCTGGAGCCAGTCTGAATAATTGAGAGAACACAGTGCGTTGATGGCGTTTGATTAGCTCTTCAAAGGCGATTTCGTCTTTGCTTTGGCAAAGCACTACCAATTCCGCATCTGTCTTACTCGAATAGCCCCGTCCATGGATTACCGAGAGTGCAGGTGGTGTTGGTTGTAGTTTGGCGTTCATTAGCTATCTCCGTTTCTTGCTGTCTTGCATACTGACCATACTAGCCAGGCAAAACGCCCGTGTAATCCAGCATTGCGGGTATCCAGCAAGATCGGTATAAGAAGGGAACCCTACCTACCTTGACGACGTCGTTATCTTAAATTGGCATCCTGAAGGGGGCGGGTAGCGCCATTACAGCCCCTGCTTTGAATATTCTGGCTTATTTAAGCCCCTGCAAGCTCAGCGTTGGAACACTTGGCGGAATGATTCTTGTCGGTATAGTATTAATATGTAATCTAATTTTCGGATTACTGCCCTAAACCTTACTATGGCATTTATCCACATCTTCCGAAATGGAAGCGTGGGAGTCTGATATTCAGACTTATATAGGTGCCAAACCGAATTATCCCGTGCCGTTCGGCTTAGTTTCTCTTATTATTAATCTCGGCTTCTGGGATAACTCTCAATCTCGATGAGCGATTTGATGGAAGAAGAAAAGACAAAGACAAAAAGTCATAGCGGAAAAGATCTATACCAGATCCTAAAGGTTCGTCCTGACGCTACAACCGATCAAATTGAGGACGCCTACGTACGCAGTTATAACGAATGCGGACCGAATGCTTCCGTAGATGACAAATCCGTCGAAGAGTTGGACTCCATGTATAAGGAGTTCCAAGAAGTCGCAGACGCCTATGAAATTCTTATGGATGCAAGACGTCGCGATGACTACGACAAAACTTACGAGAAGAAAAAACAGGCGACAACCGGAGAAGTTAAAGCTCTTTGGAATAAAGTCACCTCACCATTTACTGGCGGTGGCAATACAAATACGGAACCCGATGCTAAAGGTCCCCGCATTCAAGCCCTTGCCTATGAAGTTACAGCCGAAATTTCCTTGCGCGAAGCTATGAAAGGAACGAAATTCAGCTTCACGATAAGCGACCCCACGCCTTGCGAAGATTGCGCTGGTCTAAAACCAGTCAATCGCATGCAATGTACAACTTGTCGCGGACTTGGCTATTTCAATGTAGACCGCGAGGAAGAAATTGACCTGCCTCCTAATGTCTACGACGGAATGGAAATTCGAAAGAACGAATTGGGACGATACGATTTGCGTGCCCAACGAAACGGTGATCTCATTATCAAAATCAAAGTGCGCGAACATCCGCACTTACATTTCGTCGGAAATGACCTGCAAACGAACGTGCCAGTTTCAATATACGAGGCCATGTTGGGAGCAGAAATTGAAGTGCCGACCGCAACCGGCAAAGTAGTTATGAAGATTCAACCCTTAACTCAACCAGGTCGTATCTATAGATTAAAGGGTCTAGGTCTGGCAGGTGGCGATCAACTCGTAAAAATCGAAATCGTTCTTCCCCAAAAACTCTCAGGAGAAGAAGTGGGCATGTACAAGAAGCTTCGCGATTTGTACAAAGAGCCCAATCCGCGCAAGGACTTGTATACAAAATAGCGTAGCTCGCGGTTAAGATCCTTAACCAGAACATAGCCCCTTCTTAGTGGTGCCTATGTTAGTTTAGACTATTTGCCATTGGGCAAAAGCGCATGCACAGCGCGTTTGCCAAAGCTTCGCTAATTATGATTTTAATTCTCTTGACATGCCACCGAAGTTAGTGGCATGGTTAAACAGAAACAGGCTCGGAATATCCACTGATAGATCAAAGATGAAATCAGGTGTGTGACTTTGTTCGCTTGGCATCCAGATTGCTTTCTGGCTGCTGAAAACATACCTTAAGTGCGTCCCATCTTCATCCTCTCTTTTGTTCAAGCAACAACGAATCCCGGTATTCAACTTTCATGCGCACGCCATAACGTCTTCTGCAAAGGGACGTAGTGAATGCCGAACTCGATTGAAGGATCTCTAGAAAAATCGGGGACACCGAAATTGTTACTCAGTCGCGAATTAAGCTGCACAGTAGCGTTCTCGACTTAATCATCAACTCTTCTCCTTCCGGAGAGGCGTTTAAACCGGCGTGCGGCTGCTGCACACGCCACAAAAACGAAAGGAGTCTCACATGAATACGCGTAAATCCACGCGCAGCGCTGGCTCCGGATCCCGGAAGGGTTCAGGAAAAGGCTCAAGCGCAGTCATTGCGAATAACGGCATACCAACTGCCAAAATTCGCCGGTTCTATCCCAACGAAACAGCAGAGGATCGTCAACAAATCCTCTTGCATACATCAATCAACGGCGTGCCTCTTTCTGAGGCATTTGCACCGCGCATGATCGGACTGAACGACATGCAGGTACCGGACGGCACACGTTTCATTGTGTACCCGGACGACCACCTGCCTTCTAACGACCCCCGGGTCGAGAATGCACAATTGAAGTTCGCCGACATGTTCCAACCGCATTACGTCGTTCATATTGGTGACGAAGCCGAGGAGTCGGAAATGTCTCGTTGGCCGGAGAACCCGTATGCACCGCGAGCATATGCACCTTCACAAGGTCCACGCGCAAGCGAAACAGCAATGGTGAAGAAAGCCACTCGCGGCAATCCTCATCACTTCTTCAACATAAAGGGCAATCACTGGCGTGAGGGTAATTACATCCAAAATGCTCCTCTTTACGCTCGTTTGACCAACCAGCGCACGGGCAATCCTGTTACAGATGGTCAAGATCAGCTCAACATCGCCCCCTGGGAGCGCATGTCCTTCATCTATGGACGTGGCAAAAAGGGCGGCGAAGAAGGCGGCATCTTGATCAACAACGACGTGCGACTTCGCCATGGCAAGATCCTGAAGACGTTTGCACCAATGAGCGCGTTTGCTCACTGGCTCAAGGATCTCGTCAGCACAGTGATGGGTCACCAGCATTCCGCCGGTGATGTCGCTGCCGAACATGGCAACAAAACCATGATCGGAATGGTGATTGGCAATGGCGTCAAATTCCAAAGCCCTTCATTCGATTACTCGAGCGGGCAGTTTGACTGGATCCATGCCTTTGCGGTGCTCTTCGTGAAAGAAGGCATTGTCTTTGGGCAGATCGTGCCAATACTTGGAGGTTACGACGAAAGAGGAATCTTCGCCGAATACTTCCTGTGGCTCGATCAGGACGGAAAAACTGTTCTTTTCAGGTGCGACGACTAACGGCCTAGCCGCGCTTAGTCGCACCATATCCTATATGGAGGTATATCATGAAACCGACTACACTTGACCCCAAGGACTATCCCTTGGTACCAAGTACGGTGCTACTTGCGCCGGACGAGTACTGGGAACCGAAGGTGGGTGTTGATGCCGACGAAGTGATCGAGGCTTTCGGTCCCGCTCTTTGGCACTACATCCGCAGCATCTTCGAGACCCAGCGCGCTAAACGAGAAATCCACCCTGAGTTCGTGACGATCTACGACGCTGGTCGTGATCCTCGTCTTGGACTCTCTCAGACGGAGTACAGCCGCTTCCTGGTTGACTTTGTACTGAGCGGTCAGGGTGGCATGGCGGGACTCAAGTTCTACCCGGGTGCTGTTGAAGCGCTCAGGAACTTGAGGGCGGCGGGCATCGAGCCCACCATCATCACCGCCACTCCGGGTGCGCTGGACATATCGCCGGACAACGAGCAGCCCTACTATTTCGGTACGGCTCGCGAATTGCGCCGGAATCGTTTCGAACAAGCGGGCATCGTCAATCCGCACAACATCGAGTTCGCCTCCTTTATGGAGAAAGGCGGATTCATGGCGCGGGAACGCATTCCGCTAATCATCGACGACCACCCCGGCGTGGGCGTCTTCATCACTCGCCACTATGGTCTTGGCGCGTTCATGATTCAGAACGAGAACACTCCGTATAACCACGGGGTTCACTCGCCTGGCATGACTGCGTTCTCCAGCCTGGCGGAAGCTTATCCGTGGATCATCGAGTACTTCGACACTCTTCGGCAGCAAAACAAACTCCGTCGTTCGGAGTGAGGAGGTTACCATGCAAAAAGGATCAGTTCTAAACATCGCGGTGCCAAACCCGCTCCACATCTCAAGCAAGATGGCGGGTGCATACAGCGCGTTCTTGTACGAGGGTGAGCGGGTTTTCGCAATCCACGGGATGTACATCCCACGGCATGACCGGCCTCTCTGGGACGAGGTTGTTCTGCCGTTTCTGCGCTGGTACAAGCCCACCTATGTCTTCGTTCTGGGAAGGGCTTTCGACCTGGTTTCGATTCAACAACTTGCTCCGAGAGCTCTTCGGCTTGAAGACAACGTTGACGATCGCGATCAGCTACCAGAAGTGGTAGCAGCGAAATCCGAATCTGAGATTTGGGAAGTTCGCGTTCTCCACCTCATGAAGACAATCGGGCAGAAGCTCCTCGAACTGCTCGATGCTGCTAACGAAAACAAGAAGCCGGACGAGGAACAAGCGCGCCTCATCTACATACCGGCAATCGAAGGACCTCAGCAGAAGATGCCGCCAGAGGCATATCTGAAGCTGGTGTTCGACCGCATTCAGCCTCGTGTTGACGGCTGGCGGAAATCGGAAAAGTGGACCGAGGATCAGTATGCGGAGGTTCCGCGGCTGCCCCGGTTCGAGACAATAACAGAGATGCATCGGGATCTGAAGTTTCTTCTGGGTCTTACCGATCATCCACGCGTGCACGTGCTTCCGTTCGGCTCGAAGCTGTTCATGCGCATCGTTCCCGGTCCTCGCAGCCAACTGCAAGCTCCGGAACTGCAGGCTAAGCTTGCCGGCCTTACCGCCGACGAAGCGGATGCGTTGCTCGATACGGAGTTGAATGCCAGGACGGTAGTCAACTTCGAGGTCGGGAAGCGCAGGTTGTCTAACCCCGTGCAGGTTGCCTGGGAGCTCATGGTGAAGCGTGACATGCCCACCGTAATAGGCTCCTTCGGGCAGATGTGCAGCGGCTGGCTGACCAAGCTGCTGCGGCGCCAAGAGCCGGATCGTCGCTACCTTCACTACGCTCAAATTGGCCATCTCTGGGAAGCAGGGCTGGTTCGTTGGGGCGGCGGTGAAAAAGACCACTTTGCTCAGGGTTTCTATGCGGGCGAAAATGCACGCGGCGAACTTCACGGCAAGGCACATCCCATACGGCGTGGCAAGGGTCCTTCGGAACTCCAGCCCGGTCGTCGTGGTGTGATGGTCTTCGGCAAATTCTTCGGCGAATCCAACCCTGGTGGTTTGGGACGCTCCGGTAGTTCGGAGAGTTTCTAATTGAGAGAGGTGGGTGACCATGCTCTTTCGTCAACAGTCGTTGCCACCGTGAGAACATCTCCGAATGTCCTTGATTTAGGACCCGGAGATGTTCTCTTTTTGGCTCATTTTACTACTTCTTTTAGTATATGCACCTTATTTGGTGTAAATGCAAAGACGTAATTTTGGAGCCTTTTGGTACTAAGTCGCTGCAGACTAATATCGCGCGAGACGAGTAAAGAGCAAAGAAACCAATTTTTTCATTATGAGTTTTGAATATGTGCTTTTGAAATTGAGAGGCACTAACGCCGTCAAGAGTCACTATTTAAGGCACGCGTAGCTATATTTTTTATTGTAAAGAGGACCTTGTTACCACCATTTACTCACACCTTTATTTGACCTGATTCGATAGAAGAACATCATTTCTCTCTCTTTGTCCATAACTTAATTAGCTTCATATCAAACATCTTTCACTGTCGAGTTTTACGTTGATTTCCTGCAACCATAAGTTGCTTGAGTAAAGCCTAACTTCAAATTTATGCCAACCAATCGTGGAAAAGAGGTCTGTACTATGGATAAAAACTTTGAGCAGACCCTCTATTTCCAGGAAGGAAATCGTCGGTCTGTAGATTTTGCGCTCAACTTCGCAGCAGCAACCAAGCCTACTCGCCCATTTGCGTGCAGGTTCACCGGTGGCTGCGCGAATATGACTACCGCAGATGCAATTGGACTAAGACGATTGGAACAAGCCCTTTGTGGTGGCAAAACCGGAAAACGATTCGCCGGTTTCGCCATCTTCGGGGGGACGCGCATGTTATCAGCTCTTGATCCAACCGAAGTGCTTCCTGGTATTACAGAGGTCTGTCCTAATATCGCTAATGATTGTCCAAACATGGAAATGCTGGGTCTTATCGCTGGCTTTCGTCGGCAAATAAGAAGCAGCGATCCAATGCTGTCCGGGCACATCATCATCGACAAGAACCCGAACTTCCTGACGGTTGTTCATCCGGCTCCCAGGTCGGTTTTGCAACTGCAGCCATTGCCCGATAACAACGAGGTTTGGGACGACGAGTACAAGGAGACTGCAATGTGTTTTCAAACATTGCACGAGTACGACTGGCAAACGCTAAACATCGTCTACAACGGCGGCAATGTCACAGAAAGAGAAATCAATTTGTGGGCTCGTCTTGGCGACATGCACCCCGGGTGCTGGAATATGCTTATCATTAAAGACTCCGGACGCAAGGCAAGCGAATATGCTCTGCGCCAGGACTTTCTTGATGCTCATCCAAACATCCACGTTGCCTCAAACGACGTCGGACATTTGGTTGAAAAACTCGAGGAACTCGGCGCTTTGTGCGAGGCAGCCGAACTTACTAATGTTCTTCCATTTCGGCGTGCTGCCGGCCTATAAAACTAAACAATCGGCGGCACGCCCGAATGCCCAACTGTTGGATGGGTCAACAACTTATGGGTATCGCATCGACCCTTATTTTTAGAACCAAGGATCATTCCCCATGTCACTAAGGTGCAAGTTTGACGTTATCGATCTAAGCGGAAACGGTCAGTTTCCGCGCGGATTTGAAATGTTGCCTTTCCAGGCTCAACACCGGGCAGCCATACGCTTCGGTGGAGGGTGCGGAAAAGCCGACGCTGAAACGATGGCGAAAATACCGGACTATGTCCGCGAATTCGCCGACGGCATTGCCTGCCTCGTCACCAGCGGCGGTACCGTTCGTTTCACGCCCCGCTACGACGCGGAGCGCGGACATACGGTCTATGATGCCGAGGGCTTCATGGTCACCTACATTCCGGCCATGCTCAAAGGTCTCGGCTACAACGTGATCGCAGCTTCAACCACTCCACGCACCCAGCAGATGGAGTTGGACGAAAACTACGGCGGCATCATCGTGAGCGGCGACTATCGCATCGATTTCCGTCAGGACCGGGCGGCGATCATTCAGCCGAATGCGCTGGAGATCGCTGACCCTGACTGGATTGCCGATGTGCCAGCCTATCTCGAGCAGGCCAAAGCCTGGTTGCTCGCCGGCATTCCGCAAGCCTGGGTCGGAATGGAAGGCGGCGGTGGCACGGTCGATGAGGCCAAACTATTTCTGGCAGCGGGCATTCCATGCGTCTTCACGCGTGGCAGTGGTCGCAAGATGGACGAGGTTCTCATTCCGGAATTCGAAGCTGGCAAGCTTCTGATTCCCGGCCCGGACGGCGACCTTGCTCCGGTCGATCCGAATCTCGTTTCGATCGTTCCCTTTATGGACGGCGTCGCGCTCAACTCGGCGCTAAGAGAGCTCAACTGCATCGCCAATTAGGCGTCGAATCATCCACCAAGGTCTCGGGGCATGCGTGAAAACGTGCCTCGAGTACCTTGTTTTTTATCAGTATATACTATTTAACCTAGTATTAGTAATCAGGACTGTTATTCACCGAATCAAATTTCTAACTACTTTTTTCTAACTACTTTTGTTTTAAAGCTTGTTCTAGCTATTTTTTCTTAGCGCCGAGCCGATTCGCCATTTCTAGATCCTTAGATGCTAATTCGTTTTGGCCCATTTTTTTGTACAGATCGGCACGAGCAGCATATATGGAACCCTGACTGTTCTTATCGAGATTAATCGCAATCGAATAATTTCCAAGGGCGGCGCTGTATTGATGCAGTTTGGCAAGGCAATCGCCCCGACCTTTGAAAGCCTCTTCGCTACTCGGTTGTCGTAAGATAATAGCCGAGTAGTCTTTCAGCGCTTGTTCGTATTGGCCATTTGAAAAGTAGCAAGCTGCCCGCGCAAAACGTATGTCCTCCTCTCCTTCCGCAGCAACAACCATATCGGTTACACTGTTTTGCACCGTATTTAGTGCCATTGTGTAGTCACTAATAGCACCTGGAGTATCGCCAAGTGTTTGTCGACAAGATGCTCTTAGTTTGAGTGGAACAGCATTGTCCGGATCAACTAAAACCCAGTTATCGAGCGATTTTACCGCTGCTTTATAATCATGCTTATCGATCAAAGATTCTGCTTGAGCGCGATAGCCTCTTACATCTCCAGGATGACGTAGTACAAAAGCGTTTATGTCAGCAAGCGGTTTCAAGGTTGAATTACGGGCATCGCCAAGACCCTCAGCTTCGTGCATTTGGGCATCGGAGACTACCTCGTCGGCTGCTTTGCCATGTAATGTCGTTTGTGCATTTGCGAGCAGCTTAAGTTCATGCTTCCAGAAGGGATCTTGCGGATACAGCTTGATCAGTTGCTTTGTATCGGCAAGGGCCAGTTTGTACTTTCCCATTTTCCTGAGTGCTTCTGATCGCAACCAGAGAGCCAAAGCACTGTTTGGGCGAATTTTGATGGCTTTTGAATAGCCCTTATAAACTTCCTCCAGATTATAGGTTTTCGAAGATAGCTGCTGCGAGTCGCTAATTATTTGGAAGAACAACTCGTCGTCGTTACTTGTAGTCCTCAATTTTGCGGCTTGCGCACGATCCTGCTTCGCAAGTTCCGGTCTTCCTGTTTTGTCGTATAAGTCTGCGCGCAGCTTGTAATAGTCTGCAAATTTTGGTCCATAGGAAATTGCTTTGCTAAAGTCAGCAATTGCAGTCTGCGTATGACCAGTTTCGCGATTGGCTGCCCCACGGTCCGCGTATGCAAATTGCAGGCAACGCTGTGTTATTTCTTTGATGCGAGACATGGTTGGATCGGTGTATCTCTGTTCAAACTCTGGAATACATTCATCTAGATCTCTAATCTGCAAAGCTCGAGCCGGAATCTGCATGTATAGCTGACTGCGATGAAAAATCAACTCTGGCTGAATTGGGTCAACTTTCAGCTGTTCCGAAATACTTTTAATTTGCTGCTGAAGATCTGCCTTTGGGCCTGCCGCAAAACAAGCCAATCCCCAGCAGGCCATTCCTATCAAAATAGAATTAGTGCAATAGCGTTTTTTCAAATTTATTCGCTGGCTGCTTCCACAAACGATTCGATCGTTACTTCTTCACTCGCTGCCGCTTGTTGGCGCCCACGCGCTAAGCGCTGGTGGGCACGTGTGAATTCTCCACACGACATTGCCGCGTTTATAGAGAGTTCGCCACCAAGAACTACCGCTGTACAAACTTCCGCCAGCGAGCGTGCTTTATCAGCACCGTGCAGGCCCATAATATCCAAACAAGCCTTTTGACTGGGCAGTCCAGTGCCACCGCCAACAGTACCAACCATTAAATTCGGCAATGTCACTGAAGCATAAAGCTCGTTATCTTTTGTTACTTCTAACCGAGACAAACCAACAGCAGATTCCGCTACACAAGCCACATCTTGTCCGCATGCCATAAAAATTGCTGTCAAACCATTGGCATAATGTCCCTGGATGCCGAATGTTCCGATCAGTGAACTGCCTACCACTCCAATCTGGTAATGCCGGTACATGGCTTCAGGAGTGGTGTGGAAGCGCTTTTCAATCAATTTTCCTGGGATAATTACTTCAGCGGTAACCTTCTTGCCGCGCACGGAAGTAAATGCCAGCGCATTTGCCTTTTTATCGCCCGACATGTTCGATTCGATAAAAGAAAATTGTGGCTTTACAGGCGAATTCTCATCTATATAAGCCAAGATCGCTTCAGTAGCGATAGTGACCATATTTTGACCGGAAGCGTCACCCGTGTAGTAGTCAAAATTGATGTAAACGTGGTTTCCCTCAACCGTAATGCGCATGTCTACTAATTCGCCATGGCGAGTAGTGGTAGACGCTACTTGCTGAAAACGCTCCAATTCCCCAAGAGTCCAAGCTATGAAAGCGGCTGATTCTTCCATATTGCGGAATGCAAAACAGGGAGCGCGGCTGACACCTTCGCTCACAAGAGCAACGGCACACCCTCCTGCTTCGGTTATAACCTGAGCGCCCCGATTATAGGAAGCAACAAGGGCTGCTTCAGTAGTTGCCAAAGGCACATAAAAGTCGCCCTGCGCAAAAAGTCCATTGACCCGCAAGGGACCAATTAAGCCAATCGGTACTTTAACCGTACCTATAAAGTTCTCGATATTTTTTTTGAAGAGTTCGCGATCATTCAAAGTCTGGGGATCCAAAAGACGTTCCTGTACTTCTGGCGATGTGTTTAGCAATTTCCAACGCTGATTAAGCGCTTCATCCGTAACCCGTGTGCCTCCCGGAACACGCGGCGGTGATTCATGATGCTTTGGGCGTAATTGAGCTAACAACGCTTCTTTGTCGCTGTCTTTTAGATAATTGAACATTTGTTCTTCAGCACGGGCTCGGTGAATTGGCATAGAGCCTCCATGGATTAGGAGATTTATTTCAGATACATTCTCGCACCCTTCCAGGCTTGAAATACGGCAGCTTAAAACGAATTTGAACTGCTCTCTCAACAATTTTTTTATGCCAAGCTCGCATACCGAACCTTAACCATTTTAGTAATCGTCGAACTTCGCGCGAACCCGGTTGTTTACAGTGTTAGTGAAGTAGTTCATACACGTAATATTGAATGTAGATAGCACCAATTTCAGTACCACTACATTTTTTGATATGCCCGATAAGCCTGAATATTTGCCACTTTCAACTGTTCTAAGATATTGGGATTTGTATTTCAGTAACGAACAAATTGCTAATGATGCTTAGTCAGTGCTTAAACTCACGCGAATTGGCCAAGTTGAGTTGCGAAAAACGGAAAAGAGCCGTTTTCTTCTCCTACTGTCAACTTCGAATGCCTCTGCGGACTGCGCTATTCAAACACAACGCTACATTACCGCTTAACGTATAGACCAGCCCCCCTGCCCAGGTCATAGCATGCAAAAGCTATTCGTTCCTCATCCACTCCGGCTGTAAAAAAAGTACTCAAACTGTTCTAACCACAAACTTTCGACCATTGTTCTTCCCTACAAGTTGGGAGCAGTCGAAGCCGGATTTGTAGCGACTAGTAAGTGTTAGCTAACCAAACCTTCATCCAACGGAGAAACTCATGAAAAGTCTTGCAGATCAAGTTGCGGAATCCTTCGGCGGTGGCTTCGGCCTCGCGTTCCCTCTTCCCCCGACCGGCGAAGGCGAGCAACCGCAAACCGAAACCACCGGTGACGACAATTTGGCCGTCCTGGCCTTCGACGCCGGACATCCGTTGCGCTTCCCCCTGCGCTTGGCGTTCAGTTCCGATCCCTTCCCTGCTCGCGAATCCGACGGGTGGGGCCCTTTCGCCACCGAAATTGGTCGACCTTCTATTATGAGCGCCTTGGTATTCATAAGCGTCGGCGGCCGCGACGGTGAAGATCCTTTCAGCTCGCTGTTCGGTTCTCGCACGGCGGATTCCACCAAGAGCGGCACGGCCGAAAGCACCGGGGATGGTGCGGATGCTCCTGCAGCGGCCGCAACTGGTGCGGACGCCGAACCCGCCGAAGGCGTCGAGGCCGAAGCGGAAGCAACATCTGGAGCGGCGGAAGCCGATACAGGAGCGGCCTCCGAACCGGGCGCGGACGACGAGACGGACGAAGAAGGGGAACTCGTTCCCGCTTACGCCTACGCTGCGGTGGAGCGTGCGCGTTCCGGTTTCAATGTGGTCGGCTTCGCCATCGTCCTCGGCAAGGCGCCGGAAGGAAACTTCATCGCGCAAGAGGGTGAAACCTTCGACGCCACGTCGGCTCCCTGGCTCCGCGTCGCATCCAACGACTACATGCTGAACACCGCCGGCCCGCTCGATCAACTCGTTCGGACCACGGTCGAGGGCCTCGACGATCCCTTCATCTATGCCCTCGTGCCGGACCACTACATCGATACCCTCGCCGGCTTCGAAGCGAAAATCGTGGCCACCGTCGAAGTCGACGACGGCGACGGCGTCTATTCGGTGCTCAAGGTCACGCTGAAGGAAGAACCGGAGGCGGCGGAAGAACCGGCTGGTGGTGCGGCGCTCGTCGAAGAGGCGGTCGCCGAAGAAGCGGTCGTCGAAGAACCGGCTGGTGGTGCGGCGCTCGTCGAAGAAGACGGCGAGCTCAAGGCCGAAGGCGACGGTGTCGTCGAAGGAGAAGGTGGCGTTCAGCATGTCGCTGACGAAACCCTCACCGCCGAACTCGCCACGGAGTAACCGAGGCTGTTGAATTACTACCTCAGACTTATTTAGAGTTGCCCTCGACTCGGAGCCTTCAAGCTATAAAAGCTTGGGGGCTCCCCTTTTTGCCAGTATTTACTACCTCTTGTAGCACACTTTTCAGTAGTCTAATATACGGTCGTTCGCTCGAAGGAAGTCCAAGAGGAGAGTATATGTTTAAAGAGTTCCGCGATTTCGCCATGCGCGGCAATGTTGTCGACATGTCCGTTGGTATCATAATTGGTGCTGCCTTTGGAGGAATCGTTAAATCGCTTACCGATGACATCATCATGCCGCCAATTGGTCTTTTGCTTGGACATACTGATTTCAAAGATCTCTTTTTGGTACTTAATGGACAGACCTATGCTTCCGTTACCGCCGCAAAAGCTGCTGGTGCCCCAGTAATTGCTTACGGACTTTTTTTTAACACGATTTTCAATTTTCTCATTGTCGCCTTTGCGATGTTCATTCTCGTCAAGCAAATGAATCGCCTGCAACCGCCTCCCGAACCTACGACAGCGGAATGCAAATACTGCCTTAGTTCGATACCTAAAGCAGCGACCAAGTGCGCTCATTGTTGTTCTGCAGTCTAGAGGAGCCGCGATTAGCTGAACTGCACTAGGGATTGAGCCTTTTCCAAATACGATCGAAAAGGCCGTACCAGAGCAATGTATGCCATTTATCCTGTGCGAATTCCTCCGGCAATCGCTTAAAGGAACTACCGTTCAACTGGCTCGTTAGGCTCAAATACAAACATCCCTTTCATTTCCAAAATCAGATTTAAACAAGAACCTGAGCTTCTGCTTAATTTCGCTACTTTCATCCTTCTCAAAAAGAGGGGTTGTTTTGGTGCGTTCTTTTGCAGACTTTCGTTCTTCAGGAGACATTATGGCTAAGCAAAATAGATTAGTAGGAATCGTGCTTTCCGGGCTTGTCTGGGGAGTACTTGTTCTTGTGCACGTGATGCTTTGCGTACACAATTCTCACAACCATCAGCTCTTTCGAATCATTCACGGCAGATTCACCACCGCATTCACAATCAGCTTCTGCATTGGAGTAGGGCTCGGTTCTGTTCTCTATATTTTAGGTGCGCGGGCAATTCTCTATTTGTGGAAAGTGGAAAATCTCGTTCAAAGAAAATTCTCTGCTTCGAAACATCGTTATTTAGTGATCGCATCGGCATTGCTCACTCTGATTGGCTTCCTGTCCTGGAAATTAATCACTGCAATATTATTGGGCTACCGCTACGCCAAATGGATTGATCATCTTATCGTCAGCAGCCCCTATCAATTCCATCACGCCTCATTCAGTTATGCATGGATATTGGCGGGGCTTGTTGTGTTCGAGATCTCGATTTGGTATTCCGCATTGCTCACTTGGACCTGTGTACGCATCAGTGCTTTTGTTTCCAGAAAGTGGCACACACAACAACACGCGTCATCACCTTGAAGGTGGCAAGAGGCGGTACGGCATGATTACCCGTGCTTCCGCCTCTTGCTAGAAGTTCTTAAATTGTTTAACTAACATAGATAGTATTAGGTAACCACTTTCACCAACGAAACACAGTCCTACTAACACTTGTGCCAAAGACCTGTCGAACAATCTCAGCAACACTAAATACACTCTCGTATATAGTTGACAAATTAAAAAAGAAAGCGTGAGATATCGTGCAATATGGAACTAGCGTCTTAAGCATTTCCAGTAATTCGAGAAATGCTTCCGCACTTGTTCGATTCGTTCATCAACTTCATTAGCATTACGATCGCCTGTGACAGGTTTTTCGCCGGTGGCATTATGAGGCATGATGTACGAAACATGCACTTGCGCAGATCTTTCTTGCGTATCGGCACTCAATACGCGAATGGTTGCTACAACTGATTCTGCAAGGGCCGAGAGATCGTAACCACCCTCAAGAAAACAGACCACTTTTGCATTTGTTGCATTTGAAAGATCGAGCAAACGCTGTGCGAGCATCGCATAACCAACCGTTGTAATTCTCTGGTGCGCAAGTGGATCTTCAATATGCGCATCGTAACCAGCGGACAACAAAATCAAATCAGGTGCGTACTCAAGGACAATTGGCGTGACGATTGCATCCCAGGCCGCAAGGTAACCTCGATCGCCAGTACCTTCCGGCAGAGGAATGTTTATGTTGAAACCTTTGCCTTCATCCTTGCCATCCTCTAGAAACCATCCAGAACCACGTGGATAAAAGGGGAACTGGTGCAACGACAAAAAGCATACTGCTGGTTCGCTATAAAAAATTTCTTGGGTACCATTACCATGATGAACATCCCAATCGAGGATCATCACGCGCTTATAACCAAGATGATCCAGTGCGTATCGCGCTGCTACAGCGATGTTATTGAAAATGCAAAAACCCATATGATGCCTGATGCGCGCATGATGTCCCGGGGGCCGAACAGACACAAACGAACTCAAAAAGCGACCATTTTTTACAGATTCAAGCGCATTCAATCCCCCACCCACAGCCAATTTTGCTATGTCGTAACTAGCTGGGCTTAAAAATGTGTCTCCATCTAAACCTATAGTCCGGTTTCTTTCTTTTGCCTGCTGATCCTTCTTTGCAAGAAGTTCTACATAAGCGGGATCGTGCACGAGACAAAGCTCATCTTCTTTTACCAAGCGAGACTCTAGTTGCACAAGTTCGCTCGCCACATCGCTTTTGGCAAGCGCCTCATCTATTGCAGCCAATCTTCCTGGTGACTCCGGATGGTAACCCGGAGTTTCATGCAGGCGGAAATCTTCATGTCGAACTATCGATATAGGTCGCATCTTGCAGCACTCAATTGCACTCGATAGTGCATCGTACAGGATCTCAACTTAATTTGTAGTGTTGCTTAAGGCTTCTTTGCGCTGCCTGGCCGCTGCGCTCTCAACAAGCCAGACTTGAAACAACCGATAACGTAATTCGACATCATTCGCCTTCGCCAGACTCGCTATTGTTCCTACCATCTCTATTGACCTATATAGTTGACCCTCAAGATGCGCTTAATCGCTGGCGCGGCCTAGTCATCTGCATAAAAATGGTGAACGCAAACTCATGCGTTCTCATTGTGTTTACGTCTTATTACGCAGGGTCTGTAACGGCAATTTCACTACCGTTTCGTTCGAGCGATTTGCTATGAATCGGTACCCACTCGTTCTTTAATCCCAGGAAAAACTCTCGCACTTTCAAGCCTTTCACCATTGCTAACTCTTCTCCGTACCGCATAAGCGGTCAACAAGAAGCACCCGATTCCTGGTTTGAACGTATGGGCTTCCGCAACCATCGTAACTAAGTGAGGATCCTATGAGCAAAACGATCAAGGCAACAGTCGCAAACCTCGGTTTCCACCTCTACGACGACGGCGAGGGGCCGCTTTGCTTCAAGATGGGCTTCCGCCTTCCGGATCGCTCCATCGTCTCCAGTGACCTCTTCTACGTCGGTCACAATTACCAGGACCGCATCGCCAACGGCAGCTTCTCCAGCCAACCGGCGCGGCTCGTCGAAGGACTGATGTCCGTCTTCGAGGTGCCGAACTACAGCGCCATCATCGGGCACGAAGCAGTTCTTGCCGTGGGCGACAACGGCCTCGTTCATGGTCTGTGCAATCCGCATGGACCCGACGCCTGGGTGGATTTCAACCGCATCGCCGAACTGGCCAGAGCAGATGCCCGTCATCTCGTCACTCGGATTGACCAATCCGATCTCAACGGGATCAACGGCAATGCCGGGCCGAACGTGCGGGGTGCTGAGATCCTTTCGGCGGACTTCTTCGCCTCCGGTCATTTCGAGCTGCAGGCGCGGCTCTTAACGACCGACCAGGTGGTGACTACGGGGAAAATCGAGCTCGGTGGTCAACGCAGCACCATGGTGGCGCGACTTTTGCACCACACATTCGCTGCGATCGATACCTGGGGAACTTGGCAGAACTGGTCGGGCATCAATCCGGGCATCGCTGTCGAGCTGGGTCCAAATGACCAGATCATTCGCATCGGCAATCAGCGACGGACCTGGTGGTGCAACGTCAGTCTCCAGATGCGTGAAGCAACGTTGGAAAATGAGGTGTTGTGCGAACTCGGCGAAGCAGCCTGAATACCGGCATATCTGGTCTATGCTTAATCATCAGAGGGCAATCTCGTAGGATTGCCCTTTGTTGGCCGGCTTACTAGCGGGGGCGATCCTAACCGATTGCCCTTTGCTTTCAATACAACGTGACAAAAACCAAGGAGGCGAACATGTCGCGTGTTTTAGTAATAATCAACGACGATGCCCTTACCGAGTTGCTCGCCTACAATCTTGAGCGCTCGGGTTTTCAGTTCGACATCATCCGCGGGAAGGACAGTTGTTCCGTGCCCTTCGGACGTTTTGTCGGACTAGGTCGTGATGGCCAACCAGTCGTCATGGATGTCTCCAGCTACGAGGTCGCTCTAGTCGACCAGGAGGTGGCTGGCTATCGTTCTGGCTGCTGGCTGGTATCAGAATTGGTGGCAAGGGGTGTAACTTGCGTCGCCATAAGCGCCTTCTCCCAGGAGACACTTATGGCTGCAGGAGCACAAATCCTCTGCGAGCAAGATGATCTCGTTTCCTTCGTCACCAGCCGACTTGCCGCTGCGTGCATGACTTCGCGCAATCACAGGCATGAGGTTTCTACAGCAGCATGACCAAAACATTCGGGGGTTTGATGTACACCTTGGCATAGAGAGCACACTGTGAAGCAATGTGCTCTCACTTTCCTCTTTATCGTTTTTGGATAAGTTTACTATATTTATTAGTATTTACCTCGAAAGAAAAACGCCTCTTGTGTCGATATCTTCGATCTCCTTTACAGGAAAACAGGGATATCGCTGGTGGTCGAGGCGTTTCTTTCCGACAGGTTTGATCAGGCGGCTTGCGCGGAAAGAAGCTCCACCAGCTCCGTTCCGAGATTGCCATTTTGGTGCTCAAGAACAACTTTCATTCTCGCTACCAGGTCTGCAACGTGGCTCTCAATCTTCGCTAAAACTGCAAGAGCTTCAGCTTCATACCGCAACAGTTGTTCGGCATCATCAGCTGCTTTGACGAAATCCTCGCGGGTAAAAGTCACATCCGGTACATCCCAGCAAATCAATTTGCCGAGATATCCTGGATATTTCTCTTCGATGATCGGCAACTGCTGCGCACCATGGGTGATGACTGCTACATGAACGCGTTTCAGATCTCTCTCCTGAACCCTTAGTGGATTTCTAAATCTCCGAGGCGGTTCGATGCCTCGCGACATGAGAGCGATTGGAACATACAGCGAAACCGGACCGGCATTGTTTCCCGAAAAGTTAAGCCCTCGGGAAAATGCTTTGACAGGAAGGCGCTCCCTTGCTGCCAACTTGTTGAATAATATTTCCGCAAAGCGTGAGCGGAAATAGTTGCCTCTGCAAATGAACATCACTTTATACATAAGACCTCCAGGTCCAGAGTGGTTATTTGCGTCACCTTCTATTGAAAGTGATCGCGGTACGAACTACTAATCCGTGCTGAATAGCCAGATTCCGTGCAATCTCCTCACATTCAGCTGCGAAAAACTGCGCGTTTTCGATGCCTTCTACACAAACGAAAGCAATCCGGTAGCGGAGTCTGTCGCTAATACCTTCTTTGTGAGCTCGATAAAATCGACTCAATTCCCGTTTAACGTTGGCGCGCACCGCTCTGCTGCCGCTTTGGCTGAAAGGAGTAGACGAAACATCATGAGATGAATTGACGCGCAATCTATCCATCTTGAAACCGCAATAGATTATTACCTCCAATATGGTTGGTGTTGACACTATCGGTAATACCGTAGTGGCGGTCGAAGAGACAAACGACGAGTCTGATCTGAACCTACTAACCAGGTTGTAAATCAGGTTCAACATGGTTCCTCCAGTGCAACCGGTGCACGACGCCCGGCCAAATTGATATGGCTCGAAAGCCAAATGATTGAATGCAGAAACAGGCTGTCGCACTCGGTTGAAAAGATTCAGTTGGTTGAAAAGGGAAAGAAGAGTATATCTAGCTTACGTAGGAAGCAGTCCTAATTTCAATGCAAGACTGGACGATGTTTCGCTGTATTCAGACGAACCTGCACCGATCCTTTCCTAAGTTCTATTTTTAGAAACTTCTGGCCCGGCTATCAGCCAGGGCACACGCCTTAACTCGTGCGCGAAGCACGCTAGTGGTCGAAGGCGATGGCGCGGTTCGCGCAAGCTGATAGACTTTCGTCGTGACCGACTTTGAGGTGAGTATGCTCGAAGATTTATTTGGCAACGCCCACCCAATAATTGGAGTTGTGCATCTTTTAGCACTGCCTGGTTCAGCACGTTGGGAAGGGCAAACGGAATCGATTTATCAGCGGGCTGAACAAGAAGCAGTTGCTCTGGCTACAGGTGGGGCAGATGCAATTATCGTCGAAAACTTTTTTGATTCTCCTTTTACCAAAGGGCGAGTAGATGCAGCAACAGTCTCAGCATTTTCGATTGCCGTTAAACGCATAATGGCTCTTGTCGACCTGCCCATCGGCATAAACTGTTTGCGAAACGATGGGCTTTCTGCCCTTGCCATTGCTTCTACTACTGGAGCGCAATTTATTCGAGTCAATGTTTTCACCGGCGTAATGGCTACAGATCAAGGCATCATCGAAGGCATCGCTCATGAGCTAATGCTTTATCGCAAACTTTTGCAGGCTCAAAAAAAGGTAAAAATCTTCGCTGATATCCTCGTAAAGCACGCTTCCCCAATCGGCGTTCACAACGATGTGAAAGAACATGCTAAGGATGCCATTCTTCGCGGTCAAGCCGATGCGATCATCATGAGCGGACAGGCAACCGGTAGTGCAGCCGATATAGCGGAAATGAAAGCAGTGCGGGAAGTTTTTCCACAATTCCCGATGCTTGTCGGTAGTGGCTGCGATGCATCCAATATAAAGTCAATGCTCAGTATCGCCGACGGTGCAATAGTAGCCAGCTCCCTTAAAAGAGAAGGAATATTACAAAACCCCGTGGATGTTGAAAGAGTGCGGGCTCTCGTTAATGCTGCCCGTTAACGTCGCAAAAATTTATTGATCAATCTTTTTTGGCTACAGCTTGCGTTTCTTTTTCAAGCGCCGTGTCCAATTCCTTTAGCGCTTCGCCAAAATCGGCATCCGCCTGGAAAAGCCAGCATTTGAGACGATCTACCCAGATCACCATATCCACAATTGCTTTCGAAATATCGGTATTGTCTTGCTTAAGCCTGGCTACGACCCATTCTGGTAATTCGACCTTTACACCGTCACGATCAACATCTTCACGCACTACAATTAAACGATCCTGCACAAGCCTGTTTAACGCTCCAAGGGCTATCCGGCGAGGTATGTTCCCTGTGCCAAGAATCTGCACAAGTGGTTTTCGCCCATCCAGACTGGCAAGCAATACTTGAGAAACGTGGTCGAGTTCTCCACTCCTCTTCAAAGCTGCTTCCACAGGCGCAAAAATTGTCTGTGCATTTACGTTCATTTGATCGAGGAACTCTTGTTGATCGGCATAAGCAATACCGTCTCTTAAGATTGCATCGGTGGATTCAGAAGGATTTTTGGGATCGATAGACCGCCTGGACGATGTAACCTCGCTTTCAATGAAAGAAAACGTGCCGGTCGTCCATAGAAAGAGTTCCATGAGCGTCTCGCGCCCCATGCTTAATTCCTGCTCTGCGTGAATAACAGAGCCTTTCTCGAAGCAGATGAGGGCTTGCTGAGCGCCACGCGAAAGCGCGATCTTGCCTGTCAACCCGCCATTCCGGATTAACTGAATGAGATTAGGCAAACTAACCTTTTGAAGATCGCCTGTGAGTTGCATGCAATTGGCCTGTTTTGTTGCTGTTCTAGTATAGCCAAATCTCCAGCCATGCCATGTAGGCTATACTTGAAGGTTCGCGAGCGCCTATATGCTGCTCGCTTTGGAACATACGCGTAGTTTGGTTTTGGCAAGGAGGAGCGGCTAATCCGATGGAAGTCAAGGAGGGAGTCGTGGTTGAAGAAGAAGACGAACAAAGTGCAGGTGGAGAAGAACCTGATGATAAATGGTACACAAGTACCATTTTGAATTCGGAACTGGCGGATTATGCGCCGGTGAGAGGCTGCATGACTATTCGTCCCTACGGCTACGCGCTTTGGGAAAACATTCAGCGCGCCCTCGACCAAATGTTCAAAGACACTGGTCATGTCAATGCTTACTTCCCTCTCTTCATCCCAGAGTCTTTTCTAAACAAAGAGAAAGAGCATGTCGAAGGCTTTGCTCCCGAGTGTGCAATCGTTACTCATGGCGGCGGCAAGAAACTCGAAGAACCGCTCGTTGTGCGGCCTACATCCGAAACTATTATCAACTGGTCCTATGCAAAATGGGTTCAGTCCTGGCGCGATCTGCCAATTTTGATTAATCAATGGGCCAACGTTGTCCGTTGGGAAAAGCGTACCCGACTGTTCCTTCGCACAACCGAATTCCTCTGGCAAGAAGGCCACACTGCTCATGCCACCGCCGATGAAGCGCAAGAGGAAGCACTTAAAATTTTGGAATTATATCGCCAGCTTGCCGAAGATCACCTGGCCTTGCCTGTTCTCACTGGTGAAAAGACAGCGCGAGAACGTTTTGCAGGTGCCGTGCAAACCTATTGCATCGAAGCATACATGAAAGACGGACGAGCCTTGCAAGCTGGTACCTCGCACTTCCTCGGGCAAAATTTTGCAAAAGCTTTCGGCATCAAATTTCAATCACAAGAGGGCAAAGAAGAATTTGCATGGCAAACAAGTTGGGGCGCCTCAACTCGCCTGATTGGCGCCATAGTACTTGGTCATGGCGACGATAAAGGCTTAGTTATGCCACCTCGTGTGGCACCGACGCAAGTTGTGATTGTGCCAATTTTCAAAACCGATGAAGAGAAAAATATCGTCTTCGCTAAATGCGATGAAATATTGAAATCGCTCAAAGCCACTTGTCGTGTGCATTTTGATGCAAGAGAAAATTACACACCTGGTTTCAAATTCAATTATTGGGAACAGAAAGGTGTGCCGCTGCGCATCAATATTGGACCCAAAGATGTAGCAAACAATGTCGCAGAGCTAGTTCGACGAGACACTCTGGAAAAAATGCGAGGCGTAAGCCAAGATTCATTGGTCGCCGAAGTTTCGAGATTGCTTGAAGACATTCATACAAGCATGTTCGCAAAGGCGCTTAAGAAGCGGCAAGAAAACACCTTTAAAGCCAAAACATATGATGAGTTCAAAGAACTGCTCAAAGACAAACATAGTTTCATTGAAACCTTCTGGGACGGCAGCAATGACGAAGAAGGGCGAATAAAAGACGAAACCAAAGCCACAATTCGCGTCATTCCGTTCGACCAGAACGAAGAAGGCACTTGCATGTTAACGGGCCGAAAAACCAAGCGGCGCGTAATCTTTGCTCGAGCATATTAGCTTCAATTCGATTTCAAAAAGCGTTTGATCTCGCCTAGCACTCCTCCAAACATTTCCTTTGTGAGGCGGCCAGTCTGCGTATTTTGCCTGCTTGGGTGATAAGAACCAAACAAGCGAATGTCACCGATATCGAATGCGACGCCATGTCCAAATTGAGGTTTGGGCTTGGGCCGATACATGCTTGGCAACGAGTTAAGATAGCCATCCATGCCGATTTTGCCCAATGCAAGTACCGCCCTTATTTTTGGCAACAGGGCCATTTCTTTCACCATAAAAGGCCGGCAGGTCAGGATTTCTTCGGGCGTGGGCTTGTTATCTGGTGGTACACACCGCACGGCGGCAAGAACATATGCATTTATCAGCTGTAGTCCATCGCCACGATGAATACTGGTTGGCTGGTTGGCAAATCCAAATTTGAACAGGCCCTGCATCAAAAAATCTGCGGACCCATCGCCAGTAAAAACACGCCCGGTGCGGTTTCCACCGTGAGCGGCAGGAGCAAGACCAACAATCAGTAATTGCGCCTTTGGATCTCCAAACCCGGGCACCGGCTTGCCCCAGTACTCTTCGTGTCGATACGAAGCTCTCTTCTCATTAGATACCTTGTTTCGAAAATCCACCAATCGTGGGCAGGCTGTGCAGGCCACTATCTCTGCATACAATTTATCTAGCTCGCTCAAGGACTACGGTACCTCCACACACACTTTGAAGTCTCCCATCGCTGAAATTTTTCCGCTAAAAATCGAATAGTTCGTTTCCCTGTATCTGAGCCAATTCCAGCGAGTGCGGTCAGTCATTGTAACGGGCTCCAAAATTTTATAGGACAAAAATAAATGCGGTGTTTCCAACTAATAGCGTTATACTAACCGGCGTATATCGGATCGCAGTTTGATCTGTGCTGATACGTAGTAGCACCATCGACACATGGCAACCTTTAGGTTACCTTTACTTGCAACCCTGGAAGCCCCGTTACCGCAGTCAACCGGCTAGAATCAGGTGACGCAATGGAATTTGTACTTGAACTATTATTCGCGACCATAGCAGTTGTGGTGCTTCCTGTATTCTTCTTGCTGAGATACGGACCGGATGTACGCTACCTCAACCGTGCAAAAGCTGTTGGACCAACCTATTGGGGTGCTTATTCCAATAGTGAAGGCTCTGAAGATCCCAACCAAAAATTTGAGCTCCAAAGCCCGCCCCCAATAAAAGATGTTGTTATGGGGAGCCGCAGCTATGCACAAGGTAAAGGCGTAAGACGCCTGCGCAATTTCAGCATGAAATAGGGAAGTATCCTTTACTTCTTACCGAGTCACGCTAAGTGTCACGGATTTTAAGTACGCGCGATTCTGTTGACTTGGGCATCTCCTGAGTCATAGATTTATGCACACTCTTTTCCCTTTTCTTTCCTCTCACAACCTTCATCCCAGAAACTCCTAACGTTTCACCTGCTCCACCCCTTCGTATGCTTCGGCAGTAAGATGAAGGCCGCACTCGCAGATTGACGAAGTATGGTTCTCATGAGGCGTAACTTTACGCCACTGCCTCTGGTGCACCTCACTTTTGTCAAATTACCAATATCGCTGTTGGCGCAAGGAATTCACTTGCACTAAGAGCAAACTTCACGACTAGCTTAGCCGGTGGTTAAGAGAGTCAATCGACTGGTGGCTAAAACTGGGCAAGTCATAACCCCGCTTTTCCATCACTTCAACCCTTACTATAGGAGGCTGTCATGCTGCACAAAAGCGTGCGCGCTTCGCCCCTGGCTGAGCGTCAATCTCAAAAGAAACCCAAGCTCAAAATCGTTCTTCTTGCTGGAGGCGCTAAGGCTATAGGCTACGTCGGAGTCTATGAAGGCGTTCTCGAGATGGGCTACAAACCCGAAGAGATCGAAGTGGAAGGTCATTCAGGTGGTGCCATCGCCGGCTGGTTTATTGCCACCGGGCAAACGACAGAGAAGTTCGAGGAAGCCATGTTGAGCGGAATCACAAACCGCTTCGACTTCTTCAATTGGCTTTTGAGCTTAACTCCAGGCGACCCGTTTAGCGTTTTCTTCGGGGGCCCAATCGACCTGCGTCCGCTGCTTGCAAAAACGCTTGCAGAATGGCATATCGAGCCGAACGACCGTCTTACGGTTGTGGCTTATGATGCCCTTCATCATCGGTTCGTCAAAATGAAGAACTCGGATTTGCCCTGGCCGTCTTCGACCGCGGCAAGTTGTGCCCTTCCCGGCATGATGCGTTCCATCTGGCATTTACTTCCCCCCAAGAAGGAAAAGGCTCTCGGCATGAGCGCCTATCCGCTCTTCTGGGGGCCATTTGCCATGTGGTCTGCATGGAGCGATTACATGTCGAGGCTCTGCCTTCTCGTAGACCCCGGCGTGGTTCGTTACGATCCAACGGAGGACGTTGACGTTCCGACGATCGTCTGCGTCTTGCAAGCGGCAACCGAAGAGGCGGACTACCCCACCAACTTGTGGGATAGGTACCTTCATGACAAGGAAGTGCGGCATCCGCATCCTTGCACCGAAATGGTTGGCAACCCTGACAAGGTTGTTTTCCTGCCCCTTGGCCATCCGCAGATCTCAGGACTCAACCTGAGCGTTCCGAAAGATATGCTGCTTTCGTACATCGAAGACTGCCGTCTGCGCACGATTGCAGCTATCACTAAGGCTCAAGCAGAAGGGCGTCTCGGCGCAACTGTTAATTGAGACCCTTGCCTCGACTACCCAAATCGGACATTCCTCGACTCGCACACTGTGTGGGTTGGGGAATGTTTGGTTTGTTTTGTCGGGGCACTTTATTTTTGTTATATTTTACTATTTTTCGTAGTATCTTTTAATTTCACCATAAAAATGTGCTCTAATAATTTCTGCTGGAGGAAAAATGGAAGCACTGACTGAATACGCTCTCGACATTGCCACCGAATATGGTGCCAATTATGTGGACGTTCGAATCATCAGGCAGGACTCTCAGAACATCCAGACCAAAAACTACTCCGTATCCGGCTTTCAGGAAAGTGGTTCGTACGGGCTCGGCGTAAGAATTTTGCTTGGCGGCTGGGGATTTTCCTCCAGCAAAGACCTAACCAAAGCAGGCATTGAAAGAACTGTTCGTCTAGCGCTCGAAACTGCGCGAGCCTCAGCAACCTGCCGCGAATCGCCGGTCACGCTTTTGCCGGAGCCGGCACATAAAGCTAATTGGAGCTCTCCATGTGAAATAGATCCTTTTAGCATCAGCGTCGAAAAGAAAATAGGCACTCTTCTTGATGCCGCAAAAGTCATGCTCGCCGTGCCGGGAGTGACGTTGGCGACTGGGGAATTGACATTTATAAAAGAAGAAAAGTTCTTTGCATCAAGCGAAGGAAGCCGTATAAAACAGGATTTCATTCGCTCCGGATGCTGGATTCAAGCCAATGCCACAAATGATGAAGACCAACAGCGCCGTAGCTGGCCTCAACAATACGGACAGCAGGAACTGGCTGGTTGGGAAATGGTTGAAAAATGGGATTTGGTTGGCAATGCGCAACGGATCGGCGAAGAAGCAGTGGCGCTGCTATCCGCGGCCCAATGCCCACAAGGGGAAATGGATCTTATCCTGGGCGGTTCGCAACTCGCCTTACAAATTCATGAATCTTGCGGTCATCCTACGGAGTTAGACCGGGCCTTGCGCTGGGAAATCAATTTTGCCGGCTACTCGTTTCTTACTCCTGAAAAATTGAGCAATCTTAAATACGGATCGCAAATCGTCAATCTGGTTGCGGATGCCACTGCCCCTGGAGCACTCGGTTCCTTTGCTTACGACGATGAAGGCGTAGCAGCGCAGCGTGTTTTCCTGGTTAAAGATGGCACCTTTTCTGGCTACCTGAGCTCTCGCGATACAGGCAAGGAAATTGGTTTGACACGCTCCGGCGGCATGATGCGAGCGGAATCTTGGCACTACACGCCAATTATTCGCATGACTAATATTTCGCTTGTACCGGGAAGCGCCGGCAAACTAGCCGATATCATCTCGAACACGGAATCTGGCATCTTTATGGACACGAACAAAAGCTGGTCCATCGATGGACGGCGTTATAATTTCCAATTTTCAACTGAGATCGGTTGGGAAATCAAAAACGGCAAACTAGGCCGCATGCTAAAGAATCCCAGTTATAGCGGTGTAACGCCTCAATTCTGGAATGCCTGCGATGCCATCGGCGGGTCAGAGGAATACGTGCATTGGGGTTTGCCCAATTGCGGTAAGGGGCAACCTTGCCAATTGATGTGGACGGGACATGGCGCTGCGCCAGCCCGTTTTCGAAAAACTCAAATCGGCATTGCACGATCAAAGTAGGAATTGAAATGAACCAAGAGGAGCGGGCCCGAACCATAATAGACTTCGCTTTGTCCCATGCAAAAGGCAAAGTTGACGACATCGAAATTACCGTTTCCGGCTGGAATGAAGCAACTTCACGATTCGCCGTAAACAACATGACTCAGAATCAATCGCCCGAGTATGAACGAGTGGCAGTGCGAGTCCTCGTTAATGGCAAACAAACCAGGCTCACTTCAGATATCGGCCCACCGAAAGATGTCGCCACCTTAATCGACAAAACTGTTTATGCAGCCAAATTGCTAGAAAGCGAAGGTGATCTGCTGGATCTTCCGCCCGCTCCTAACTCAGATCTCTATGCCGCGCCTAACCGTTTTGATGAAAAAACGGCTTCGTTTAGCCCGCAAGACCGAGCCGAAATTGTTCAAAAAATCATCCGCACTGCCAAAAAGCACAAATTAGAAGTTGCCGGTACATGCGTATCCGGTGAACGTTCGATCGCTATCGGAAATTCACAAAACCTTTTTGCGTTCCATAAGGAATCATCAGCTGAAATATCAATCACAATGACAGCACCCAATTCTTCCGGTTGGGTGAAAGAAAATGCTGTCTCCATATCTGACCTCGATCCTGAAGCATTAGCTGAAAAAGCGGCAGAGAAAGCAATAAAAAGCAAAGATCCGATCGATCTTGAAACAGGGCATTATGCAGTGATCTTAGAACCATCTGCGGTACTAGATTTATTGTGTTTTCTCTGGTACGACTTCAGCGCTACAAGTCATATCGATAAATTGTCTTGCCTTTTAGATAAGCAGGGTCAGGCGGTTTTCGGTCAAGCAATTACCATCACAGACGATTGCGCCAACCCACTTCAATCGGGCGAACCTTTTGATGGTGAAGGTCTTCCCAGGCAGAATGTCACCCTCGTCTCAAATGGCACTTTCAAGAACATGGTATTGGGAAGGAAAAGTGCACATCAGCTTAATTTACCTGCTACAGGGCATGGACTTCCCCAGCCGGACGGTTACGGTGAATATGCAACCAATATTGTCGTCAGCGGGGGCAAAACCTCTCTTAGTGAAATGATCGCCAATTCAGAGCGAGCTATTTATCTCACCCGAGTTTGGTATGTACGGGAAGTAGACCCGCGCACTAAATTGTTAACGGGAGTAACCCAGGACGGGACCTTCTTTGTTGAAAAAGGCATCCTAAAAACGGGCATCAAAAACATGCGTTTCAATGTCAGCTTGATCGAAGTCCTCAACAACGTTATCGCGCTAGGACCGGCTGTAAGGGCGGCAGGAGAAGAAGGATCACCGGCTGTGGTTCCGGCCATGCAAATAAGCGACTTCAATTTCACAGAGAGAAGTCTCTTTTAAATCTGCTAGAGTTCAGGCACATTTACTGGTGATAAAAATGAAATCCACCATTTTAAACACGCTTATCGCTTTTGCTATTTTGCCAATATTTAATGCACCGGTTGTAGCTGCCGACAAACAGCCGGCGTCAGTTCCCAATAAAGAAACTAACATCGATCAAAAAACATTACCGGATAAGCAATCGGCAGTCGCTGGTAAGGGAGCTGATTCCAGCAAGCCCGGGCCGAAAGAACAACAAAAGAAGAAAGCAGTGAAGGAAACGCCTTACGTGCAAGCCATGAAAAGAGGAATAATGGCTTCGCGATCTGGTGCCTACAAAGTTGCTGAAACAAGCTTTTTAAGAGCCCTGGCAGAAGCAGAAAAAACTGGAAAACAGGACAAGAACTTTTCGGCAACGCTAGCTTATTTGACTACTACCTATAGAGCTGAGGGCAAAATTCAGGATGCAGAGAAAATGCAACTGCGTTGCCTTGAAGTAACGAAAAAGCTAGGCGCAGCTGATGATCCTGAACTAGCAAGACAAGAGAAGAGCATGGCCCTAGTTTATCTTCACGAAAGAAAGCCGAACCTTGCCAAGCCCTTGTTGGAGCACGCTTTAAAAATTCTTGAAAAAGCTGGTCCTCGTTATCAGGTTGCCTATGCTCGCACTCTCAATACGCAGATCTCGATGCACCTGCAAAACAAAGACAGTAAGGCTGCAGAAGCGACAGCCCAGACTGTTTCCGCAATGACAAACAAGTTGCCGTCTTTTGCGCTAACGAACTACATCTGGTGCATAACCACACCTGCACTTGTCTTTTACTGTGAAGGCAAATCGAAAGATGCTGAAAAATCTCTCAATGAAATTCTGAAGACTTCCAACGCCGACACTAATATACGAAAATCGCTTCCTGCCGCCATTGCCATGCTTAGTTCTACCTTTGGAGATTTTGCGTACGCCAAGGAACAATTCAAAAAGTGGGAGGCTGCGCAGAAATTGAAGCCTGACTTTCCAGGCATAGAAAAGTCCATTTACATGAGAGAAGCCGAGTTAGAAGGAGCGCAAGGGAACACTGCAGAAGCACAGAAACTCTTCAAAATGGCTTCTCAGGAAGATTCCGCAAAGAAATCGGCAGATAAAACTGCAAAGAAATTAACAGTTAAACCAGCGGACAAATCTGCAAACAAGCCAGCAAGCACACCGAAACGACTTTTGAAGAATATGTTTGTCCAGCAAGCCGATACGCTCTATTCGATTGCGTTACTTGATCCTCTGCCAGCTATGTATAAGCGGGCTGCCGCTTGTGACACGGCTCTTTATGGAAAGAATTCGATAGAGAAGCTTCCAACGTTGACAGGATATGAGGCCTACCTCAGGTCAATTGGAGATACAAAGAGCGCAGATGATTGCAAAGTGGAAATTGAGAGACTGGAGAAATCCAACAAGCAGCCGGTCATTACAACTCAAAGTTCGAAGTCAGCTGACTGATTGGTCCTATAATTTGGGTTTCCTCCCTGAATCAGGGTATAAATTCCGGGTATAGAACCCACCCGGGTGTGGAAATCTGTTTAGATTTGGACGCCCCTAAGGAACGCAAACTCAAATGCAATTAGCCATTTCGCTTCCGACTGACACAAAACTGCCTGTCTACAAACAGGTTTCCGACGCCCTGCGGGAAGCCATTCTTTGCGGGCGGCTTAAACCAGGTGACAAGCTACCGTCTACACGTGAATTAGCAGATTCGCTCAACGTATCACGATTTACAGTGATTCGCAGTTATGAAGAACTTGTCAGTCAAGGATATATACAAACAAGTTCGGGCAGCGGCACCTTCGTCAATCCTAACCTAGCGCTGGAATTATTGGTGGAACAAAAATACCGCTCACAGAAAACTCAAGCTGAGGAACCTGGCACAGTACGTTTATCCGATTACGGCAATCGCGTTCTCAATTCTCCTGAGATCGAATCTGCTTATGTAGAGCTTTTTGCGGAACTCAATTACGGTGCTCCCACATTCGATCAATTGCCACTCAACGCCTGGCGCAAAGCGCTCTATAAGAGTTCACGTTTTGAAGATGGTGAAGAGCTCATTTACGAAAACGATCCCTTCGGTTATCCACCGTTGCGTGAAGCAATTGCCTCTTACCTAGCGCGTTCGCGATCTGTTTCCTGCAGCCCAGATCAAGTTGTGATCTTCTCAGGCACTGAAGCTGGACTCGATCTCATTGGGAGATTGCTTCTGAATCGGGGTGATTTAGTTGCTCTTGAAAATCCAGGTTTCCCCGGAGCCCGTCGCAGCTTCCTCATGCACGGTAGTGCCTTACTTCCGTTGCCTGTCGATAGCGAGGGGCTTGTTGTTGACGACCTGGAATACTTTACTGAAGGAGTGAGATTGGTTTACGTCACTCCTTCGCATCAAGCACCTACGGGTGCCGTCATGTCGACTGCGCGTCGCTTGCAACTTTTAAAATGGGCCCAACGTACCGGCGCATTTATTCTTGAAGACGATCACGACAACGAATTTCGTTATGCCGGTAAGCCGGTGCAAGCCATTCAAGGCTTAGATCAAGGCGACAATGTCATTTATCTAGGTTCGTTTTGGAAGATACTTTATCCGGTTCTGCGCCTCAGTTATATGGTGCTGCCAAAGCGGATGGTGCAGGTTGTATCAAGAGCGAAGTCACTAATTGAAAGGGACTTCCCCCTTCTGGAACAACGCGCCCTTACAGAATTCATAAACGAAGGCCATCTAGAGCGGCATATCAAACGAACTCGCGATGTATATGCAACTCGTAGGGTTGCTCTCATTCATGCACTAACAAAATGTTTCGGTAAACGCGCGGTGATCAGCGAAAGCGTCGGGGGCACCGATCTGATTGTGAAATTTGATACACCACTTGACGAAGAGGTACTACTTAAACTGGCTAGTCAAGCCAAAGTATCGCTTGTCAGTACAAATCATAACTACCTTGAAGAGCCAACCGCAAACGAATTCATCATGGGTTTTGCGCATTTAGATGCAGAACATATACAGAACACAATAGGTGAGTTCGCTGAGCTAACTGACGCAGCCCGACCGCAAACTGTCACCAAGCAGTAAGCATTCGTGACTACCACTTCCAACAATGGTAGTCTTATTTTGAAATGCAGAAACGAACATCTCAAAATCTCGTTGGAACAATAATCTGGCTAAGCCCGATGTTGTTAATGTTCACTCTATGGCTTGGTGGGTGCGGACAAAAGCCTCAAGCGAAACCACCCGAGCAAGCTTCTAGAGATTCTGAATTTTTCCCCAAATGGGGATACATAAACGATCAGGGCAAAGTGGTTATTCAACCGCAATTTGAAGTAGCAAGGTCCTTTAGTGAAGATCTTGCTGGTGTTCGAAAAGACGGCTTGTATGGCTTCATTGATAAAACCGGAAAATTTGTAATTCCTCCTCGGTTTGCTGATGTTGGTCCGTTTTCAGAAGGGCTTGCCGCAGCGATATGGAACGGAAAATGGGGCTACATCGACAAGACAGGCAATCTTGTGATCAACCCTAGCTATGCAAACGTTAAGCCCTTCTCGGAAGATAAGGCTGCCTACATGAACGACAAACACATGTGGGGCTTTATTGACAAGCATGGAAACTCGGTTGTGGATGCAGCTTACTTAGATGCAGAAGGATTTTCCGAAGACATGGCAGCTGTTAAACAACCTCTCGATGGTTTGTGGGGCTATATCAACGACAAAGGCGCTATGACCATCAAAGGTGCGTATTCAAAAGCGGGTCAATTTCATAACTACACAGCTGCAGCTATAAAAGCGGGTGACGGTAAATATACTGTTGATGTGCCCGGTGTGGTTGATAAAACGGGTGTCTTTTTGCCTGTTGACGAATTCAAACTGGCGCTCAACTTTTCTGAAGGTTTTGCACTCTATCAAAATAAGCACGGACACTGGGGATACATGGATAGGGACGGCAAGAAAGTCATAAAAGCTAAGTATGAGTCGGCCGAACCTTTCAGTGAGCACATGGCTGTCGTAAGTACCGGGCTGAAAAAGGGCTATATCAATACGCAAGGTCAACTTATCTTCAAAGCTCAATACGATGACGCTCTCTCATTCTCAGAGGGTATGGCTGCAATAAAGCTAAACCCAGGGACTGTCACTGAAGAGAATCTGCCGCCACCGCCCTTAACTGGTACGGGCACCGCTACTGGTACTGGAACCGCTACGGCAACTTCAACAGGAACCGGAACCACAACGGGCACAGGAACCGGGACAGGGAAGACAACGAGTACTGCTACGGTCACTTCAACTGCCACAACGACGACAACCACTCCATCCACAGCAACAGGTGCTTCATCTACGAGTACAGGAACAAGTACAAGTACAGGAAGGACAACAAGCACCGGCAACCATTCCACCAGTTCAACTGCAACCAATACTGGTACCACCGCACCTAAAGCAACAACAACAACAACAACGACCACTACAACAGGCACGCCTGCTACGAATACTGCTCAACCAGCACCAGCAACAAAGAGCCCAGCCGCAACCCCAGCCGGCGGTGCAACTAAAACTCCTGCTGCCGGTCTTGTACCTAGCACCGTGGCACCGGCACCAACGCCTGCTGCAGCATCAGCTCAACCAGCGAAAAAATGACGCATTTAGCCAAGCTTGCGCAAGGATGTGAGCGAGTGCGTTGCCAAGTATTTTGACTTTTACTGCATTGCTGTAGGAATGCGGATCTCAATGCATCGTTAGTGTGCGGAGATCTCAGACTAAACCGATTTATCAAAGATGAAATAGCGGGGAAGATCTTGCTTTTGATCACAGCCAATCCGTATTTTAAAACATCTCGTTCCTTAACTCTAAAAAAAACAAACCCGATTCATACATCTGTTCTTCCTTTTCGAAATCCATTTTCGTTTAGCCTTGCGGCTCTGGTTTGAACCGCCCTGGTGTAACGGTTTAAAAACTCGGATTTGAGGTTGCCGGCAGCGTTCCCGTGCGTTTTTTGAAGGTTGTGACAGCGAGATTATCGATGTTCAAGCTTTTGACCATTGCGCGACCGTGCTGGCGCCTTTATGGTTTTTGTAGTGGCCAGCACGTGTTCTGCTGTCCGGAGGAAATATGGCCAAGTTTCTTATTTTCACTAATAACGCCACATTCAATCAGGAAGCGGAAACTCCGAAAGAGGCTATTGAACGATTCATCGTTCGCATAAAACAACGTGCCTCTGAGAACCGCACAAAGATTCCCCTTGATCGAGAGATTAGTCTCACTCTAAGCGAAGCCCTAGAGGCAGAGGCATTGATGTTAATCGTCGTGGCTGCAGATTCAGATCGTCCACGAAAACTTCTTGGCGGCTACAGCCGCAATCGTTATGTTGATGTCGTTGACCAGGAGCTCGCAAAAAGTGTCCGCCGCAAACTTACAGAAGAGGAATTCCGCTCTGTTTGTTTGTGACCTTGAGCATTTGAGTTTGACCGACCACACGAAATCGTTGTAGTTATTTCTGCAAAGCAGTCGTTCCTTTCGGAAACAACACTGTCAGTGCACCGTGCTTAGTACCACTGGTGCTTTATTAAATCGAGTCTGCCAACCAGCAAAGCTCGATAGGAGGCTAGTATGAAAACTCTAATCATCTACGAACTGCCCAATCATCGGCTCGTCTGCTGTGCAGCTGAGGATCAATTGGTAGTTCCCCAACCGGGCAAAGGACAATTGCTAGACGGCAAGCTGTTCTGGGTAACGGAAGTGGCTGAGACGCTTCCGGCGGCGCACACCAGCGTAATCGAAAATGGCAGCAAACTTCTTTTAGATGTCGCAAGAGCGATATCCAAAAATGAGGTAGAAGCCAGCATCCGGCTGAGCACTATGCAATGCCTTGGCACTGCAGAAGTTGACGGCTATCACCGTGGTCCCTCCGGTGTCTTCTCCAGAGATCAATTGCTGGCAAGCCCGCTGGAAGTTGAACGAATTCTGTTCGCCAGACTTTCGGAACGGCGTCCCTCATCTTTGAACCTCGTTGCAGAGTTGAGAGACCTTCTCATAAAGGTCTTGGATGCGCTGAGCTCAGTCACGATTGCCAGTCAAACTAAGAAAGATCAGTGAGGTCTAAGAAGGGTGTTTGCAAACGGTGGCGTCTCCAAACGCCGCCAACCCTTCTCTTTTTGTAAATATTACTATTATTTATAGTTATAGCATCAAAACAAACAGCAGTATTTTGACGGGGCTTCGCGCGAACTGCGTTTTCTCCTATTGAACTTTCCAGCGCAGCAATCGTTTCTCTAGAGCGCCAACAAGTGCGGTCGATGCAAGAGCAACAATTACCAGCACAAATACTCCTGCCAGGACAGTCGCCATATCGTAAAGTCCTGAAGCCTTCACAATCATGTAGCCCAGTCCTTCTTCTGCAGAGATGAACTCACCGATGAAAGCCCCTAACAATGCCAATCCTATGTTCAGTTTCATGGCGTTTATTACCCAGATCAGCGCCGACGGCACAACTACTATTCGAAAAGTCTGAGCTCGATCGGCGCCTAAAACTTTCATCAAGCGCATATACCGCTCTTCGACCGACATAGCACCTTGATAGCTCTGCACAATTGCCACTGCAACCGTTGACATAAAAGCAAGCATAATTTTTGAAAGCAATCCAATTCCAAACCAGACAATCACAATCGGCGCTAATGCAAATATCGGAACAGTGGCAAGTGCTGTAATGTAGGGCTGTGCAACCTTTGCAACAATGCGGGAGTACCAAAGTGAAAGTCCGATTAAAGCACCAATTGTAGTACCAAGCAAAAACCCACACATCGCTTCGAAAACGGTTACCATCACATTACGTTCCAGTTCTCCACTGACCGTAAGGCGCACTAATGCTTGCCCTACTTCAATTGGAGTAGAAAAAATGTATTTTCTACCCGGATCATCAAAAGTCGCGAAGTGCCAACCGACCAGAAAAACTACTAATGGCAAAAGCATCAGCAATATTTCATTCCACTTAATTGAAAAATTTTTCAGTGCACTGTTCATGCTTCGATCACCGCTTTCAATTCAGACCAGATCACTCTATAAAGCTCGGCAAATTTTGCTGTTCCTCTAGCATTCTCAGGGGTACGGTCAGGGTCGTCATATTCGATTTCGTACTCCTTGGTGAAAAGCCCATCCTTGCTCATAAGAATGACGCGATCTGCCATGGCCACAGCTTCTTCGATATCATGCGTAACAAGAATTGCTCCCTTTCTTTGTTCCTTTACTAACTGGTAAAACTCATTTTCTAAACTCAATTTCGTATAGAAATCGAGAGCTGAGAAAGGTTCATCCAATAAAAATAACTGTGGGTCAAACATGAGCGACTGCATAATGCTCACACGCTGCCGCATTCCCCCGGAGAGCTGGTTAGGATACTTTTTAAGAATATCCGGTTTGAGGTGAAAGACGTTCAAATACTGCCCGATTCGAGAGAGCATCTGCATTTTATTATTCACTGCTGTAAGTTCACTTGCGAGCATCAGGTTTGCTTCAACCGTGCGCCAGGGCAGAAGCGCATCTTGCTGAAAGATGTAGCCGATACCTCTGCCTTTGCCAGCTTTTTGCGGAAATTCAACAGCACCCCGATTCGGTTTCAATAGCCCTGCGATCAGATTCAGGAGCGTGCTTTTGCCACAACCACTGGCACCGAGAATGCAGAGAATCTCGGCTTCATGGACGTTAAGACACAGATCTGAGATTGTCTGACGCTGATTTTGTCCAACCGCTCCTTCGTAAGCAAAGGTCAGCCCTGAGATCGTAAGAAGCGCTTTCGGTTCCGTTGAAATAGACTTCACGCCGTCCTCAAACAAGCTCTAACGGTATGCTTTTATAGCAAACTTCATATCAACATTCGTCTTGAAATCGCCATCGCCTTTTATATCACCGAGATCTCTTCTCAATTTAATGGCTTTATCCCAGGCTTCCTGAGTTAATACCGGTGTCTTAGGAACTGTGCCCTGACGAATCAAACGCAGTAAGGCTTCTTTGAGAACTGGTTCCGGTACTTCAGAAAACTCTTGTTTTGCAACTGCCAAAGTACCAGCAAAATCTTTTTGAATGTAATTCATCGCCATCGTAATGGCGTTGACTGCAGCTTGAATTTGCTCGGGATGCTTGGCGTAAAAGTCATCCGAAACTTCCAGACCTGTAAATGCAAAATCTCCTAGTTTCGATGCTGGAGAATAAACTACAGAGGCGCCTTTGGCGGTCGCTTGCGAAACCATTGGCTCAATTTCCAACGCCATGTCAGCTTGATTAGCATTCAACAATGCCAATAAAGTTCCGAACGCCCCTTGAACAATTTTCCCGTTAACCGGATTACCACCATTTTGCAGAATGTCCTTCATGACGGCATAGCTGGTTGATGGTGCCGTATAAGTAGCGATGCGGTATCCAGCAAAATCTTCTGGTTTGTTGATCGGTTTCAAATCCTTTTTGAAACTGATCACCCAAAATGGTACGCCGCGCACAATGCCTGCAACCACTTTTCCGCCCTTACCATGCTCTCTTGCTAAGGCCGTGAAGGTTGGATCAGATACTCCAAATTGCGCATTACCGGTTGAAACTGCGGTAAAAGTCTTTTCGTCACCGCCTGTACTTACAAGTGAAACATCCAGACCTTGTTGCTTGAAGAACCCACGATCTACTGCAACATAAAGTGGCATGTAGAGAAAAACATGGCCGAACTGCGCAATTTTGACGGGCTGCAAACCCTTTGTCTGCTCGGCCCCTACAGGCGCAAGACTCATGGTTAGCGCAACAAACGCCGCTATCGATGCAACGACTGGTCTCAGCATGCCTCACTCCTCACAAAAGAGGACTCATTATATCTGTCCGGTGAACAAAGGTTATCAAGGACGTCAATGCGCACTTAACGGATGGAAAGAATGAAGCGCAGCCATGACAGTGCAAGTCGCGCTAGGAAGTTTAGCTAAGGTTGCGTGCGCACTAACACAAGTGCTCTTGTTTGTTCGATTCGAAGAAGACACACTCGAATCAACCTTTCCATTCTTTTCGCAGTATCGATTAACCAAAATCTTTTTGCTTAAATGTTCCATTTTCAATCAGGCAAGTTGTCTGATGTGGAGCAACGCTACTGCGCAAAGAACAAAATAAAGGACTCCTATGAAACTAAATATTGGTGACTTCGTTGCAACTACAAGTATCGATGGCGGAAATGCAGTTAGTGGCATTTTCTGTATCGTCATTGAACAGGGCATCATCATGGTCACAAACGAGCAAGGCGACGCTTTTCGGTGTAGTGCAAAACACACTCGCGTTATTCCCGACAGCCAACTTTCCGCAAGCACCCTTGAATTTGCACATTCGTTTCGCAGAAAGAAAGCTATCGAAGTGACTCCTCGCAAAGACGCACCAGCCTAGTATAGATCATCTGGTTGTCTTCTTCACCATATTTGGTGTCACTCTTACGCGGGCAGGTTTCATTGCATCCTGCCCGCGCTTAGATTGATGTAAGGTTGCCACAATCATAAAAATCTTGCTTCACATGATTTTTTAACAGGCCTTTACAAGTTGGCCAAATTGGTACGGCAAGCAAGCCAACGACACTCAGAACTGCCCAGCGCTCGCGCTCTTTTCATAATGAAAATAGCTGAATGCGAACCTCCTTGATAACCGCCACAGACAACAACTAGGTTGCAGTTATCTATTCGTTTTTCGCGCCCAGCAGAAGTTTCCCGTAACCCATTAACCACCACCATCTAATTCCATTTCGAGGCAGCTCTTGCTGTTTCGAGATCTCGTGCTGTCTTTCTGCGCCGCGAAAACTCACACAACGCAAAGGAAAAATCGCCATGAGTGATTCTGATCTCATTACAGTCAAACTCGGCCGCCATGCCGAATCTGGACAAAATACGGGTGAAGTTGATCATCGCTGCATCGGTGATTACCTCATTCCCACAACGAGAAGGGGCATACCCCGTGCAAGGAGAATGGGCACACTGATCGGTCCTGACTTTTTACGCGAGTCCGCCCTTTGGTCCTCGCCATATGTCCGTCCTCGCATGACCTGCGCAAACGCTCTTGTCGGCGCCGGCTTGCTTGATCCCGATAGGCTTATTCAGTTTGAACCCCTCTGGGACCTCGCCCTTCTTGCAAACGAAACAGTCGGCCGGGCCATGACCGCAATTGCAGCCGGAAAATCGGATAAGGAAACACTTCGCCAACTCGAAGAAAGAGCCCTTCGAGATCACAGTCAACTAAAAGCATTGGCAAGGCTTTTAGGCGCTTTCATGCTTGAAGTCACAAAGGAGCTTGGTCTCTTGTACTACGAAGATCTAAGTCTGCGAGAAGTTGAGCACGGCATGGGCGATCATGAAGAGCAAGAATTCATGAAGACCATTCACAACCCCCTGTTCTGGCGTTTCGCTTTGGGTGGTGAAAACGGCGCTGACTGTTATGACCGAGCATCCGCGTTTACAGAGTCAATGCACCGCCAATTGCTTAGAAAGGGACTCAAGAAAGCGTGCATCTTCTCTCACGGTTTGACGATTCGTCTTTTCGTAATGCGCTTCTTGCATCTTACGCTTGAGCAGTTCGAGACGATCGCCAACCCACACAACTGCGATGTCATCACGATCGCGCCGCGCCATGAATTGGAGAACCCGCAGTTCGTGACCGGTCGTTATGGCGTTATTGGGCTGCGCTTGCGCACTCCCACTTAATGGCAGGCTTGAAAGGATAGTTTGCATCGGAAAGCGATCACACAAGCTTTCTGGTGCAAACTCCCTTTTTTAAGGTTTTTACTATTTTGTATCATAGATTATTCAAAAAAGAGATACGGACAGGGACTGGGGGTCTCTTGTCCGTATCGGAGAAAGTCTGACGTCAGGAAGAAGGCATTTATGCTGCTTTAAGCGGCCTTCCCTACATCAGGTTCATGAGTTCTTGGCGCCGGTCCACACACCAGGGAATCTGCACTAAGAATGGTGGCACACTCCGGCGCAAACAAGGACTCCAAAAACGAGTGATCAAGTTCTGATTCAAGGTACTCTTCAACTTGCTTGACCATCGCCAGTAACCGGTCGACGGTACCTGCCTTTTGATGAGCACCGAAAATCTGCCCCTGCCCGTTTCTGATGTCATCCAGCTCACGCTTGGCATATTCCCGAACGGTGCATTCGGAAAGTAGAGCGCGAGCAAGGAGATGATTGAAACACACTGGACGGCGATGCACAGGAATTTCCCTCAGTTCCAAAGCGAATGCCCTAGACCAGAAGAATGTCCGCAACGGTGCATTTTTGATGACGTCAACGGCATAACGGCCAAGCCAGTGCAGGAAGTTTTGACCTATCACCGCCCAGTGCTCGTTGTAAGCCCTCAACGCATAATCGCTATCCGGTGGCATCCAGAGTCGCCATTCGATATCAACCGCACACTCAAAAGCCGACCACTCCTCTGGATGCCTGTTCGGTGCGTCGAACGCCGAAGTAGGTTTCTGAAGAAAGTGAGACCATTCATGCGTCAGATTGATCCGAAAGAACGCATCGTTGGCAGCTTTGAAGAAGAAGACTTCTCCAACGATGGTTTGCGCAGAGGCAGATACAAATTCTTCGCCGCGCATCTGCGTAGTCCATTCATCCTGCCAGTTGCATCGATTCAGGAGGAGGAATTTTCTGCTGTAGTCTGTGTGGGGCAACTGGTCGAGATTGAAGACAACGTCTTCCGGGAGAGCCAGACTTTTACTGCCCAGAGCGCCCGAAAAGTCATCTTCCTCCAGGCACTGCAGGCGTTTCTTTCTAACCTCTTCGAAAGCCTCCGCTTCCTCAGCGAGGATGTAAATCTGGACGTCGTGTCCTTCCACTTCATAAACAAGTGCAGGTTTTTCTTCCAAAGTTAGTCCTCTAGCGTAGTAGTCACATTCGTCTGCCCATGGTCCCTTCAGTTCGTTGCGGATGAAGATCCGAGCTGAACCAGAGGAAGGACCGATGAGGCGCTGACCGAGTTTAGGCAGCGGCTGGCGGTAGTCGATGTCGAACCTCTCAGCTGGCCACAGTTCAAGTGGGGTTTTCATGTTCGAATCCTTTAGAGCTGATGCGAGTTGGATACCTCCTACCGCATCGATTGTTAGAAGTTGGTGCGATTGCAGTTAGCTTCGTTACCGATTTCGCATGCCACCAAGATCAATGCGTAATCAGGGGCAATTCTCATCACTCTTCCTTTGCGTGAAAGAGAGGTTGCCTGCGAGAAAGCTAAATGCTAGAGGTTATCGGTTGCCAGGATATTGGGGGATTTTGTGGATTGAAACATTACGGTAAGACAAAGACGCTACCGATTAATAGCCCTTGAGCTAGTACAGACGCGCATTTCAGAAACATTACGAATAGTTTAAATATGGCGCAGCTGGTGCGATTCGTGGACAAACAGTAATGATCTGATGCACTCATTTAACAAATTCGAAACACTGTCATTGGTAGCCAAGATGCGCGAGATCGAACGACATCTTAGTCACATAACCTATATATGACTGAGCAGCATGACCGGTGTACTATCCGTCATTTGTCCGCCGGTTTTGATTGCTAGCGCAGGTGTTATGGGTTTCGTAATTGCGTGATCCTTGCTAATCAGCTTTAGTTTTGACCGGCATGCCTGCGGAAGATTCAAATAGTTGCTTTCATCCATTACAACCAGGAACTGCCCGCCACGCTTGATAATTGATTCAAATTCACTATTGGATTCTGTCACTTCCGGATGCCGTCCTGTCTGAAAGCTCAATTCATCTCGCCATGAATAAAGAGACTTTTGAATATAGATATGAGCGGCTGGCGGAGCAGCTTTGATCATCTGTCCATATTTTTCAGTCGGGATGAGATGTGCAACTGCAGGTAGTACCGCAATTGCAAAACAAGTTATACCCACAGCCAATCCCGAAAAGTTAAATGCAAAGGAGAGATAGGGCTTCTTCTGCACGATAGCCCATATTCCTGCTGCACCAAACAAACCCAAGGTCGCGGGGACAAGAAGCCAGAGGTAAGACCCAGTTACTATTTTGCTGGCAATAAATCCACTGCCAATACCGGCGCCGATCAAAATTACCGAAAAGATACCGAGCGTCCAGGTACTAAGCAAGGTCTGTTTGCGCATCTGGGCATCAAGAGACCAAGCTGAGAGCAAAGCCGCAGCGGGAAACACCGGCAAAGTGTAATAGTCGCATTTACCGCGCGAACAGCTGAAAAACGCAACGAGAACAGCAATCCATGTCCAGAGGAAAAGCTGCCTATCAATAGTAGAAGTCTTGTCTCCTCGATACCAGGCTTTGCAGAAATCGAAGAGGGCAAGAGGCAAGAAGATCGACCAGGGAGCAAAGCCGCCAAAGAGCGAACCAGCCGTGTACCAAAAGGGCTTTTGAGCATCATATGTTTCGCCAGCAAAACGCTGCAGATTTTCATGCACAAAGAAGTATGTAATCGCACTCATACCGTTGACTTTGTAAGCCGCAATGAACCAGGGAGAGGAAATTACTGCCAGGGTTACAAGCGCTGTTGCCACGTGCACGAACTTTATTTTGTTGAGCTGTTTGGTAAAGGTCATAAACATCAAGGCAGCAAATGAGGGCAATACCAAACCAACCGGTCCCTTAATTAGGAAGGCAAAGCCCATGCTTACTGCGGCTAGAAACCAGAGCAAGGTGCGACGAGAATCGGACTGCAAGCCGGCATAAATACAGGTAAGGGTAATGCAGTCCATCAGAACAAGTGCCATATCGGACATACACGAGGCCGCAAAGGAAAGGAACATAAAGGCTGTGGCTAGCATTGCTGCGCCTATCAAACCTATTCTGCGTCCGAAAAGAGCAGCGCCACTAAATGCGGTGACAGCCACTGCGCCTAAGCCGGCATATATAGATGGTATACGGGCCGCAAGGTGGGTAAGTCCGAAGTTTTTGAACATGCCAATGATGAACCAATACACCAAAATCGGTTTATCAAAGAAGGGCTCGCCATGATACAGAGGTGTAATGTAATTGTTGGTTGCTATCATTTCGCGAGCGCATTCGGCAAAGAACACCTCGGCACGGCTGAATTTACTCCAGAAGTAGCCAACGCTCGTATAGAGGAGACAACTCACTACAAGGACCGCACCCAACGAGCAATAGAAGGTGAAGAGCGACAAATCACTTTCGGTTTGCGTAGTTTTGGTCGATTTGCTTGATTTGGGTTTAGGCTCGGCTACTGCCGTTTTCATAATTGAGTGACCACAACATCAGGAACAAGCATTTTTCCATGCTTGCCTCTCCACAACATGAACTGCTTTTAGCCGGAGGGAGCGGGCGTCAACATTTTCTTATCTTGTAGACCGTGAAGATAAAGTCCCAAATGTCACCACACGTAGTGCTAAAGAACCTTGTTGCTCCACAATCCATGCCGGTTTCATCAAAGTACCCACCCCCTCTAACTGCAGCTCAAAACCTCCCCAAATCGATCGGAAAAGGTGATTTTGTATCATTTGAATACTTATGCATAGCGTAGACGATCACAAGAGGATATGTCCCGCGACGCGCTATGCTATTCGATCATGCTAAGAGCTGAAAAATTCATCATGTTATACTAGCGCTGTTAGGACGCCCTTACACAGACCGCCTCGATTCAGACGACATCAATTGCCGAAACCAATAAACGCCAATATGGCGCTTACTCAGTCTGAAGAAGTCACAACCACAAGCGATGAATTGTCAAAAATCCATTGCGCTGAGGGCAATACTTTAAGGAAATGTCTCGAGAATCATCTGATTAAAGAGACAGTGTCATTCCACACGCCAGGTCACAAAGGACGGCTAAGGTGGACCGTTTCCGAAGATCTTTGTCGCTATGATCTAACCGAATTACCAGGACTAGACGATCTTTCGCAACCACGAGATGTCTTAGCCAGACTGGAAAACCGCGTCGCAAAAACTTGGGACGCAGAAGATTCCATCCTCTCGGTTAATGGGGCCAGTAACGCTATTCTAGCTGCACTGCTTGCTATCGCGCCTCGAGGGAACCGCGTTCTCGTACCCCGTAACAGTCATCGTTCCGTTATTAGCGGTTTAGTGTTAGCCGGTTTTGAGCCGATCTGGTACGAACCTCGCTGGCAGGAAGAGTGGGGTTTGTGGGCTGACGTTGAAACACTTCAATTCGCCCAGGTTGTAGAAGATGAGATTGCCAAAAATGGTTCAGCAGGAATTGCCGGAGCCCTATTGGTAAGCCCAACTTATACAGGTGATGTAAGTGATGTACGCGCTCTTGCGCAAATCTGCCACAAGCATTCTTTTCCCCTCATTGTAGATGAGGCACATGGAGCTCATTTTCTAACTCCACAGACTCGTAAATTGAGTGGATTGGCTTGCGGAGCAGATTTGGTCGTGCACTCCTTTCACAAAAATCTCGACGCATTCACGCAATGCGGTGCTGTGCATATAAGTCATGACGGCGCTCGAAACTTCGGCTTCTCTGCCACTGAGTTGCGTGCAGCGCTCTCTACGACCCAGAGTTCAAGCCCGAGTTACCTGCTTTTGCGATCCATTGATGAAATGCTTTCTTCTCTGGAAACAGGAGAAACGATCGACCAACTATCTTCCGGACATAGTTTAGGACGGCAATTAAAACAAGAGTTGGCCGGCATTTCAAAATTTTCATGCTACGAAAGTCAGTTCGCTTCATCACCTTTCCATATACTCTTTCGTATTGATGGACTCACATCCGAAGAAATTTTTGCCACTCTAAGTGAGCATGGTGTCTTTGTTGAGGGCTGCTTTGGCGATGCTGTCCTGCTTATGCTCGGTGTTGGCACTATTCCTGCAGATCTGCACACTCTAATTGCTTTATGTCGCGAAATCCAACCGAAAGCGAGTAAAATGCAAACGACTAAGCGAGGGCACGCGAAACCCGCTCCGTTACAGCAAGTTATCTCACCTCGTCAAGCAGTATTGGGAAAGAAACGCAGAGTGATGAAAAAAGACGCTCTGGGTGCCATTGCAGCTGAGTGCGTTTCGAGCTGTCCACCGGGATGGCCAAGCATCGTGCCAGGTCAAAAAGTTAGCGAAGAAAATGCGAATTGCGAAGAGTTTGAGTTTTTAAGAGTGGTTGATTCAGAACTTAAGTAACCCGGAGTAAATTGCTATGCAAAATCCGCACAACGGAGAAAGCCGAATGGAAGGTTGCCCACCTGCTGACGATATGACAGCCTTTCTGGGGTTTTTACCAAAAGAAGTGCGAGCCGCCCTTGAAAAAGATGGTGCCGGACTTTATGAAGTTGTGATGGATTTGGGCCGCAGACCGGAAGCACGCTATTTGGATCGCCGCACTTCCTATTTGTCCGAAAATCCAATTACGGACATAGATTTGGAATATGCGATCAATCGAATTGGCGAATTCACAAGCGACAATCGAGCTGGAATCGAGCGCACCCTGCACCGCATATCGGCTCTGCGCAATCGTTCCAATAAAGTCATCGGACTAACCTGTCGTGTCGGCCGCGCCGTGAGTGGAACAATAAATGTCATTCGCGATCTCGTCGAATCTGGCAAATCAATTCTCTTCTTGGGACCCCCCGGTGTCGGCAAAACTACTAAGTTGCGTGAGATGGCTCGCGTTCTTGCCGATGAGCTAGGAAAACGGGTAATCGTTATTGACACATCAAATGAAGTTGCCGGCGACGGCGATGTACCGCATCCTGCCATAGGCAGAGCAAGAAGAATGCAGGTTGCCCATCCGGCCCTTCAGCATGCCGTCATGATCGAGGCTGTCGAGAATCACACACCAGAAGTAATCATCATTGATGAAATCGGTACTGAAGAAGAAGCTGCAGCGGCGCGAACCATTAACGAGCGCGGCGTCATGCTAATCGGAACAGCCCACGGCAATGCTCTCGACAATTTGCTCAAGAACCCAACTCTGGTGGATCTAATCGGTGGCATTCAAACGGTGACGCTAGGCGATGATGAAGCGCGCCGCCGCGGTACGCAAAAGACAGTTCTGGAAAGAGCTGCTCAACCCACTTTTGAAATCTGCGTTGAAATCTTGGACCGGCAAACACTTGCCGTTCACCAAAATGTTGGGGAAGCGGTAGATCAGTTGTTGCGCGGTTGGAAAATTCATCCGGAAATTCGTCGTCGTGACGATGCAACAGGCGAGTTCTCGGTGCTTCAGCCTACCGAAAAAACAGTGGCAGCTACAGCTGCAGCTGCAGAGGGTCTGGCCGCATTTGGTACCGATTGGGTTGCACCAACCGATTCACAACTCAAAGTCTATCCCTACGCTGTCAGCAAGGGTTTGCTTGAAAGAGTTGTAAAAACACTTCAACTGCCAGTAGATGTAGTCAAATCCATCGATGAAGCCGATGCAATATTGGCACTGCGCAGTTATGCGCGTGCTGGGGCGAAGATATTCTCTCTTGCTGAAGCCAGGCAAGTACCCGTATATGTCGTTAAGAGCAATAACTTGCCCCAATTGCAAAAGGCGTTGCGCGAAGCTCTTCATCTCGACACTGAAATTGGTGCAATCGATATGGAAAGCGATGTTGATGAAACTGAAATTGCCTTAGAAGAAACACGTCAAGCAATCGGTCGTGTGATGGATCGCTCGGAACCAATCGAATTGGCGCCAAGGCGTTCTTACATTCGACGACTTCAGCACCAACTAGTTGAGCGTTTCAATTTGAGCAGTCGCAGTATTGGTGACGAACCGATGAGACGTCTGCGCATTTTGCCGCCATCGGCTGGTCAAAAAGCGCTCGGCTACATCTAGAAACAATAATCAAAAAGGGCACGCCGTCAAAAGCATGCCCTTCAAACTAAATAGTTCAATTCGCTTTAAACGTAGGTCTTAAGTGATTTTTGGATGGCATCAAGTCTTGCTTGAATCTGCACGGCTGCATGATCGTTGCTTTCAATATGTCTTGCTGCCGCAACGGCTGTTGGATGAGTTGAATCAAGTGTGCCAGCTCCAAACTTCCCAAGATCTGCATAAACGGCATTGCCGGCTTGTATTTGATTATCAAAAGTGAGCGGATTATATGTGCCAGATTCATATTTTGCGAACGTCAAATTCGGTACATTGAGAGTTGCATCGCCGTTGGCGAGTCTAAGATCTGCACCACCCTGATATTGACTGGCATCAATACCCGCTGGCTGTACAACACTCGCTTGTTTTTCTACATTCTCGTCAAAATTCGGTACGTCTGCCATTGGTCTTATCCTTAAGTTCTAGTAGTTCTTACCACGCCTTATTTATATCGAAGTGCTAATTGAGCATGCCTTGATCGTATGTGTACAATACCCGGACGTCAATCGAATAAGTCTCATGAACGACGTTTTTTTGGGGGAATATTCCCACTGATCCCTGAAATCTTGGGTTTGGCAGGAGGAGGAGTATTGCTAGGATCGCTTGCTGTGTTTTCATTTTCAGCATTTTGCACACTTTCGGAATTCGGTGGCTGATCTTCCACCTCCTCCTTAACTGTGTTTGTAGTCGAACTAACATTTTCTTGTTCTGAATTCTCTTCATCGTCCCAGAACTGCGCTTGTATAACGTTATCTGGCTTAGCAGGCAGTTCCTCTACGGCTTCAATCGGCTCATTTGAGTCAGTTATCGGTTCATATGAATTCGACGATTGATCTGCAACAACAGTTATCTCGCCAGCAAGAGCAGATAAAGCTGAGGCATCTAAGGTTTCCTTCTTTTCCAGAAGAGCCTTGTCCAGTAAGTCTCCCAGTGGATCTTCTTTAAGGAGCTCCGGATCGACTGCTACAGGTTCGTCGCCTGCAGATTCCGCAGGTAGCTCCACCGGTGGTGAGGGAACTTCCAATTGCGGCGGTGGTGTCACCGGAATCTTCTGCACTTGAACGGGCTGCATTTGAACAGGCTGCATTTGAACAGGCTGTATCTGGACAGGCTGTATCTGGACAGGTTGCATTGGTTGACCAGGCCATTGCGGATTCTCCAGAGGGGCGGCGTTGAACGTATTAGTTTCTTCATGTGGTTTCTGGTCCGGAGGATTGCTTTCATCAGTTTTGAGACGCGGTGAAATTGAAAAAGCTTTACCGGCCATCTCTTCAAGCTCATCAGGCGGTTTGTTTGGCCCAAATGCTGGTCTTTGTCTGGGCAAACCGAGAGGAGGGAAGCCACGACCTGCTGAACCACCCAAGCCTAATCCTGGAATGCCAAAGGGTCTGGCAAAAGGAAACGGTGGCGTAAAGGGAGCAATCACGGGCGTTTCGGGCTCCGGAGATTCGCCTTGCGTTGGCTCTTCCAGCTCTGGAGAGGTGGCAGCAGCCGTCTCAGCTACGAAATCTTGAATCTCCGCGTGTAAACGCTTCAATTCAATTCGAACTTTCTCTACTACTTCTTTTGTTTCATCCTGCAAACCAGACTGCTCTAGGGATTGCAGAAGCGCCACAAGCCTTTGCCTGGCAAAATCGCTCAAATTGTCCACACCAGCGGCAGCTGCTTGCTTTCGCAAGAGTTCTAGTTCCTCCGCTTGCAGCTCAATTTGTATTTTCTCGTCTGGCATAATCTCGCCATTTTAACTAGTGCCTTCATTTGCTACCAGGCAAATTCGAGCCCAACTGAAAACAATTTACCAGTTTGTCAAAAGGGAGACTCGGATAATATTGATTCCTATGGATTTCTTTGAGGCTATACAATTTCTGGAGAATTTTCCGGACATGGAGCGCGGCAGAACAGGCGCTTCTATGTCATTGGAATCAATGCATCTTCTTTTAAAGCTCTTAGGCAACCCTCATTTGAGCAGGAAGACAATTCATGTCACCGGTTCTAAGGGAAAAGGCAGCACATCCACATTCATCGCCTCCATTCTCAACCAGGCCGGTTATTCAACTGCGCTGTATACAAGTCCTCACCTGCACTCGTACAGAGAGCGCATTGCTTTTGATCTCGAACCGATTGAAGCGGAAAGTTTTGCAAAAGGTGTAGCGCAACTAGCAAAGCTCTTGGATGCAAAAACGAAAGAGCATGTTGGACCGATCTCGACTTTTGGCTTATTGACGGCATTGTTCTTTTTGACGGTTAGAGAACGGAATGATGTAGATTGGCAGATTGTCGAAGTCGGACTGGGTGGAACTCACGATGCAACCAATGTGTTTCCAACGAAAGAATTAGCAGTATTCACACCCATTAGCGTTGAGCATGCAGCCATTCTTGGCAAAACTCCTGGCGAAATTGCCGCTAACAAAGCTGGAATTATTACACCTGGTGCGACAACTATTTTGTCCAAACAAGATGACCCTGAGGCGCGCGAAACAATTCGCCAAGCAAGTGCAAAACTCAAGGTTCCATTTGTAGATGTAGAGAAACAGTATCGTTCAGAACGTATCAGTACCGATCAACGAGAACAAACATTCAGGTGCTTTAGAGATGCTGGCGAAAACATTTTCACAATAAAAATGCTAGGCGATCATCAAATTGTGAACGCCACTACCGCTATTGCTGCAGTTGAATCACTCCAACTTCCGAATCTGGCTAACGACAAAGGCATATTGGAACGTGGTCTGAGCGCAGCCCAATTGAAAGGGCGCTTCGAAATATTAAAGTATTCGAGGACCTTTGTACTTGATGGTGCACACAATGAAGACTCTGCGCGAGCGCTTGCCAATGCGCTGAATTTGTACTTCCCCAACAAACAAGTTGTTTTCATTCTCGGTCTAAATAACGACAAAAACGTGGATGCCATTTGGAAACACCTGAGAACTTCAGGTCAAAAAGTCATTACAACGCACACGGACAATGGGCGGGCCATCGTTTCCAAAGATCTGGCAGAGCGGCTAAGAGAGAACGATCCGGAAGCACAAATAAAAGCAGCACCGGATCCGATAACATCTATTAAATGGGCCAGCGAGTCTGCTAGCGATGCAATTATTTGCGTTACAGGGTCACTGTATTTGGTGGCAGAAATCAGGAATCTGATTGGCGCAAACCGTAGGAAGATGGTAGGTTTTATAGCCTAACAGGCTCTTTGGCCACTGGTTGTTTAGCTACGTGTCGATATACGGTTTTGAAGCCTTCCGAATGCGCATAACCAAGCACTCTTTCCACATTTTGATCTATGATGGCGCCTGCTTTTTGAGTGACTTCGTCTTCCCAAGGCACATCAAAATCGTCCGCACCAAACTTTAGACCCCGCAAGGCATTTGCGTTTTGAGTAAGAACAGAGGTCCTAATATGGCGCACATTATCCAAATAGATTCTGCTCAAAGCGAGATGCCGCAAGTATTCATCTGCGGAAATCTCGCCCCCTCCAAGTTCATTGTTATAAGGTTTGTAAGTCCAGCAAAGAAAGCTAAACAAGCCATTTTCTGTTTCGTCCTGAAACTGTCTTACTGTTTCAAGATGATCCAATCTCTCCGACAAACTCTCATCAAACCCAATCACCATCGTAGCGGTGGTTTTTAATCCGGCTTCCAAAACTTCCTTTTGGGCTTGCATATATTCTTTGACGGAATATTTCAATGGACTATGTCGTGTGCGAAAACTGTCTGCAAGAATTTCAGCCCCGCCACCGGTTATCCAACGCACACCTGCTCTCTTGAGTATGGCTAGAGCTTGAGGCACACTGAGCTTACTCACGCGAGCTATATAAATGAGCTCCACTATCGTCATGGCATAGAACTCGATGCCGTCACCATATTTCGACCGGATTGAACCGAAAAGGTCTTCGTAATAGTCAATTTTCAAATCGGGATTGAAGCCACCGTTAAACGCGAAAAGCTCTCCGCCTAGCTCCACGAGCTCATCGATCTTTTCAAACATCCATTCTTTTGAACGAATATAGCCATCCGCGGCTTTTGGTAAGCGATAGAAGGAGCAGTAATCGCATTTTGCCACACAAATATTTGTGTAATTGATGATGCGCATCAATAGGTAAGTAGCGACGTTCGGCTCGTGATACCGCTGCCGAACGTTACTGGCAAGCTCCTGCAATTGCTCCGCCGTTGCATTTTCCCAGAGCCATGTGGCATCTGTCTTCGAAAGACGTTCGCCATTGCGTATGCCATCGGCTATTTGACTGTATGAGCCGCTCATTTCTATTTTTACTCCGTTACCAATGCACAAGAGTCTAACAGAATCAAAATCGATGCTGACAATAGGTTGCGGGCTTTAAAGCATGAGAATTGCGCTTTATCGAGATTATACCAACTGTGATAGTATGTTATGACACAAGAAAGTGGAAGGAGGTTTCTAAACCTCAAGCATCCAACAAAAGAAATGCGCCCGCATTTCTATCAAGTCTTTTTCAGACTTGTTCTTGCAGCCCCGTGCCGTCTCTTAGGTGCGTATCCCTACAACACTGACGGCAACTGACCTTGAAGCACACGCGACGCGAGTCAAGGTTGGAAGGTGGATGGTTTCATTAACGAGAACGAAACCGATTCCAATCCACCTACCTTCCTATTCTCGACGCCACGCTGAAGCTGACGAATTCCGGTCTGCAGGAACGTTTGCTCCAGCTTGACCCGTTAGGCCACTTCCGGTTTTTCCTCTGATTCGTCGTCAGAGTAAGACTTGACTACAATACCGTCCTCGATGACCACGAGAACAATAGCGATGATCGCCCCGGCGTTGTAGAACAGGTTGCGTATGCCGTTGAGGCTTGTGGCCTCACTGACCTTCTCGAGCAACCGTCCTTTAACTTGTGCGTTTTTACCGCACTCCGGGCCATCGCTTTTGTCGCCGAGCCATTGTAGTACTGCCTGCTTGGCTTCTGGAAATCTTGGTGCGGAAAGCTCGATCTCCTTACCACGGCCGGATCGTTCACATTTAAGGCTGAGCCGGATGGCGAGTTGCCGTCCATTTTTCAGCACCTTCATGTTGACGCGATTCACTACCGAAGCAAGGGGCTCTAGCTCCGGTACGAACGGGCTGTGCACCATTCCTTCCAGAAACATCCTGTCGCGCATGTCACCTAGCGGCAGGAAAAAGTAGTCCCTTCCTTTGTCAGGCCTTGCTTGCTCGATCTCAGTGGAGAATGCGCGCCGGATCCGTTCAGCTTCCTCTCGTCGACAATCTCTTTTTTGATTGCGACGGGACGACTGCTGTGATAGATCTCCGGCGGCAGGCTTGTGTTTACGGTCATGCTTCATGGGTTCGTTGCTCCTCTAATTTAAGTGGTTGCTAAAATGCTCGCCCGAACCGATTCAAGAACTTGAAAGCCTCTGACTTGCTCAAACCCAATGCATGAGTACATATCCATCTCAGCCAAAGAGAAGGATGAACGTGCTCAAAATGCTTATATGGGTTAAGGCGTGGCTAAAAAGTCCGAAAGAAAAGGTTAAGGTGTAATTCGACCCTAATGAAAAACGCCGAAAAGCGGTATGGGTGCGGGGCAAATTTTTGCCAAAAAAGGACAATTATTCCTAATGTTGGCACTTAATCGCTTGCATAGCGAAGCGAGCACAATTTACGCAAACCTCTTGGCACCGGTATCGCAGTTCTAGAACTATCGCACTGGAAAGGCATTAGAAGGTTTTGACTATACATTCTCATACGTAATTTCCAAAAAACTGCTGTGTCAGCTAGCACTAAACGTCTTAAAATCGTTCACTGAACACATCATCTTCGTGTGCGGACAAAATGGTTGAAATCAATCCTAATCTCACAACGAATGAGCTTATGAAACTCGCTGCGGATTTTCATCACAAGCGGCTGGAATTGAGTGCCCTTGAGAAAGATCTCCTCATCACTATGTTGAAAGAGCGAGGCAGAAACGAACTTGAATACGGCGAAGAACTTGAAGTAGACACAGTTCGACTCATTCGAAGAGTAACAGGGGCCGTTGGTGTGTACTTCACCTGATTGCGGTAAATACGCATAGGATCGGCATCGCAGACATTTTTGCCAACAATTTGCCAAATAAACTCTTTAGATTGTGCTCCATCAATCAGTCAGATTGATTAGTCAAATTGACTAGGTAAATGGGTAGGCAATCGAAGGAGCACTTTAAAATGGGCGACGGTGATATCGCAAGCAATACAAGAAACATGAGGCTTGACGCAGACCGTTACGCCCGTGAAATCGCGGATGCTCTAGCAGGCAAAGAGCCTATAGCAAACAGGATCGCTAGCATAGAGGACGAAATTACCACGCACAAGAAAGAAGAGGTGCTCGATCCGACCAGCAATAATCTTTACCGCCAAAATGATTATGCGCAAACCGTTGTTAAAGCAACGCTTGAGAATCTTCAAGAACAAGGCCTTTTGCCGGACCTACGCCTTCAGGTTGGAAGCGCTTTGATCGGAAACGGGCATCATAGAGAAAGTGATTTGCGAAACACTGCATATAATCTCACTGCCGGCGAATATGATGACCAAGGCGTTTTCCGGAGGAGACCGCTTGAAGGCGGCATCGTCAACGACATTCTTAATAACTATAAGGACATTGAAGCAACGAGAAGAGAACCTACATTCCTTGGTATGGGACAAAAAGCCGGAATTGATGATTCTCGTCTTCAGCAATCAGCAAAAAACCAATCTGATCAATTCAATTCGGGAATCATGCTGCAACAGTATGGAACGAAGGAAAAATTCAACGCGATTGCATCGCCAAAAGGCTGCCTGATTGAGCATGATCTCGATAGTCTTTTAAATTCTTATGATCCGCAAGGTACATCCGGCGATCAGTTAAAAGCCTTGAAATTCATGAAGGATAATTTCAGCAAAATGTCTGCTGAAGATCCTGATTCAGGAGAAAGGCAGATTACGTTCGATTCCATGATGGACTTTGCAAAGAAAAAAGGCGTTACTGGGCCGGCTATGGTTGATGCCAACTCTTTGCGCAGCAAAAACGATAACATGTGGGATTTGGCTATCAATGCTAATTCGGATCCAGGCGAAATCGATCCCTACACCGAACAAACCGATAGACACCATAAACCAACTGACAAACAAGATCACAAAAATGCCGAATTCATTGATGGCACAAAGCGCAAATACGAATTCAAAGACATCGATGAAAAAGGCGTTCCTAAGGTATTTAAAACAACTGCATCAGACGGAACAAGCGCGGTTTGGACACACAAATTCGGTGATACCTGGACAAATAGAGGCGGTAGAGTCTTTCACGGTACCATTCAGCGAACTAATGACGATTGGGTGATGACTTCTTACGATGACGGCACGGTCACCACATTGCACAAAGATGGAACAAAAACTTCAGACAAAGGTGGCTTGCGCACTACAACGCTATCAGACGGCGAACAATATGTAACGCCAATCGATCAAGCTCGCGGCGCACACATTGCCAATGTCTACGCGAAAAATCATGTTGTTTCCGCGATTCGATTAAGCCTGGACGCTGCCAATGTCAAACAGCAACACGACGAAAAGCTTGGACACTATGCCGTGATAAAACCACAAACTCCAGGTGTTACAGCAGTTGAGGACGGAGATGTTGTTTTCTCTTCAAATGCAGCTGGAAATGTAGACCAAAGCAAAAATCTGAGTGAGAGTGAACAGAGACTCCTCCTTCAAATGACAAACTTAGCAAGAAAGGAGCACGGAAACGATAACCTTGTTGTGGTGCGTAGTTTCGACAGACAAAACAATGCATATCGATTTGAAATATATGCCGGTCTAACTGATGCATCAGTGACATACGGAACTAAAATCAAAGCCGGAGACTTCCTTGGTAGACCCAGTCAGGATGGCAACTTCGACTTGATGATGCGCAATCTGAAACTGGATGGTAATTCAATTGAAGTTCACGGTTCAAGTGCCGATGATGACAAAGAAACCAGTCAAACTAAGACGAATGCGAAAGCGCATCCGCATAAGAAAAAATAGCCGAGCACTATTCAGAGTCTAGTTTGTACCCGCGTCCGTGCACTGTGGTAATTATCGAAGCTTTGCTTTCTTCGTCCAATTTTTTGCGCAGACGTTTCACGCAAGTTGTAAGGGCGTCAACAGTGGCATCGGAAGATGAGGGCCAGACGCGATTTAGAAGCGCTTCTGGACTGAACACTTCATTTGGGTGGCGCATAAAAAATTCAAGCAAAGCAAATTCTTTAGGCAAGAGGGAAATCTTCTCACCATTTTTTGTCACCTCAAATTTTGTCGTGTCCAATTTGATGTTTCGAACGCTCAACTGATCGCCGACAAATCTCCCCGTCCGGCGTAACAAGGCGCGCAACCGTGCGCTCAGTTCGCGCATGTGAAAGGGTTTTGTCAAATAGTCATCAGCACCGCCGGTCAATCCTTTTTCAATATCGGAAACCGTATCGTTGCCCGTGAGCATCAAGACAGGTGTAGAACCACCAACGGATCGAAACTGTTGCAATATCTCCAGGCCATTCATACCTGGCAAATTGACATCTAAAATAACCAAATCAAATTGATAAAAGCGAAGCTGTTCAAGTCCTTCTTTACCGTCCGAGACACTTTCCACGGAGTGCTTTTCGGCTAGAAGCCAATCGCGAACAATGCGGGTGAGCCCGAGATCGTCCTCAACAAGAAGAATTTTCGCCACGCCATTTACCGGTTGTGCCAAGACAAGTGCATAGAGAATCTAAATAAGATTCGGAATCGAGAAGTTAGCTTACAGCAGATTTAAATCCACCAACTACTTTACCCTCCTCATTGAACTTTGGAATAGTAAACCAGAAGCAAGTGCCTGGCCATCCATCTACAGCCGCTTGACGCGATTGAGCTGACTTTTTGTCTGAGTCACGAACGCCGATTTTACCGCCGTGCTCTTCCACTATCCCTTTACAAATCGCAAGACCTAAACCACTTCCACCTTTAACCCGCTCGTCGGAAAGTTGCGTCTGCCTGAACTTTTCAAATATCGCTTCGCGCATTTCTATTGGCACACCACGCCCTCTGTCCAACACTCGTACTTCAACAAATTCCTCCACTTCTAGGGCTTCTACTGAAACAGTACTGCCGCGTGGTGCAAATTTGATTGAGTTGGATACGAGGTTAATGATTACCTGCGCCAGCCGTCCTTGGTCTGCATATATATCCGAAATATTGTCATCGACAAAAGATTCAAGGAGGATGCCTTGCTGGTGGGCGAACTGCTCAACGTTGTTCAAACTGCTGCGAACTATTTCTGGCAGGCTAACACGCTCCTTTTTGAGTTGCATGTTGCCGCTTTCCATTTTTTCCAAATCGAGCAGTTCGTTAACCAGAGAAACAAGTCTCGTTATGCCTGCTTCTGCAACACTCAGGCTTTCCATTCCGGAAGCAGAAAGTTCATTGTAGGCTCCCAGAGACAATACTGAAAGAAAGCCCTGTACGGAGGTTAACGGAGTGCGTAGATCATGGCTTACCATCGCGACAAAATCTTGCTTCATGCGATCAATTTCTTTGCGCTCAGTGATGTCGTGACAAACACAAAAGAGAGATTTTTCTTCCGTCGACCAATACCCAGACCAAAGCATATCGACGTACTTTCCGTCCTTTTTGCGAATGCGATTCTCAAAAGAGATCGGTGTAGTTTGATTGGCAGCCCGCTTGAGTGAGTCCATCGTAAAATCAAGATCTTCTGGCATCGTTATAAGACTCAAGCGCGAACCCACAAGCTCCTCTGGCTGATAACCCCAAATACGCTTCACGGCAGGATTTATTGCCGTTATCCGACCATCGAGATCAATTGAACAAATTACATCAACGGCATTTTGGATGACAGCGGTTTCTTTGCGAACCGCAGCTTGCAATGCTTGCGCCATTTCATAAAAAACCTGTCCAAGCTGTGCTATTTCGTCGTCTCCCTTTTGTGGTGCTTCAAGTGTGCGTTGTGTACCGAACCGAACAACGTTATCCATGAGCTTTTGAAGTCGGCGTGTCGTACCGGCGTTAAAGTAAGTGGCCAGAAGAATGGCCAAAACAATGTTGATGATCACACCCAACATCAGTGTAAGTGTCACACTATTGCGGGCTTGAACGAGGGCTTTTACTTTCTGAATTTGAACCGCCGCTTGATCGTTTAAAAGGCTGTCCGCCGTTTCAAACAGTCCATTTGCTATGCCTTGCGTTTTTAGCCAGTAGGTCATTGCCTCATCTTTATCACCATGAGAAAGAGCCTGATAAGCCTTATCCATGGTTTTGTTGGAAAGATCGAACAGTTCGTTGATGTGGTTGACCCGAACAGTTTGAGTTGGATTGTCCCGAACAAGAGCCGCAAGCTCAAGCCCTTTCTGACGTAGGTTTCCTTCTACATCTCTGTAATGCTCGCGATAGCTTTGCGAACCAGTTAGGTTTGAGATTACGCCAAGGGTGCCCACCTCGAGCAAATAGCGCATGGCGACATTAATGTGCTCCGCAACATCTCGAGAATGCGCCTCCTCCAATCTTTCTGCTTCAACCCGTTGAAACAAGGTAACTAGAATGGTTATAAAAACAAGCTGAAATGCTAGTGGCAATGCCACCAGAATCAAGGCTTTTCGACTGAGGGTTAGCCGCACTCTCATACGGTCATTTATTCCCTTGCCATCTTGAAATTGTCCCCTTATCCAAATGCCATAATCTCAACCAATGGTCTAGAATCGTTTGAGCTAAAGAACTCAAGGGCTACTGTCGGAGATTATCAATGAAAACCAGTGTGAGCACGAATGGCGTTGCCACTTTCGTCGATCAAAAAGAATACGCGAAACGGCGCGCTAAATTCATTAGCAAACTGTCCCCCAATAGCGTTGCTTTTGTGGTTAGCAATCCCGAACAGACACGCAGCAATGACACCGAGTTTCCATATCGTCAATCCTCCGACATTCTCTATTTGAGTAACTTTCCAGAACCGCAAACGGTGCTCATTCTAAGCAATATTGCTGGTAAACCTGCCTTTTCGATGATTGTTCGTCCTAAAGACCGTACACGCGAAATTTGGACAGGCAGACGATTCGGACCAGATGGAGCCAAAAAAAGGTTCAATGCGGAAGAAGCAACGACCGTCGATCAATTTACGGTATGCATACGCGAATGGCTCGCCAAGGCTGAAAACGTCTATTACAAGTTCGGACGAAATCAAGAATTCGATCATCTCTTCAATGCTGAATGGCTCAAGATGAGCCGTCCTGTTTTGAATCCAGAAGCGATCGCGCATGAGATGCGGCTCGTCAAATCGACAGACGAATTGGAGATTATGCGCAAGGCCGCGGCAATTTCTGCAGAAGCTCACTGTGAGGCTATGCGTATGTGCCGCCCGGGCATGAAAGAATTTCAGATACAAGCTGAGCTGGAAAAGAATTTTCTATCGCATGGTGCCAACGGTCCGGCCTATGGCAGTATCGTTGCCGGAGGAACCAATGCAGTGATCTTGCATTATGTCGAAAATCGCAATGAGCTAAAAGACGGCGATTTGCTTTTGATAGACGCCGCCTGTGAGTATCACGGTTATGCCTCCGACATCACACGCACATTTCCCATCAATGGTCGCTTCAGTAAGGCACAACGAGAAATCTATGATGTCGTTCTCTCCGCACAACTAGCTGCAATCGAATCTGCCAAGCCAGACTCAACGCTTGCGCAACTGCACGAGGTTTCTTCAAACGTGTTGCGAGAAGGGCTCATTGAGCTAGGCATTTTAGATAAAACAATGGCGACTGCTGCCTCGGAATTGAAAGCGGTAGAAAAAGCCAAGAAAAAAGGAAAAGGGAGCGAGCTAATCGTTCTCAAAGATCTATTCATGCACGGAACTAGCCACTGGCTTGGTCTGGACGTACACGACGTTGGCACTAACGGCACGCGGAGCTCACTTGCTAAGACACTACCCATGAAACCAGGGATGGTGTTTACCGTTGAGCCAGGTCTTTATTTTGATCCTGATGATAAGCGGCTTCCGAAACGCTATCGAGGTATCGGCATTCGCATTGAAGATGACGTTGTCATTACCAAGAAAGGGCGCGAGGTACTTACTTTCGGTGTTCCTAAGGATGCCGATGAAATCGAGAGCCTGATGAAACGTAAAGCGCTCGCAGGCAAGCATTGATGAGCCTTTGCGCTAGCTTGGCTAATTCCTTAACCCAGATTTAATCCACGAGAAAGGCTTAAAACAGCCGTTTCTACATCGATTAGATATCAAGAGGAACCCAAAAGCCAGATAAGAACTGCGAGAGCACATTGCCTATCCTGCATTGGTTTTATTAACGTTGCTTTTATAATCCCTCTCAATTTTCCAATTTTATTCAAAAAACGCGACCCAAAGTCCGACTTATTGAAGCTTCAGCAGGCATTCATCACCTTCTAGCCAAGGTAGATGCAGACCGAAAGCATTAGTACTCGTTAGAGCTCGTCTGATTCTAGCTTCGCAGACGTGCTCGCAATCAATATCAGCCCGCGGCGCGGGTTTGTTGTTACACCGCTGTTTCTCGCGCCGCGAAACAGCACATGCTCGTTTGAAACGAGAAGGACGGTAATTATGAAAACGCTAAAAAAGTCCGTCCAGACATTCCTGGACGTAAAAGAACAACATGCAACCGCTCGCGAACTGTTCGAGGCAGCCCAACGAAGCGGTGAAGGTTTCATTGAGGCCCGCGCTGCATTTTTTGCAACCGGAACAACCTATGAAGCCGCAAGACAAGAACTCCATACGCAAGCTCAAGCGCTCCTCAACAAGGGCAAACTGCGTACGGAATACGACAGCCTCGATAAGCAAGACCGCTTCATCGTTCTCTGCGCTTTGCGCGAAGTGGGCGCTGAAGAACTGCTCAACACTCAGAGGCAAACACCAGCGTTCGAAGAACTCGCCAAAGAGTGGTTGCATGCTAGCCGCGTGTACACCGCTGCCCAGGCTCTTCGGGACTTGCGCCTCCGCAGCGCTCTCGACGACTTCAACACAGACCTTGCCGATCGCGTGGGTCGTTTTGGAGAAGCCGGCAACGATGCGATTGCAAGTTATGAGGAAACTCTGGCTTCGATCGAAGAAGAGGGAGACAACTCGCTTGAGGCTGCGCAAGCTGTTCTCAACGAGTCTCGCTCTGATTACGATCGGCTTTGCGACGAACTGATCGACGTTGTGACGCGGCTGAAAGACAGTGGTCAATTCGACTGGGCAATACGAGAACTGGACCACGAAGTCTGGCTAGCCGTGCGGGCTTTGATCGAACGCCATCTGCCTCAGCTGGAAGCGCTGCCTCAACATCAGCCCAAGCGCCATGTTGAGGTTCTCACTCGAGAATCGGAAGACGCCGAAGATGCGCAAGAAGTCGCATGAATCGGAATCGGTCTAGGGGTTAGGACGTGAAAAACAACGCGTCCTAACCTCTTTTTCTTTTTGTATGGAGGTTGTTATGTATACCGATTTATTCGCAGGGGCACGTAAGTTCCTCGGCGGGACTTATCTCCCACTGCTTTTGGTGCTCGGAGCATGCAGTGATTCTGCCGTTTCTGCCAATATGCCATCCGCCGATACAGCATCATCTGATGCACCATATGCCAGCATGCAAGCTGCAGTTATGCAACCGGCTAAGACCAAGTCTCAAACTTCGATTGCGCTCTACCATGAAATTTGGGAGACCGCAGGCCGGGAGTATCACGACGTTACGGACCTGACCAACTGGGCGCAATGGGAGCACAAGTTTGACTCCCAAATTAATTCCGACGCCGATGCAGTCACATTCGCAAACCAAATGCTGTCCTCTCTCAAGGACCAATACACGTACGCGCTTGATCAAAAGAATACCGAGCCATACCGCCGCAACGACGATGGCTTTGTGGTTGGTATCGGCATTCGCTGGTCATTTCAACGCAACTTTCGCATAGATGCAGCGAAGGTCGTCTCTGCCACCACCAACAATACCGCTGGTTGAAAAGAAATGGCTGATGCCCTCATCCGTTTCAAAAATGCCAATGGTCTGGTCCTGGATTTGCGAGGCAATCCCGGCGGCTACACGGAAACTGCCCTGAAAGTGATCTCCATGATCATCAAGAAGGGCACTCTCGTGACGTTTGCAAACCGAGTACCCGGTAATCCGAACAGTCCGGTCTTCCAAGACATACGGATTGAACTGACGTCGGACAAATTGGTGCGCGTCTCAACCATGGTGCCAGGCGGCAAACCTAAAACGGCATATGAAAGCCGCCAGGCCTATCTCCTCAATGGAAAACCTCTGGTGGTTCTTGTCGATGGCTCAACTGCATCTGCATCCGAAATCTGTACGGGTGCCGTTCAGGATAATGAGTTCGATGAAAACGGGCACCGCAACTTCTGGGTGTTGGGCTCTTCAAACACCTTTGGCAAGGGCATCGGACAAACTGTGAACAGCAGCTTGCCCCACAATACCCTGCTCAAGGTAACGTCATTCGAATGGCGGACTCCAAGCGGACGTTGGGCTGGAAATGCCAATTCGGATAGACGAGGCTTGATACCGGATATGGTTCTACTCTCTAACAATGCCTTCCAGCTCTATAGTTACGAAGACGTTCCGTATCGGACAGCGATCCAGGTTCTCAAAGGTGCCCAACCACTAGCCAGCGTTGCAAACCGATGAGTTGGAGCTATCGCTTTCTGACTTGTCGAACTCAAATGGTTCTGCCGATGTCCTCTAACCCGGACCTTTCGACAGAACCATTTTTTCGGCATTAATTACTATTTCTTATAATTGATTAGTGCGAAGGACTCTTCTCGAGGGTTGCAAAGCGCTACGCTAGAGGCTTTAGCACATCTGCGTAAAAGAAAAGTTTTGTTTCCATCCTTTGGGATAATGCTCCCTAAATCAAGCAAGTGCCGTTCTTTGAGCAATTTTTATGCAACTTAAGAAATTGCGTCGATGGGCTGTGAAAGTTCAGAGTTGATGATTATCTTTCCTCCTTTTCTCTAACGGTAATTTTTTAAATCGCGTAGCAATTCAATTCCCAAGGCTTTATTCAAATCCTGATCCCTGGAGCGTCCAGGAGGAGGCAAGGTCGAAATTCGGTCTTGTGCTGGTCAATCGAAAGCAGTTGACTGGGGAAACCTGTGTATTTTGGTGACCCGTTCCAGACACAACAGTGAATCGTCTGGTTCGTTAAGCCGTATCGTCGTGCGCGGCACTGCAAAGCACGAAGCTCAAGTGAAAGGTAAAGTCATGTCAAATATGCAACGCGTAAACATCGCTCACGCCAAAGCGTTTCCGCCGGGTCTCGGTCTGTCCAATATGCACACCGCGATTCCGGGGATGGTGCAGAACGACGATCTTCTTCAGCAGGGAGATCTTCTGTTCGAACGGCTGGCCGGCGCCCCGCAGGGAAACCGACGGATCGCTTCGAACAGCCTGGCCGTGAGCGAACTGACCGGCGCAAGCCACATCGCAACGGGCGACGTCACTGTCTGGCAGGCCCTCGACGGCAAGAACAATCCGCTCGAGATGCTCTACCTGGAAGTCGGCTCCAACGGCGCCGAAGTCGTCCACACCGGTGAGGGCGATCAGCACGCCACCATGCCCGTCGAACCCGGCTGGCACAGCGTGTCCGGAGTTCGCGAGGTCGATCCGATGGATGCTCACGAGACGGTTCTTCGGGCCGCCGACTGATGTCCAATGATGCTGGTTAGCCGAATCTTTCGGCTGACTGGCGTCAAATAAGGAGGCTCGCCCTTGCTAACGCGGGGGCGAGCTTTTCTTATGCCTGTTTTGACTGTAATTCAATGGAGGTAGAGCAATGAGCAAAAACCACAAAGAGCTAAAGCTCGTCGCTTCGAAGATGGCGGCGGCAGGAACGATCATCGAATATGACCCCACATCTGGTGTCGACTTTGAAGTTTGGAGAAATATCGCCGGCCGACTAATCGATGGCACCGAAAGGATCTTTGTCAACCCCGATGGCTGCACCAAGCAGGAAATCCTGGCTAGCCTCATCCAGGCAGCTTGTCTTGGTGAAGAACCGGAATCCGTCGCGCTGGACTTCGAACAGGGCGGTCGATTTTTGCAGACCGGCGAGAAAAAGTACATCATCCAAGCTTTGGTCGGCAAACCGATCCCTGCAGACTTTGCACCATTACCTGTTGGTGATGCAACTGTTATGGTGCAAAACATCTTCGGCAACTGGTTCAAGCTTGTTGATGCACGCTCACGGCGCGAACTCTTGCTGCATGCACGGGCACATTTGGCAGCGGCAAGAGAAGTTTTCTTGCAGCGGGACAACTATTACCGAAGCCAAGGTTTGGGTAATCAGATGAACCATGATAACGCCAAAACGCAAACGAGGCCGGCAGCTCTTGCCAGGCTGGAAATGGAGGAAATACTCAACCTGCAACTTTCGGGTGAACAGTTGCTGACCTTCTTTGTGTGGTGGAGTATCACAGGAGAGATCAGCGTATCCCGGCAACTGGTGAACAAATATTCGGATCATAAGGCGGCTTCCATAGATGCGGTAGCTGTCCTGATGCGCTCAACACAAAAGCCAGTACTTCACAACGAGATGTCTCCCATCTTCGAATTCAAGGGAGTGCCGTTGTATTATCTGAACGGTGTCTGCGTTCCCGGCTCGATCGTCACAAAGCCTGGCAATGCGATCGATCCGCGCATCGTGCTTACATGCCCAAATCCGGCCATTAGAAAGGAGATCGTCGCCAAAATAACGATCGCCCGCGTTCTCACAGCACTCGGTGATGTCATCGAGGAAATCGGCGAATATCAGCTTTGGGGTTTGTCTTTGCCCGATAGAGCGATCAGAGTTTTGAGAATCGAAGCCCGGCTTGCAGAACCAGGCGCCGACGGATTGCCAAAAGCGTGGTGGGAAGGGGTTCTATCCTCATGCCAGACAATAAGGGATGCTTTGACCTTTCGCAATGGCTCCGATCGACTTCCCAGTTTCATCACCTGAACTTGGAGCGAGGAGGGGCGCAAAGAACTGCGCTTGCTCCTCCTTCAATTCCTAGACCTCAAATTTTGAATTATTTTTACTATATTGTATCGTATTTAATAAAAATTGTCTGCCTATCGGGACACGTCAGCGTAAGTAACGGGGTTGGCGAGAATGCAAGCATGGAGAAGTCGAGAGAAAATGGCATTGCCGGCTGCTCTTCTGTTGAAGCGATAACAGAATTCTTGGAGGTAGCGCTGCAAATATTTCTTGC
>Ga0209611_10000274_pt1 | contig 69874 bp, 48 predicted proteins | sample S1TSphgellanicum_3_FD_187693 | JGI IMG/M metagenome (GOLD analysis project Ga0209611, IMG submission 187693) | Host-associated microbial communities from peat moss isolated from Minnesota, USA - S1T2_Fc - Sphagnum magellanicum MG (SPAdes) (version 2) | ecosystem: Host-associated > Plants > Peat...
TATGCAATTTAGGCTTCTCATGCACTGGTGCGGGGGTGTGTATATACTGGTTCAACATAGAAGTAATTAGAAGTGCTAGGCCATTGTTTGGCTCCCCATTACTGTTTAATTTTCAAAGTTGAAAGTTAAAAATGTTGGAAGTTGAGGAACTAGCTGAGACTAACAATGAAGACAATTGGTGGCTTCTTTTGGAGAAACATACAAAGGCCCAATCAGACACCTACAGAGTACAGAGATGCATGCATCTGTGACTGTCAGCATGTAGTCGTCTATTAATTTAGCATCCTGACTTCGTTGCTCCTCCTTTAAAGTGTACTTCTCGGTTCTGTTCTTACCACCTCCGAAGGTCCCAACCAAACAAATAAGCTTTCACGCTCATGATGCTGATCAGCAACGTATCCTAGATATATGAGAATCCGATCCTGAAAGAAGACCTCAGCAGCAGTTTTTGTGTGAAGATGGTCCTTCATGTCGTCGAAATTTCATCAAATTCAGGAGGGTAGATAGAGAGAATGTTGGGGATCTGGGGTCATGTGCTAAGGGATTGAGTTTCTAGTTGCTGAGGACTTCTGAGAGTTTGGTTCCAATAAAGTTTCTAGTCGATTGCAGGTTCTGCAAGGACTCCTTGTTCGGGTTATACAACCTGATCTGTACGTTGTGCATGAGAGAGTGACGCCTTTTGAAGGTCAAGCAGGATGGCTACTTCTAGTGAACAATGGACACTTTGGGACGTCGCACAAAATGGTAGCGGAGAGGAGATGCGGAAGTTCTTGTCTGACCGATCGCAAGTGAAGGTGAACGAATTAGGAGATCATTCCGGGACCCCCCTCCACGGAGCACTACAGTGGAATCGAGACATGCGAGTTGCTAAGGTACAACCCACATTGAGTAATACATGCATACAAAACTAAAGAATCTTGGCTTGTTTGTGTCCTGACTTAAAGTAGTTATAGCTAACATGAAAGAATTTATTTTTTGCAAGGCGGTATTTGTACAAATGAACACTCCCAAATAGTACTGATTTTGTGACTCTTTGTGACTTTGTATGAAGGCCCTGTTGACGTATCCTGGGATTGACGTGAATTCCCGCGATCGGTTCAAGCGAACACCACTGCACGTAGCATCATGTAAGGACGCGAGGTTGGAGTTGGTCAAGTTGTTGCTCCAAAACTCCAATACAGAGGTGAATGCTACTGCATCGTTTGACATGACTCCTCTCCATATGGCGGCAAGGTTCGCATGCCCAAAGGTTGTGGAGCTTCTTTTGGAGGACGCAAGATTGCGGATTGATGCCAAAACCGTTGATGGGTTCACAGCTCTCCATCTAGTAGCAGAAGGCCATGTGGAGAGTGGTGATTTCGAGGAGCAATCGCGACCACCTGAAGACAGGTGCAAAGTGGTGCGGATGCTTCTTGAGGCAGAAAAGCAACGAAAATTATCGGGTGCTGACTGCCATTTGAACGATACAGATGTCCTCCACAGGTTCCCTATTCACTATGGAGTGGAATGCAACAGTGTGGAAGTAGTGGAGGAATTACTCAAATGGGAGGTCGCTCAGATAAATGCCCAAGACATTTTCGGACTCACACCCTTACGCTTGGCTCTCCGATCAGAAGCTGATAATCGAGAAGCAATAGTGGCCTTGCTGCTCAATGTGCAAAACATTGATGTAAACATCAGATCAGTGACGCCATCATCAAATGAGCAACATGACTTGGAGATGTCGGATCTTTCGCATATTTGGAGCATTTTGTTCCTTCCATTTCAACCAGTTTCTCAAGAAAGTAGCAACAATCTCACTGCACTACACTTTGCAGCACGGATGGGATCAGCACGAATTGTTAGTTCACTTTTACAAATGCCAGGAATTGAAGTCAATGTCCAAGATGATAGAAGTTTTACACCTTTGGACCTTGCCATTGAGAAAGGACGTGTTGAAGTAGTCAAGTTGTTGTTGGAGTACACTTCTACATCAGACCTTGAGAGAAAACACAATTGTAGTGGAAACACACCACTACACATTGCTACCAAGAATGGGGATGTAGAGCTAACAAACTTGTTATTAGAACATGTCAACAAATTGGACTTCAACAAGGAGAACGCCGATGAAAATGGAGCACACCTCAACAATGAGGAAGGGCATGTGGACGAAGTGAAAGGTGTGTTGGAGCACTCTAAATCATACATCAAGGAGAAGAACAACGATGGAAATACACCACTACACCTTGCTGCAAAGGAAGGGCATGCGAAGGTGGTGCGATCTTTGTTGAAATATCGTAACACATTGGACCTTGAAGTGGAGAATGTTGCTGGACAAACACCACTACACCTTGGTATTCTAGGAAGCCATGATGAGGTAGTTAAGGTGTGCTTGGAGCATGCAGAATTGAAGCTCAATGTGAAAAACCAAGATGGAAACACCCCACTACACCTTGCTGCTTTAGGAGGGCATGTTAAGATGGTGAACGAATTGTTGGAGATTGCAGGAAATAAATTGGAGTTGAATGAGATAAACAATGATGGAAATACACCATTACACCTGGCCATTGAAGGAAGGCACGTAAATGTGGTGGACAAATTGTTGGAAACTGCAAAAAATGAATTGGAGTTGCATCAGGTGAACAAGGTTGGAAATACACCATTACACCTAGCCGCTGAAGGAGGGCATGTAAATGTGGTGGACAAATTGTTGGAGATTGCAGGAAATGGATTGAAGTTGAATGAGAAGAATGACGATGGAAATACACCATTACACCTAGCCGCTGAAGGAGGGCATGTAAATGTGGTGGAGAACTTGTTGAAGTTGAATGAGAACTATGTTTTACATACAGCGCAAACCAAGGACGATGGAAATACACCAATACACCATACACCATTGGAGAACTGGTCGAAGTTAGTCACTATTGCTTTGGATACCAAAGGAGTTCAAAAGGGAGCCACTAAGTTGAACTACGATGCAACCAATGATGAGGAGAATACCCCATTGCACCTTGCTGCAAAGGAAGGGCATGTTAAGATAGTGGATGCCATGTTGAAATGTGCTGGAGATTTGACCATCAATGCAAACAACTGTCGAGGAAACACCCCTCTACATCTTGCTGCCATAAATGGGCATGTTGATGTAGTGAGCAAGTTGTTGGAGCTTGAATTCGAAGTGGGCCTCAACAATAGAAATGGACAAGGGCAAACACCATTGCACTTTGCTACAATAAAGTACTACCCGGATGTGGTGGACGCTTTATGTAAAACAAATCAACGTTTGAGGGCAAACTTAGAAGATGATAGAGGAAAAACTTGTCTACAATATGCCAAAGAACACCACCAAACTTGTTACACCAAATTGGAAAAACATTTCAACATCAAAAGCATCTTGGACAAACAATGCAAAAAGAAACTTGATGAAATAGCAAACAGACTTATGGAACGTTCTGATGTGAAAGACTTTTTGGAAAGACAATACAGGGATCGACAAGTTTTCATTGATGCTGCAAATGCACTTCTTGTCGGGGGTGCACTCATAGCCGGCATTACATTTGCTAGTTGGTTGCAACCACCATTGGGCTACACAACCTACTATCAATTTCCACAATCCTCTCCTGAAACCCCACCTGCCACATTTGAGTCATTTGCTGCTTTAGAATTGCATTATATTCTTCGTTTGTTTTGGGTGTTCAACACCTTGTCCTTTTTCTTTGCCATTGCCACTGTGATTTCAAGAGCAAAAGCTGCTTTCCCTGACTTGGATGCCATTTTCATCATGGAAGCATTAAATTCTGTGCGTAAGGAGTTACAATTCACGTCAACATTGTTAGTTTGTTCTGTAGTAACAGTATTAGGATCATTTGTGTGTGCCGGTTTTGTTGTGTTACCACCTGTTCATAGGGACACTAGGAACATGAAAATTTCTGTAGCAATAGGGTTGATAGTTTGTAGTTGGACAATATTCAAATTCTTGGTTAAGTTGGAGAAAACAATGGTGAAAGTCATGTCCTCATCCTTAATGTTTAGATTCTTTTCTAAATTGAAAGAAATAGTGGTCAAAATTGTAAGTAAATCAAAAAGGGAAGGTTTAGAAGATAATGGTGGACACAATGACATGGAAGAAACAAGAGGAGGAGAACGTGGAAATGAAGACACTGAGGATAAAAGTTTGTGGGCGTTGTTAAAATTTATGCAAGGAGAAAGGGACAAAGATGATGCAATGGAAGAAGAAACACCACACACATGGCTTAACACCAAGATTGATAGTAAGCTTTTGGCGGTCACCCCAATGAAATTGTCTTGGCAATGTGTCAAGCACATGATGGATGAAGGGAGCGAAAGGCCTGTGAGTGTGATTCAAGGGAATCGGCCAGCAATGTGCCATCATGAAACATTGTCTTACTTTTTTGAAATCACCATCATCGATGATTTGGATGATGGTGATGGTGTTGCCATTGGATTTACGAATGAAAATTTCAAGAAAGATCAACTTCCTGGGTGGGAACTCAATACATATGGCTACCATAGTGATGATGGTAAACTCTATTACAATATTGATGAAATGAAAAAGGTCAAAAGAAATTTTGACACAACTTTCATTAAGGGGGATGTTGTGGGTGCAGGGATCAATTATTTGAAACAAAATGTTTATTTCAGTAAGAACAATTTTGTAGTGGGTAACATCCCTTACAATTTGGAAAACACCTTGTATCCCACCATTGGGTTTTGGGGTAAGAGTGTGACTGTGGATGTAAATTTCAGCCCAAAAAATGATTTAGATGTAAATCATGATATGGAACATTCCAACCTTCAACCACCAAAAACATGGTGGTGGTGGCATAAATAAGCATGTCCACCAAGTGAAAGCACACTATGGTGGTATATTTCGGGTAAAAAATTGTTTTTTTTTGGGGACATTTTGTATTATTTTGGGGGTAAATATTCTTTCATTTCATTTAACATTTTGAGAAACATATAAAATGAATTTTTAATACAATTCTTGTTATCTTTCAAATGATGGTGTTTTTTTAACAAACTTTTATGTATTCACACATTTACGCTTATTTGAATGAAAAACCTCATCTAGATGTTTTTCATGAAATCACATGAATGGAACTTTTCATATAATATTGAAATGGAACAATGAATTCATATGTAATATATGATTGAGTACTTCATCAAGTTTGATAATTGTTTGAATGGTTTTTGAAATATATTTGCATTTTGCAATATATTGTGATGATTAAAATTTTCTCATAAATATTTTTTTATTCATTTAATATCAATTTCAAAGTGGGATTTTGTCTAACAATCTTATTTTTTAGGTTTTCAACTACCTTATTCCAAGCACCATTTACAAAAAACTCTTTTTAATATTAACTTGCTAGAAGTTCAAAAACACATAATTTCAAAAGTAGTATTTGTGGCAACAATCTTTGACCACCATAATGTGCTTTCACCCCACCTTTGTTTCAAAAGGCATTATGATTTCAATTCAAATTAACCAACTTTAACTCCTTCAAATGAATCTTTATTTATATGTTGTTTGATATGACAAATGTCATCATTTCATGTTAATACAAATGAATTTATAAAAAGAATTAAACAATGTTCTAAATAAAATTTGAATAAGCAAAGCTTAAGTTTAATTTATCACTATTAAATCATTACCAATTAAATACATGTGCCCATTTACCCTTTCCCATTGGAGGTGTGAATTTCTTCAATTGCCTAATTATTAATTTTTTCTCTATTCAACATTTTCATTTCTTCAACATTTTTTCATTATATTTTCATTTTTTCTTTCAAAAAATTTCATAAATTTAATACATATTAACCTTAAACAAAGTTAATCACAAATTATTATTTGTAATGTATATACATTTATTGGGGGATTCCTTCCAACAAACGCAGCAATCATTATTAGGTAGGTATTGAAAATTATAATGGAGCATAAACACCAACATTTGGAATGAATAGAATGTGATTTAATCAAACCATCTTTTTTACAAATTCAAAAAATATTTAAAAAGTTTACTCTTTTTTTTTTTTTATTGTTTTCATCTAAAGGGTCCAAGCATGGTAAAATGGACCAAATTCCAAAACTTAAATATAGTATTTTTCAACATAAACAAAAAAAAAATCAAAACATTTTAAAATTTTCATTATGAAATTAGCCTCCATTCTTCCATTGAGTTTTGATGAGTTAATTACAACATTTTCAAAAGCATTAAAACAATAAAAATAGGTAATAAGTAGGAATGAAACTAACAAGTTAATATTGTGTTCATTCTTACTTTTACATTAGACATTACATATATTTTGATTCTATTATGAAAATTTATTAGTATATTTTGGGTGGCATTAGCTTTAGAATATAATAAATTCAATATTTAATTTACTTGCAGTCTAATTGTAGGTTGTGACATCTTCTGGAATTTTGATGAATATATACAAACCTACTTTAAACATGTGATTTTAAAATTTAGTTGTAGCAAAATCAAAGAAATTCATATAATTAATCATTGAAGTAAATCAAAATATTAAATTCGATGTACCAAGGCCTACTTGATGGCCACTTTCCATTTATGTTGCAAGGTAATTCTTTGGTTTACTTTATCATGCTTTCACCCTAAATTCATGAAAATGAAATTTGACCCAAACATTTGTACCTCATGTCTTTAAAGGCATGAATTAATATTGCAATAGTTAAACCCTTGCATTTTGTCTCTTGATGGTATAAAGTTGGAATGCTTGCATTAACAAAAAAAGTTGAAACCAAAAAATCTATTTCTAAAAAAATATAATGTTAATTTATGTTACATAGTTGAAAGGAAATATGACTTTCATTTTATTTTCTCATTCCAATCAAGTGATGTAGGTGGCTATGTATTTCCCTTACAAATAATTACTCTCACAACTTCCCAAAAACCAATTCAAAACCCTATAGTGTAGCCCCTTCAATTATTATGGATATTCAAGTCCAACAAAATGCCATAAATCAATATTACTTTTTTCCCCATCATAAATCTTCAACATAAAACCTAAAAAACAATTATGATCCTACATTGTCGAGCAAACTTGGCCAACCTCGAAATAGGCCTAACAACTAGTAGTAAACTCATGTATGGGCCCATTATTGGTTAAGTTAATAGTTATATATAGTTGTAAAAAGTTTCCACTCTTTCATTTATTTTAATTTCTTTGTTTCTCGTTTAATCATTATGTTTATGAATGATTGAAGAAATTTGAAGCTAACTAGAATCAATTGAAGGTTGGGCTTGAAGCAAAGCAAAATCATTTCATGGGCCAAATGGAGCAACTAGAACTAATGCACAATTCAACCTTTCAAAATTTGTTCATGTAGTACTATTTTTTTTATTGTAAGATGTGAAAACATGCCATTTATCATTTTCTTTAATAAAAAAGGCATAATTACTTATATTAATGTTTGCAAAATGCAAATTAAAACCTTTCACACTACAAAAAATTTGCAAATTAACGACTAGATTTATGACTAAAATGAATAGTCACATGTAACCAAGAATCCAAGGACTACACATAACACATCTCATTTGTGTGTTGGTTTATAGCTTTAAAATTTGTATTTTGGATACCCAGTTGAACATTGCATATTAGATATAAATACATTTTGACTAAAAATTGATTTCATATCATATATATTGTGCATTCATGCCAACTATCACATAAATATGAACAAATTTTGTTAAAGCCACATTTTCAAAATCCATAATATTCAAAGTCAAAAGCACTTCTAAACCAAATGTGCATGTTTGAAAAAAACAAGGATTGTTTACTCTTGAGATTTGAGTGATTTGAATATGCAAAAAACATTTCTGATTTGTGTTAAACTGTGAACATGTAAAATTTTCAATTAATGAAAAGTATTCCAAAAAAAATATGACATTCCAAATTATTATATTTCCCTTGTGATTTTTCAAACATACAAAAAATTCAGTTTTAAGGAGTGTCCACTCATTTGGGTGGCTTCTTTGATTGTGTTTTTATCCACTTTGAATTTTCAAAGTTTTAAAATTCCATGTTTTAAAAATTATGAATTTTCTCTAATGCCTAATAAATTATTATCATCTAATAATTTTTTACCATCAACTTACTATTATTATATGAGTCCTTTGAAAGTCTTTTGTAAAAATTTCCTTTTTAAATGAAATTTTATTTCATTTTCAAAAGTCTTTAACTAAACCAAAACCTAAAATTGGATCAAATGGATTTTTGATTTGAGTTTTTTGACATTCATATGTGTTATAAAAGAGTAACTTGTTATGATTACCATGGTTTCAAATGGCAATAAATAAATAAATCTATAATTTTTTATTGCAATTTATGATATCCGATGGCTCCTTTAAATGTGTTTTGACCCCCTTTGCAAAAGCAAAAAGTTACATTGGGGTGGCTGCAAATGGGTGGATGAATTTGCCATAGATCCAAAGTCCCTATTTACTCAAAATCCTGATCAAAATTTGGAAAATACAACTAGTTTAGTCTAGGTTATTAAATAGGCTATACAATTTAAAGGAGCCTTTTGATTGGCTTCCCTTCGATGGGTAATTTCAAATTTGGGTTTTCGCAAGAAGTTGTGTGTGTTACATGTACGGGTACAATGTTGGGAGTTGGGACTTACCATTGAGCATCTCTCACTCATTGATTAAGTGCATGATTTCATCTCTTTGTTATTTTTATTTTACTTGAGACCTATTATGATGAGATATAAAAGGATAGTGCTCGTGTGAATATTGTATCAAACATGTTGCAAACTTTGGGGAGTGTAAAAACTAAGCCACGTAAAATAAAGCTTGAAGGAGAGTCTATAGTGTCACCATATGTACATCCCTTGTATGGTGAACCCCCTAAAATCATTTTTGATAGATGTGTTCTTGTATCTCACAAACAATTTGTTGAGGTTTACAATGTTTGCAACAAAGGCCCTTCTCCAAAAGGTTTGAGGTTAAGTAAAGTCTTTCAATAAGAGGAGGTGCAAGAGTTGTTTGGACCTTCTATGTCCAAAAATGGGTATTGATATTGCTTCAATGATAATGTGGACATTATCAAGAGTGTAGAAAAAGCGTGGATGATATAGCACATCAACACACACAAATACCTAACACTTGACTTATTAATAAGCCAGAAGCTATGGGCATTATTCATGAGAGGAATGGAAAGGATGTGAACTAGGCACTTTTAGGTGAATGGACAAGTAGAGATCAAATTTGTAGGATACATGCACTTGCAACAAGTCAAGGTGACAAAGGTTGTGTTGAAGCTAAGGAGGAGTCATTTGATGAAGAAGCCATGGCGCTAGAGTTTGGATTGCTTGTGGCATCAAACAAGTTGATGGCTTCACAATGTCCAAACATCATTGTTGAGGGTTTGAGCAACTAGCAAAATGTATTTTTGAAATTTGAAAAAAAATGTTCCGAGTCCAAAATGTTCCTCTCTTCAATTTTGAAGAACAAAAAGTAGTGTAAAGTAAAGAGCTATTGTGCATCTTTGACCAAATTGCAAATTGTGACTTGTTATTGCAAAAAACAACTTTGAAGTAGTAGCAAACTCAAGAGGAAATAGGTGCCTAAAACTTAAGGATTTTGGATCTTAAAATTGCGGTTGACAAGTTTACAAAGTTTAATGAAACTTTCTTGGTTTTGCAATCATTGCAATTCAAGTTAGATTCACAACTAGGTGTAGGAGAAGCAATTAAGGGGTTTGTTTGACATTGCATAAGATGATCATAAATTGGCATTTGAAAAATTCACTACTATAAAGTAAGCTTAGATGGCAATAAACAAAAAACACAAGTCTTACAAGCATCAAATAATGGCTTTCTATTAGCAAGTTGGTGCATAAAATCAACTCCATATGTTCCATCCGCTAGATGGTTATGAAGTCAAGTTATTTTGGTTACAAGCACCATGTAGCCAACTTCAACCTAGCCATATGAAAAACTTCAAATGTCAAAAGTAATGGTAATTCAAAACTAAGACCATGCCTTCATCCACAATGCATGCAACAAATTGAAAACATCATTAATCAATCGACCATGTATGGTTCAACATTTTACATATGGGCTTTGAATACAATCTATCATGGGTTGTAGTTGACTAACGTGGTAGGACATGAATTCAATGAGGGATTTTAATTGTCATGCAGGTAGATGTGGAATTTGCATGTAAACAATTACAATAATATCCTTGGGTGTACACAACTTTTTTAGACATTTGGCTACAAACATTCAAAATCCTACCCATATCAAAAAATAACAGGGATAAATTTTATGAAAATTTGAGGCATTTGTTATTTTAAAATTACACTATAGTTTTCATTTGTTTTGAGTGTTCAACACCTTATCCCTTTTCTTTGTCATTGTCACTATGATTTTAGGAAGAAAAGATGTTTTCCTCGACTTGGATGTTTTTTTCGTTGTGGAAGTATTACATTTTGTGCATAAGGAATTACAATTCATGTTGATATTGCTAGTTTATTCTGTAATAATAATATTAACATCATTTGTGTGCAAGTTTCATTACACCAAAAATGCCATTGTATGATTAATCCTATATTACTGCAAGTGGCATGAGTGACTAAAAATGGCATAAATGACGAATATGAATCAATTACAAATGACATAAGCAACTAGTTTAATTGATAAGGACCAATCATAGAATGTCATTTCTAATGTAGTGTTTTGTCATGTTACCATTTATTCACATGGACATCTTGACAATATTCAAATTCTTGGTTAAGTTAAAAAAATAATGACAAAAGTCTTGGCTTCATCCCCAATATTCATATCTTTGGTTAAGTTGAAAAAATAGTGGTCAAAATTGTAATTAAATATGGAAGGGAACATATAGAAAATAATGATCGTCAAAATGAGATGGGAAAAACAAGAGGAAAAGTGGAGATGATAACATTAAGGGACTACCACCCAAGGATAAATGTTTGCGGGCATTGTGGTTGTAATGTGTAAAATTTATGCATAGAAAAGGGGACAAATATGATGTAATCACAAAAGAAATGCCATGTAGATGGCTTAACACCAAGACTAGTAGTGAGCTTTTGGTGATCACCCCAATGAAATTGTCTTGGCAATGTGTCAAGCACATGATGGATGAAAGGAATGGCAAGCATAGCGGTGTTATTCAAGGGAATTCACCAATAATATGCCATCATTTGTCCTACTATTTTGACATTACCATTAGGGATGATGTTGTTGGTGTTGCCATTGGGCTTACTGATGAAAACTTCAAGAAAAACGAACTCCCTACCCTACTAACAATGGTGACCTCTCTCATAATGGCGGTTGTTCACCTATAGTGGTAAAGTAGCAATGGAAAGGTTGGGGAAAAACTTTAAATGATCCTTCATCAAAGGTGACATTGTGAATGCAAGGGTTAATTATTTGAAATGAAAAGTTTTTTTCACCAAGAATAATGTTTTAGTGGGTTGCATCCCTCGTAATTTGGTAAACACCTTGTATCCCACCATTGGGTTTTGGGGCAAGAATGTGACCATGGATGTAAATTTCAGCCAAAAGTTGCCCAAACTTTTCATTGTGATATGCAACATTAGAACGCAAAAAATGGTGGTTGGGACATAAATAAACTTTTCCACCTTTGTTTTGATAGGCATTGTAATTGTTCTTCACACTAACCATATTAGACTACTCTAAGTGAATCCTTGTTTATATAATGTTTGATATGACAAATGTCACTATTCATGTTGATACAAATGGTCTTACAAAAAAAATTAAATCATGTTTTATATGGAACTTGAGTAAGTAAACCTTAAGGTTTAGTTCTATTACCATGACCAATTAAGTACATATGCCCATTTACATGTGCCCATTGGAAGGTGGAATTTATTTATTTTTTTAATTCTTAAATTTTCCTTTGTCCATCAGTTTTTTTATTTAGACCATTTTTAGTTATATTTTAAAATTTGCTTGAAATATTGTCTTGTAGATTTAGTACATATTGGCCTTAAGCAATTTGCAATGTATGATTCTTTAAAACAAGCACAACATTCACATTTGGCATGGACAAATATGACAAGGTATAACCACAAACATTTGGAGTCAAAAGTGTGTGATATAATTGAATCCTTTGAAGATAAATTTAAAAAGTATTAAAATTTTGTGAGCTATGTTTTCTTTCCCATTTTTGCCTTCATTATGAAATTTGGCCCAAACCTTTCTCCCTTGTGTCTTTTAGACAAGGCATGGACCAACCATTGCAAGAACCAAACCCCTTGCATTTTGTCTCTTGATGGTATGCAAACTGAATGCTTGTATTAAGAAAAAAATTATAATTGTGAAATGAACCTATCTTTAGAAAAAGAATCTATGTTGCATAGTTGAATGGAAATATGACCCTTGTTTTCTTTTCTCATTTGAGTCAAGTGATATACATGATTATTTGCAGTCTCCCTTACAAATAATTGTTTTCACAATTTCCCAATTACTAATTCAAAACCCTAATAGGTAGTGTAACCACTGGATTATTATTCTGCATATTTATGTTCAACAAAACGACATAAATCAATATCACTCTTTTTCCCACCATGGAGCTTCAACACAAAACCTGAAAAAAAATTATGATCCTATGTTGCCACACAAGCAAACTTGGCCAACCTCACAATAGAACAAACAATTAGGTAGTTAACTAATGAACAGGCCCATATTGATTAGGTCATCACTTACATGTAGTTTTTAAGATTTTGCAATTTGTAGTTTATTTTAATTTTTGTGTTCCTCATTTCACCCCCTATATCTCATGAAAGCATCATTATTTTCACGTATTGCAAAACTTTGGACTTTTTGGGACATGTGGCAGGATCTATGGAAACATATCTGAATGATTGAAATTTTTTGAAGATAACTAGAATCAATTGAAGCATGTGCTTCAAGCAATTCAAAGTGAGTCCATGGGCAAATGGAGCACGTGGAATGAATGAACAATTCAAAGTTCCACTAGGCAAATTTTAACTTTGCTCATGTGACTTTATTTTGGTTGTAAGATGTGAAGGTGTGCCATCTGCTATTTTCTTTTTTATAAAATTCATGAAAACCGCACTTGTTAGTGTCTGCAAATTCAGGACACAACCTTTCATGACAAGAACCGCACTTGTGAGAAATTTCACAATGACCTCCTCCTGTGAGAGTTCAGAAATGCAGTAAGCATCTGGTGACCCTCCAGGATCGGTTAGGATAGTTTTACTAAGCATTTTTCATGCAGGTTCAAATACAAAAGTTACCAGAGAGAGACCAGGAGGGTACAGGAAGCAGGAGTGCATCAAACTTCAAGTTCAGAGGAATTACTTTGTAGCACTCCTCTTGCTAACTTAAGTAGAAACTTATACAATGCCTTTTGTTGCCTACTGGGTGGGTTACTTGGGAGCTTTGGTGACCTTACAGTTTCATTACCTCCATTTTCAGAATGGGATTCTTCAAGAGCTGACTCCATGTCCTTTGATTGTTGTGCCTCTCGAATGAGCTTCCTCAACTCCTGTGAGAGGCCAGATTGCAATTCAGTGCCACAACTATCTTGATTGGAATTCTTTCACCCAGAGTGTGCTAAGGCCAGGAAAAGATGCCACTCTAATATGAGAACTGCAAAGAACTCATCTCTGAGCATGAAATGGATCCTCTCAGGTTTGTACAATGCTCATCTTTCAAATAAAACTAAGCTCAACAAGAAGAATAAGTTGACTATAATATGTATCAGCAATGCATTAATGCACTATCTTTTGTAGTCCACAAACATAGGATTTGCATGATGGCCATGGAGGTGTTGTGTATAGGTAGCTCCTTATGCAACTGTATAACCATGAATTGTAGAAGATTGAGATACGCTTGCCCCTCAACTTTTGACTCCAGGCCACATGGGAATTGTGAAGCTGCATGCTAGTGGGAAAGATGCAAAATAACAGCTTGTCTTGAGGTGATTCAGAGAGATTGATAATGACCAGGAGAAGTATTCTTCCTGCCAGAGAGGCATTTCGTAGAAATAGCAAACAAATGGTTTGCTGCTTCTTAACTACCCACCTGGTTTGGTTTAATGCCCTTGCAAAAGCAAAGAGTTATGTTAATTTGTTCTACTGTTTTGTGGGGCACACACACAAAGAAAGCAGATCAGGTAAACAAACAGGTCAACAGAGTGTTAAAAAAATAGTGAGTACCTGTCGATCTAGGTAGACATCACCAGAATATGAAAAGACTTCATGTGTTACAACTTCATCTCCACTCAAAAGGCCTTCTAGCCAACGGCCTGCTGCCTTCTGTGCTGCCATCTCTTCCTGTGAAGCCACAAACATTCACCTGTTAAAGATACCAGTCCACTGAGACGACACATCTCAACCTCTTTTTCCCCTTGCAAAGTTTGTTAAGCATCTGTACTTGGATATGTGGAGAAAGCAAGACAAATTTCCTGAGATCTATCTGGTTTCACATAGAGAAGAGTTTGATGTTAGATGTAGCACCTGGGAAATCTTGGCTGGAATGGTCTCATCACTAAAATCTAGTTCATTTGGCTCATTTACTGGAGACGAATCAAAAGTGCTAGGAGGATCACCACCCTTCCCAGCCTTAAGAACAAGGTCCATCAAAACAGGGTCCACATCACGAAGTAGCCCCCCTGCAGTGGCAAAACCACAAGTCAACACACCCAATGCTATTTGTAAATTTCATTCTGAATGAGCAAGAGCATAAAACATGATTGCATTGCCCAAAATTTCCCCAGACATATTTACACAACAAACATAATGATTCCTCTGTCTACTCCTTGGAACCAGAATGGTCATAGGTAAATGAACAAAGGCAATCTGAGCACATACATACCTATGTAGTTAAACTGTCTCCGCTTTCCATTTCGTGCCTTTGGGCTCAAGGCCTGCCACATAGAAAATGCAAGGATAGCCCCCTCCGTCAATAAAATTAAGCATTACTCAAAGATCGCACGAGAAATCTGTTTCAAGTTTGATATGGACAACCTTCCCTAAATCGGAGAAATAGAAGGAACCCACACTAGTTAATCTCCCTTAGCTGTGTCTTTCAAAGGCTCAATTCATTACATTATCATTGTTTGAACTACCACCATCACTAATCTTGAGCTCTTATAGAAAAGTAGCATTGTAGAGCTACCTTCACCAGCATGATAGACTCATAAACTTCATCTGACAGCTTTGCCCACCTGCAATTTCCATTCCAAGGGTAACAAACATTGTGATGAAAAAGAACAAATCAACTCCGCAAAGCCTGATTCCACATTGGCCAGCCATCCACATTAGTTTCTCTCTTTGTTGCCTCAAGAACATGCAAACCTGATGAGAGCAAGGGGACATAACATTGACATATCCACAAAATTGCAGAGAAGTCTCCACAACAGCAATTTGAAGATAAAATGATGATGACTGCAGTCATAACCTTATGAGAGTCTCTCACAAAGTGTCAGGCTATCACCTTCATCACACAAATAGCAGTGACACACTCGGATGACTAGCCCTGGACTTCATCAGCTTCCAACCATAGGTGTAGAGCTAGAAAACCATACACCCAAAATCTGAGCAAACCATTATACAAAAAATTGTGCCCTGTGTCCAGTGTTTCTGTCGCCTTTCCAGAAGCAACAGGAAGACTCAGTCATCATGTTGGATAGCACTCAAGAGACATAGCTAATCAAGGGACACAAGGTCTACATCCACACAAAGAAGATTTGATTCACAAGTGCATGGCAGTTTTGCTTGTGCACCTCCATTCATTTCATTGTGTGATATGTTTCCAATTTCAAACCAGTGGTGAACACTTGAACTCAGCTTTGATCAGCTTCTATAGCTGCTTCACCAAACATGAGACATGAGCAGGAGCCAAGAAACACCAACCTCACAGCCAGTTGCAGCTGAGTTTGGGACAGAGATGCAAGTTGAACGCCCCAGTGTCGAGCTTGCAAGGATCTCCTTTTACTTTGACCCTTGCTCTCCTTGTCCTCACTATCCAAAGAGTAGTCTTCATCATCAGCATCATCTTCTTTCTCAATGCCACTACTAGTGGGCTTAGCAATCTGCGCAGCACTTGGCTGTATCTTCTTCTTTCTTCTTCCCTGGCTTTTACCTGCAGTTCCTGTGTGTAATTCCCTGGTTTTGTTTGCAGAAGCAACTCAGTGAACATTTCATATCACTACTGCCTTCCAATCTCCGCTATACACCATATGTATAGAGTCTATCTCTCAGCAGTAGCATGTTGACAATCCCTACACATGCAATAAGCTTGTGCACCACTAGAGCTGTTACAGAGAAAGCAAAGGCGAGCTGAGAAGTGAACCAGTACCTGAAGCTGCAAGGAGCTCCTGCAAACGCTCTCATCAGATATGTGCAGGTAAGAATGTCATCCGAATTGCGGCTGCAGCGGCACAATGCTCCTCGGCATAAGCTACTGCTAGTGCAGCCAAAGCTCGTATGCAGATGCACAGGCGTGGAGCAGGAGCCAGGCAGCAAAGCCTTGAGGTACAGATGGCTGGGAAGAAGCGTGAGCACTGACAGATGCTGCTTGGTGGATGGCCTCCACCACAACTGCTTCCCTACATGCAGCAGCATCCCTGCAACCCTAGTTTTCCCCCTGAAATCACCACACCTGTTCCTTCTACACGTCTTGTCTCTTTCCTTCTGTTGCAAGAACATCTGCTCATTTCTCAGCTTCCATGCAAACAGAGAAACAAGCAAACACATCCATACCTACTCACACAGCCGAGAAGAAAACCCCCGTGGTCCTTGAACCCTAAGAATGTCGCTTGATGTTTGCGTTTCTCGCTCTTCGTGTGTGTGGGTGTTTGTTTGTGTCTACGTTAACCTGCGATTGTTGCCGTTGCTGCATCAAGCACATGGAGCTTGTATGTGCGGGAAAAGAAGCTGGCTGCAACGGCACCAGGGTTTGATAGCCATGTGTCTTGATGGAATGCAAGGCTTGAAAGGTATCGCATGGCTGGGCAAAATTGTAAGAAGACCATGGAAGGAAGTTTTTTCAGCAAATGTAGCAAGAGAGTATAAGGATCCAAATTGGGTTTTCTTCAAGTGGTCACATGCATGTGCTAGCTTGTAGCCATGCAGGCCTGGTATCCAGAGGAAAGCCTGCAATTCCTTTTGAATCCATGAGGTCAGTTTTGTGGTATTTCTGGAGAAATGGAGCATTGTGCTTCTTCTTGGGCATGCTGGCCATGTGGATGAAGCACAGGATCTGATCAAGGGATGTGTGCTGTGAACCCCAATGCTGCTTTGTGGTGGGCCTTGCTTGCCGCTTGCAGAGTTCCTTTCAATATTGGACATGGGAGAAACTGTTGCAAAACAGGTTGAATTAGACCCTGGAGATACAGTGGGTTTTGTGCTGCTATCACACAAACATGTATGCCCATATGTATTAGCAGAGCTGTCTTCAGTTTTTCCCGGGTGACAACTGGGCCAAAAACCAGAAGGTATGTCAAGGTGAACGAATCCCCAGGAACTGTCATATAGCATGTGCTGACCTGAGGAGCCTTATGGCAGCTTCCACGACATTCAGACATAACATGGTCTTTGTGGTACAGGGGCTACAATATTCTCAACATAGGTGTCTTGGGCACACATCTCTTGCTTGTTTGAGTTGCAGTCCAACAAGATTGTCTTCATCATAGGAGGAGGCAGGTCACTGGTTACCAATCTTCAATTCTGTCAGTATGGCTCCTTGTGTGCTACCTTTGGTTTTGAGTTGCAGAAGAGGATGATCTTCCAATACCCAGTAAGTCCCTTGTTCAAGACTGATCTCCACTGCCTTTTTTTGTCTCTAGTTATCCACTTGTTTTGCAAAGTTTTCATCAGCCTTTGCAGACATCAACAATCCCCCAGGTTTTTGCCTACATATGCTGATCAAGTGGTTGCATGATTATGAGAAACTGTGGTTGTAGAAATGCAGAGCAAGGAGTGGAGTGGTGAATGTAGAGCTTGCATTAGCAAAGATAGTTGTGGTACCTGTTGGATCAGGGGAATTGTGAAGGATGAGTCTCCAGCTACTGATCGTCTGTGGTGCGGGTATTCAGACCTTTTTCGGATGTGGGCCTGCAAACAAACTTCTTGAGCATTCAAGGACATCTTCTCCACCTGCATACTGCGACCTTTCTATCTCAGATTCATCCATATGCTTTTGTAATCTTCTCTGCACATCTTCTTTCTCTTTCTGGAATGCTTTATTTCTAAAAGTAGAAGGCAAAATCATCAACTCCAGTCTCCTTCCAATGTGTGACAGTTTGGAATTCAGGAAGTGAAAAAACTGGATGTTTAAAGTGAAGTGTACATTTTGACTTCAGTAGAAGTCAGTTGATATGTTAATCATTTTTATCAGTTTCAAATAAGAGAAACCATAGCTTCTCACTCACATTTGCTGCTGATGTTGTATCATCCACCTGAATAAAATTGACAGTGGTGAGGTGATCACTATGCCACAGTTTTGCAATTCCTCAAAGAAGATCCCACATCCTGCTGATGAGCTCTCATTGACCCTTGAGCAGCCTGCAGATGAAGCTTTTCCTTCTTACTACATCAAATTTGGCCACATGAAGAAAAGCATCAATGGGCAACCTTCTTCCCCTGCCCAACAATACAAGATGTAAAATTCCAACAACTGTCGATCAAGGGCAGGGAAATCAATTTTCAGGTAAATGAAATCTTTGACCTCTGTAGGAAAGAAAGAGAATGATTGCTGTCTGCAACTGTTGAACATGTTAGCTTGAGATTGCAAAGGATTCAAAGCAAATGCAAAGAGTGTGGTTACACATGAGATATGACATTTGGAAGATTAGATTTGTGACTGGCAATCATGTTTCATTATGACATTGGGTAAATCCAACATTTAGGGTTTGAGATATTGCATGAGTTTTCAAGCTCCTGCTCTGTGGATTTGGTAAGAGCAATATGGAACCTACCAGTGTAATAAGGCAATGTTTGTTTGTGTCATCTTGGATCCTGTTGTTGGCTACTGTTGCCAACTTGCTGCAATGCCTGCTCTACAGTACAGAACTGATTTCTGATTTACCTTTCTCAGTGCTTCTTCTGCATCCAACAGTTGCTTGAACTTTTTAGGCATCACCCTTTCTCTCTCCCTTCCAGTTTCCACTAGCTTCTGCTTCACCCAAATAGGTCATGAATCCCTTGATGGAACCCAATCAACTTTTGACAACCACAAATCAACAGGACCCAGGAACAAGTACTGCAGCTTGAGTTCCTTGTGCCTGGAAACAGAGGAGTGCCCTCTGGTGCCACCCTTCCCATATGTAAACATTGACTTAATTTGGAAAGGACCTACTTGTAGGACCTCTACAGATTTGTAAAGACTTAAGAGACCTGCCCAAAAAATTCTAATGTTCACAGGAGGGTAGATTTCACAGAAGCAGTACTGTTCTCGGCTGCTGCATTGAGTGCCCCTTCTTCTGGTAATGCTCAGGTCCTGGGGCCTTACCTTACACAGAAGGGAATTACTTGCAAATACAAATGCAAAATTAGGTCAGTAGTATAACAATGCTTGAGATTTCTTAACTCCAAAGAAGCACTGCAATTAAATTTCAATAACCTATATGCATTATGCTAATTCATTGCTGATCAATTAATAAGAATTCAAGGCACTATGGAGCCTGATCATTATTACCACCCATTATATATGAGCATTACAAAGCTGGAGGTAGCAGGTTGGAGACAAATAGGTAACCAAGTAGGATTGGACAAAAGAAGGAAGCCAAGTGGGATTGGAAAAATGATGCAAATGGATGAAACACTTAAGGGACAAGAGCACTTGTAGAGTATTTCGACGAATAGCTGAGTAACTTCATCCACATCACAAGTACTTTGTGGAATTCTTGAAGCATAAAATGTAATTGATGGGCTATCAACTTAAGCTTTGCATTGCCACACATTACCAGTGACAATCAACTAATGGAAAAACTAAATTGATATTGTGCAAATTAAATTCCATTCGAATCAAGATATTGAATTACTTTGCATGTAACTTGAATTTAATTCAAGTTTAATTGAATTGAATTCAAATTCCTAAAATTAATTCAAGCACATACAAACCCTACCCATTTTATGATGGCTGCCCACTAATTTGATGGGGTGTCACCTCACCCTTCTCGCCCACTATAATAGTGGGCAACCCACCAGACCAACTCAAGTGCCAGGGCACAGGAAGAGAAGCTCCCTCCTGCTCAGCCATGCTCCTGCCTGCCATCCCAACTTACAAAGGGGCGGTAGATTCCTCTCTAGGTTGAGGAAAATTAATAACACATGGAAATGTCCTCCATTATTTGATTGCAGTAAATGAGGTTGGAACAGTTAGTGGGTGGCTTTCATCGCAATGTACCCTTATCAAAGCTTGTTGTGCAATCTAGGAATCCTTAAATGCCAAGGACCCCTTGAAAGCACTTTTGACCCTCTATAAGTTAAGGGTTTTAGTTGGGGACTAAAAGGTGGTTGCAGGTTTCGCAGGAAAATATGATAAAAATTTAATCAACTTGCCCCCACAGTTTATTTCTTTGGGACAAAACAAAGAAACTTCAAATAGAAAAAACATCCAAATTTGATGAGAAAAGAACTTATTTGATTTAGGGTAACTTAAAGAACAAGTTGGGCACATTGGAAGTGGGGATGAGGAAAGGGCAAATTTGTTTGGTGAATTTTTTTTTGCCTAAACCCTAATCCCGTGGAGCCCAAAAAAGCAATATCATGTTAGTTGGAGCCTGCACCTCTCTGAAAAGGAGTAACTTCAACTCCTAGTTCAGCAGCATTCTTCAGGTGAGTCCCAAGGCACCAAGTGCCAACCCACACCTTAACACACCTTTGTCGTGTTCCTTCAAAAAAAACATGCCCAGAAGAGTAATTTTAATGCTTGAGTGCTACAGCGTCCTCCAAGGTCCAATATTCCAAGCTAGTCCTCATCAACCCCCACACATTCAAGCACCCTTGTTGTCCAGTACTTTTGGGAATTTCTTAGATTATGAAGAGAATCGATCTCAACTGAAGTTGGAAATTGAACTTGGACTATATACTCAGTACCCCTTACAATTTAAGTCACTCCAGCAATGACAAAGATTATGATTGTAGTCACAGTGCACACGGTTAAGCTCCTTCCAGTCAACCACTTCAATGGCACCCTTCAAATATGCAAGGAAAATTTCTCTTGCTCAATTGATTTGCAAAGTTACCAAAAAATCAATGGAATTGTCTTCTTCTTGGCTTAAACATATGATTGTCAAAAGATAGCTTTAAATAAAACCTTGTAAAACACCAAAAACATCATCACCCAAAGGACATTGTCCAATTTATAATAGATTATCAATTCTTCTCATTACTTGTATGTTTACTTACAAAGTTTAAAATGTATAAAATAGAACAAATAATTTTACCATAATTCAATTTAATATAGCATTGGATCTTGAAGGTTATGTACAGCCCATAGTGTATTTAATCAATTTTTTTAATTTCACGAAAGTGATAAATTTCTGTTGAAAACAAACATTTTCCCAAGTTTTTCTTCAAAAACATTTTACAATATAATGCAAATTTTCCAGCAAAAAATTACCCAACATGTAATTTGATCATTAACCCATAATGGTCAAGGTAGCCAATTTTAGCTGCAGGCCAAACTTTGACCAGCCATTCCAGCCAGATCCTCTAGGCAAGCTTTAATGCCAAATGAAAGAAATGCAACTTGACTGCCTGGTAAGGGGCAGTTTACACGTGAGCTGTTGGGCAGTGGTCTGTTGAAATCTAAAATCACTCATTGATCCATTATGATGAGGGATCTCCCTTTGGGTTTAAATTAGAGTAGTTTAAGGCCACAACCCTAGAAAATGGTAGTGTGGGTGAAAAGTCCAAATGGAATCCTACATGGTTGAAGTGGATAATGTTGTCTTAGGCTCCAAGGGAGTTTTTCAATTATATTTGCACATCTCAATTTGTTTTGAGGCGAGAGGTGCATGCATTTATATTTTCTTTAGATTGCATAATGCAAGATAGAGTAATATTGTTGCATGGCATTATTTTTTATTCCTCCCCTAGTGGTGCCTTCTCTTACTTGTTTGAGGGGGAAAGGCTGGGCCTACGGAGATTAGGACTTGGTTATGAAGATTTTTTCCTAGCAATTGAGAGGGATTTCATGCAAAACATTTGTTGCGTACACAAGTCTTAGTGACTACTTTACTTTTGGTCTCCCCCTTTCAAATGGTGCTTTTCCTCTAGAGGCCCTATCACTCTCTTCCCACTCAAGCCCCCATCATTTTTGTCAAAATTTAACCTTCACGTGAGCAAGGGAATATGTTCGTGCTCTAAAAGCCTTGGCCCCCTTAGCCCTTGCTTCAGTCTCTTCAAAGACCATTATTTCTCTATGGGCTTTTTATTCTCCATATTAATTTTTGCCATGTTCAGATTTTTTTTATAGAGTTCTAGCTAGAAGCAAATTTGGATTTTTCTTTAGACATGTTCAAGTTGGCATTCATTCATTTGACTCACCTTTCACTTAACATGACACCAAAAATGTTATTTTACAATTGATCCTTATCAACTATATTAGTTGTTTATGCCATTTGTAGTTGATTCATACTTCTTGTTTATGTTATTTTTAATCATTTATCCATTTTTAATTGTATAGAAATAACTAGCGATTTTTTTCAGTTATTTTTAGTTTATTTTTATGTTGTTGTAAAGTGTATTGTCAAGAATATAGCCAAGGCCCTTGGTGCTAAGAGGTTGTTAGCTTTGGCCAAGCTTTCTAGTGGCATTCGGTCAATAATAGTAGGTGAAATTTTATATTAGTTAATGAATATGACCCTTTGCTTTCAATTTTGTAATTTATTTTTAGCTCACTTGTCCCCCACCAATTCAGGTCATGGTTAAGGGAGGTTGTGAGGCAATGGTGCACAATATTCAAGTAGCTTTAGATGTTCACCTTAACTATGTGGTGTTGCAAATACACATTGCAAATGTCTTCAACATTGTTTCTTGTAAAGTTATATTCCACAAGTTATATGTTACAGGTGGGTAGTTGTTTTAATTCATTCCTTTTGTCCATTCCTTTTATGCCTCATAATTCCTTATTTTTTTAAATCACCACTCCCTTCAAAGTGATTTGTCTATAATTCAATCCTCCATGTTCCTTACATCAAGGGATCCTTTGGGTGGTCCTTTTTTCACCTTAGTTCATTTCTGCACCATTTGTAGTTTGATTGGTCTTTTTCTATTTGGTTTGTTTCGTTTCATTGTTGATGACACCTTCATCATTACTATTTTAGTTGTATCTCAAGCTTTTTATCATTTATCTTCCCAGTTCAGTAAGCCTTGTGGTTCAACCCCATAAATGTGTTTTTTAGTTTTTTTTTAGGGTTGCTTTTGGGGTTTTCTCTTTCATCAAGTTTTAGTACCCCTTTTAAGGGAATTAGGGTTTTGGGTGTTTTTTTAAGATCCTTCTCCTTCACATTTTCTTTTCTTTAAGATGCTTTGGACGATGATGTTCAACACATAAATGCCCTTTCTAAGTTGGGAGATGTGTAAGTGGCATTTGGGGTTCTCATTCATTGTTTCATTTATAGGCCCTATTACTTTTTTTGTTCTCTCCCCCCATTAGCAATTTTTTAACATTAACTAACTTCCTTTGATTCAACCTTCATTTGTGTATTTGAGAAATTCATAAAGCTAGGTTCTTTGAAATGTTTAAAAATTCATGTAGTTCATTGGCAAGCTTCTCTTCCCATTTCTAAAGGTTGCATATGTCTTGTCTCTGTGAAGGTTATCACCCCAACAATGTACTTAAGGAATTGGGAGCTTATGGCCCTAATTATCGCATCCAAATTTTTGCAGGATGACCACCCATTTTTATTAGGGTGTATAGGGGCTAGTAGTTCAAGTCCACTTCCATTCCATTTTCACCTTAGGTGGGCTCATCGTGATTTTTTGCTTCCAACTACTTAGACTTACATCCTTCTATTTGAGCAACTATCAGAAAATAAAAAAGATCATCTTTAATAGAGCATTTCAACAAGTGTGCATGAACACTCATTTTCTAACATCATTTTAGAATTGTCTTCAAATCATCATCGCACTTAGCTAAGATCTTACATAGGCACAAATTCGGATGTTTGAATTTTTGCCCACCCAATCATCCCATCTTTTTAGATGGCTTTTAACATTTTTTTCTTTAACACTATGCACCAAATTAACCTCTCCCATCCTACTACTTGTGGTTTTTTTCAATGCATATGTGGCCAACCCATAGATTTGACATGAATACACTTACTTTGTTATGTTCATGGGGAAGAGTGCACTACCACACATGATGCAATTTAGGATTTTTTTACCTCCATTTCTAGTGATGTTGGGTTCCATGCTTTGCACAAGCAAATTCATGTTCTCTGGACACCATCTCTCTAGTCATCGTGGTGATAAGTGAATATTGTGTTTATAGCAAATGGTATTTGCACCTTGGCAAATGTAATCATTGTTAACTCAACTCATGTAGATCTTGTTTTGTGAGTTGTTTTTTCTCAATGAATGGTTGGGATGATTGCAGCTCAAGCAAAGGTTGTGTCATGTCGAGACTAGCACCTTAAAAATGATGTTATCCTTTTAATAGTAGAGACATTTGAATGTTTACAATAGCAAGTGAATGACTTCTTTCATCAATGAATGAACATGGCATGGTTGATGAAGGGTTCTAAAGGTCCTCTTTTGATTCTATGTTCATTTTATAAGCAAAGGGTGTCAATGGCTTTTTAGAAAGTTCAAATCACCACTATCTTACAACATGCAATTGTGATAGCAAGAGAGGCCTCTTCTAAGCTTGATGTGCTTCTAAATTTTTTATTCGTCTCCTTGCATGACTTGTTTCATACTATTGGTGATGGGTTCAGGTCCCAGGTTTCTTGATTTCTCTTTCTAAGGCTCCCCCTTGTGCGTTTTGCACTTTTGGGTGTGATCTCTTGTTTGGACTTCGATCCTTTCTTTTTTCTTTTCTTGTTCCCTTGCCAGGTGTTTTTTCTTTATTTATTTGTTTTCAGGCCTAGATACCTTAAAGAGGTGGGCTTGATGGATGTAGCAGCACTCCATGGCAACCAAAGATTCAGAGCCAATCATTTATGGTATTTTATTTTTAATTTTTCTGACAGGTTAAGTTGGAAGGAACTTTTGGTGGCTCCCACACCTCCCCTAAAAATTACTAACCCTGACAATTATGAGGTTTCCTATGGTCTTTTCTTTGGTCCAATTCAAGTTTACAAATAGAACAAGGGCTCTTGGGCCCTGGCTATGTTTGTTCCATTTGTATAATCACCTTGATTACCCATTCATGAAAATTGTAACTGAGTCGGAAGAAGAAACTTGCACATAAAATGGGCTGCAGTGAATCAGCACCAACCAGCGCACCATCCACTAGATGCCTATTATTACTCAGGTATGGATGAACCTCAACTGAGTTAGTAAATGGTTTCACCTTGGTAACCAATTCTGTAAGAAATAGGTTTCATATATAGGTAGATAGGTAGGCAAATAGAGAACTACTAGGCAAGTAGATGGTTTATACACAGGTAAGGGCTGTTTTTACTACCTACCTACTAACAACCTGCTTGTGGGTTGTTAGTAGGTAGGTAGTTTAAAAAATCAACTGAGCTAACCACCATGGTTAGCTAAGGAACTGGAACCCAACAGAAAATGTTTCCTGACCACTTACCATCCATCCTTCATGGTGCCCTGGTGGGTGCTGATTCATTGTGGCCCAGAAGATGATAATTTCCTATAACAAATGACAATCTATAGTTTATGCAAATGCAAGGTAGCCAGCCACAAGGGTAGTTCCAGCCATAGACACTAAAGACACAAAGACAGGTAAATTTTACACACATATCCATATTAAGACATTCATGCAAGGCATATTCACATTAAGACATTCATCAAAGGTTCTCAATACCAAAAACCCTGGACACTGGACAGGTATACAAGTACCACTTCCAGGTGCCAAATGGAAGTGACCATCAAATTCACATCATTAGGCTACACTGGGTGCACGGAAGAAAAAAACAAGAGTAACTTACTTACAACCCTGGACAGAGCACATAATGGAACCCACAAAGGACTCATGAGGTTTTAGGGGAAGTGGTGGTAAAATGGACACTTGATATAAACACAGATACCCGGGTGTCTGACATAATATATGGCCACCCAAATAGATCTCTTTAGATGCTTCCTGGTCTGAGAAATCAATCATGGTTCTCAGTCCAGGTAATAGAAATTAGGGGCACATCTGGGGAGTGTTGGAACTTGGTTGCCAACCCAAATATTCCATTTTTTATAATTTTCCATGAATCAAAAGTGATGATTTTTTTTAATTTCTAATTTGGTAAATATAAATAATAGTAGTATTTTTACCTTCTTTCTTGCCCTTTGAGAATTCAGGAACAAGGGAGTGTGAGTCATTTATGATCCATGAAACTGGTCATAAAAAGATTTTTAGGAAAAGGAATTCTTTTGTACTTTGAGTGTGGGCTTATTCTCCTGAACCTGCCTGGACTCTGGACTCTGTGGAGCTAGCTAGCATGACATCCACTAGCAAAGGCTGGCAGTGTAAGTTAAGCTCTCTGCTAGCCTTTGATTCAACCTACCTTCTTTTCTTCTTTTTTTAGAATTTAAAATTCTTTACCAAGGGTAAAAGCCCACACCCTTCTGAGAGAGACAGGAATCACGACTTTGAGCCCTGTAGACTGCCCCTGTTGGCAAGCTCACAAGCAGTTGAATCATGCCCTTCTTTAACACTCTCTACCCCTTTCAGAGATCCTTAGTTAGTCCTAGGATGGAATATTTACAAGCAGCAGTCCCCCAAAAATTGGGGTTTTTGCCATGATACCAGTGCAGGGTTTTTTCTTTTCTTTTCTTCTCTTTTTTTTCCCCCAATTTTTGGTATCTGAAATTTGGCCCAAAAAAAAAGCAAAAGTAGTTGAATTTACACTAGAAAACAAAACCTTCCTAATTCTTTTGGTCCAAAATATGACAAAATTTGTACCAATAAAACATTGTGATTAGTGTAAGTGGAAAGGAAACACCCTACTCATGGGGGGTGTTGCCCAGCTTAAAGACCTAAGAGAATTTTTATTTTATTTTTCATCTTTAGCCTGTGAAACAAGGCAGGTATCATGAGCAAAAAAAGTAGAAAAAGAGGGCAGTAATTTTTGAAATCTTGTGGGCATTTCTGCTTTTCAAGTTGCCCACAAAAGAATCCACTTTGCAAGGTTACTTCCAAATACACTAGAGAAACTCTTGTGGTGGGTCTTTCTTTCTGTTCACCAAAGGCCCCAAAGGCATGGAAGGCATCAGATACTCCACCAACACCCCTGGTCAGCTGAAAGACAGCTACCCAGTTAGTTCCCAGCAACCCCTTTTGTTTTTTTCCCCCTTCTAGTTGTTTTTGTGTTTATTGGTGGGTTCCTGAAATTGGAAGGAAAGGAAAGGAAAGTACATTTTTCCCACTTACTTCCCTTTCTCTTGAAGTTAGTGTGTTTTATTGTCAGTTGGTTCAAGCGCCATCGATGACGACTATTACAAGGAAGGAAAAACAAAACCCACCCCACCCCACATGCCCTCCCCTTCAATCCTTCACTGATTGTGTAGCAAGAGGATTGATGGATTATGATGATGATGATGATGACGCCACTTACCTGATGCAACCCAAACACATCAACAACAAAAATCAAAAGCAAATTGAATTTTGTTGTCGCTCTATGATTTTATATTGATGGTTTTGTAGTGATGTTTTTGTATTGGATTTGGTGCATTTTGAGGAGAAAAGCAGAATTTGTACAAGACTTTGCTCATAGTTGTCCATAGATTTTCAAGATTTCCCCATTGTCGCAGATTCTCAACATTTTGCCCATAGTTGCAGATTTTCAGGATTCCCCCATTGTTGCAGATTTCTTGGTGGTGGAGGAGCTGGTGGTGTTGTGGTGGAGCAAAAACGTGAGCATGGCATTGGCAACAAGCTCTTCTTCCCAAGCTAGATCACCATTGTCATCCCAAGATGTGGAAGAAGAAGAAGAAGAAGAAGATAAAGAGGTTGCTGCTGCTTCTTCTTCTTCCCTTGTTCACGATGATGCAATTGAAGTGGAAAGTAGTCGCAGCTTTCTCATGGCTTTGCAGGTATCGTACAAGTTTTTTCTTTTTTGGGTGTGTGCTTGTGCGTGTGTTCCTTTTGGAGCTCAAATTTTGGTTGTCTCATTGGTGATCATTGCACTTTTGCTCTGCATTTGACAGTTTCTTCAGTTTCATGCAGTTCCAAGATTGCAGTGATTTTTGGGAGGAATTTCAAAGTAGATGCAAGTGTGCCCCGGATGGATCACTAACTTTCTTTCTCTCCCTCTTGCATGCAGGAGCTTCAGAGTCTGCGGCCGCAGTTTTATTCAACAGCCAAGTATTGTGAATCTTCGTATCTTGAAAAGGATCAGAAAGACGAGTAAGCGTGTCTTGTAGTACGAAGCTCTTTGTGTTTTTTTTGGTTGTTTTCGGATGTTTTTCCTTTGGGACTGACTAGCTACCTGCTTCACAAGTCCGTTTGCATTTGACATCTTGGTCTGAGCGGGAAGAGAAGAAACTCCCACATGTTTTTTTTTCCCCTGAGAAGTGATGTACTTTTGCATTTGGGTTTGTAGGATGTTTGACCATCTGAAGAAATTTTCCATCAAGGCATTGGTGAATGCAGTGGATCAATTGGGTAATGTGGTATCTAAGCTGAATGATCTGCTTGCACAGCAGACAACCTGTGTTACAGCAGCTGAGCTCAGGACAGCAGCTCTTGCACAGGTAAAAAACAATTCTCACATGCATGTGCATGGTCTCCTCCATTACAGCAAAATTCTTCACACCAATTCCAATATCTGCCAAACATCAAGTTTGTTCTTTTTCTTTTTTTCGCATTTTGTGAATTTCTTCTAAAACTGCAACAAATTTCAGATCATGCACAAATTTGGGGTCAGCTTTGTTTTGTTTTGTTTTGTGTGGGGTGGGGTTGTAGCGTTTTCGTTCCTGCCAAGATCATTGCAACTGTGAGGGATTGAAGCAGCAATCCATTGTGAAGAGCATGCCTGTCAACTCTAGGCACCACACTCTTCCAGGTAATAAATGAGTGCACCTCCCTCTTCTCCAATTCTCTCTTCCTTGTTCTCCCCCACTCCCGACCACCCTCAGCCCTTCCATTCTTTTTATCCCCCCTTACACAGAAAATTGTTGAAGCCTCTTGTTTTGTGTGATGATGCCCTGGTTTTGTAGAGACCACAGAAAACAGAGTGATCCTCCTGCATCAAACATGTCATTTGCAAGAATTCTACACATAGACATTTCTGCTCCTCCATGTTTTTCAGGCTCATTCTCTTGCAAATTTCTCACAACCTTTCACTCATTGAGCTGAAGGAATTTCCATAGTTTGCTAGAATTTCTATAGACTGGCTTGCTGTTTGAACACATCATGTAGTCTGCAACAATTCATCTCCTACAATTCACATTTTGCAGCAAGTAATGGGTTGTTGCATTCAATCTGGTGCTTGATGAAATGGAACCCTAAATGTTTCTGAGTCTTCTCATCGCATTTCTCTTGTTATCAATGGCCAGATTGGATTTTGCCTTGGAACTTGTAATAGAGTGTGTTCTGAAGGACAAAATGGACAAAATTTGGTTGAATCAGATTGGGTTCATAGCTTGGATTTAGGGTTTAATAAAATCGAATCATGCATGTAGCTACATGATAATTCAAATTTTTTTTTTGAAATTGTATTGTCATGCTTCTTCACTGAAATATAGTTTCATCTTTTGACAGATTGAAGCTGCCAGAGATGGAAAAACGGACTACTAACATGCTGACATTGGCACCCAATTGCAGATGACACAGATCCCATTGTAGAGGCTGTGAAACGTGCAAGTCAACGAAGTTCAATTTTGTTGCGGGAGACTTTTGACTTGAACCAGCCAGCCCAAGTGACACGGACATTTCTACAACCACAGACACTGCCAAATCAAGAGGATTTAATTGCTAGTAAGTTCCTTATCAATTGCAAATCCTTGCAATCAAGGATGTGGTTCCACCTGGAATCACATCCTAATCAACATGGTTTGGACAATGCTCTTAAACAACCTTGATTAGTGGTTAAAGTCATGATTAGTGTTGCTAGAAGCTGAAGCGGAACTTGAGTTCCCTCTTGAGTTCAGTTTCTTAAGCTTTGCACCAATGTCCATGTTGTTGACTTCGAAGAAAAATGATTGGGTTGGTTCTGCAAGGTTCTAGTGAGGGGACATTCACAGGGCACTTTGCTATAGAGGAAATAAATCCACCTACCATTGCTACAGGGCATTCACAATCTACCAGGTTTGTGCTTCTTGTTGCTTGCTTTATCCTTAGGACTTTGAGTAAAGATGTAGAGATTGCTGCTTTCATTGAAGTACAACAGGTTTGTGCAACACTCAAAACCATCAATGGCTGAATTTCAAGCTTGCTTGCTAGCAGCTGTTATCTCCTTAACAAACCAAACTCAATTTTAATATAGTCATAGAACCAACCTTTTTTTTCTCTTGAATTTTTTTGACAAAAGATGATGGTAGTAATGCATTTGCTGATTGCACCTTGCAGCACGGATCGGCAACAGCTTCTGCCACCCGGACTTGGAAAAGTCCTAAAACAAACATTGTCAAGGGGCCGTAAGTACAACTGCACAAAACCTACTCCTTTAATGCTGTCCTAGGCTTGTACAAAACAACACAGGATTGAATGGCATAATTGTTGAGAATTCTGATTCACAATTTCTGATGGAGGCTTGCAGGGAACAACACATCAATCAATGGAACTGTTTCACTACATTCTTCCCCACATTCTCAATTGCTATCAAAGAGATTGGATCATGTGGCAGCATCAGCCAGTGTCTTGACTCCAGTGAAACTGAACGTGAGTTGTCTGGGGATGCCATCTCCATAAAGATTGCAACTTCTTCCAAAGGCCAAATTTTCACCACCTTCACACTGTGAACCCAACTTCCACAACTAAAGATAGTGATGAGCTCAACATAAGATTTCTTCTGAAAGTAAAATCAATGACTGGAGATAATTGTGTTACACCACTATTTAAGTCTCCTCTCTCGTTGCTACAGGAATGCTTGTACAATAATCATTTTACTTAAATACTGGAAATGGTCACTGAATTCAGTTTTCTAGAGCTCACACACAAACACTTGCTCATTGCCAAATAATCATGCAGATAATGATGCATGCCAATAGAAGTACCATTGGACTGAGCACAAAACTTTCTCATGTTTTCATCACCATCTTTCACTATTGAAGCCAAATGCAAAACTTCTGTGAAGGGAGTGAGTTCCTATCATGACACTATTTCACTTGTAGGATTCACTCATGAAAACTAAATATGTGCCTTCGACATTGTGCTGCTGATAGCATCTGAATGCATCTCTGTCCCATGATAGAAGGGAAAGGTGGTAAAGCAAAAACCAGACCACTACTGAAATCAAATATGAATGCAAAATTTCATATTTAATTTTGTAATAGGTTTGGTTGCCAACTGAACTTCAGAACCTCACTTCCATGTCATTGACACAAAACAAAACAAAAGGAACAACATAACCAGGAACACAATTTAGACCATTGTGCTAACCAGTCCAATCCATACCACCGAATTACTAACTCCTTTTGTTGCAACACTGGAGCTCGCTCAACAAATGGAACATGCATTAGAGAGATAGGGTGGCCATCTGATGACACGAACTCCTGCAATCTTGAGTGAAATTGGTTTACAAGATTTTGACACCATATGCTGCTGACTTAGCTTGGACACAGTTGGTGAGTGAGAAGATCTTCTCGCCAGTACTGACACCTACAAATATTTACAAACTCACTTATGCTTCCAATAAAGGACTGCCTAGTATATGACCCTAAGTGAGTCTCTGCATCAATTGTCAAGTCTTATAGCTCAGATAAAGATGGGTACAGAGAATATGCTGGAGAGGAGAGAGAAGGATATTTCAATTGCTGAAGCTTATTAAAGCCATATGAGCAGTTCAGAACTAACCTAAGGAGACAAGACTGCACTGGCAACATCTTCTTCATTGACAGTAAACCAGTCGTTGAATTCAACCCTTTCAGATGTACTCCCAGGTGTTGCATCACCTGGAAGCTGTTTCTCTGGAGATGGATCATTGCTGATGCCCTTTCTCTGGTTGGTTTCTTCCTCATTGTCTTCAAGGTCACTGAAAGAGACATCCTCATCAGCATTCTCCATACCTCCTGCATTTGTAATTTGCACTCATTACAATTAGAAAATCTGATAAGACTAATTTTCTTCACCTTATTACCCCATTACTTTTGAAGCCAGATTGCTTTTCATCGAAACACTATCTGTTCTGCACACACATTCCCCTGAACACACAAGCTCCTTCTGTTTACCCTTTTGGCACGGGACTAATTCACACAGGCTCACAGTGATGATCTGCCTGGTGAAAGGGATCAACAAAGGGCACAAAAGAAAGTTCATCTTGAAAGGCACAACTGAAGTCTACTTGGAAATATGGAAGCCCTTTAGTTCAATTGTCGACTGGGTGTGGTAGGCCCCAACTAGCAGTGGTGTCCCTCCATATACTATTTCTAGGACTTACAGTGCACAGTGATAGTGTTTACCTCCGTTTGTTTGTTCCTGAATGGCTGCTTTCCCATCTGCCTTCTCATCATCACTGTTCTCCAGCCACTCATTGACCTCAGTCTCATCATCCACAAGTCTAAGAGCTGCAGATTCGGCACTGTTTGTATCCAGTAGCTGTTCTCTCTTTTGTGCTTCTGCAAGAGAATCTTGCCTGGCAATTGAATGAGCATCTGTAGTCACCAGATTCTTAGTTATATACTCCATGTCACTTTCCACAATTTGCTGCTTGTTAGAGCTGTTGCCCACATCTAAACTCCCCGCCACAAGTTCTTCCTCTCCAGACTGAGCTGGACTTCTGCCCATGGCAACTTCTTTGTCCTGAAGTTGTTGAAGTAGGCCACGGAACCTAATAATCTGCAAAGGTAGATCCATATAAAAATTTGTTCAGGAAGAAACTTTTGTTCTTCCAAATCTCAGTATCTCAAAAAAGCACAGGGTCCTCTGTAGATTGTAGTAATTGAATCCACCATGTGGGACTCAAACTTCAATCAGAAAGAGTGAACTTGATGAAAGCTAGTAAACCGGACTCTCCCACTTCCCACACCTACTTCTGCAAACTGTTTCCTGCAATACCTGGGGTGTGGACAGAAGCTCTGCATCTTGCTTGCTGAGGCGTGAGTGCAGGAGCACAAAGTAGATTTGCCAGAAGCGCCCATTGCTGATGATGTCTGGGCAAAGCTCAGTGTACAATGCTCCCAGTGTGGCTGCCTCATGCTTCACAGCATTAGCATGCTCTTGCTGTGCCTCTGTCATTTCAAAATCTGCTTCACATCCAGCACAAACAAGATCAGGGAACAAGTGGATCAATAATTAGACTGTACAATACCTACCAGATGAGCACCAGAAACTTACCATCATCTTCATCTTCATCTGCCAGAGGAAAGTCAAGCCAGGTCTCAGGGTGCATTGCAATGGTGTTTGCAAAGGCCACCACATCCTCCGTCACACCCACAGCATACTCCCCATCAGAAAATTCACCAACCATGTCACGGGCAAAGGGGAGCAGGCTTGAAGCAAACTTTGACAATTCATCAAAGCCACTGGCCAGCACACTGGGACGAGAATCCTGTACAACAAAATTGTCCTCAAGAGTGAATCAATCCCAGAGTTGCCAGAGTCTACAGACTGCAATCACCAGCATCTCACCAGATTTTTTTGGCAATGCAGACTTGTTGCATGAGTCAGAGCCTCTAGCAAGAAGCTTCTAGCAAGACTGAGAGCAGCTATCAGTTGGACTATGGAAATGCTCAGATATCCAATGCCTTCTTGCCTCCAATATCCTCAGAAATTGCTGTTGAAAATACAATGCTTTTCCAAAGAGAGCACATGCATTTGCACCTCCTATCAGACCAAATTCAGAACTTGCTACCCATCATTCCACATGAACAGCACCTGCAAAGAACTATGTCATGGCAAGTGGTGCAACAACACATCAGAAAACAAGACAGAAAGGTACGTGAATGAAGGAGTTCACCTCAGGATGTTGTTCATATTTGTCTCCCTCTTCATCACGCACCAAAGAAACAAGAGGACGCCATGTTGATCCATCACTTCTGTCAGTCTGTGGTGGCCTTTCTCTTGACAGCATACCATCAAGCAAAGGCTTGAACAGGGAGTTGAAACCAGAATTACTAGGGCCATGGTCTGCGGGGATTTCTCGATCACCATATTTGCTCTCTTCTGGAGAAGTCTCTGCAGCTCCGGCTTCATCTTCATCATCCCCAGTCACACTTCGAATGACAGACTGAATCCGTGAGATGCCAGTTGCTACAGTGCCCCTCAATTCTGCTAGGTCACTGTGAAACCCTGTTAATCTCTGGCCTCCAGAATTTGGTGAGGAAGTCTTCGAACTACTGAGAATGCCAGAACCCTCATCCATTGCACTGACTCCGGCTATGGAAAGGTGGGATGGCAGGTCCTTTGCATCACTCTCTGCCTCAGCATCATTCCCTTCTTCTTTTTCCTGGCCAATTTTCTTTAAAATTCCTACATCTGTTTGCGGCACAAGAATGGCCTTTGGTGACATACTCGATTTCTCCAGCACTGGAGGAGGGTTCAAGAATGATGCCACACCCCATAACTGGCGGGTAAGACTCTTGGTCAGCTCCGACAGATCCTCTTTCACGCCCTTTCCTGCAGCAGCATGTTGGCCTACATTGCTTTCTTCTCCTTCTCCTTCTTCTTCTTCATCTTCTTCTTTGTTATTTCCGCGTCCTTGCCGCGGCGAGGACGGAAGAGAAAGAGATAATGAATTGGCAAACCACGACATCGGTAAAATTCCCACAAAACTGTCTCTCGGGACAACAGTAGCAATTGCTGGAGATCGAGCGTGTGAAAAACTACCAGCAGAACATTACACAGGCATCAGCCGCATATCCTTTTCAACAGGAGAGTTGCTGCATTTGTTCACAACTGTGTTCCTGCACATACCTCCAAGCAACCGAAAAGAGTGATAGTCGTCACACCGCCGTTATCGCATCCAAGAAGCAACCTCCTCTCCCGATTGCAACACACCACAAAACACGCATCCCGTCTTTCTTCTTGTGCACCATAATAACGCAACCTACAAAACCTCCTCCAAGCACACCACAAAAAACAAAGGTGTTCTACATACTAATATCGCAAAAATCGATCACTTCTTCCTGAATACTCCTTGGACCAAAGCATGAATCACACGCATCTCTCTGTCTGCACAACACTCACGCTTCCAATACCCGGCTTCGTAAACGCAGTTCTGCAGCTTCCGAGGCGCCGTAAATTCCCAAACACGTTCAGGCTCTCTCAGCCTCTTCTCTGCCAGATGGAATTGAAGAATTCGGCGAGCAGGCAGGCCATAGATATCAAGGGGAGGAGAGGCATCCACGCGAGAGAGAGTGCCAGAGCCGGAGGCCGATGACCATGGCCAAGAATTCTTTTTCTGCGCTCCTCCTCATCTCCCATCCGAACATTCATTCCCCATGCTCCATTATTCATTCACATGGAAACTCCATCCCATGTAATTCCTTCACAAGTAGATGAATTGAGAGCGTCTGGGCGTACGCTTTTCTGTTCTGATATGGATGATGAAAGAACGCCGCTGTGTTCTCCGCTGAAGCGACGCCTGGGAGGAGGAGGAGCTTGAAGAAGAGAGCAGCTTTTCCTGCCTGCCGCAGTTCTCACGTCCTCCGCCTTCGTCTTCCGCCTTTTACTGATTTTTGTGCAGCAATTGTGACGCTTTTTCCATTCTTCTACTTCATTTTTTTGGAGTCTGACAGTTTAAGAAGAGTGCAGAGTGAGAGAAAAACTGACATCTTGCTGTTTTGGCACCTTCTTCTGCATTCTTCTTTCTGCAGCATTTTGGTGCTCTCTCCAAATCTTTTCACAAATTTGAAGAATGTGATTTTGTGTCTGCAATGTTTTTCAGAAGATTGTCAATTTGAGATGATCACAGATTGTGAAGTGAGATAGCCAGGGAGGAGACTTTAGACACAGCAACAGCTTATTTGAAGCAACACTAACATGTAAGATCCACAGAACCCTAATCTTAGCTCTTTTGTTCAACATCAACTTCTCCCTGATGGTCCCAATCTTTTCACAAATTTGAAGAATGTGATTTTGTTTCTGCAATGTTTCAGAAGATTGTCAATTTGTATGATCACTGTAAAGTGAGGTAGCCAGGGAGGAGAGATCGGACACAGCAACAGCAACAGACTTATGATCCATAAATCCGTAGTCTTTAGCTCTTTCCTTCAAAATTATATTTACCATGATCTCCCAATCCTTTCCCAATTTGAAGAATGTGATTTTGTGTTTGAAATGTTTCACAGGACAGTCAATTTGAGATAATCACAGACTATCAAGTGAGCTACCCAGCAAGGAGATGTTGGACATAGCAACAGCTCCTTTGCAGCAACTGTGATAAGATCCATGCAACGCTAGTCTTTGCTCTTTCCTTCAACATCATCTTGACATGATCCTCCCAAATCCTTTCACAAATTCAAAGAATGCTATTTGTGTCAATGTTTGAGAAGACAGTCAATTTGAGATGCATGCAAAACACTGCAAGAACTGCATTGAAGGAGATCCTGTAATCTGTCAACCCATGACTGCCAAGACACTTCTTCTGCATATTCTCAACGGAGTTCTTTCAGTACTTTTGAGCACTGAAAAGTTGGAACACAAAAGACCTCAGTTGTTGTTACTATGAGCTCAGCCACATGACTGAATCTGTTTTCATAAATAAAATTGACACCAATTCTATCTCTCTGTGCAGCTTACTAACACAGTAGGAAGCAATGCATGATATCATTTCACAAACTCTCACAAGCACCCACCTCATGTAATGTATCATATACAAATAAAGGAATTTCAGGTTTAGAAGAGTTTATAATGAAGTTAAATTACAAAACTGATCATTCATAAGATTGCTAGGAGGTTTGTGCGCTGCAACTCAATGACCCAACTACCACACAAAGGGTAGATCCAAAATCTACTTCTACACAAACATGGATGTCAAGATCATTTTTCCAAAAAAGCCCCACATGGGATGGGATGCATATATAAATGTAATTTCTATATGATTACAAAAGCAAAACAGAGAGTTCCAAGCAAATCCTTTTATAAAGGCAAACCAGAAACTCCAAACTCACTTTCTCCCATGTCAAAAAAGCTTGAAGAAGAGTAATTGTTTTAGATAAAATGACCAGAAAATAACTAAATATATATCATGGCCTAGAAAATCATCTACTCAATTGTGAACTTGTCTACTAACTTCATTCCAAGTTCACATGGTAGCGGGCCTTTCAGTTTTGCTGCAACTAAAAAAGGTTTCAAGAACTAAATCTAATTATATCCTAATAGACACATAAGTTCCTAATTATGCTCATAGATACATAAGTTCCTAATTATGCTAATAGATACATAAGTTCCTAATTATAATAATTGATTAATAAGATGCTAATTATGCTATAAGCAACAATAATTAAGCTAATTGATTGATTGGGTTGGTAAAATGGTAAACTTAATTTGATAATAAAGATGGGTACATTTGATTGATAAAATGGCAAATTGGTTTTCTTAATTACTTACGCCTTGCAGTTTTCTGTACCATATGCATTGTTTGCATTTTCAAACACCCTGGCTTGGACGGCTGCGGCAGTTCTGGAGACTAGGGCCCGGTTGAACTGGTCGATGACTACAGTGTGCGAGAACTGGTAGCTGGTGGGCTTCGTGTACGCGTTCAGGAGAGCCGCGACTCCGTGGTTTGCAAGCTCGCTGAAGGCATCGAATCTGCCGTCGTTTAGCGCTTGCAGCATTGTCGTGGTTCCGTATGCAGTCCCGGCTCGCGTCCCGAAAGCATCCGTGACTAGTGATCTCGTGGACACGAAGAACTTCGGCCAACTCTCTGTATGTGTACTCCAGTAGCTGCGAAGGAAAACCAAAAAAAATTCCCAACACCACCCACGAGAGTCGTTGCATTTTGTGTCAGTTGTTGTTGCAGATCCACATTGCAGCTGAAAAGACCAAGGACAACCAGATGAGACTAAAGACCAGTTAATTTGGTTTTGGACACTTGGATGTGGGAATGCTTACCTGCTAGTGGAGCATCCTGTTGTTGTTGCTTTGGTCCCAGGACCTGCTTCATTGATCTTGGAAGAAGAAGATGGTCGAGAATTGGTGAACTGCGAGTACACGGACTGGTCTACGGGGTCTTGGGTTTGGAACTGGTTGTCACCGAAGGTGGTGCTGGTCTTCGAGAGATCCTGGGTGGCGCTGCTGCTGCTTGTCCTGCTAGTTGTGTCGCCGAAGCGATACGCGGACTGATCCGGGACTAGCGATGGATTCCTGGCGAAGAACTGCTGGCCGTCGTCTGGCTGAAAGTTCGTAAACAGCTCTGTGTCCGGCTGAAAGGAATCAGCGTGCTGCTGCTGCTGCTGTTGTTGCTGTTGCGTCTGTTGTTGTGTCTGGTACCTTGTATTGGTAAGGTCGAAGGAAGATGGGTACTTGCCGCTAGGGTCCGAGCCCCTATAGCTGGTCGAGCTCGAGCTGCTGGCGCCGTTCTTACGGGCGTTGGTAAGGTCGAAGGAGGATGGGTACTTGCCGCTAGGATCCGAGCCCCTGTAGCTGCTCGAGCTCGAGCTGCTGGCACCGTTCTTACGGGCGTTGGTAAGGTCGAAGGATGATGGGTACTTGCCGCTAGGGTCCGAGCCCCTGTAAGTCGCAGTCGGAATGTCAGTCCAGAAAGCACTAGTGTCTGTGGAGCTCGACTGGGATTCGGAAGAAGAGCTCGCGAATGTCTTCTCGCTAGATAGAACTGCAGCGGAGGTGGTCGACTGATCAGTTGTGTGGGAAGATGTTGTTTTGTCTTTGGACTCTGTAGCGGATGCCTGATCGAACTGAGCTCCAAATTTCTTTGCTTCTTGCTCGTCGTAACCGTTTACGAAAGGCAAGTTCCTGCTCCCAGCGGCAGATGCGCTTTGAGACGAGCTGCTCGACTGCTTGAACTCGAAGTTCGGATAGTTGTTGGGCTTCACCTCCTCTGGTGTTGCACTGCTCGACTGCTGCTTCCCTTCTGTCGAAGACACTTCATCAGTTGTCTGCTTCGACTCCTCTTTCGTCTGCTTGAACTCGAAGTTTGGATAGTTGTTGGGCTTCACCTCCTCTGGCACCACATTGCTCGTCGATTGCTCCGCTTCCGTAGAAGCCGCCGCTGCCTCCGTCGTCTGCTTCGACTCCTCTTTCGTCTGCTTGAACTCGAAGTTGGGATAGTTGTTGGGCTTCACCTCCTCTGGCACCGCATTGCTGGTCGATTGCTCCGGTTCCGTCGAGGTCGCAGCTTCCTGGGTCGTCTGCTTCGCGTCCACTTTCGACTGTTGCGTGAACTCGAAGTTGGGATAGTTGTTGGGCTTCACCTCCTTGGGTTCCTCCTCAGCTGCTGTATTGCTTGATTGCTTCGCTTCCGAGGTCGCAGCTTCCTGGGTCGTCTGCTTCGAGTCCACTTTCGACTGTTGCGTGAACTCGAAGTTGGGATAGTTGTTGGGCTTTACCTCAGCAGTGCTCTTCTCCTCTTGAGCTCCATTGCTCGCCGATGCCTTCTCTGTTGTCGCATCGCTCGGCTCCTCCTTGGACGTTACTGTCGACCCAGTTGTGAACTCGAAGTTAGGATAGTTGTTTGGCTTCACCTCCTCCTCCTGGCTCGACTTCTCTTCTTCCTCCGCTGCTGCATTGCTCGTTTTCTTCTCTCCCGTCGACTGCTCCGTGGACTGGGAGCTGTCAGGATGGTGATCGACAACCTCTACATCATCCTTGCTCGACTTGGTCTCCTCTTCCGCTGCTGCTGCATTTCTCGACTGCTGCTTCGGCTGTTGCGTGAACTCGAAGTTAGGATAGTTGTTGGGTTTCACCTCCTTGTCTCCAGAGAGCTTCGCCTCTTGCGTTACGCCTGCAGTAGTACTGGTGCTCGAAGTCGTCGCGTCTTCCCTTGCGGTTCGAGAGCTGGTTCTTGCAAAGTTCGCATGAACTGCAGCTGGCTCGGATCCTTCTTTCACCGAGTCCTTCTCCGCTGTACTAGTCTCCGACTCCTGCTGCTGCTGCTGCTGAGACGTTTTACTACCTGCATGCACTTCAGTACTCATGGTTTGCACAGCAGATACAGTCTCTGGCGGATACTCAAAACTCCTCACGGGGATCGAATCCTCCGCAACAGCAACAACACCATAAGCAAATGCAGACACCAGGAGAAGCACAACACCAAACAAAACAGCTTGATTCCTCATGGCGGCAAAGCTTCTATCAGTGCTGCAGCGCCCGGTTAGCCTCGCCATGCTGCACTAGATCAGCTACAGCTTCGAGTAAAACAACACACACAACTTCTTCAAGATCTGATCTGATATTCCCACAACTCCAAAGATCAAGTGCTACTTAAATCACCGATTGCAACACAAACCTCCGCAAAACAACAAAATATTCTAACAAAACTAGTACTGCAACCACTCCACAAAAGTACTACTGCCTCAAACCTTGATGCTGAGCTCCACCACCAGATCCGGACTACTTACTTACTTACTGCTCATGTTCTCCAACCCCACAATATAAAACTAGTTTTTTCTCCTCTGTATTTCTTTTTTTGGTTGGGTTTTCTTTTTCCACCTCAAAGCTTGTCTGCTGCTACTGAACTTTTATGGAGTCTGTCTGCAGCAGCAAAAACATGAACCTGAGCAGCAACGTGAGACCTAAGACGTGATCATACACTTACTGGGCCAGCCAGCTGCAGGTAGCCATTATTCTATCAAGCAGTTGTGTTTGTTGGTTGTCTGGTACATGGATGGGCCTGCTGTCTGGTATCAACAAATGGGTATCAATACTGATAACAAAGGAGGGACCAGTATGGGTATGACTTGAGGCATACCTAGGAGGCTGACACCATGAGTACCATCCGGGTAACAACTAGGGACCTGAGGTAATACCAATCATGTACCCGTTTTATACCCGTTCAATAGGGACCTGAGGTAATACCAATCCTGTACCCGTTTTATACCCGTTCCAGTAGGGACCTGAGGTAATACCAACCTTTTATCAGTTTTATACCAGTTCCAAATATCAAGAACATATCTGGTTCACCTAGAAGCTTGCATTTGGTATCAACAATGGTATCAATAATGGTAGTAAGGAGGGACTTTAAACCTGCATGTGCGAGGAGGGCTATGGATGAAATCATATAAAAAATGTGAATATGGGATTGACTTGGCCGAAAGGCTTAACTTCGTATGGACCCAAAATGGATTGGGATGAACATTTGGGTTTGATGTGGCCTAAACATATGGAATAGATGACACAAAAATCATAATCAAATGTAAATGAAATTAAGTTGAAATTAGTTCAAGATTAAATCAAAATCAATTAAAATTATCATATAAATTATAGACTTATTATAATAAAAATATTATGTTTAAAACATTTTTTGTTTGTATATTTAGATCAAGATCACACCAAGATCATTCGTAAAAACAAATTGAATATATAACTTGAAAAGTTCAATCATCTAGTCCATCGAACTCCTTCAGGCCCCTACGATCAAATCCCTTCAAGGGCCCCTGGGATCACACCCCTTCATGACTAGTATTGATATGACATGAGGCAATAAGGATGAGGCTGATACAAGTACCAACCAAGGAGGTACTAGGGACACGAGGTAATACAAGTCTTGTAGCAGTTTCCAATATCAGGGGTATATCCAGTTTATAGGCCTGTATCTGGTACCAATAAGGGGTATCAATACTGGTAGCAAGGTAGGACCAGTACTAGCCTGGTAGGGACCTTAGGTAATACCATTTGATGAAATTTCTGGGATGACAACTTAATTGGATGATGTGTCACATCAATTGCTGAAAGCAGAAGATGACAAAAGTTTGGTAGTTGATGGTGACTGATGGAAGGAGTGCATTTTAGTTTTTGTGTTGCTTTGTTCTTTTGCGGGTTATGAGTTTCCTGAAGTTGTTATGATCGGTGGCACTCAATATGTTTATGGTTTCTTTTGTGTGTAAGCTTTGTGTGGTGTGGTGTGGTGCTAATGTGTGGATCTTCATTGTTGGATGTCAATCAAGAATGGGAGGAGGTTGGAGAGTACGAAGGGACCTCTACAACTAGGGCAACTAAGTATTCAGATTTTTCTTGTTGTTTGGTGTGTTTGAGTAGTCGACTAATTGCAAAAAATTTATGCTTGGTGGCATTAAAAGGATGAACGGCTGAAGGTGTAGATTATGATTTTTGTGAAGAAGGAAGGGTTATTTCTATTGTGCCATGTAATGTTTTTTTTGTAATGATGATTAAACTTCTTTCAAGCTAACTTTTGAAATTTCTACATAAATATTAGTATCATCAATAACATATTGGGCTACCTTTGACATTGCATGCCCAAAAAATGACCCCCAGCTGGATATGTTAGCTGAAGGCAAAACAATAAAACACATAAATTAATGTAAAAATCAAAATGCTTAAATTAAATATTTCATTTTTAACATATGCAATTACTTTGTCAAGCAAACCAAAGGTATTTAACAAATATTTCACTTAGATTCTCATGTCTACACTTGTAATGTCATGTATCTGAAAAATTCCAATTGTCACATGGGTGGACTACCATGAAATGTTGATAAAGCTCACAACCATGGCAAAGGTATCATAACCTACGTGAACATCCAAAAATCAAATGAACATGTACAAATAATATGAAATGCAAGGGTTGGGACACACATTTTTCCCTAATTTTTTCCACCATATAAAAACACTTCAATCACCATTTAATAATGAAATGGGGATTATACATGCCCACATTATTGTAAAAGTAGGGATTTTGTCAAGACCTTAGCTCTGGGCTCGTGACCAATACAAGGGGCATGGAAAGGTGAGGGCCAAGAGTGTAACCCAGGAATCACATTCACACTCCTAGGAGTGCGAAAAAGTGTGAAGGAATGAACCCACACATTCCCAAGTGGGTTCCCACTTTGGAAATTAAAGTCCCGAAAGACTTTCGAATATTCAAAAAACAATTTGAAAGGTCAAAACTCATTGGATTGAAAAGTTTTTTATATTGTTGGAAAACTTTTAAGACATAAATACCTAAAATGGGCTCACATGATCCATTTGAATACTTACAACACAAGTTATGGCCGAAAGTAAAATCGGGAATCAAGTGTCAATTTGACTTTTGACCACTAAAAATCAAAAATCGCCCTAAATTACGTGCATGTAGGTAGCATGCCCCATATCATTAGAAAGTTCTCGATGAAGAATATAACTTTACTTTAAACTTCACTTCAATTGAAGGTTTTCACAAGAAATTATGGGTTTCCAAAATGATGGGTGTCCCAATTTTGGAAATTTCAGGACTCCCGACTTGGGAATCATGGGAAAAATGACATTTGGGTGCAACCCTTGTGGCCAGTCACAAAAAATACTATAAAAAGTAAGGTGATGACTTCCCCCAAGTCCATGTCATGGTGAATCTTGTGAGTTCGTGTATGCCAATGATTTGTCCGTGCACCAAAAGTGATCTAACTATGCATTAACTATGCATTAACCAATTTGTTGTTTGGTTTTTGTAGGTCCATATGAATAATTAACTCACTTATCATTCATCGTAAATCCCCATTTCGAAACTCCAACACGCCCTTTTTACCCTCAAAATGTTGCGAATTAAGGAACGTACCACAACTCCTACTCCTTGCATTGTTTCCATTTCAAACTTACAATTGAATCTTTCAAAAAGTTGAGGGTGCATTAGATTTGATTTGTTGTAAGGTAATTGGTTGCCAAAAAATGCTATGATTTGAAAAAGGGGACAATTTTTCACTTCTTTGAAATTTGTTTTTCACTTTAGGTGTTCATAATTATTTGCAACTTAAACAATCCCCATTTCTTGTATAAGTTTGGATGTTCATTACAAACATGTTTTTTCAATGCATTTGTGCCATGGTTCTTATTGTAGCCCACAACCCTTTTATGTTTCCCATGGGCATTAATGTGTTGCAATTGAGTAGGGTGACAAACAAAACATTTGTAGGTTGCAAATGTTCACTACTACAACATTATTCACCAAAAAAAAACCCAATAGGTTGATGATCAATGATTAAGAAACCATACACTTTGGTTGGTTAGTAACTTTAAAATCAAAAGCTCAAAAGCTCATTTTGAGAATATTTTGATAATATACTTAAAATGTATCTACAACATGTTAAAAATATGTCATTATTTCATAGCATACACAAAAATATCCTTTTGCTTCAAATGTTTCCTAAAATATATAAGTAATGACCTTTCCATGGGGTCATGTGATCCAAGTTCAACTTCAAATTGAGACAAAAACTCAATGACATCTTTTTCATCACATGAAATTTTTGTTACAAGTTATGCATGACACTTGTGGAAACCATTATAAACATCTTTATATGGGCTTTGTTCTATTAACTACTACTTGCAAAAAAAAAAGACAAAAATTTTACCTCTATAGGAGCTCAATGGCATCTTTTTCTTCACACAGTATTATTAAAAGCAACTGAATGTGAAAAAAACCTTGTCGATGCAAAAAACTAATGAAAGGAAAAGAAACAGAGTGTTGAAGAAAAAAATGTACATGCAACATTCGATGCATCAACAAATAGCACGATGACCACCACTCAAATGACCATGACAATTATTTAAATGACCACAATGAAAGCTCATTGGGTCTAATGACCATTGTGATGATGACAATGATGAAAATTGCAAACCTTAGAACAATGTAGCTTAAACCTTAAATCAAATTGACCAAAAAACTATAACAACCAAAAAAATATCTTAAAAGTTACCTTAAACCTAAAACTTATGAAAGGTTGTTGGAGAAAAACATACTTGTAACATACAATGACCATTACAATGAACACAATGATGAAAATTTTGATGACCACCACAATGACAACAATGACAAAAATAACAAAACCTTAAAGAAATGTAACTAAACCTTAAATCACCTCAACTAAAAACTTAAAACAAGAAAAACAAAAAGACTCACCTATGTTGGTCACCAACCATCACGATGACCATCACAACAAAACAAGATGTTTTATTGCAAAAACTTGGTGTTGTAACTTGAACATTGATGAGAAACATAATGAAAAAAAAAGAAAAAACCTTATTTGAACACAATGATCATCATGATGACCACCACAATAATGTTGACATTTTGCAACAACAAAAGGCTACAACAAATGTTCAACAATTTCAAAAAAAAAACCTCAATAAAAAGTAGCCAAAAAAACTAACAAAACTTGAAAAAAACTTAGCCAAAAACAATGGTGATGGCAAAACAACAAAAAACTTAATTATGACAATGGCAATCTAAGAAAAACCTCGACATTGGCAATGCAAATACGAACAACTTCAACAATGCTTCATTTTTGTTCGCAACAATCACCACAAGAAAAATGAAACAAAAAAGGGGAAGAAAAGGGAAAATAAAAAGTAGGAGGGAAAGGGAAAAGGCATTGGAAAACATGAGAAAAAAACTCATGCACAAAAGAAATACCTCACCATCATGTGAAAGAAAAAGTTTGCCATGAAAAGAGTTTTGGAATGCGACATGCAACAAAAGAAACCCTAACCCCTAAGGCTGGAAAAAAAGTTGGAACCTTGAAATTTTAAAAGGCACTTGCTCATTTGATGAAAAGTTAAAGGTAGATGAAAACCTAGGTGGATGATTCAACATTATCAATTACTAAAAGCAATACGCAACAAAATTCTGGTAATTAATGGTGATGGGTTTAGGTTTAGGTTTAACCCTAAACCCTATGAATTTTCGGATTTGCTTTGCATTTGTGTGGTTTGTTGTTTTGCAAGTTATGTGTGACAACTTGATTTTTTGTTATGACAATGTTCGAAGTTGGTGTTTGTTTTGTTGTTTTTAATTGTTGGGGAAGTTGGTGATTTCTATGTTGGATTTAGTGGATGCAAATAATGGGACATTGAAGGAATTGCTATATGATTGGTTTTCAAAGGAGATGAGAAGGTAAGCATTTGCAATTTGTTGGTTTTGTTGTTGAAGTGTGATTCTTGGTGGATTTTTTAATTTCTTACTTTGGGACACTTAGTTGGGGAAGAAAACCTTTATGTTGAACCTGACTTCGAGAAGAGGCATATATTTTTCTACTACACATGATTCGATAGATGGAGTTCAAGTTAAAAGGTAAAATTTAAGGATCATAATTCAAGGGAGATGATGAAGATCTCTAGGGATTTCGAAGCAACCCTAATGGCAGGTCATTGTGGTCAAATTGGGTGTTTAGTCTATACACTGAAATTTCATTGAGTTATGTTGGGGGAGAGAGTAGCCACTTGTGTGGGAGCCTGTTATGTTCCAAAGGAGTTCGGTTGTTATTGGGAAAATCTGTCAATGAGCATCCAAAACATTGCATTATGTTTGTTAACTTTCTAAGTCAATGTACATCATTTTGTTTTCTTTTTGTAGCTAGAGTCGTCATACATCATCTGATTTGAGAAGACCCATTTGTGTGAGGCATTGGAAGTCATGCAAATTTCCAGTGTAAGATATCTAATATATTGTAGTTCAACAGGTGTAGTCCAACATTGTTGTCATGGGGAGATGGTTTGTCAGAGTTGGGAAAAGTTTTGTCACTGCAATGTGGTCTACCATACCATTAAAAGGATTAGTGGTGCCCATGAGAGTGAGATGACAATGTTCTGATCCTTGAAGATCCATAGGTGAAGGTAAATTGATCAAATAAGATATGACTTAGGCAAGTGATTTGTGATGACTTTTTTAATTTAAGTAACATAATGTTGGTGCGTTTAGCAAAGTTGGTTACATGATTACTTAGTTGTATAATCAGGTAATGTAGTGTCCCTGTTTCTTTTCATTACACTGGTACAAGGTGTTACAAATATTGTGGAATTGATGGTCATCAGATTCTGAGGTTGAACCCGGATCCTAAAATGGGGTGGATCCCAGGGTAAGGTCCTTGTCCAGGTATTTAAATAGAGATCAGGGTCAGGGTAGGGTATGTAGAACCAAAATCATCCAGTATTACCCAGATCTGCGGAGTATTATCCAGATCTCTGGAGAACCGCCCAACACTGGTAGGGACAAGGGACATGTGGTAATACCAGACTTGTAACTGTTTCATATACCAGTTTCAGTATCAGGGATATAATATTATTTGCCCCATACCAGCCAAAAATCAGTCTTGGACTCAATACCAAGATGAGAGAGGTTGCTCTGAAAAGTAATCCAAAAGTATCCAATACCCAAGACCACAGTGGTATGAAAAGTTGTTGAAATAACCCAAAATACCAACACCAGCTAGAGATAGGTTCAAAAGTCCATGATACCAGATCAATACTGCTGGTATCATAAAGGTTTTTTTGCTTGGAAAGAAACAAAGAGGAGGAAGAAGGAGAAGAGAGAAAAAAGAAAAGGACTAAAAAAAACAAACAAAAAAAACTGACACAACACAACGTCTAGCGAGAAAATGAATGGAGCATTAAGCTTTGGCATTGAAAGCAGCAACAGTAGTAGTTAGATTGATAATGGTGGGTGGGGTAGCAGGCAGCAGGCAAGGCTTGAGCCTTGGAAGTGTGGTGGATGCAAAGCAGCAATTGCAGTTGCTGATTACTGACAACAATAGAAATGTCAGATCACATGATGATGTGCAGAGATTAACAGACACTAGTGTCAGTCTGTCTCAAGGTTAGAGAGAGTACTACTACTGGGGCACCCCAAATACTTGCTTGTAAGGTCCTTCACCTATTACTTATGAGTAAAAAGAAAATGACATACAAAGAAGGGACTTCTTCTGTTGCTCATCATGTGATTTATTTATTAGTGCTTTCTGGACCAAAATATGACAAGTATGAACTATGAATTGTTACCTACTTGTTAGTTGTATTAATTACTTGTGGGTGTGCACCCAAAAAAAAAATTAATTTTTTTTTTTTTTTTTGGTGATTATTGGCCTCATTGATTGGCCCATCACCAAATTCACTGTGGATACTCCCTTTAAAATCAACTGTTATGTAGGTACCTAGTCTTTTTCTTTGGTCTAGCTATGTGGCCTTGGGTGAACTAGTAAAAAATTTACCATGGTTTTTACCATGGTGAAAATCCCTAAAATCCATTTAAATTATTTCCAAATATTTTCTAATATTACAAATATTCCATTCTTAGACTAAATCAAGTTCTAATCAAGTTAGTTCTCTGAGTTCAAATCTAACATTTTTGAAAGGCCATTTTTGAACCAGCACACACCAGTGCACTGTGAAGGATGGATGGTAAGTGGTCAGGAGACAGTTTTCTGTTGGGTTTCAGTTCCCTAGGAAACCATGGTGGTTAGCTCAGTTACTTTTTTTTACTACCTACCTACTAACAGCCTAGTAGCAGGTTATTAGTAGGTAGGTAGTAAAAACAGCCCTTACCTGTGTACAAGCCATCTACTTACCTAGTAGTTATCTATTTTCCTACATTTCTACCTATATATGAAACCTATTTCTTACATAATTGGTTACCAAAGTGAAACCTTATACTAACCCAAGTTGAGGTTCATCTACAACTGAGTAAGAATAGGCATCCAATGGACGGTGTGTTGGTGGGTGCTGGTTCACGATGGCCACATTTTTGGGCTTAATATGGTCACTAAGAGGCGTAACCTTCACTTGTTTGTGTAACGGTGCCAATGTGTGCTTCACCCTCGCTATAGCGCAATTAAAGGGTAGAATTTTGGGGAACACATTGGGAACAGAAAACAAAATAAAAATATTCAACCCCACACCCCCTCCCCAAAAGCAAAACCCCTGACCATTGTCTTCTTTATTTTTTTGAAATTTCTTAATGTAACTTCATTAGCCATTATCCCAAACAAGGTTAGCGTTGATTGGCAAAAAGTATGTTTCCTAAATCCAATTTAGCATTTACCAGGTAGCCACTAAAAAGCCTCACTCAAGGCATTACTTGAATCTACTACACTGATTTAAATTAAGCCCATAACAATTCTGGTTTGTTCTAAATTTCATACATCATCAGTTTCCAAGACTAAATCACGGTTTCTGAGTCCAAATTTAACATTTCTTAAATTAAATATAGCCACTTAGAGCCTCACTGAAGGTAAAGGTATGAGTGCATAGGTGCTGCTTCAATGTTTTTATTGCTTTTATTTCACCTGAAAATTATGATTTCAACATGCAACCAAGATTTTTGAACAAAATGGGACCTACTACCCCAGATTTTCCAGGACAAAAAAAAATCCAATTCAAAATATTTCAGCAGATAGCCAAAATATAAAAGGACTTTAAATTTGTATTTTGATATCTAGTCTATAGCCAAATTTGGCTAAATATTTTTGTGGATGATTGCCAACTTGGCAACGGTACAAATTTGTTAAAAAGAACTCTATGCTTCTTCACCTTGAGGCCAATATAGGTAGCAAAGATGATGAAACCCAGTCAATCATAAATAAACCAAAGCACCCAAAAAAGGGGGAATATGAGGAACAAAATGGAAGGACCCACGTCCAAGAAAACAAAAAAAACCACCTAAGAGGGTGAACCACAAAAGGGAACATGAAGCTCCCAAACCTCCTCTTGTTGCTAGAAACATATCAAATAAGGAAAAGGGAAGACTTATGAAAGGAGGCCTGGCCTCGAAGAACCACCTAACTTAGAAGAACCTTCACCTCCGACAACAGCATGTCTCAAAATAGAGACCAAAGCAAAGAACAATATGACAAATTATTTGTAGACAAGAAGGCAAAACAACAAAACATTATAACTTTGAAATTATTGGTGGCCAGATAAATCCAATAAGTAACTAACTCTATATCACATTCATATTCGGCTTATGACTACCTACCACAAAGTCCCTTTGTCACCACTCAGTTCAGTGCTTAATTCTCCCTCAAAAGTACACAGAGGCTGATAGGAGCCTGTTGTTGAGGGTACATATTCTTATTATTTTCTATCATTGTATTGTGAGGTGCATCCCAAAGTTCAATTTTAGGTTTTGCAATGAGACTCTTTGATTTGCAACATCCCAAAAGAAAATTCTGAACCCTTTGGAAACTCTCCTGGTAGAGCTTCTTTCCAAGGGCCTCCCATTTGGCCCAGCTATACACATCCCCAGAGTTCAATTTTGGGCAAAACTTATGGGATAAAGTGTGGTGTTATTGGGAACATTTTGAGGAATGCATTGGGAACTTGAGGTTCTCAGTGAGAACATGATGTGAACACATAAGGACTCTGCTGGCAGAATTTGCCAAGGTGGCAGGCAGATTATGCAATTCATTCAATCTGCCAAGGTAGTAGATTATGCATTTCTGCAAATACAGAAGATGTTCCCTGGCCCACTCTCTTGTATGCAAAGTTCCATTTGAGAGGTTTTCAGGCAGAGTCAGCCATTTTGTACCTAGCTGTGCTAGTTTATGGCCTACCTCTAGATCTTTACATACGGAATTTGTCCCAGAGGACGCATTCTGCCTTCCCAATGACAAATAAGGAGGCAGAATGTTCCCCTAGAGTGCGTGTTCTCTCGTACAAAGCTTTAAAGTTATTGCTGTTGGCCAAATAACTCCAACAAGGAATTCTGTTAGACAAGGATATTCACATTACAATCATGGCTTTTTTTCTTTTTTTTAAATGTCAAAATTTTGGCATTTTTTTCCAAAAAAATAGTGAAACTAGTAGAATTTACACTAGAAAGAAAATTCCAAAAGTTTCACAAATTTTTTTGTCAAAAACTGACAAATTTTGTCAGAACATAAAACACTGCTTACAATAAATAGACCTTTTAGTGGGTACCTGACTGAGGTTAAGTTTTTAACAGGAAAGTTATCCAGTGGTTTGCAGTAGAACCTATGCATCTGCACTGCAATTCAGTGACCTTTTTCTATTTACTCTTCAATTGTTTAAATTTTGAAACATATCCTTAAGTACAGAGACAGCTTCAAGACATGTCTGTTGGATAATCTATTAATTTTGAAGATTCAATGTTGAAAACTAGAATATTTCAAAAGATAGACTCTATTTTCCTTTTTTTTAATTTGTTCTTTGAAATTTTTAATTTTTGAAAGTTCAACATCTCTACCAATGATAGAATTAGTGTCTGAGCTGCCAAAGTACTACGGTATTGAAATTGGGCATAGGTGTTTCTTTTTGCACGGTTTGGTCATGTAACCAAAGTGGGCAATCATTGATGGAAAGATATAGCCAAATTTGGCTACATACAAAATATGTTCTATATTTTTTGGCTATCTCCTTGAAACATGTGGAGGAATCTGACAGGTTTTTTCCAAATTTTTCAAAAGTGTCTCAATTCAAATTCTCAAAAATGATTTCATTATAGCACTTTTTTGAAACTTTTAATTTCACTTTTTGGCAAAAAAGTTTGACAATAGAAAAAGGCTTTTGGGCATTCAAAATCAGGTATACCACATTGAATCATTTCGGCAAAAACAAAGTGCCAATTATAATGAGTAGCCTAGTAGGCAACAACTACTAACTACAAAATTCAAATAATATATTATAAAAGTTGAGTGTATTCTATGCTTCCGAATCATCATCAAGTGTTCAATTGTGAAATAGGGGTACTACTACTACTACTACTACTCATCACACCCACTTTTGAAAGTAGTTGGTTGTTTGTGGTTTGTATGTAATATATTAAACACATGCAACTTTCGAATAACTTCTCAAGTGGGGCATTAGATACCCAATTCTCAAGTGCGGTGTTAGGCGTTATTAGACACCCAATTCTTCAAGTGCGGTGTTAGGCGTTATTAGATACCCACTTCTCAAGTGCGGCGTTAGATACCCATTGTTGTCAGTCGCATGATTCAAGGCATGAAAACAAACACAACATAGTAAAGTACTAGGGTCACATGGGGAACGATAATGTGTCTGTTATAACAGAAGATGCGGAGTTTTTGGAGTTTGTTTCCCTCCTGAACAAAATTTATTTAGTGGCACCAACTTGGTCTCCTAAAGCTTGTGCAAATTGGAAAACTTTGTTTTTCCGCCATTTGCCAGACATTCAGAAATGGTGTTCTGGTTTGGTAGTATGCAGGCGGCATGATCAGATGCTGGGGGGGGGGGCTATTGTCAAGCATGTTGGGGGATCTGAATTGCTCAAATAATTAATGTGGGAATAATATAAGCCCTACATAGGAGGAGTCCCTTCTCAGTTTTGGTCAACAACAACCAATTGCCATTAATCAGAATTTTATGGCTTTTTAAAAGCTTGAAATATATGGGAGCAATTAGAAGTAGAGTTTTTTTTGTTTTTTTGGCATATTTTCATCACTTGTCGACCAAAAAATTCCAGTGCCACACTCATACAAGGGATTTTTGCCAAAAAAATACACTAAAGTCCAAAGGTGTCAAGGGTTTTATTTTTTTTATTTTTTAAATCCCCATATTTAGACAATAGGTTCAAGAGCAAATCGCCAAAATATAGTGTGATTCTTAAATTTTTCTGCTTTCTTCTCTGACCTGTAGCCAAATTTTCCTAATTCTCCTTGTGGATGATTGCCAATGTGGCTAACTCACAAAATTGAAAAGACAAATGGGAAAAAGAAACCCTGATGATTACAAGCAGATATTTGGACCAGTGTTGCTCAGTTCAAGGAATTTGGACCAGTCTTGGCCAGGTTAGGGTACTGGATAAAACCTTCAATTCTTTCATAACACAACAAAATGGATGAATAGTGATGAAGGTCATCTGAGTTCCAACCCCAATGGCCATTTTAAATTTTCATTGCATTCTTGCATACCGAGGGAGAGAACAAGAGACAACTTTCCGTGGGATGAACTTCATTAGTTTTGTCCCTGTTCAATGTTGTGTTGTCCTACTTGAAACAATTTATATTCGATTTACTTAGTACCATGTGCAAAAGATATTCCATACAATTCAACCCGTATTCACCTTCATTCTTGTTTGAAGTTGGTGTACTTTTTTATTTGGCCTTCTGTTGAGAAAATGGAATCTGCAACATATTAATGTTATCCACAAAGTTCGGTGGTTAGGGGGAAAGAACAGCCAATTTCAGCATAATCGGGCATCAAATGCATAACTGGGAATGGAAATTTTACAAAATGGAATAAATGGGACCCAAACTAATTTTTCCATCAATTTTGGTGGTAAACTGAGTTTCATCCTGTGTTTCATTTTTCTTGAGCGCCTGCACTGCTGGTAATTATATTTTCACTGCTCCTACCTATACAATTACTATACAGTAGAACCTCCCAAAATTTATACCTCTCAATATTGATAACCTCTCGAAATTTATAAAAAATCGCTGGCCCAAGTTGGGCCTAGCTAAATTTATATAAATTTATTTTTTATAAGATCTGGCTGGCCCAGACATTTTCAAATTATATAATGCGATGATATATTAATTAAATTGTTCAATTTAATTGATATATTAACTAAATTACCTATTTAAATGGAGCTAAAGTAATCAAGAATAGACTTTTGCTTGAGGCCTATCATGCTGATCTTCTTCACAGTCTCCTTATGCTCCTTCAAGCTCTCACTAAACTCGTGATAGTTCTCCTTTTGCTGCATCCAAAATAAGGTCAGACCTTCCAGATATTCCTAAGCTTGACGGGTGCTGATTTTTGGCAGTTCCACACTGTCGTCATTGTCGCTTGTCGCGTTTTCATCCTACTGTGGGCGGAGCTCCTCAATGATGCGGTTGGTGATGTCTTCATCATTTGACGCCACCATGTAGTTGTTCTCCTTCAGATAGTTGAGAAGATTGCGGATGTCCATGGGATTCCCGTATGGAAGCTGAGCCACTTGATGTTGTAGCTCCTGGATAAGGGCAGTGGGAGGACCAACTTCCCCTTATTGTGTCTGGATGATGTCGTTGGTCCGGATTTTGCAATGGCGGAAACAGTTGGCGATTATGGCAAGCGAAACATCCTCCACCCAAGCTGGGATTATTAGGCGGAATGCATCCAAAATGCTGATCTTTTCCGGATTGTCGATGTTGTTCTCGTAGCCATCCAGAAGTAGGTTGTTGAATTGCTTTCTGTAATACGCTTTAAATGTGCGTATGATCCCAGCATCGCAAGGTTGGACTGCCAAGGTCATGTTTGGCGACAAGTAGAAAACGTGGGTGTTGCGAAGGAGCACGTTCATCTCCGCAAACTTCTCCAAGGGGATGTGGCCCGAGCAGTTGTCCAACAAAAGGAGGACTTGGCAACCTTGCATCCGACGATCAAAGTCTAACAGCCAGAGTTAAAAGACGTTCTGGGTCATCCATGCCTTTGCATTGGCGTGATAACGAGCGCCCAACATACTGTATTTGATACCCTTGAAATAACGTGGATTCAAGTGCTTGCCTATGATCGTCAACGAAATCTTTTCACTACTCTCCGAGCTTGTGCAAATGACAAGAGTGATGCGCTCCTTATTGATCTTCCGGCCTTCCAACTGATGGGTTGCCAGCGAGTTGTCGACTTGGAGACGCCAATAGAGGCCAGTTTCATCCATGTTGAACACGTCCTTCTTTGCGTACGCATCAACAACGACACGGATGTTCGATAGTGCCGCACCAACTGCTTCCATATCCAGCGCACCGCTTTCCCCAAAATGGCAAAATGACTTGATCCCGTGTCGATCTTTGAACTTTTCCAACCAGCCTTGTGAAAACACGATCTCTGGAGCATCAAGATGAGGTTCTTGCAGGGAGCATGCCACCTTCGTGCGCAACATGTCTCCGTTCAGGTTGACCTTGTCTTGCTGTTCAAGGAACCAGCATTTGAACGCAAGCTCCATCTGCGGGTACTGCACAACCTGACGGGTACGCAATGCAAGTCGCGGAGGCGGGACACTGGTGTCTGCCGCCATCGCCAGCAACTCATCACTGCGTTTTAGGGTGAAGCTGATGGTGGCTTGTGTGACGCGTACGCATGCATAATCCACATCCATTCCTTCAACTCTCCCTGTGTGAGGGTCGGATGACAGCGCTTCTGTTGGCATAGGGCGATGCGCATCCCTTCCGTGAGGTGTCCTAAGGTGCTATTGTATTTGCCCATGGTGTGATAAAAGAGGGAAGTTGAGGGTGTTGAGAAAGTCGGTTGAGAGAGAATGAGTTGAAGGTTGGAGCTGAAAGGGCAATGATACAGTAATGGGAAAACCGTCATTGGTATCAATGATTGAGCCACGTCATTGATGCCTCTCCTATAATTAATAGCCTCCCAAAATTTATAACTTGGACCCGGTCCCAACCTTATAAAATTTGAGAGGTTATACAGCAATGGGCAAACTGTCATTGGTATCAATGATTAAGCCACATCATTGATGCCTCTCCTATAATTAATAACCTCCCAAAATTTATAGCTTGGACCCGGTCCTAACCTTATAAAATTTGAAAGGTTCTATTGTAGTTACTCTCGAACCTTGTGCATTAAATGCTGAGTTTCAGCATTTGATACCCATATTTAATAAAATTTCCTTACTTTGTAGATACCACTGAACGAGGGGATAGGGGGTGAAACAGAGGGTGACTTTACGGATAACTCTATTGTGTTAAGTATTTATTTTGGCCAAATTAGGGCTCTAAGTTGCAATTGGACATACTTTAACAACTTGGTTCCCCAACACAAGATTACACATATTTCATTTTTTGCCACCAAATTTGTATGCCAAGTGCTAGATAGGCATGGATTCACTTCAAGTTCTCTTGTAGCCTGTGTATTGCATCTAAAGGCAAAATCTCCAATTGAAGCCAACAAGATCCTTTCTAATGGAGTTGTCTTCTTGGTTTGTGCCAAGAATGTGAAGTTTTTAAAAGAAAAAGTAAAAGTGCCCCAAAATTCATGTCTTCTTGGTTCCCATCTAGATTATTGTCCAAAGGCAAAGTACATTCCATATGATGATGAAAATTTAGGACATATGAACGTTTTGGATATGTTGGAAGCAATACATATTGATTTTCATTAAGGTCTTGGCCATCTTGGTTATAGAATGTAATATTCAATCCTTGAATTTCATAGGCATCAACATGGCATTGTGTGTGTGTGTGTGTGTGTGTGTGTGTGTGTGTGTGTGATTTTGCAAAGTTGTGAGATTGTTCTACAAACAAAAAGATACATTCATGTTTGTAACAAACCCAAAAAAACAATATTTATGTTATGTGCAAGGAGAAAAAGAAAACTCAATATATATGTTCTAATACAAGAAGCAAAATTCAAACCTAGAACCATGTTGATACAATAGGAACTATTAACTAATAGCCTATCTCCAAGCACCATTTTGCATCAACTTCTTTTTTTCCTTTGACAAAAGCCTTCACCAACATTTGGTTCACCTTGCAATGGAACCATATGGGCATTGCCTGGCATCGTGCTTTGACCCCATGAAATTTGATGATGGGGTGTTCAAGTTTTATGTGTGGCACCCTACATAAACCTCTCAAGTTCTATGGCATGGTTTGACTATTGCATGCCTAATTAGAAGTTAAATAAAACATGGCACATTTTTTGTTTTGGACACTTAAAACTAGGCTATTGGTAGAATTCATGTTTGTCTTTTCAAGAGGTCATGAGTTCAAATTTGCTATCATATTAGACAACATTTGAGACAAATGGTATCTTCTTCTTATTTGCTTGCAAAACAAACACAAGCAAAATTGCATGAAACTAAAAAAATGAGCCCATGCAAAACCACACAAGGCACAAAAAACTAACTTGTTGGAGTAAAGCGTTACACAAAATTCATTAAGTGGTGTTTAACATCTCACCGAAAAAAAGACATTTGATATTCTCTAATGAGCTTTATATGAGTGTTAGAACAATGTTTAAAAGTTTTTTTCATGTATTTAAGATGTTAAACACCGCCGTTGAACTTCACAAGGGTCAAAGCATAGCCATAAGTAATGCCCACATGGTTCTATTGCAAATCAAATGTTAACGTAAGCTTTTGAAAAACCAAAAAAAAAAGTTGATGTAATAGGTGCTTCAAAGTAGGCTATTTGTAAATCATTGTTGTTACAACATAGTGCCAAGTTTTGAATTCCACTCCTTGTAGCAAAACATAAATATTGATTTTTTAGTTATGGAATAGAAAATGAACATCAATTCTTCTTTCCAAAACAATTGCATTACTACACTAGACTACACTATAAGAAATCATAACTTTTCAAGCCTTCCAACGTGACTACCTTGTCCATTTTGACTAAATATTTGGTCAATTTGATTATAGGCCCTAGTTGTTAAAGTGACATGTTTATTTAACTTGTTCAAGTGATTGAAATTATCTTTTTGACTACTTGGTTAAATGTGACATTTAATGAAATAAGACAAAGTATGGACATTTCTAGTAAAAAAAGGAACTATTTTTAAAATCATGATGTAAAAATCTAGGCTAAGTAAGTAGGTACCTACCTAGCCTACCTAGCTAACTTACTTAGGTAGATTTGACAACTAGGCTAGTAATTTAAATTGATAGGTTAGATAGGCACCTAGGTAGGCTAACCTACCTAACCTACATAGCCCAAGTATGGTCTATTTAACATATGTAGGTAGGTATGTTAAGTAGGTATGTAGCTTAGGATAGGTGGGTAGTTAGGCTAAGTTGGTGAGCTAGGTTAATTAAGTACATAACTAGGCTTATTGGTTAAATGAACAAGCTAAGTTAATTGCATACCTAGGCTAGGGGGTGAATGCAAGATTGAATGTTTTAATATTAGTAGAAATTGCACTCCTTATAAATCCATACAAGATTTTTTTTAATGATTCAAATGGACATGGTTGCTATTTTAAAAAATGATATTATTCTAATATTTGAATAATACATGTTCAATCACTTACAAACCTTTTCAAGTCAATGTGAAAACCTATATTTACAATAGTTGATGTTTTTTTAAAATTTGGAAGTCTTAAAAAAAAAACTCACAAAGTCCAAATGAATAATGACCCATGTAAAGCTTTCAAAAAATATGTTTTTGGAACAAGGAAATTGAAAAACAAAAAAAAATTGCAATTCATATGGACTTATGAAAATATGGTCAAATTTTAACCATTCAAAAATCTCTAACTATCAAATGGTTAAGGTTTTCAAATAAAAAATTCTTCATATGAACTTATCATCTTGTATTACATCATATATTATTTTTAATAACAAATTTGGAATGTGAATCAATATTATTCTTTTCATTTTTTGATGGTCCAATCAAATGACCGGTCCATATTTTTTGACTTCAAAAATTCATTATTATTAACAAATAATTTTTTTACCAATAAATAATCACATAGTTCTCTTCATAATGAGATGGTTTGTTAAAAACCCATTGTTAATCATCATAATTAAAAATAGATTAATCAACATATGCATTTGAACCAAAGGTGCCCTAGAAAAAAAATCCATGCCATCACAATAGTGAGACACTCAATTTTGCATTTACCCTAGGTGACTAAGTTAGTTAATTAAATACCCTAGGATATTTAAACTATGTTTCCTAAATAGGTTTTTTAAAAATAGTCATAATAATAAAGCGAAATGATTTATTGTTTATTGAAGCTATGATAAAATGGTTGAAACCTTGATCTTATAATGTAGAAGTGGGGAATTCAAAAAAATCATTATTCAAAGAACAAGTGTGTTGATTTGACTAGTGTTCAACTTGGACATATTGAAATCAACTTGTTTATCATGATTGATTGGTCAAATCAACAAATGTCACAATTTGATTTCTTTTGATGAATTTTATAATAAAAAACCTTTTTTTTCTAATGTGCACATGGCACCACATTGATGTCCATGAAATTCAATGGGGGGACTATATATTTTGCAAGATGTTATATTCCCCTTTCAAATATCATGAGTATCAATGTGGCACATGAGCATGATGTGTTGTGGTTCCATGCAATCCCATAAATTGTTTTAAAATAAAACACATATCCATGTTATGTTACAAAACCAAAAAACCAAAATTTATGTTTTATTGTTAGGAACAAAATTTAGACTTAGCGCCATGTTGATATAGCTATAACTATTTACCTTGGTAGCCTACTTGCAAACACCATAATGAATCAATTTATTTTATATTATATTATTATTACTTAGGTATCAAAAACATTAATCAACATTTGACCAACCTTGTAGTAGAACCACATGGGCACCATGTAGGACTATGTTTTGACCCTTGTGAAATTCCATGGAGGTGTTTCCAGTCTAGCAATCTTGACCATCCTAATAATTATTTAAATTGAAAGGGATAAAAAAAAAGGGAAAAAAACCTTTGATGGATTATGTTAAACATGGGATGACATTAAGTTTTAATTTATGCATGAAATGTTTTTAACATCATGTGTTCTTTTCACTACAAGGTGGTCAAATCTCTTTTGATTTTCCAAAAATTTATTTGTTTAGCGAAAATGATATCAACTATATTGGTAAAAATAATTCAAATTTATGATTTTTTTTGTTTTATTATAGCATTTTCACAATCATTGTCATTAAGGTATATATATCATGATAATGTTTTTGGAAAATTTCCCCAAAAAGTAGAAAAATTAGTCAATTTTACATTATGAAAACAAGATTTTCCCCAAATTATTAAAACTAATGCATTTGATTATAGTTTGTGCATGAGAAAGAAACTCCAATTCCACATTTGTTTCAATCTCATATTCAACAAACAACAATGAATCAATTCTTGATTATTTTTTTTTGTTTTTACTTTGGATTTGAAATTTTATTTTTTATTATATTTGAATTACTACTAATCATATTTTAAGAAATGAGGTGATTAAAGAAATTATTTCATTTAATTTCCCAACATTAATATACATTAAAATATTTTGAGGTTTAATGGATGGACAAGGTGATGGATTTTGTACTAAAAAATGGAACAATGTGTTGGTAGAAACTTAAGCTAAGTGGTACAATACTGAAAGTAAGCCAAAAAGTATTGTTGGAAGTTCATCATGAAAAAGGAAGTTCAAAAGGGGATTATGTCATCTTTAAAATTATTTCAATTCCTCCATTCAATTGTTAAATTGATTAAAAAACAATTAATTGGATTTTAAATATAGTTATTTAAAAAGAATGCCATTTTTTAAAATTAGCATTTTAAAATGGGTTTTGTGAAAGTACTTCCAATTTTGCAAAGTATATGAGGTTTTTAAAAAATTGAAAAAAAAGCTAAACTTTCAATTTGAAAGTTCATCAATTATCTAAAAGAATTTAAGCAAAGTTTTTTACCATTTTGGATTTTTTTTGTTTTAACAACCATGAATTTTTTTCATAAATTGAACTTCCACTTAGATGGTGAATGAAGTTTTAAATATGTAATTGGTATTGAAATTAAATTATTAAAATAGTGAAACTATGTCAATATAACTAGATTTCATTACTACATACATCCATTTTTGTTGTAGTCTTTAGAGGTTAAAATACCCATTTCATCTTCATTTTATTCTAAAACCATTGGAAAATGCCCAAAACTCACTTGTAAAAGATGAAAATATATATAGTAATATATATGTTGAATGGATGTAGTTATTCATTATTGCAATTTTAAAATAGGTTTAAAAATACCTCATTATTTTCAAGGATAACCATTTCTTATTCAATGAAGGTGTTAAGTTAAGTGAAACTCATTTTAAACCCCTACAAGGCGTTGGATAAATGACTAACACATTCAAGATTCAAAAATTCTTCTTTAATGATGATGACAATCAAAGTTAATAAAATGAAGCAAGTGTGGATCAACATTGCACTATCATTTATTTGACAATTCCAAATTGGAAAATTTCTTCAAAAGTTGTTTAGTCACGTTTGACAAGTGCACGTCAAAAATTCTTGCCAAAGGTGATTTAACCCATTCCCAAGCAAGAAGGTGACACAAGAAGGAACAATTGACCATACGAAGAAGGCATCATTGTGGCTATCCTTTTGTTTTCTTTTAGTTGCATTTTAGGCCTTTATTTGTGCGAGATTTGGGGATATCAAACTAGAGTTCTAATTCTTTTATTTTGTTTATTTTGTTCATGTTGTTGTGGGAGCACAAGATTTGAAAGAAATAAAGGTCCAAAAAAATTTAGTCTTTAGTTTATGCGGCAAATAAAACATGGTTGGTATTGTTGTTTTCAATACTTGGATTCAAATTCTAATGTGGTAAGTTTTAGGTTTGATGAACTTCCTAAAGATGATGAGAAATGGGGCTTTGTAGAACTATCCAAATGAGCTCTAGATTTGTTAAAGGAATGTAAAAAACTATGCAAGGGAATAATGGCAATGGGAAAAACTATCGAGAGAACTAAGACCACAATGGCTTCCACCACCACCTCTTTGTTTGTAGATTTTTTTGGCAACAATTCAATCTAGTTTGGAGCATTGCCTTGGAGATTTTTAATTGATGCCCCCTATAATGTTTCTCTTAGGTTGCATGCTTCAACTCATGTCTAGGAAACAAGCTCCATTTTTGCATTAATCTAGGATTAAAACATGCATTGGGATTAAGATTTGAGTGCAATTTTGAAAATTTCCCTTGGGTTTTGTCATGGAAATGAATGGACTTTTTTCAAGTCAAAAAATTATTGAACCAACAAGTGGTAGAACAATTTTATCAATTTATAAAGCCCTAAGTTTGAAATTTTGTTACTTGGATATAATTTAGAGTTATAATATCTTTGTAATTCTATGTAAGGAAGAAATAGAATATGGTACCAAAACCATGACTTGGATTGGAAACTTTCATGTGAGGTGTAAAGTGGTGTGCAATTTCTTTTTTATTAGACTTTGGTTTATTAATCTTCTAGTATTTACAATCGATAAATCTGCTTCATAGTTTAATTAGGCCATGTTTGAACATAATGTTTATTTTGTTGCACCCATTGTTTTGTTACCTTACCCTAAGGTTAGTTTTGTCATTAAATTATCCTCAAAATAGTGACATGAAATTTTGTGGAAATATGGAATTGACATGTTGAAAATCATCATAATTATCATAGGCTACATTGTGAATAATTTCACTACTCATACCACAATATTATAGCAAATGGTGGAAACAAATATAATTTCAAAATAAAAAACGAATTTATTTTTTGAAAAAAAATAATTATTCATTTTGTCAATGTGGATATTGATTGTAGGCTACGGTAAATGGTTTAAATGTTCAAATTTTGAATTGTCCACCCATTGTTGGAATCATTAATGAATAGTGTGATAATGATTATTAGTGGGTTAGAGCATTTGCTTTCCCCAGCTCTGTAAGAAAAGCTTTAAAAGTTCAATTATGGAAAGACATTCAACAAATAGTTAACAAACCACCATTATGCCAAAACGCAACATTCAACCATGCCATAAATTTCATCGTGTAATCATGTGAACCATATGTTCTACTTAATTAGCTATGTTTAATCATAAATGTGACTATAAACTAATGTACATAACTACATTAACCTTTGGGACCATGATATGGGACTACTAAGGGTACATTTTGAATTTTATTTTTCAATTTTTATAGGTAGGTCATAAGTATATTCATAGGACATGGGCAACTTCAACACATGTTTGTTGAATAATTAACTTTTTTACAATTTTCAAATATTTCAAAACATTCTTCATTTTTTTTTTACAAAAATGTTATTTGAATTTTCTTTGGTGAAAATTTTAACATTTGTAATAAGTTGGTGCCAAAGTCACCAATTAGGTGTTATGGTGGTAGGCATGTCATAGTTAATACTTATATCATAGGCAAGTAATAAGTAGCTCATTTATAGGTAATACATAATTACTTAACTATCTAGTACCAAGTGCTTATTTACTTTGTACTAGTAATACCTACTACCTAGGTAGTAAATATTTGTGTCTTTATATTTGAACAATAACATTAAATTTATCACCTACTAGGCAATACTTACCCATTACGTAATAATAATATAGGAAATACTTATGTGTTGATATTTTTACCAATAACATTAGTTATCACCAAATGAACGGTGAAAGCACATTTCAAGGGGGTCAAGATTGTTGTCACATTGTATTGTTTTTTAAAGGTCCCATGTTTGAACTTCAACCATGTTATTATTATGAAAGATTTTCACAATGTTTTTGCATATTATGGTAAGTCAAAACCCAAAAAAATCAAATATTAAAAAAATTATATATATATATATATATATATATATATATATATATATATATATATATATATATATATATATATGATGTGATGTTAAAATATATTTATGCCAAAAATATATATTTCATGGCATACTAAAAAATGCAAATATATTCCAAAAAAGATTGAAATGACTTTTAGTCTTTATGAAATGTGTCATATCTGCTAAACATTGTGATCTTTCGTATGATTAAAATAAGATTGTGGACCATATGAAGAGTTTGATAATTATCATAGCACAAATTGATGTTTTTTAAAGCAATGACCATAAGTATGTGGTAAATTAACATTTTAACAAATAATCACTTGCAAATGGAATACAATAATATATATGTGATGTGGGCCATTTTTTAAATTTTCATTTCAAACATTTTTTGGTTGAATAATTCAAACCCAAACCTAGTGTAATCCAAAAAAATGAATAGATTCTATCATATTGCATATACCATAAATATATTCATTATTCCTTGAAATTAATTTTTAAATTTTTAAATAATACTAGATAACATTAACTTTGTGAAAATCAAAATATGAAGCCCAAACAGTAAAAATGACACCCAAAATTACACACATTTTGCATGGGTGTATTTTATGCACATGTCATGAAACTACCAAAGTTGGCCCTTGCCCTTTCCCCTCCCCCCAATAGTGTGTTTTCACATTGAATTAGTGGTCAAATTGCTAAGGCCTTGTATTATGGCCAAGGAAGTGAAGTTTTGATTCTCACTTCAAACATCTTATACTTGTGGCTTAAGGGATGTTGTGCTCGAAAAAAAAAAACAAAAAAGGAATGTAGGTCACTAAACAATATAAAACCAAACAAAAAATAATTGGAAACAAGTGTAACCAAAAAAGAGAGGGACCACACAACACCCAGACCCCTCTAACTCTGCGTGCTCTTTTGACAGAACGAGCACCAAATACACACACATCAAAGGAATAGCATTAGCAACATCACTAATCCGGATCCAAACAAGAGATTCATTACTGGACCACACAGACTCTCCCGAACCTCTGCATACACACTTCCCACTTAGAACTTCCAGGAAAATTTTTCATAGTTCAAAATTCACAAAAGTTCCTCGCCAACCCAAGCATCCACATTCCTAGAACGTTTATCCGTGGTCTGACCATTGTTCTGTCTATAACCTCCATCCTCACTCACGATCTGACCCTCACCAAACTCTAGAGCTAGGCCTTCTCTAGTCACCAACGCAGCGGAAGAAAATCGGTCACCAGCCTTCTCCTCAACTCTGCCCCCTTCCTTCTCCTCCTCTCAACTCCTCCCCTTCTACCATCCTTCTCGTACTCCCCACCATTAGCCGTTCCCTCCATCCTCATCAATGAGGCGCCGCAACTTCTCATAAAACACGCCGTCATCTTCCTGCCCTTCCACTACCATGCATCCCATGCACTTCTCATTTCCCTCTCGCTCTCTTCAAGAGAAAATCTGCCGCCACTAATCAAGATTCTCGGCCACATTATCCAGATCAGTCCTTTCATGTTCACACCAACCGTTCATACATGAAGTCCTTGTCCGTCGACACGTTGTTCGGTCACACAAGAACCTTCAAGTGTTGCTTTGAATTTTCACAAATCCCTTATGTGAAAAAAGTTGCAAGTCAAACATCATGCATCCATATATATGCTTGTCATAATCACCATTTTTTGTCTTTCCATCAATAAAAGTTATAACTTTGAATGTAGTTTGCTAATATTGCACATATTAATGTAGATATTGAAATAAGAGACATAATTATTGAACGATTAGAGGCAGTTCTTGTGAAAGTTATATGTGTACTTATTGGTAGGGTGAAAAAACATATTAATTCAAGAAATACAAATAAAAAATTGTGGTGCAATACAAACAATTTAACATAACGTACCAAGTTGATTACTCCTTATTTATTTTTGCAATTCCAACATGGTATTCACATCATTGGGGTAAGAATATGTAGTTTTGTAAAGAAAAAAATAATGTTTAATTGAATTTTGTGACCTCAAAAATGGAACCACTTGGAAAACTCTAATATAAATGTTTAATGGGATTACCAAACATAAATTACTACAATGGAATGTTTCTTTTGTAAGAGGACTTCATCAACTTTGACAATTGAATGTTAATAAGGGCAATTAGTTTTGATAAAATGCAATTAACATGGGATTTGGGAAGGAACACTTACCCATGGCAATTGATCAAATCATGAATGTGTTGTTTTCAATTTGTAACAAAAATATGAGGTGATTAAAATATTAGTCCCAAATAAAAATATAATGACTTTTTTTCCCTTTTTTTTTTTTTGTAATGAAAAATACACTTCAAATGAAAGAGGCAAATGTAGTCAAAATCATGTGTTTCTTTTCTCGATAGCTCAAAATTAAAAATCAGAAATAAATAGGATGATCAAAAGAATTTTTGATAAAAAATTTACAATTTTTTTAAAGAATTCTAAAAGAAGAAGCTTAGGCATTATTATTATTTGCAATATATATTGTTGCTATAAGCTAGCTACCATTTGCACATGTTGAGTATTGTAATATGTGGCCTTGTGTTTAAATATATCCAATAATTTCCTCCTTCACAAAAGTCTTGTTAGAATTGGAAGAAAGAACAAATAAACTATGTGTTTTACATGTGTTGTGGAATTCATGTCTACCATGAAAAAAATTGACCAAATGGGAATAAACATATTTGTGATGTTTTTCCTAATGTTGGGTGGTTTTAATTTTTTAATAAAAATTTTGATTTTTTTAAAAGGTTTTAATAATCCACTTGATTATATTAATTTCTTTTTCAGGCTTTAGAAAACCAACTAGTGGGTAAGGTATTTTTTCAAATTACTAAGCTACTTTTCAAAACATTAGTTCTTATAAATTTAAGAACAATTGGTTATGTAAGGTGGTTTTCACAACCTGATTATTAAAATTATTTCTTTTGATTAATAAATAAATAAATAAAAATTACACATTAAACTTCAAAAAAAATATTTTAAAAAAATGCATAAAATGCATAAAATATATATTTCCAAAACTTCATAGTTCTATAATTTAATTTCATTGAAAAGCGCCTTAATGCACCCCTAGGTTTTTCAAGTAATTATGGGGTTAAATATTAACCAATTAATTTTTAATTCATAATGAAATGCAATCCCAAAGCACAATGCTCCCAAAATTCCCAATAAAATGGGGTTTGGGAGTTCCAAGATGGGACCATGACAAACTCATGAGGAAGATTTCAAAGTGAATTAATTTGCACAAACCAAAAAAATTGGTAGTGCATTATAGTATATTCTATGATTGATGGCATGAATTACATAAAAGAGACAAAAAAATCCCAAGATTCTTGAAAATTGTGTAGGTGATTTCTATAAGGAGACCCAAATTTTTTCATTTTGCCAAGTTATGAATTTCGCAATTTTATGAGCCCATAACTCTTACATACAAGGTTTGATTGAGGAGCTATCAAAGGCAAAGTTGTAGCCTTGAACAAAAAAAATTCAATGCCATATCACATGTTCAATTCAGAGGCCATTTGACCAATGTTTCTTGGGATTTATTAGGCAAAAATCAAATTGTTAGTTTGATTATAGGTTTTTATTTTGTCCATAATGTGGATTCCATGTTTTCGAATAGTGAATATGAGCCCATTTTTTATACACTTCAAGACCTTTCCAATTGTTAAAAAAGAATTTGATTTGAACTTTATTTTCTATCTACAATTTTTTCCCAAATATTCAAAACAACACAATAGTTCAACTCCCAAAGTAAGAAATATTGTGGGAAACTATTTGAAAGTGTTGAGATTCATTTCTTTGTATTCTCCAACACTTTTGGGGGGTGGGGTGTCCGTGAGCCTTAGGACACTCTCCAACTTGTTCCCCTTCCCATGTTTTAATTTTAATCATAAGCCCAATGTTAGGGTCATGAAATAGTAGAAATTTGACAAAGGTACCAACAAGCCCTTGAGGTTGGAATTGTCATGTTGAAGAACTAATATCAATTTGGTAGACTTTCAATTTGAAGAACATTGATTTCAGAACAAATATCATAAGGAGGATATTTTTAAATGAAGATTTTTTTCATCTTTTGATTCATTTGCAAATAAGAACACCACTTCCTTATAATCTTAGCATTTTTCAAACAAAAAACTACATGTTTTCATTAAAAACAAAAGATAACCCACAAAATCTTTTTTTGATATTTATCTTTATTTTGTTGTTGCCATTCAAGATTCTTCTTGATTAAAGCTTGTCTTTTTTTAACATTCTAAAATCATCAATTCCATTGCCAAAATGTTTCTTGATCCTTTGTAATCCCAAGATTTTTTTTCACACCACCCAACTCCATATTAGCAAACTAATTTTGAAGTTGTTTCCTTAGCTTGTATCAAAATCACTTACATCATGTGATTCCCTACTTTTACGGTTTGAATGATTGCAAACCTTTTGTAGAATTTGTTTTTAGATTATGATTTCAAGCCTATTAAATAGTCACCTTAGAAATTTTTATTGTAGGAAATTATCCATTCATTTGGTAGATTTATTGAGTGACCTTGGACATTAATTTATTTTCTTATTTTAATAACTTGAAAAAATAAAATGAATAAAATGTAAATTTTGTCACAACCCTTCATCCTCTAGGCTTTAATTGTTTATGTAGATAATTTAATATTTAAATTAACTTAAGGCACATCTTAATGACGTTTAAATTATTGAATCAATTGCACCACACCTCATTGTAAATATTATGTTAACACACACATTATGGTTTGGTTTGTGAAATTTTATTTTTATTTCCCTTTTCATTTTAAAAGTTACCTATTTATATTTATTTTCCAATCAAAGGTGTTACAACTAATATCAAACAAATTAGGTATGAAAACTTTATTCAAATTGATGAATTCCTATAAATATGTGATATGAACTTGAATTTTTCCATGTTGTAAGCTTCATGCATGATGAATCTTTTGATGCAATTCAAACCAAAAGTTTGAACTAAATAGTAATATTTTATAATCTTACACATAATAAATTTATAAAGGTTTTTTTAATGGCTTTTGGGATTATTATTATTTATTTAAATTAATATTCTGCATCTTATCAGCTAGAATACATAAATATTTAATCACCTTTGAATGAATTTGTATTAAGTTTATTATATGACTTACTAATAGCTTGTGTAACTAAATTTAAAACTTGAATTTTTTCCTTAAAATGTTTCAAATACAAAACATTCATTGTTGAATTGGGTTTTAAAGTGTGATTATATTATGATTTATATTAATTAGTCAAGGGGACATCCATAATTCAATATTTTCTTTTGGTGATGAGTGCAATTATGCTAATAAGAACCAAAAGTAGTGTAACCCATGTTTAATTTAGTGTTTTTTACACCAATTGTTTTATAAAAATTAACTTGAAAATAAGTTAAATTTTTTGCACATTATCAATTCTAATATCTTATTCTATAAATGTCCAAAATATGAAATTATTTTATTAACATTTGAACCTTCAAAAGTAATGAAAAAAGACTTGTAAATGGGTTTGGAAAACTTTGAAAATGCCATATTTTGGCAAATTTTTAACACAAACATTAACAAAATAGTACAATTTTTTTGAAGATTTAAAAAAAAAAAATTGAAGACTTTTTTGGAGAATATTTCAAAAATATTCCCCAAAGCAATCACCTAAGGGGGCACTAATGGTTGCTATTAGCCCATTTGCACATGATGGGTTTTTTTATATTATTACATAACTAACAAATAATTAACATTTGGAAGATTCCCAAAGTAAAAGATCATGTAGTCTATCCATGTGACCCACTTATGTTAATGCAAATAATATAATTTAAAAAAAATCTCCATAACCACTTTGCAAATGGATTCAAAACAAAAAAATTGTTGTTAGTTCTATTTTCTTTTTACATTTATATCTTATAGAAGCCCTAAGGGAAGACATGATCTTTGTGCAATTCTAAAACAAAAGCAAACAACAAAGAACATAATATCAAGATAAACTTTTTAAAAACAAAAAAAGGCAAGAACAACTTTTAAACATAAACAAATTAAAAAGAAAAAATTAACAAGAAAGGAAAATAAACAAATTCATAAAGATGGTTGATGAAATTAGAAAGTACATAACAAACTTTTTTGCCTTTAGTTCATGTGGGTTTACTTGGCTTGTTGTCAAGATGTTTCTCATGCTCCCTCCCTAAAACAAAAGACTATTTATATATTTACCGTGCAACCACAACAAAAAGAAAATATTCAAAAGACCTATAATGTAGCTAGGTCGGTCATTGAACATTTAATAGTTCAACAAGCTAGGGTGTAGTGATTGGCATTAAAAAACTTTTGGTAGGGCACTAGTTTAGTCACTAATAACCCTTCACAAACTCAAATTAGGTTTAAAATGCAAAAGTTAGGGCCTCCCAAAATTGGAGGGGGGGGGGGGGGGGGGGGGGGGTGCTTGAAAAA
>Ga0209611_10000275_pt1 | contig 69773 bp, 49 predicted proteins | sample S1TSphgellanicum_3_FD_187693 | JGI IMG/M metagenome (GOLD analysis project Ga0209611, IMG submission 187693) | Host-associated microbial communities from peat moss isolated from Minnesota, USA - S1T2_Fc - Sphagnum magellanicum MG (SPAdes) (version 2) | ecosystem: Host-associated > Plants > Peat...
CCCCCCCAAAAAGAAAACAAGAAAAGAATCCGGCACCAGACCTTAACACGCGTGGCCTGAGCTGCAAACGCAAATGCCGCAGATCCCAATCCCAGACCTACCACAATTATTATCCACACAGTCTCCTTCTTTGACAAATTTTCCCAACATCTCCTCATGTTTCCTCCTTCCTTCCTTCCTTTCTTCGCCCGATCTTCTTCTCGCTTCCTTATATGCTTCTTCTCTTGCTACAACTTTCTGTCTGTGCCTTCCCACTCTTGCCCACTGACTATTGCCTTTCTTTTTACTTTCCTCTGCTTTCTTGTCAATGTCACTTCTTGGTAGTGAACCGCTTCTACTGCTCCTCCATCTTTCTTCTTCTGTTATATATATTAGTTTCAGTCCTCCTGCTTCCCACTTGTTTTATACTTCTTCTGAATCATTCTCCCAATTTCCCAGCTCCATCCGACTCCAAAAGAAGTAACGCAAAGCTTCAGAAACACCTCTTCATCTTCCTTTCTTGTACACTCGTCTTCTTCGCGTTTCTTCCCACCAACAACAACAATAACAAAACTGGTTGAACCTCCCTCTTCTTCCCTTTTACGAGTTACCTATTTCCACTCTCTCTCTCTCTCTCTCTCTCTCTCTCTAGCACAATCACGCTGCTCCGATCACTCTCATCCAGATCGTCGATATGGAAAAAAGACGCGATGTTGCGTAAAAGTTTTGACTCCTCTTTAACATTTCATTACCCCCTCTTTTAACATTAGGTGAAAACACATACACACTCGTCTGGCAATGCATACAGTCGGCAGCAGCTGAAAGACGACAAGTTGCGTAAAAGGTGGGCGAAGGAAGGAAGGAACAAAGAAAGGGGGTGGGTACCTACAGTAGCCGCGTCTCCATTATTTTGTTATCCGCGCTTGCGTTTGTCGTCTGACAATCAAATCAAAAGTTGGTATGACTTTTGAGATCCCGCTTGCGTCGCTTTTGCTTTTGCGTGTTGGGGTGGTTGATGATTGCCGCGCGGTCACAAATTTTTTAGGATGGGCTAACACGCTTCTTTCATTCACGACAAAATTTCCCTCTCTCCCTCTGCACCCCCTCCCTCCCCCGACACACTAGCTTTTAGAAACCCTCTACTAAGTGAGGTTGAGTACAAGGATAGTACATGTAGTAAGGCCCAAACCAAGGTCGAGGCCATTTCAGAACCCTCTAATGGGTCCTGCACAAGGATAGTACATGTAGTAGGGTAAGGCCCAAGGTTGAGGGCATTTCCGATCCCACACAAGGATAGTAGTACATGTAGGGTAAGGTCCAAGGTCGAAGGCACTTCCAAACCCTCTCTAATGGGTCCTGCACAAAGATAGTACTTGAAGTAGGGTAAGGCCCCAAGGTCAAGGGCATTTCCAATCCCACCCAAGGATAGTACATGTAGGTAAGGCCCAAGGTTGAGGGCATTTCCAAACCCTCTAATGGGTCCTGCACAAGGATAGTAGTACTTCTAGTAGGGTATGGCCCAAGGTCGAGGGCATTTCCAAACCCTCTAACGGGTCCCAACCAAGGATAGTACATGTAGTAAGGTAACGCCCAAGGTCGAGGGCATTTTCTAATGCGTCCTGCACAATGATAGTACATGTAGTAGGGTAAGGCCCAAGTTTGAGGGCATTTCCTAATGGGTCCCGCACAATGATAGTACATGTAGTAGGGTAAGGCCCAAGGTCGAGGGCATTTCCTAATGGGTCCCGCACAATGATAGTATATGTAGTAAGCGTAAGGCCCAAGGTCGAGGGCATTTCCAAACCCTCTAATGGGTCCCACTCAAGGATAGTACATGTAGTAGGGTAAGGCCCAAGGTCGAGGGCATTTCCTAATGGGTCCTGCACAATGATAGTACATGCAGTAGGGTAAGGCCCAAGGTCAAGGGCATTTCCTAACAGGTCCTGCACAATGATAGTACATGTAGTAGGGTAAGGCCCAAGGTCGAGGGGCATTTCCAAAACCTCTAATGTGTCCTGCACAAGGATAGCACATGTAGGGTAAGGCCCAAGGTCGAGGACATTTAGAAAGGCGTGTACCAACCTTGTTGGGGGTGAACCCACAACTACACCAGCGAGGCCTATAACAAAACTTTTGTGGGTGTCAATAATTTCAAAGCCTTACTTGGCAGGTGTGTCAATGATTTTAGAGTCTCACTTTGTGGGGTGTCAATGGTTTAGAGGTTAAGACTTTAAAAGGATGACCAGTCATCCAATCTCATCCGGGTGGGTGAACGAGCACCTACATTCATTACCTTCACTTTCTTGAGTAACACCTTTTCATCCTACATGTAAGCTCTCTCAAGTGTTAAATTTGGAGTCGGACACCCTGATTTTGTCTTCAGAGGGGACAATTACCATGCTTAAATTGCAGCTCACAAAACATTTAGGACATTCCCATGTTAACCATATGAGTAGAGGAAGGGTCGCTCAAGAAGATGAAGGAGCAGTGGGTTTAGGGTTTAGTGTTCCGTGTATGACCACTTTGGTGGGTCAGAGCCACTGATATTCCTTAGTAAGAAGTGAATGGGAATCAAGTCTGATTTTCAAGTCCACCCGAATTTGGAACCCTAAAACCCTAAACCCTAAAACAGAATTTTAGTGCACCAGAATTTGAACCCAAGGCATTGCCATACACATAAGAGTTCATTGTCAAGGCTAACAAGGGTGTGTCGTACTAGTGGAATTGCTGTCGGTGTGGGCCTTGCTGCATGTGAAGTATGGGAGAGTTTTCTTCACAATAAAGATCTTGGAACAGACAAAGGAAAAGAAACTTGATTTGGAAAGAGTGGGCCCTTACCAAAAAAAAAAGAAAAAAAAGTGCATGCCTTTCATGTAATGTCCGTCCGGCTGGATGATCACAAAATAATAATAAAAATAGAAAACACATAAAAATTAAAAAATTAAAAAATTAAAAGTTTCTAAAAAAAACTAAAACGCGAACCAAGTTTAAAGAAACCGGGGGACTTCACAGTAGCCAAAGGTCACGGGCACCCACTAGTTATTGGAGTACATCAATGGCTTTGGCATTAATTAAAACTTGGGCTTCATGTTGCTTTGAATTACTAGGGATGATCAATTGACATAAGGTTAAAAATATTAATGTATATATTTTTCATAAATTTTAAATTTTTAAAAATTAATTATCAAACATTGGTAATCCTCCATGAAATTATTTCCATTAATTTTAGAATATGAGATTTAATTTTATTGAAATATTAAACTCATGACATCCTTTTTAGCATCCCTTGTTGTCCCAAAAACAATTTTCTTTCCAATGTCCTTGAAAGTCTTTCCTATCATGCTTTTAAATGACCATATATTCAACAAAATATAAACTTGAGCTTCACTTTACTTCACACTATGATGATCAATTGACATAAAGTCAAATATTAATATATTTATGAATTATTTAAAAAATAATTAATTACCAAACATTGGTAATTCATGATCATATAGATTATCCATGAAATCATTTCCACTTTCATTACTTTTAAAATATGAGATTTAATTTTTAACTATTAAAACATTAATGTTTTTAGCACCTGTGATGTGCTTTCTAGTGCCCCATATTGTTTCAAAAGTAATTTTTGGGCTCATACCACCATCCCCAATGTCTTTTCTACCATGATTGCCAACAACCCTTTGTTCAAAAAATATATAAAATATAGAATTTTTTTACCCTAATTCTTGCAACATCCTTTATGTATTTTTTTTGGTGTCCTATAACATCATATCCAACACCTTCAACCCTCAATGTTTTGGTGCCCCTATTGTGTAAGGTATGCATAGTTGGAACTCAATTCAATGTGAATAAAGTTTGGGTTTTTTTGTATTTTGGGGTTATTTCGATGATGTGGCTATGGAGTTTTATTTTTTGTGTTTTGAGTTTCTAAAACACATAAGAGAAATAAGTTTATGTTTTATGTGTATTTGAACTTGGATTCCTATGGTTTACAAATGAGTTTTTTTAACACACAAAAGATTCAATCTAGTCTATGGTGTTACCTTAAATTTATTTATTTTGTTTTAACACATGAAAAAAATTGCAATTGTTGCGAAAGGTGTAGTTGGGATGCAATTTGGGAGCTCTAAAGGTAATTTTGGTAGTTTTTAATTGATTTTCATTGGTCACACCCCTTGGGAATTGAAATCAAGTTGGACCTAACTTTAAGGTGTTTGGGTTTTTATGGGAACAAGGTCAACAATGCCATCACTTTCAAGGTTGTGATGGTGCATATGGACTAAAGTTTATTAGTCAGTTGCACATTGCAATGCAAGTTGGCATTGGTAAAAAACAATGGTTCATTGTTCACAAGCCACACAAATATGTTACTACTTTGGAGGGGCAATGTTTTGTTGCAAAAGTTCATGGCAACTCTCCATCACAAGTGTTGTGCACATTCGTGTAAGAGCTTGGAATCCAACTAGGGAATGCGGTTGAAATTGCACCCATTGCATTGTTTGTTTGTGGTGGTGGCTATGCATATGTTGTTGGGGGTGCCAATTTCATAGACAAGCAAAAGTGTCATCACAACTTGATGTTGATGCAAATGGAGCTTCTACTTTCAATGGTGGGTGTGTGAAGTTAAATCACCATCACTTCATGAAGAGGAGGTTGATGATAATTACTTTAACAAATGTGTCCACCACCATTACATTATAAGAAATCATGTTATATGCAATTAATCATTATGCAACTATTTGTAACTAGTTGTCATTTGTAACTATATTAATCATGCTTGTAATTAAAAAATTGATATCATATAATTTTTGGGTCATAGAATTGTGTGTGCAACTAACATGCAATTAATGATGTATAAAATGGACACATGTCATAAAAATAATGGATATTTAAATTAATTTACCCAATATATTTACATACACTATGTATAGGAGTATTATACCTCTACTACTATGGTTAAACCCATGCTAATTAAGGTTAAACTTAAGCCAAATTAACTAAAAGCTTAGATTGACTAATTGTTCTTATTTTTAATATTTTTAATAACATTAAAATACTTATGATTAGTAGGCCACATTATTTAGCCTCTAAATACCATAGCGTAGGCTAGCTATTAGCTTAAGCTAGGCAATTCATAATATTATTAATCATTATAGGTAATCATATATGACAATTAAAATTTTATTATAATTATACTTATAATTACTAATATGATTATTCATTACTGTATATTATTATTATTATTATTATTATTATTATTTATCTTAGTTTACCTATGGATTATAGGCTACATTAAGTACCCTATAAATACCTTAGCCTAGGTTAGCTATTAACCTAAGTTAGCTATTAACTTAAACTATGTAATAACATCATAATATTATTAATTATTACAAGTAATCATAACTATTAAAGTTTTATTTTATTTATTAACCATTTAATATTATTACCTATAAGCTTTCATTAGTTACAATAAATATATTTAATAGGTAAAATAGGTTAATATGTCATAGATACCATGTAATAGTTGCATATAAGTTACAATGACATTAGTTGCATTTGCAATTAATTATTTTATCCCATATCTTTTGTCTTTTATCCAATTTTTTCTTTTAACAAATAGGTGCATTAATCTTATTCACAAACCATGGACCCAATGTCATCTAGGATGAGCCAATGAAAGATGTTTGACCCTAAAAATTAAACCCAAACAAAAAAATATATTATTTTAAATCTACATACCTAACTTAGGTTTGTTTTCCTACCTACCTATTTCATAACTAAAAAGTAAATAATCAATGGGTTTTTAAATTGCCTTCACAAATGGACATGTGTCAAAATTGAATTCACATTTTATCAGTGGGTCATATATTACTAATTTATTAATTTGGGCTCCATGTTGTGTTGCACTATGAGTGACGATGACTAAATTATTTTGTGTGGACATAATAATTATGTTGTAATCAATTTTGTCTTTTCAAAAAATATAGTTTTGTAAATTTCACTAGATGTCATTTTGTTCCATTAATTATTTTTACATTTTTGATTTGCTAAACAAAATGCCAATGAAAGTTTGATTCATTAAAAAAATTCATAGAAAAATACAAACAATCAAAAGAAGAAATACATTGAAAAGGTGTAAGACAAACAACAAGATACAAATAAATAAACATTGAAAGGGTGCAAAATAAACAACAAGATACAAATAGACAATTTTTTTTTAAATGATTCTAAAATGAAATTTGATATATAATGAATTATAAATCTGGAATGATTTTGGAATCATCATAATGACGATCACCAAAATCCCATCCTACATAAACCAATTCTAATGAAACATCATCGATGGAAAATGAAATGATGAATATTGAAAGAAGGCTCAAATGCCACATGCCACATACCACATACCACCTCCAAAATGTCATGATTATAATGCACTTTAGTTGCATTGACAACCCCTATAAAATAATACATGACGCACCCCCAGGCTCATTAAAGGACTCAAATGTGAGTCCAGACTAAAGACAACGGAAATGCAAGGAGTTGAGGCACGTTCCCTGGTTCATAGCATTTTGAGGGGGTAGAGGGGTGTGCTGGAGCTCCAAGATGGGACTAGGAAGAATGATAAGCACTTAATCACTCACTTGGATCTGCACAAACCAAAGAACAATTTGGTTAGTGCATAATTGAAGCACTTTTGGTGCTAGGACGAGCCACGAGCAAACTCGAACTCACAAGACTCACCATGGCCCGAACTTGGGGGAAAGCCACCACCTTCCCCCTTATAATATATTTTGTGCTTTTCCACAAGGCCCACATCCAAATGGCTTTTTGTCCCAGGACTCCCAAATGGAAGTCTCGAAATTGCCAAAATTGAGACTCTTGCAACTTTGGAGCCCCATAACTTTGTGTGCAAACCTTCGATCGCAATGAGGTCTAAATCAAAGTTGTAGCCCTCGTTGAGAGCTTTCCAACGATATGTCGCATGCTACCTACACGCAAGGAAATCGGGTCGATTCTTGACTTTTAGTGGTCGGGAATCAAATTGTCAATTTGACTCCTGGCCTTTCTTTTGGCCATAACTTGTGTTTTGAATGTCCAAATGGGTGATGCGAGCCCATTTTAAACATTTAAGTTTCAATAGCTTTTCAATGATATAAAGAGATCTTCAAACAAATGGGTTTTGACCCCTATAATCGCTTCTTGAAAATTCATGAGTCCTTCGGGACTTTAACTCCCCAAGTGGGAGTTGCCTTGGGAGTGTGAAGGTTCATTTTCTCACACTTTCCTACACTCTTGGGAGTATAAGATGTGCCTCTCGGGTCTCCTTCCTGTCTCGCCCTCTTACAAGCCTTTGCCTTGGTCGCGAGCCCAAGGTTAGGGTTGCAACAATACATATTGATAAAATATAAGTCCATACCATATATATTATTTGTATACATAAAATTGGATGCAATTGTTAGTTGTGTGCAACTTGTCTGATGTAACTATGGGGTCTAGTAGTTGCATGTGTTGCATGCAATTGAAAATTAGTTACATACAACAATTACAAATGACAGTTTTTTATTTAGTATTATAAACATGCACAACTTTATTCTAAACTTCAAAATTTTGGAATTTTGCAAAGTTTGAATCCTAGGCTTGGGCTTGAGGAATAAACTTGATTTGAATTTTTTTGGGAGGTTTTTATCCATGAAGATGAATCTCCATCCATAATTTGGATGGTTATTGGGTTTCATTTGAAATATCAAATAAATGGGTCGGGGATGAATGTACAAGATTAAACTGGATAAATTTGACTGTTTTGCTAGGCAGGGTAACTAATTACACTATTACAAACTACATCCTAGCTCATAATACATTCAACTCAATTTTGGGTGGATTGCTAAAGAAACCATTAAAATAGTTTAAATCGTAAGTATAGTGGATTGGAATGTGGTTTAGGTCACATGGCAACTTGACCATTCACTAACCACCCAACCTTTTGTCCAACGGCAATTATGTGGTTTGTTAAAAAAAATTATTGAACTTTTAAAAATATTTTACCTTGTCCACTTGATATAATGGTTTAAACCACATGTTCAATGGTTTATTCCTCCCATTTTGCTGGTTTAGTCCACTATATTGAAATCTAATGGTTTATGTGTTATGATTTGTCTAGTAGTTTCCATTATGTGGTCCATAAGTGGTTGTGTTCAAGTGGAAATGCAATGTGGGCCTTGTATGGTGTGGGTGTGGTCACTTATTATATATGTGTATGGATCTTGGTGTGTTTCACTTCGGTAGGTTTAAGATAATCTCAAATTGGGATCAATGGAACATGTCCAACATCAATGAGCTAGCTATGTAATCCACCGAAGATTAGAATGGACACTTGTGAAATTCATTACATCATACTAAGTTCAAACATGATATCCATTAAGTGTAAGTTGTGATTGTATTTTACAACCACCTTTAAGGCACATTTTTATTTATTCACAATTCAAACTCACATCTAATGAACTTGGAAGACTAATGAAATGTAAGTTTTAATTTCAACCTATTTCACTAGACTACCTTCAACCAACATGTTACAAGTTCCTTGTACATACACATCACCAAGCTTGTAAGGAATTTCTTGTCACCACATTTTGCATACATGTCAATTAAGTTACTTCCTACAAAAACATTTAAATCTTATCCATTTTCAATGGTCTATTCATAATCATACATGCACTAAGATCTTCATTTGCATGTATGTTGACACATGAATTGAATACCCCCATAAAAGTACAACAAAGTTGGGTTGCATATGTGTCTACATGTTGAAAAATCAGACCTAAAATTTACATTAAAACTCAAAAGAGGAAATTGATTTCAATGGTTGGTTTCATATTCACACAAAAGTTGGTAACCCACAACCAAATGCAAGTAGTTTTTAAAACATATTAATATGTACAACAATGGGAATAAACAAATCATCAACCTAAAGGCATCAAGTTCAAAACCAAACACAAAGAACAAATTTACACGCAAAAATAGGCATGTTGGTAATACCTTTGTTTTAGTTGTTAGATGGTTATGGGCAAGCTGACATTCCAAGGAGCTTGCATTTTTCAACCTAATCCTCCATGCCTTGCAATTTTTTTGTAAATTGTAGATTTTAACTAAAAAAAATTATAACATTGGAAGGTTTCAAAAACCTTGTGGAAAAGCTTCAAGAAAACATAAATAAGAATGTAAACAAAACTTCAACGAAACACCAAAACCCAACTTCATGGAGGTGTTGCTGAAAGAAATACAAAGGTAGAAAGAAGTTTTGGAAGGAAAATTGAATTTGAATTTTACCCCTTATTTTTGGAATATCCCTATTCTAGTCCTTATTTAACGTTGTTGAGCCTAAATATGTATAAGGTGTACTAGGTATGTGTATACAAGGTATACTATATATTTCATCCCTAGGCTACACATATCTAGTTTAGCTAGGTATCTACCAAGGTTATGCACATTGTATATAACCTACTTAGGTAGGTTAATAGATTTTTTAATATTAGGTATACTAGGTAGTTATACTAGGTACACCTACCTGCTTAGGTAGCCTAAATAGGTTATCTATAGTATGCATATCCTTCATATATCTAAATATATATTAAGCATGCATAGCTAAGATATATACAAGGTATAACATACATATATACCTTGTATATGCATATTTAATACACCTTGTACATACCTAGGCCTAGTAATGTACATCATTGACCAATATAAGGATCTCCTAAAGACAAGGGGTAAAATCCAAATTTGAAATTTTCTTCCAAAACTTTCCTAAACCCAATACCTAAAATTCATTCCTTTGTCACCCAAACTTTTTTTTTCCCCTCTTCTTCAAGGGGCTGGGGAAGGTAGGGTGAGGGGCTTCAATGAGTCACCTACCCACCTACTTAGTGTACCTACCTACTTACATAACTTACTTACTTTAATACCTAGTTATCTACCTACCTAGGATACTTATCTATTCACTTCCTTAGTGTATTTAATTATCTACCTACTAGTTAGCTACCTACCCACCTAACTACATAGTGTACCTACTTACCTACCTCCTAGGCAACCTATCATGTTGACAAAGTAGACTTGACAAACTGGATTAAGCAACTTGGCAACTTAGCATTTTGGCCAAGTGGAAATGTCAAATGTCGACTTGACAACTTTGCAATGACTTGAGGAACACCAGGCAAAATACAAGAGCAAAGGGTATTCCATACTCATCCATACTTGGACCAAATCAATTGATAGGTATTCAGAAAGCTTGATAGGATTGTAGGAAGAGGGATTTCTTTAGTAGGGGCCCTAATACAGAGTAGAGATTCACATCTTTCTGCTGCAACAATTCAAGACTGCAAGAGTAATGTTTGTCAGAGAACGACACTCTATTCAGTGGATGGAGTAGTGCAATGACAATGTTTGCCATTGATTCTCCAGGTGGAGGACTGCACTTTTAGTGTTGAATGCCAAAGAGAGGTGGTCAGTGTGGTCAAAATCTCCAAACAAATCTCATATTTTTTTGCCAACAGACCACAGGCACTGCTGCACACAAGAACACACTTGCCTTAAGCTTGTCTGCACACAAACCCACTGGCATACATTTCATGAATCTGAGCTGCCCCTGTCCTGCCTTAGATTTGCAGTGTTCAGCTTTGCTGTTGGAATGCCCACAAGGCAGCAATGTCTTGTTGAACACTCTACAAGTATCCTCCATGCCCTTGCATTTGGCATACATGTCAACGAGGCTATTCCCCACACATTTGACTCAAAACTTCTTCAAATGATGATATGATCTTGTCATGTGTATCTATACCCTCTTCAAGTGCCACTACACTAGCACATGCATTGAATACCCCCCCAAAACTCACGATGAGGTCTGTATCTCCAGTTTCTTGTTGCATTTGCCATGCCAGAGATCCAATGCCCTTTGCCCTTCCCCACTTCTCACATGTGCCTATAACACGGCAGTCCAAGACACCATACCTCATGAGGGGATCTTGTCACCCTCCATAAATGCTCTTGTAATTGGCATACGTGTCAATGAGCCTACTCACCCACAAACAAACTATCCTCACATCTGAATTTTATGATCTGTTGATGAGCCATCCTGCCTTGTGTGGAAGAAGGCAATCACCTTCATCCCCCCCTGAAAGTGATGCAGCTTTGTGGCACACACACATCTCTTGTTGCATTTGTGCAGTTACTCCACAATATATAATCTAGACCTTTCCACAGAGTAGGGGCATCCAGGGAATGGGGAATTAAAATCATTTTCGCAAACAAACATCCACACTCTTTCATGGTAGTAGAGAAGAGAGGAACAGAAGAAAACTTACAACTGTGCTGATCTTTTAGCACTGCCATTGTTTCTGTCCAGTGCACTCTTAGAAGAGGTGTGATAGACTGCAAAAGTCCATCAATGTGGGACATTTCTACAGCTCCACAACGGTTCCTAGAGACTTTCACATTGTGCACATTGTCCAAGAAATAGACAACAATCTATCACACAAGATATTCTATCTCCCAATTGAATATCATTCACTTTGTTCAAGCCTCATGAGAATCTGACCATCATATCTACCTACACAGGTGAGGCCCTTGTTCACACAATTTATATCACAACAGTTGTTCCCACTCCTCTTTACTGTCATAATTTTATTCTCTAGAAAAATCATATATATATTTATATTATCAACAGCAAACATCATTTTTCCCACGAAAGTTTTGTTTGTGGCAAAGCAGAAGAATCACAAGGCACACATTTTCTCTCTCTCAAATTCTCAGTTTTCCTCAGAATCACAAGAAAGACAATGAAACAAAAACAGGCAGCCAATTTATTTTCAAGGAATATTGGGTGGGTATTAGAAATTAGACCAAACCCTGCAAGCACAAACCGGCAAGAATAGGAAATGTTCTGTGAAGGTCTCAAAAAATGAACTCATAGTTCACAGTAACACCTGGTGTACATTCCTCAAAATGCATGACCAAATGAAAACTACATAAAATGAGAATTATATCATTTTGTAGTAACAGCATGTGCACAATAACAGAAACAAAAGCATTGTTTGTGTGCACATTTTGGTGTGCATAATTACAGAAACAATTTCAATGAGGAAAACACTTGTGGGTTAGTTGTAGTAGTAGTAGTAGAAGTAGGATCAGTCACAGGCATGATAAAAAGAACCTCCACAACAAATATTAGTTCTGAAGTTTCAAAGTAGAAAAAAGTTTTTGAACTTAAGAGTTCTGAAAGTTCATCAACAGATATGACAGTAAGAAATTCCAGTGCCAAAGAATGGGTTTCAAATTCTGGTGTAGGCAAAGTCTACACATTAAAAGTGCACAAAATATAAATGTATAATAATAGTGTAGAAGAACTGGAGAGAGAAAAGAGGTCCTGCATATCTATGCATGCCAAACGAAAAAGAGTGTATGTGTTGATGTGTGCAAAATGCAGTGCACCATTTTCCACACAACTCTGTCTAACAAAAACAAGCCATAATGGTGTCAAACTTTCCTCCTTAAGAACACAAAGTTTGTGGCTACTCATACCACACCCAACAACTCTTCTTCACTCCCAATGCTTCCACCCATCAATAATTTTGTTGTGGGGCAAAAGCTGGATGCCATTGGAGCACACTTTGCTGCAAGAATTTCTGCACCCAACGAGTAGTATCTCTGCACAATCTAAACCTTGCATAACAACATGCAAGTTTTCAATAAAAAAAAGCAAGGGTGTATAAGGGAAGAACTAACCATAGTCTTTTCGTTTGTCTTCTTCACAAAAATTGGCTTCGTTGCTGATTTACAAGGTGCATAATAAGGAGGCATGTGTAAACAGATCATATCTTCAGCTTGCAAGCTTAAATGAAGGATTCCTGCAGCCGTGCTGCCAAAGCTGCATCTTCCTGTTCCTGTCTACTAATAGCAGCAGCAGCTTGCCTTCTCTGCCAAGTATTATTACCACTACCACCTCTTTGTTGTTGTACTCTGGAACCAAAGAGTCCATTTGTTGGTTCTACTACATGAGCAGCTGTTTGTAAGGACCGCAGGATTGTAGATGCCCGTTGAAATGACCCATTACTGCTGATGGGTCTTGCACCATCCAGGTTATTTGTGTTTGATGTTGGCAACTGGCGCCAGGGAACTGGTCGCAATGTTCTTCTCACGAAACCTGTGGGATGCTGCAGGTTTTTCACAGTTGGTTTTCCAGTGGCATCAGTCAACTTCTTCTTCTCCAGTTCTCTGCTCTTCTGTTCCTTGATTCGGTCTGCAGCTTCTCTCGGAAATAGCAGCTGGATTGTGTTCCAAAGGACTGTGTTGATTGGGCAATCAGTTGCACAACTGCCTCTGAAAAACACATTCAAGAAATGATCACTTTCATATCTCTGCAGAAGAAGGTACAACCTTCTGGGTCCTTGTGGCAAATTGCAGTGCTCTAATAAGAGCAGACTTTTTATGAACTGTGATGAGCTAGGAAAGTTCGCATGCATACCGAAGAGGCTGTCGGCATTTTGGGCAGCGCAAGCCACACTTCTGAAGCACAGATTGCAAACAACCTTTGCAGAAACTGCCAAAGCGTCACAGATTCATGTTTTGAGAACCAGGTACATGCAAATTCTGTTTTGATGCAACTCCCCTATTAGGAGCAATCTCAATTCTACAGTTTGTACAACAGAATGAGCCTCTCTTAGTGTGTGTACAAAGCTCCATTCCAAAATCTTATCTTCTTCCATGGTCATGTAATTCTGCACACCTGTGTCCACAACTTGTTGTAGATGGCTCCAAACAAATCTCCAGGCACACCTACAATCACAGCATGCCCATCATTCACCTCCACACTGCAGATATTCAGGATGCAGGAAACTGATTGTAGAGCTGTTGCTTCTTCTAGCCTGGTGTAAAATGGAGGAGCTGACAAAAGCAGCCACCCCACAAGAGAGTGATGCCCACCTTGCAACATCTAAGGTAGTACAGGAGCACTGAGATTTAGATGACAGCAAAGGAGTGATCACAAATTAATCTGCAAAATCAGACAGACAAAGAAAGATTGCCATATGTCCAGGATTTCCTTACAACACATGTAAGCTCCTCTTGTAATTGCTCCAAGCAAACACCACTGTCACATGTGCTTTGCTCCTCCACATCTTGTCCCTTTGGATTTTTGCTGCTCTCATGCCTGTCTGGATTTGGCTTCTGTTGTGCTCCTGCAGTCACTTCTTGCTCCTCAAGAACATCTGGTCATAAGCATCATTGTGATTTCCTTTTGTTTCTTTGTGGAAGCACAAATGGTTTCTTAATAAAATTAGAATTCCATATCTCCAGCTACGTTTGGAACATCTGGTGGATTTGAGCTTTTGTCCAGAAGCGGCAGCTTTTTGGCAGATAAGTAGAATCTAGTGCGGAGTTTGGGTTTGAATATTATCATGAAGTACTGTACGGCATGCTCTTGAGAGGAAAATGGTGACCTTCAAGCTCTATACTGATTACCGAACTGCACTCCACAAAAATTGGGAAGATTCTCACCATTTTGGGCTTTATATTCAGATATTTGAGATGCAGATTGCTCAGCTGATCCTCCGTTCTTGTCAGGCTCAGCATTTAAAAGTGCCATGGGAATCGGAGTTACCGTTGTCTCGTTGCGAGCTTGCCTCCGCAACCTTCTACGCCTGCAAAATCCATGTGAGCACGAGAACGAAGTACTGGATGCCAGAAAACATGCAAGAGGGTACAATGATATATGCCTACAACTCCAGATGCAAGACTACTATGCTTTTCTTCCTCCTCTCCTCGGAGGAGTAAGCTTCTGCTTCTTCTCTAGACAAAAATGCAAATAATACATGAGGTGTTGTGGCAGATTCACCTTCTTGCCGCACTCAAAGGAGTGACGGCTTGTCCAGGAGTGCGAACGCAACGCTTCCTCTCGTGACGCGAAGGTTCCGGGGTCCCTTGCACCCGCACTCCTTTAATCAGACGCAGAGGTGACTCCTGACCTATAGCTGCCAGCAGCAAAGCTTCATCGTCCCAGCCTGCCATCGCGGCCACAGAGCGGAACCCAGGGCTAAGAGCAACTTCATTCTCTGCTCTTGACGTAGCGCGTCGAAGTCTCGGCGTCTTTGGCAACGCATCCAGAAGCTGCCGAGAGCCTATTGCCTTTTCCTTCCCCTTTCTGTTCTTGTATCTTCCCTCGCCTTTTTCCACGACAATCGCAATCTCTGGATCTGCACCAGATTAGATGCTCGCTTCATCAGAGTCTTTGCGGAGAGAGCCTGTTACAGAGAGGTTCCTAAGTAAAACTGCGTCACCGGTTGCAGTAGAATTTACATGGCGTCAAAGGCTCTGCATGAGGTTCTCTTCTTGAAAACTGTTTCACGATCGAAGACCTCGCAAATATATCTATCATCTGCTGATTGCAAACAATTTTCCTAGGGGAAAAAAAAATCCTGGATCGATCAGAACAATGTGCAGCTTGGATTGCATGCAGAGACCTCGCATTCGGCGCCCTTCATCCTGACCTGACGATGATTCACCGTGCCAAGTATTCTGAAACAGACAATCGCATCGGATGCTCTCTCCGACGCTCTTGCAGCTCCAGATTGCAGACAACAATCCTAATGCAAACACGGTGTGTATCCTAAATCTCCATTCCTACCCGACGATCACTCGCCTCCCACATCAACCAAAAAAAACAAAAAAAAAAAAAAAAAAAAAAAAAAAACAGTTCCTCGAAGAATCTCTACCTGTCGGTTCGTCGTCGTCTTCAGAAATGACAATCGTTTCTGATACATTGTTGGAGACACCGACCTCCGCTGCCTTCTGTGAGTCGTTTCCGAGTTGGAAGTCCACCAAGCGCCTCCTGCTCGGAGTGCGGGAGCTTTCGACATCAACAACAGAATCGACAAGCTGAGCAGACTCTCCTATGGGGTTCAACATCCGAACGGGATTTTCAGATCCCACCGCCATGGGGTCGCTGCAGACGAAGAAACACGATACCAATCTGCGTCCGCCATAGCCGAGGGTTTGAAGCAGACTAGCCGTTGCACGGATACAGAGACGCGTCCACAAGAACAGTGGGTTTGAACCAGGGTTCTCCGGTTATTGAGTTGAGACCCGGCTACAATAACCTACCAGTCAGTTATTGAATTTTATAACCGGTGAAATTTTATAACCGCCTGGTATTGGATTTTCAACATCTAATAACTTACCCGGATGATCCGATTATCATCCAGATAGGTTACTAATCTTTCAACATCAATTTTTTTTTAAATAAAAGAATTTATACCCAGCACAAGGTTCAAGAGTAATTATAATAGTTGTACAGGTAGAAGCAGTGAAAATATATATAGCAGCAGTGCAGGAGCTCAGGAAAAAGGAAACACAGGATGAAAATTTACAGTTTACCACGAAAATTGGTGGCAAAACTAGTTTGGGTCCCAGTTATTTCCTTTCGTAAAATTTTCATCCCCAGTTATGCGTTTGATGCCCTATTATGCCATGCCGAAACTAGCCGTTCTCGCCCCCTGATCGCCTGACTTTAAGGATAACTCTAATATATGCAATATATAACAAATGAAAGAGGACTTTGATTACAGAATATTAAATTTTAAAGTCAAGAAAATGTGAGCATGTCTGAAAAGGTAAAACCAAATGTAAAAACACATTTAACAAGAATCTTATGAACAATGAATATTTTCCACAATTCAGGAATCTTCTGGAACTCCAAGAGAACATCAAAACGTAAACACTACTCCATCAACTAGGTTTGCAAATGATGATGATGCTAAAGTAGCCCAAACTGGGGGTAGTGGGCTCCAGTTTTGCTGAAACTGGGGACGAAATGAGAAGTCAGGCTGAAAACAGTACACAGGGGAAAAACAGCGCACCAAACTAATTGTCTCACCTAAGCTAGTCCTCAGGAGAGTTTTACCCCCCCAGTTTTGGATTTCCCTCAGCTGCACAGTGTTTGCTTCTCATATTCTTCATTATATCAAACCTTCTCATAATAATAAGGTCTTGCAAATCTTCTCGACTGGTACCCAGTTTCAGATTTTGGTTACTTTATGGATACACTCGAATTGGGGATGAAACACGGTTTAGAGGGTCAGACTAGGACCCAAATACAGAGTGACTTTATGGAGAACTCTAATGTGCCGCAAGCTTTACCAGTTGGTAAGTTATGCTTGCACAGAAATCTTCTTTTTGTTTGGTCAGTGACTTAGCCTCTTTGAGCTTCATTCAGCCTAACCTGCATAAGTTACTACTTTTTACAACCCAAAAAGTTACTGCTAAATCTAGTTTAACTAGTTATGGAGTATGTACTTACTAACTTGTTCACATGATAATGATCCTTTTGCATCAAAGGCTGCTTTTTTGCCAAATAACTTTATATGAAAATATGGTTTTGAAGTTGAATATTACAATGTATTGAGCCCGACATCTATGTACATAATAACTATGAAGGCATTTTCAAGCCATTTTGAAAAACGCTTCATTCAATGGGTCCACCACTAACAACTTGCCAATTAAGATCTACCAGCCCAAACATTTATAGTTGATTTGACATTTTAAAACAAAGTGTACAACTCAGTGCCTCTTCCAAAGTTGGGGAAGATCAATAGTAAATACTAATTGCAACCCATGTTCTAAGTAAACCCGTAGGATAGGAATGTCTCCAAATCATCATGTTGATCACTATACATGCAGGGTTTTTTTTTCCCCCCAATTTTGTGATGTAGCCACAGTTGTAAACATCCACAAGAGGAAAGAGCCAAATTTGGCTACAGGTCTCAAAGAGGATGGTAGACATTTTCTAGAATCCTGCTATGTTTTGGCAACCTCCAAGAACCCAGTGTCTAAATATGGTGAATTCCATGTTTTTCTCCTTAGAATGTGACGAACTGAAAGGCATCCAAAAAGAATCTTGTGATATTACCCCAAAAAAAGTGTCATGTAGATGTGAAATTTTGCACAAATTTTTTTGGCTAGCAATGTGATGTCCCAAATGTGCCATTCATTGGTGGATACAACATTTTGTCATGTTCCCTAGCTAATTTGTTTAGAGAGTGAAAAACTAATATCACAATGCTTGATGCTAACCCATGGTACATAGTGATGGTCCACATCAATCCAATAGTTTCCATTTCCTTAAAATGAAGTAGGGTAAAAATAGAGTGGTGTACCTGGGGTGGGAAGGTGGGCTGTGACACAGGTTTTGTCAAAACTGTATAAAGAGAGACGAACTCAAAGGTTAACTCATCAGTCTCTCTTCTTTTGTGCTAGTTTTCCTCTCCAACAATCAATTTGTATTTTGTGTGTCTTAAGACTGATAGTTTACTTTGCCACTTTAAAGCAAACTCTGAGGAAAAAGAGCTCTGTCCTACATTAGCTATGGCTGTTCATCAGGTGATCAATGGGAAAGTCATTATGCCAATGGCAACCTGTGTGTTTGTGGTCCTTATGCAGCTACTTGTGATGGGGAAACCTGTGATGTGCCAAGAAACAAATGTTCTCATCTCAAATGCAATGCCAGGGGAGGTCCTGACGCTTCATTGTCACTCTAGAGACAATGACCTAGGCGTGCACACACTTGCTTACTTGGCAACTTATCAATTCAGTTTCCAGGTTAACTTTTGGGGGACGACACTGTTTACGTGCGATTTTACTGCCACTAACCACCCTACAAGTCTTGGCCTCATTGTCTTTAAAGGTCCTAGTTATCAACGTGGCCCTTGGATATGTGTAAACCAATGCAACTGGTCAGTATATGAATATGGCTTTTATCTCAATGGTCGGTATCAAGCTTCATGGCCAAAACTTGGCACTGATACAAATGTCAGTACTCCTACTTGATTCTCTTTGCATTTTGTTTTGTTGGATGCAAAATTCATGGATGAAAATTCACAGATGTAGTTGTTCTGTATCAATATAGGTGGGTGGCCATTCTCTCTTGTAGCTGCTGCTGATATTCAGAAGATGATGAATGTCTTATGTTGTGATTTGTTAACCTGAAACCAATATAGGTTAATTAATCAAATCATGTGTCAAATTATGCAGGTAACGACGGTTCTGTGATCTGAGACCAGATTTGGAGACATCCTTATACAAAAAAATTTGTCCCATTTACAGCACAATAATTCCATTGGATTAGAGTCAATGTTCTAGTTACATGGCTTATTTCATGACATGTTTGCCAAATATCAATTCTAGGGCAATAACATTGAACTAACCCTGAGATGTTGGTACAGGAGTTCAATGCAACACTTGATATAATAAATTGAAGTCTCCATATTGTCAATTTTAAGTTTGCTCATATGATCTTTTTTCTGAAATGCCCACAAATTGAATGCTTCTAATTTGTTCATTGCTCAAGGTGTTTCCATACAAACATCAAAGCTACACTAAAGCATGTATGTAGTAGGACTAATGCGACTGGTCCAATGGCATTTGGCATGCTGCACGAAAGTGTTGTCACTACTAATACTTACATCAACTCTCAACTAGTTTTTTAAAATGAATCCCTTGATCCAGACTTGCATTATAGTTATCATTGGGCAATTGCAAGAGGTTGCACCTATCTGATAAGCTTCTACTTCCCAAACACAGGTCAAGGTTACTAATGAAACTACAATATCGATTTTTCTGGGGTTCTAACTTGTAGTGAATATATTTGATTGGTAGCTTGGATGTAAGACCCGGCCTGCTCCTGTTTGCATAGCATGCATGGCCATACCCAGCACTAGTTAGCTCACTATGCTTCCTGGTCAGATGGTGAATGCATGCCTCAGTGTCCAATTCAACTGCACATTCTGGATGGTTATGCTTGCCATTTGATCAAGGTTTGCTGGGTTTTTGCTGTCTGGAGGGTGCATTGGAATAATCTGTTACAGAGGTGATGCTTTGGTAGGCGAGGCTGGTTTGGTTGTATTCTCTGTGTTGGATCATGGAGTTTCTTTTAGAATCAAACCCAATGACATGAAGACTAAAGAGGAGAGAGTCTACAGTAGAATGGTCCTCCCTTCCTTTGTGTCACATTTCGATATGAGGTATTAGATTCCTGACCATCCTCACCACACTCAAAAAACTACAATTCTCCTCATGATGCTTGTCATGAAAAATGATTTTTTCCAAAGTCACTTGGAGTTGTTGAGACTTAGAGGCTTTCCCCTGTGCCTGAAGCATTTGAGAATTCTCTTGCAGCTTTGTTATTATTTGGGGCATTGCAAATGAAAAATAAAATAGACCTAAATTGGCTTCATGAAAAGCTCGGGATCTGATGTGTAAACTCACTCATGAAAATATTATTAGTGTAACTGATTGTTGGCTGTTGATATGAAGATTATCTGAATCATTGATTCTTAGGACTTTACTCAAGGCTGTTTAGCATTTGGATTTTCAGGACACTGGGCTAAAACTCGAACTTCACCCCCCATTATGGGTTTGGAAATCCTGAAAGCTCCTCAGGGAATTGCATCACCTTATACTTCAGATTCTACTGCCTCTCAAAGGTGGGCTCTAATCTGCATATTTGCTACATTGTTATGATCTTGGGAGGTCACCTTTCCAAGACTTTTTTCAAGACCATTCACCCCCTATAATCGATGTATAACGGGCAGGTTAACTGATGATTCTCAAGCAGTATTTGAAAACCTAATCTCATGCATAACTTACTACCCAAATTTTTTATATTGGCATTGATAACCTATGTGATCCCAAAATAAATTTCGGAAAAGTAACCTACCCAGTGATTATTAGAAAAAGCAATAAACTGGCAAGCAAACATTGGTTTGAACCCTAAAATCCCACCTGGATAACTTGCAGGGTGGGTTTGGTATACCCACCCAATATTCAAATACCCACCCAATATTCCTCAAAACATGAGTTTGAAATATACACACCCAAAAAAGGTCAGCAATAAAACAAGAATTGTCAAATAGGGGAAGGTCCTGTTGTCAGGGCATCTCACCTTGGGATCCAAGGGAGGAGCCTGAGTTGTAAGATGTTATGTTTTGACCAAAAAAAATTGCGATGAAGTTGTAAGGATCTGTTTCAGCAATGCATTGCATATCAAGATTTGATTGCAAACTTTGTGCATTATATTGCAAAGCAATTTGGTGTGAAGTCTTCAGAGTTGGCTTCAATCCAAGCAACTCCCCTTGACAATGAACATAACCACAAATACCTTTCTGAGCAAAGGAACATTTGTTCAGACAGCATATGTGCAACTTGTCCCTGCTTTGGATGGAAGATGGAGGCTTTCCACCTATGCACTGGATCTGTATGCAGCAAGCATGTTGTAGGAGGTCTAGCATAGCAGGGGAGATGGAGTTGGAATGAAACAGAGCCAATTGTAGGAGATGCCGACTGCACTTCTGTTCTGTGAAGGCTAAACTTGTTTTAGAACTTTCATATTGTGCTGACTTTTGGAGGACTAAGAGGCACAACAACTGCAGATGTATAGTCCTGGCAGCGGTAATGCCTGGGATTCATCTTTGTCCCTGCTTGTTGACAATGTCCCAACTTGGCAGAGTTAGCCTTACAACAGAGATATGGGGTGACACATATGAGATGGACAGAGTTGTTGCTCAAAGGCAGATTGGAATTCTGACCCAGGTCTTCTGCTGCTCGTTTTCAAAACCTTGTGGACTACATCCAGTGAAGAAAAACTCACTTGAACCTCCAAACAAGAGAAGAATCCAAGATATGTTATGATCCATCCCACATTTTGTGATGAGCACCACATTTCTTAGAGTCTTTTTCTTTTGGTAGTCTGAGTTCCAGGACTGCCAATGCATAGATATTGGCCTATTGCTTGTGCTTGCTGACATCATGACAGAAACTCAATAGGCAAATTTTTGTGCACCTATTTGCTCAAGATAGTAATGGCCACTTTAGATAAGGGTCCAAGGATCAAAAGCCCAGGGACCAATTTGAAGCAAATTGAACCTTGAATTGGACCCTTCTTCACATTTACTTTTTCCTAAGGTACAATGAGTGTGTCTAAAGGCTTGGGATCCAATATAAAAAAGGCATGATTGACATGTGAGAGGATCAGGTTAAGCTTTGGTCTTTTGTCTCTTCTTCCTTTCTTTCATGGTTTCTTTAATTTTCTATTTTTCTTCTTCTTTTTTACTCTTACTACACACAATGGATGTGTAGGCACAAGATATTGGTCAAGCTCCCTTTCTCCTCTTCAAGGAATGAGGTGTACCACTTCACCATCCATTCAAGTAACAGTTATGCCATGCCTGCAACAGACCACACTTCTGACAAGGAGCTGGCAGAAGACGGAAAAAGTACAACTGTGCCACACCCCTGCTAAAGCATCCATGTGGGAAAAAAGGTGAAGTACTGGAAAACTCAGTGAGGAACATCATTGCCTCAATTTCAAGTATCGAGTTTTGACCATGAGGTTCTGGGCTCTGAGAGTTGCTTGGAGGCAGGAGCAACTTCAGCCAGTCCAGTGGAGAGATAAATGCCAAGCTTGTTGTAGATAATGTTCATGTGAGTATTTTGCAGTTGATCCCACAAACCTGGTAGCTGTCCCTGACAATAGCAACATGTCTGCCAGCATAACAAGACCACTGCCACTAGGAACATATGAGTAGTACAATTGCAGTAGATCCAGTACCATTCCCTCTCTAATTTGCACCACTCTCTGTGGTTTGAGCTCTGCATCACATCTTGCAGGCAGAAGCTCTGGCGAGAGGAACACATTCAAGAAATCATCAGGTGCCAGACCATCCACCACTAAAGTAATCCAGTTGGAGCAGGGGACTGTTGGCCCTAATGGTGCCCAAAGCTTGTAAATGTGATGAGAATCTGTAAAGTCTGTTGTGGAAGAGGTATACTTCGCGCTTGATGCTTGATGTGTGAAGTAGAGATTAGAGTCTCTTAGAATGTAGAAATCCATCTGCAATTCAAGAACAAGTCATTGCAGTATGTTGAAAGAATTTCATGTATTTTGTGTCAATGTGTTTTGTGAGTTGTACTGAAGTGGAATTGAGTTTTGCACCTTGGATTGAAGGAACCACAGAGCACTAGCTGTGATAGTGCCCCCCCTTCACAGATGGGGTTGTTCTATATGGCAAAGATGGAGGAGGATCCTCTGCATTTGGAGTCTAAAATAAGTGCAAAGGCACTCTTCAGCAAGACTTGAAGACAATTGGGACTTGACCAGCTTGTGGAGTACTATCAAACATTTTTGGATGGCACTGCAGAAGCTACATTGGTGCTGTGGGACTTGGAGCTGACTAAAGGTCACATGGAGGACACTAAAGAGTGGTGACTGAGGCCAGGAAGGCATGTTTACCAGTTTGGTCTGGTTAAGCTGCTAAAAAGTACCAGAGTGTGACTTTTTCAGTGGCTGCAGTTATTGTGAATGTTTGTTGAAAGCATATAGCAGAAGGAATTTGCTTCTGTATCCTTGCATTTGGTGAAGCAGGAATGAGAAATTAGAGTTTTAGTGTTAAGTGAGACCATTGTTAAGCAGCTTTGAAACAGTCAGTGTGTGGTATTCCTTATGTAGTGTTGTACTAGTGCTGGTGGGCTATTGTATTGTGTTATGTGTTGCAAGTTTGCCTGTCTTTGGAATGTGGGGTTATGAACTGGGACATAGTTTTTTGTGATTTCGCCAAAGTAGGCTGTTTTAAAAGTTGTTATGCTGGGGGAGGTGGGGGGTCATGAGCAGCAGCTGTTGCAAAATCAAGTGGCACTCAGTCAAGTGCAAAAAATGAGCAGCGCTTGGACAGCAGCAACGTCAGCCCACAGCAAAAGAAAACTACCCAGATGGTGGTTCACCATCTGCAGCAACAGGTACTCTTCTATGTTCTCAGATAGGGTTCTCATGGTCAGGTTGGATTTTGAGAGCTTTTCAGGAGGTTTGATACTCAATGGTTGTGCTATGTGCTGTCCTTTGTAAGCTGTGGAATAGAATCTTATCATCACATTAGCATGCAAACAGGTATTATTGGAAGTGTTTTCATCAGTCTTTCTGGGTGCATGTTTGCTTGAGTAAGGTCTCTACCCAATGTGGCTTTCATGCATTACACAACATTGCAAATGTGTTTTAAGGGGAATAGATTGTGCCTTAGATGAAAGAGCTTACTCCTATGTTATCTCGTATGGTCCTGGGAATGCCCTGCTGATGCTTTCATTCAGAGTAGCCCCCAAGCAGTAAGATTCTTGCTCAAGGAATTAGTGTCACAACAACCAAAATTGCAAGAAAATTGGTTTTTCAATCAGTATACCATAGTGAATTAGGAAGTTTGGCACCACTAACCATACTTAAGGCAGAGTAACAGTACATGTACCAATGAAAGCACATGAGCCTGTGATGAATTTGCTACCAAGACTTACTTGAACTATCACCTAAAATTGAATGTAGATGAAATTCAAAGCAACCACCAAAACCAACCAAAAATGATGGTGAAGAATGGCATACAAACATGATGTCACTCTAGGATTCCTGGGTCTCCTTTCTTCCTACATTGCTCCCAGCATGGGAAAACAAACAAGGAACAGGTCATAAGAAAAAGAGGGCTGGAACAAAATGCTGATTTTTTGGTTCCAAAGAGTTTGCACAGTCTCCACAGTTCACATCAGCAGCTAGGTGAAACTTCTCAACCTATTCATGACCAACTTTGTCAGACAGCCAGAATGGCTCACTAAACTCTTGTAGTTTCTTGGCATTTCAAACTCAGGATGACAGTTCCTTGTAAAAAAACAAAAGAAGCTGAAGTCTGCAAAAGATAACAAGTACTATTCTGATTTGCCTCATATCATCAACATCCTCTTCAAAAGACACCCTTTCCCTCACTCCTCATGCTCAAGAATCTATACAAATTTCTTGGCTAACTCCCAGATAATTACTTCTAAAGTTGAATGCTTTTACAAAGATTTACATCTCATGATTTCCTCAAGCTGTAAATCGTGAAGCTGGGCTCAAGAATTTACTAAAGAGCCAACTCTGGGACTTGATTAGAGGAAATCCATCAAAGTGTTCTTAACTTGCCCTGCCAGCAACTCAATGGTATGCATCAGGATCAAGAGTGTACATTTAAACAAAAAATGAAACAAGATGCACCAGCCAAAACTCTTGAACAGCGCAAACAAAACTAAGGATGTTGCACACATCTCAAAAACCAAGCAACACAGCACATGAACCATGCAAATGTAGAACATCATATAACTCCCAAAACCCTTTGTCTGAGAGTGATGAATATCTAAGCATTAAGCCAGGCCTGCTATGTCATATGAAGAGAACAAACCTCCAAGAATGTTGCAGAGACCAAAGCAGAGGTTGCTGAGACTAGTAATGAGGTGCCTGATAGGTTACAGGGCCCACCATCTGCGCACAAACAAAGAACAAAAATACTTACATGAGCACTGAGCATGAACGTAGGTTGAGCCAAAGAGCCAAAAACTGCCACTCATCACTGCATCTCTGTACAAGAGCAGTAATCCATGCACTCAAACATCAGAGATCAGGTTTCAGACACCAACGATTGGACAGGTGTGAAACATGGTCACTACATCCACAGAGAAAAAGAATGGTGGAGGAAAAATCCCGTAGTCCAAAGCTGACACCTACATATCGACTTTGAGATGACTTATGTAACCACCTCTAAGTAACCTCCTGCTGTTCCAAATTAATGTGAAACACAGACCAACAATATACATCTGAGATTGATGGCAACCATCTGAAAAACATTTTGAAAGTGACCATTGTGTCAGTTCTGGCAAAAAACAAACCAAATAACCTTGTGAGTGTTACTCACAAAGTATCAGACCATCAACTTCATCATGAATGGTTGCCTGGCTGCCACTACTTCCCACTGACTTCATCAGCTCCTGACTGTGGGTAAGGATAATAAGTAAATAATAATCTCCTAAAAACTCAGGGCAAACAATGTGTTGGAAGGCTACTCATCTCTTTAACTAAAGCAAGACAAACACCTACAAGAATCAAGTTCATGAATCCCTACCTGTGATGGCATATATGGATTGTAGATGCCAGGTTGGGCCATCTGCACTACCAAAACAGCCATAGTAAGCTGCAAGGCTACTCAATTCATTTGCATCAATCATAGATCTCATCTTCAACCCAGAGACAGGTGTTCAAGGATGCTTTCTCTGCTCACCTGAACTCCTGGTGACATCATTCCACTTCCTTCCTTCTTCCCCGATGCTGCCTCTCCACTACTTTTGTTTATCACAGCACCCTTCTCCCCCTATAGTGGAAAGGTTTGCACCACATAGACCCACATTACATTTTGTGAAACATGCAGGGCAACTCACATAGTACTAGATTCTGGGTGACACAACATTGCATACCCACAAAAACAGCCAAGAGAGTGATGAATTGGTCACTTCAAGAACCTATGAGATAAGAATCTCCAAACACTGGAAGAGGACAGACTTAAATCCATTGTGTCATGGTCTAATTTGCAGGGAAACTAGGATGTGTCTGTCTCATAAGGAGGTGCCCAAAGTATGAACTTTTCCAGAGAGTAGAACTACAGGATCCAATGAATGGCAAGTTTGACATTAAGAGCAGCACTTTTGGAACTTGCAAAGAATAATAAGCAACAGATATGGCAACTTGCAGGGTTCTTTCTATAGGTGAAAAGTGCATGAAACGAAAGCAGACAGCCCTAATTACCACTGCCAGTATTAGGGTAGAGCTGTTACTGACCTCAGTCTGGAAGAAACAGAGCGTCCATCCAGGAAGCACACGCCCAAACGATGTAGAGTAAGTTCCCGGCAGCACAAACTCAAAGGTCTTCCAAATATCAGGAAAGTCCCAGAGCCAAGCATGATAACAAAAGCAAGAAACGGCATGTTGATTTGATTACAAACAGCAACTGGGACCAACTCCCGGTGTGCAAATACTCCAACAGTAACCAAACTCATCCTAGAGGATGACTGCATACCATACCTCTCTATACTTGTGAAGATAAACCTTCAAAGGTTCCACGTATTCCTCAAACCCTAATGTGCTCATGGCCCAAAGAAGATCATCGCCGTTGATTGTCTTCCTTTTCTCTCTCTGACACTTGTCGCTTGCTCTGCGCTCGAGTTAGGAAGCACAATAGGTACCAAAGCCCTCTCTCTCTCTCCTCACATACTCGCCACATGAATCCATACAGAAAGAATCACAACAAAAGCAAAACAACCGTAGACAAAATAACTTGCAATGCGAATCAATTGCATCGCCGCCGCAATCAGCATTCCTCAGTTCCATGCAGACAACAAACTCGGATGTGCAATTTCATATGACACCCTGAAATCGAATCTGGCTGACGGATCATCACTTCTCCATCCACAAACACAGCACCGACATGCAAACAAAAGTTTGTGGATACTCGCTAGTTATAAAACTGATGAACTCGGAGACACACTCTTGGATCGTCTCCTTGGCATCCTTGGCAATCTTCGCATTGGCTGGTAGCGCCTTCTTCATGATACGGCTGATGTTGGCAATGGGTAAGAAGCGATCCTGCTCTCGCACGCTGGAATTGTTCCGGTCACCTCCACCCTGATTGTTGCCGTAGTCATCTGAGTGAGGGCTATCTTGGCTGCCAGGGCTACCAACTTCAGCCATCGGACCTACCGTAACTGCAACAGTCACCAAACTCGCCGCCCCTCGACACCAGCACAAAGCCTGTGTCCCGGTGGGATGGATGGTGCAAGCCCAAAGCGTTCCAAAGAGTTTTCCCGTGCTCGCAACGCTCGAACTACCTACTGAAAACCAAGCCAAGCTCGAGCCGTTCCTCTCTGTCTTGGTGAGCCTCTGTGATCTGGCCACTTGTCCCTCCCGCCTGCATGCCTCAGGAGACCATCATCCATTCATGACCGTACACACCAAAGTCGACACTGAGGAGGTGGGAGGCTAAACAATCCTTCACCGATCACGGTCCGCTACCCGTGACCGAACAGACATGGCCCAGGCACAGCTTGCAGTGTTTCTTTTACTGGCGAATTTTCGCCAAATTTCGACCTGGCGAAAATAGGTATGATTTCGACATATACAAAGGATTTTTTCCATTGGAAAAAAATGACCCAAATTCGCCATATTTTGAATTTTCATTTTCAAATCGCCAGATTTTTTTGATAAGTTCCAGCAGGTAGCCCAGAATATAGAAGGATTCGGTATTTTTTTCTACTTTCATATCTGGTATGCAGCCAAATTTGGCTAAATTACTTTGTGTATAATTGCCACTTTGACTAGATCACAAATTCCTTAAAAGAAACCCTGGGCACAAGCTTGGTCAGTGTGTGAGTGTCAGGTAATTTTCAGGTTACAAATTCCTTTCCCCATGACCGCAAAATCATATCCATACTCACAATCTCAACTCAAAATTACACACAACAGCGGCAAAACCTACCCAGTATGTCAGTCACATACTGAACACCGCTGGAGATGCGCAGTACAATTGGATGAAGAAAAGTTAAAAGTATGGCGGTTTAGCTCACCAAAATGGTTTTGGGTCAGCTTAATTGCACAGTTTGCGATGGCTCGTACTAGGCCTAGCAACTCTGTGCACCTGTACAAAAGAGTGTAATGAAGCTCATTGAACTATCCTTACTTTGGGCCTCACTCTACTTGCTCGGCCATAAAATCTATAAATTGATTATCAATCCTCAAAGTTTTTTTTTTTTTGAGTCATCCATGAAATCCATAAAATGATTACTCCTCAAGGTACGAGTTAGGAACTTCCTAGGTTAAGAGAATACCTCAAGGGCTATTTGGGGACTGCATATGAACTATCTTGGAGCCTACCTAGGTTAGGGATAGCTAGAACCTACTTAAAGGGGGCTGCCTACCTAGGGATTTCTTAAGTCAGTGGCTAGTTAGGGGGCTACTTAAAGGACTACCTAATAGTCACCTAGAGGGTGGCTTGTGGGGATATTTAGGGATCACCTAAGGACCTACCTAGGTTGGGGGATATTCAAGTGTTATCTAAAATGTTATCTAGTTAAACAACTACCTAAGGGGGTACATATTTCGGGTGTATCTAAAGGCTACCAAAATTAAAACCCAAAATTTTAGTTTAAAATCCTAATCCAAAACATGGATCCAAATCCTTTGTTTTAAGCTCAAATGAAAAACACTAATCCATAACCTTAGTCATAAACTTTAAAACCAAAATCTTAATCTAAAATGTTAATTCATAAACTTTTTTTTTTAAGTCCTAAAATTGAATGAAAAGAAATGAAGGCCATTGATGAAAATGTCTGATTCATTAAAACCAGAATGCACACTTGTTCAAAGTAAACATTTTATATAAACACTTTAAATGAAGTCATTGGCAACCAAAGGCTTGACCCTATCCATGAATAGGATGGAAAATTTTAGTTTTACATATTTAAAATCTCCCACTAAATGACAAATGCATGGTTTGTCAAGTTGTCCAATTTTACTACCTTGTTTGTTTTTATTAAAATTTTGGTCCATTTGACTAAAGGCCTTAGTTGTTGAAGTGACATGTTCATTTTAATTGGTTTAATTGACTAAAATGATTTTTTTTACTATTATTCAAATGTGACATTTAATCAAATTGAACAAACATTGGATACCTCTAGTAAAAAAGGACAAGGTTTTAATCAAATGGAACATTCAAATTTTTTTAACAATATTTTATAATTAAATAAATTTATTTTAAATTTATCTTGGGTTATTTTGATTGGGCAACTTGACCAAGTATCATTTGATCATTAGTGAAAATGACAATCAAAATGAATCTCACTATGATTCAATATGTAAATAAATAAGTAGGAGGGTTGGTGGGTGGGTGCAAACATGATAAAAAGAACCATGGTCACCTCCTTTATGATTGTTTATTTTTGGAATATTTTGATTAAAATTTTCAAAAAATCTTTTGAAATATTTCAAGAATTTTTTATATTATTATGTTAAGTTTTGCATTAAAACTTTGCCAAAAATATGTCATTTTCAAAAATAAAATAAAATATTTTTAAAAACACTAATTATAATGTAGTGTTTTAAGAATGATTTTGCATGTTTCTAATTCATTAGATTAATTTCAAATTTATTCACATGTTCCCATGATATATTGTGAATGTTGTTATATAAGTAAATCCAACAATTTCAACACCAAATTAAATTATCATTTCAAAACATGAAAAACCAAACATTGGTTACATTTGTTATGGTTATTACTATAAATGCATCTAGGTTGGCTTAGTAGGTAGCTTAAATAACCTAATTAATTGGTAACTATGTAAAATAAGTGTCATGAATTATTAAAAAATAGGGGAAATTATTAGAAGTTTTTAAAAAGATCTTTGAAATTTTCTTTTAGAATTTTTTTTTTTAATCCATAAGAAATATGTTTGGAACTTTCTAGAAGTTTTTAAGAATTTCCATAAATTTCCATAAATATTTTTTAAGAATGTACTTATAATTTTGTAAAAAACATAAAATTAACAAAAGCTTCTAGATTAAGTTTTTAGAAGAATAATTGATAGAAGTTTTTTTTAAATGTAGTTAGAAAAAAAAATTAGTGGAAGTTTTTAATAAAAGATGTGGTTGACAAAAAATTTCAAATGGATATTTAATAGAAACTTATAGAAAGTTTAATTTTAATTTTTTTAAAAAAACTTGATATGATATTAGAAGGTTCCATTGAATAGTGTAAGAAAAAGTTCAGAAGGCACCACCTCTCAATTTTGCCAACACAAGTTGTGTTTTTTATATTCCTAGTCCATCCCATGATTAACTGAAATCATGGATTGTTCAAGCAATAAAGTTGTTTAGTTTTTGTTTATTGAATTCTTTGTTTGTTAAGCCCATTAATTTTCTTCAAGTTATATCATTGCCCTATCCTTAACACAAATATGTATCTATTAAAAAATGGAGCCATTTAACTTTCTCAATTCAATCATGATAGTTTTGTACAACTCATTGAATATTCATGCACTTGAATCTATTGGACCTACCATACATGCAAATGGAAATTAAAAAAACTTCCAACACATATCAACTAGGTGGGCCCCCATCCATAGTCTAAACATACATTATTAGCAAGTTTCCACAAATGTATTAAAATTGGTGTGATGTCATTCAAACATAATGTTTTCTAGTGTTCACAACATTATAGTTTTTGGCATTGAATAATATAGCTCCACAAATGTGTAATAAACTATTATTGGTTGAAATAAAAATTGTAGAATTTTGGGTTTTGGTATAACTAATGCACTTAAATACATGGAATTCCTTAATAAATAAATCATTAGAGATGAAATAGGGTAATCCAAGTGTAATCACATTCTAACAAAGTTTGAATAATAAAAACATTAATACAACATGTGGCAAGTTAAATGCTACCAATTGGCATCATTGTTTCATTAGTGATTTTTTTTGAACAAAAATGATCTTTAAAGGACTAAAAATATGACTTTTGAATTCACCGTAGAGGATGACCCAAGCGCCAACTTAGGGAGCAAATTGCAATGTCCAAGCCAAGTTTCTCTCTCTCTATCTTTTTCTCACTTTATGCCTTCTTCTCTCTATTTAATTGGTCCAAGTTTTTGCAATTTTCTTTCTATCCAAATATTTGTCATGTATCCAAGTCTTTGCAAGTTTTTCCAAGTCTTTCACATACTAAAACCCAAACAATTGATAACAATTGATAATAATGTTTATCAAGGTTGTTTGAAAGAAAGTGGCTCTTGCATGGAGAAATTATACTCAAAGTACATGTAACATGCATGTCATATTATAATTTTCATATATAGTTTAGTTCAACACAAAATCTAACCTTCTTTCCACATGAAATCTATTTTATAAAAGATTATTTGCTTCATTACACACACAAATGCAAGCAACCAATTTGTTAAAGAAAATGAATTTGTTGGAGAAATTCCACCGACAAAATTTCCAAATCTAAATTAATGGGAAAAATACGTGACAAAATAAAAGAGAGAGAAAATAAATAAATAAATAAAATAACATGTTCAAAACTAACTTGATGTAAAAAAAGATTTTCAATTAAGGAATATGTGATGAATTGATGAAAAAAGACAAAGATTTGAAAAGAGACAATTACATTAAATTGAAACTAGTAGAGTCTAGACTTTTTTTTTTAAAAGAAAAAAGCTTCACAACTTAACAAAAGATAAATTCAATATGTTTTTTTATAAACAAAAAGAAAGTTTCCGTCCAAGATAAACCTAACAAGAGAAGATTCTTTCAAAACAAGAGAAATAAAAGGTACAAGCAAACTTTCAACAAAACAATAAAATGTGCAACATTTATGTTTCCATTTGCATTTTTAATCCAATTTGTTTCATCAATGTACAAGAGGTTGGAGCCTCACTTGGCCTCATCCCATGATAACCATAAACAAGAAATTAGTGGAGCATGAAGAATGCCATGTTTCTCAAGCTTTAGCCCACTTGTTTTTTATGTCATACAACTTCATGAAACAAACAAGGACCCACATAAATTTACATACCTTTCTCCAATATGTTAGCCCTAAATTGGGTAGCTCAATAATCTTACTTGATTGTTGGATGCGATTGTGTCTAGTCTAGATAGGCAAGGATCCAACCTACTTGATGGATTGTCAAGATTGTTTTGTTTTGTAATGCCTTGTTTTGGAATATTAATTGATGTACTAAAGCCAATGACCAATTTGAACAAGTGTTAGCATGTGATTGTTATTATTTTTTAACAACATTCAACTTAGAGTAGGCCACCCCTTTAGAGATACCACTCCTTTTTTTAAAAACCCCCTTAAGATATAACAAAATATTCCAAACAATGGATTGTTTGGAAGTCCTCTCCAACTTGATAATTTCCTCACACTTGGATCAAATGAAGGTGTTTTTTTTCCTAATAAGGGAATCCTATTTATCCATTTTGGAGTTTTTAGAATGTAATGGTTGACATATAAAATGGGAAATGTTTTTTAATGTCCACTAATTCCATAGTAATTGATCATGAAATCTTAAGGACTAAAATGAATTAATTTGTAATTGTAATTTTAAAGGTTTTAATCCACTACTTCCACAATAAGACCCCATTCATCATAAAAATGAGTAAAACGTGCATCATCTTAAGATTAGTAAAAATCACATTAAGGTGTACTAAAATGGGTAATTGAAAATCCATTTCAACAATTCACATCAAGTGTATTTTGACCTAATGAAATTGAGCTTGAAACAAAAACATTTAAATGATATTGACATTAAAATTTATTTTACATTTCCAAGTTCATACCACCTTGACTTAAACCGTTTAAAACATCTATTAAATATTAAATTTAAAAAAATCTTTAATATTGAAATGAACTTTACAAACAATTGTGATTATTAAGTTTTCATTTTAAACCTTAAAAAAAAAGGGAGCTTTTCTTATTTTATTTTTCCTTCTAAGTGTTATAATACTTTAATGTGTTGTGGTACAAAGTTATAGGCATGATCTCTAACTTCATTAAAAGTAAAAAATCCATAACCATAATTTTTTGAATTGTGACCTCATATGTACCCTACATGGCCCAAATTCACTAGATTTCAAAGAAAACAAATTTCCAAATTGTTAGATTTTTACGCTAAGTCTCAATAGGTAGCCAAAGTGTTTTTTTTTTTTCATATTTAATATGTAGCCAACTTGGCTAAATCACATTGTGGATGATCATTATTTTACCAACATCACAAAATTGGGAAAAAAAAAACCTAGTTGGAAGGATTGAAATATCAAATTTAATATTTCATCTTTTTTTTGTTAAATTTGTTAAATTCATTTGAATTGTCTACAAGAAGACTTGACTAACTTAGAAAAAACTATCACCATGACTTCCATAAATCTCCATTATAGTATTTTTTACCAATTTTTTTCTTTTAAAAAAAACCATATAACCACATATTATAATGTATCTTTTTTTTAAAATCCAAAAATGTTTATAGGTTGAAAGAAATCTACCACCCACACACACACACACACACACATATATATAAAGATTAACAAAAAGATTGACCAAAAAGGTCAATTTTACTTAAAAGAGTGCTTGCATGCACACATGTGTATGACTTTTGAACCAAGCAATGAGTCCAAAGCTAAGTTCAAGTTTATTTATTTTAAAACAAAGATTTTAAGCCAAGTTGTATGTTTAAAGTTAAATTAAATACATACATTGTTTTCAAACGAATGTGCGTTCCTAATGGTACCACCCAAGGATGGGTTTGCTTGTTGTATACATCAAATGTCCATCTTAGTTTAATAGTGATGGAAGTTTTCACAAACATGATTAAAACCATGAATGTAGGTGGTCATTGGACATCTTGGGCAAACATATATGTTGTGCCTTCAAGAAGTTCATGAAGGCAACAAAATAAAATGCAAACTACCATCTAACTAGATTCCCAAATCTTGGCTAGCCATCAAAGTTGGAAAGATCCCCCTAATAAAAGTTCCAAACTAACCTACTCCACAAAGCAATCCAAACCTTAAGTGGCCCCTTTCACAATCCTTGTGAAAATTGGGTGGTTGCACACTTCAATGTACAGAAAATCCTATCATAGTGTTGTAGTTTTCACTAATCTCAAAAATTGATGTGGCATACTACATAATTGGAAATAATTTAATGGTCAAAATGTGTAATTAATAATAATTAATGGTAATTAACACCTTAATTTGATTAAACTACTGTGAAAATTTTGTAAAGAAAATATATTCAATTTCCAATTGGATTTTTTGTGTAACATAAAATTTATTGCAATTTTTTTTTAAAGAATTAAAAATTATAAGTTGAATTTTTTCAATAAACATTTGCACATACAACTATTCAAACATAATACACCATATTTTTAAACTTTTGACACAATTTGCCTACAATTTTTTTTTGATGTGGCACATTGACACATGATTTCATTTTCGAACGTACATTTTTAGGCTATATAAAGACTTAATATTGCAAAAACAAATGTTGGGAATCATAATTCTTATCAAATTATAGTTGGGCAAAGTGTTGATTTTATTTATCCACAAAATTGAAATAGAGTTTTTGATGTAATAAAAAAACAATCTATTGTTATCAAATGAAATGTTTTAAGCAGGTTTTTTTATTATGATTAGTGTACATTTATTCAAAAAAACCAATATGAAGCAATGATATTCATGATTTTTTTTTTTTAAATTTAAAGCCCAATCCAACTAAAGGTAATTTTTAAATTTTAAAAAAGTAAATGAATTTTAAGTTGCGATACTTTTCATAATTTATGTACATTTAATTTTCACTCCTTTTGTGTACACCTGGCATGCAACCACCCAATTCACTACAATTGATTGAATTGTATACTAATTAACAATATTGATTGGATAATTGAAAGCATTTGTAATCATCGCTTGCTTCTTGAAAAATTACTAGACTTCAAGCAAAACTTTGTAATGACGGTAGAAGTGAAATTTAAATTCACGTGGAATATTTCACACTACTGTAATAACAAATTTGCATTTCACATGCATATGTTCACTATTTATATCTTAAGTCTCAACAAACTTAACACTACCATTCATTCCAACATCATATTCATGGTTATTACATATAACTAGAATCTACACTTCAAAATACATTGTAAAAAACTCCAAAAACAAGATTACAATTCATTTCATCATAATCTGATACTACAAAAAATTCACACAAAAGATGAACATAGAATTGACTGTAGAAGTCTATGCTTCTCTATATTATTGAAAACATGAATCCAAATTATAGCATAAATCCCATGTTTTGTTGAAAAAAATCCAAAACGACATTTAAAATCTGTGTTATATCAAAACAAAGTTTGTGTTTTTTTACTACAAGTACCTACAACTCTCCTCTTCTTCTCTTAACTTCATGTTTCATCTTCTCTTTTTTGTTCTATAGAACTCTAACCTTTTGAATTATCCCAAGTCACATCATCATGATCAAAACAACAAGAATTCAAATTTAAACTAACAAAGTTCCCTAATTAGTCCCTATCTTAACTACCTTATTCATCCAAAATCACATTCATCCTACCCCCTTAACATTACCCCATATGTACTTTGGATTCCATCCCCAAATCCTTGTAAAATGACATACATGAAATGAGAGTATTCTATATCCTTTTAAACATATGTTTCCCCTACTACAATTACGTATTCCCAATTTACATAGAAACTAGTGGTTTTATATCTACATTTTGCTCTGCAGTTCCAATCTCCTCCCCCACTAATTCAATTTGTATTTCTATTTCCAGATACTATATTTTGGATATCTTTTATTCTAGTATTGGAATAGCCTCCAACTTTTCATGTTCCTGAATTCATTCTAATTTTTTTTTCCCTAACCCCCTCCTCTAAGGTCCTGTGGTATTTCTAATTGTACCTCCTCCTCTTGAGTTGCTCCACTTATGAGGTCTTGTGAATCGTTAGTCTGTACTTCCTCCTTTTAAGTTGTTCCACTAGGCCCTGCTTCTATCTCTTCATCCTAGCCCGATACCACTATACTTGTTAGATTGCCACAAATGAAATTTGCAAAATTCTTTCGATAAGCTTCCAACTTGTACTTTAAAATTATTTCATCAATTCTATGTTGAGTTAGATTCTTCTCCAACTCCTTTGTAAAATATTATCCTGCAATTTCCCACCATTTTGCAAATTCTGCCTCAAAGTCCTTCATCTTGTTTTTCATCCTCATCAGAGTATAGTACTACAACATTTATTCATAATCCTCTAGTCTTTTCTTGATACCAACTGGATCAAAACTCTTCTTCTATTCTTGTGCCCTCTCCAATTGTGCTTACAGGTGTTACAAAGTTTTCTAATACTCCTTTTTGTCCTCCATTAACTACTCCCTTTCTGCATTTGTTGTCTTTCTTTTAAATTCTTCAGACCACAATAAAAATAAAATTTTCAAATTTATCGATTCCAAATCTATTAGAACATTTTCTTTCTCCTTCTTTCTTTAGTCAATGTTTTCACTTGACTATCCAAATCCTCATGTTGTTTCTTATGAAAAAATAATGCCTTTGTCCACTTCCTCGTTGTGGTTTCCCAAAATTCAATTTTTTGCCTTAAATTTTGTAGTTCTTCATCCTGCAATTTCAGTTATACTATGCTACCCTTGAGCTGCTTATTTTCATTTTATAGTTTTTTAATAAACATTTTTTTTTTTTGCTCAAACTCTGCCCAATTCTTCTTCCAAATTTCCACATTATGCTTATACCCCTTCTAAAAAATTCTTTCCTTATCCAATTCCTCTTATAACACCGCCTTCCCCTTCTCCCCTATAGCCATTTTTTTTTTAGAATGTTTACCTCCAGAGCCTATACCGTTGTTGGCAGTGTAAATGGTTCCACTCTACCCCTCATCATTTTCTATGCCCTCAAATTTGTGCTCTCATGTTCCCTCTTCACTCCTGAGCTTGAAGTTCTTCCTTCTTCAATTTTGTTTTTCCTCTTAAGAGCACTTCTTGGAGAGTCTACTACAACTTTCTTTTTGTTCTCTAGTGCTGTCTGCATTTCCTACCTAGTTCTTTTAACCTTGGTTGGTGGATTCTGTGGATTGTCCATTTGATGCACAAACAGATATTAAAACATTTTTGCCAATACCAATGCAGATTCACAAGTACCTTTCTTATCCCCCTTATTTTCCTTAACATATTTATACCACCTATCCAATTCACTACATAGACTATTGAATATAATCTATGCCCAATTGACCTGTTGCCCCTTCTCTATTTTCATTAATGTAATAACATTTTTGTTGTTAAAATATTGTACCTTTTCCCTCTGATAAATGATAGACATAATTGCAGGATATCTGACATAGTATGGCAAACCCAAACTTTTTGCATTCCATTGATATGTAAAGGAATTTGCAAGTGCAAGTCTACAACTCTATAATGCCTGAATTGCTAGTGACTTACTAACATGTCCTTTTAGTTCTTCTATATACCTTTCTACACACACTCCAAAAACATCTACAATCAATTGTTTATTGATTACATACACCTATCCTTATGCCCGAAGTAGATATCTATGCCCTTGATCAAGAATGTGTCTAGAAATTCCAATGTTACATTGAGCATCAATGCTTCCCACCCCATTAGAAACAAAGGAACAAGTCTTGCTTAAAAGCCTAGTCTTCTTCCTCAACAATATCCTTCTAGTTTTCCATCCGCTCTACATGTTTGCCATAATTTTGTTTTGTTTGTGTCCACATGAATCGCTCAGGGTTTGGAATTTTAATACCTTTCTCCAGAAGTGTAGTTCTGTCCAGGATTATGCGTCTTGTCTTTGTTATCGCTTTCGCTTCACGCTGCTACATCTCCATTGCCTTTCACTATGCTTTTGCCATTATCTGCACCTCTATGGCTTGCTATACCTTCAACTGCACTTCTGTGGATAGTTGTTCTTCCTTCGCAAAAATGTTTTCCTCCCTTGTGTCCTTATGCACTATATGTGCCTCCACAAAATGTTGCTCTTCAACTTTGTCTTCCTCCTATTCTTCAATGCACATTAAATTTACTGATGTAGCTCTTGATCATGTTTACTTTCTTGCACACCAACATCATTTGCTTCTACATAAAAACTCAACTACAAATGTTCCAATTGTATCTATGTCTTGAATTATCGTTTGTGTAAACTATATCTTTTCATTATACGCCTTCCCTTTTGCACATTCCAAAGATGATGATGAATGTGGCAGTGACCTTGCCACCAATGACTGAATATTCAACACTCCTCTCTTTGCTCTTCTCAATTCTTCTTTTACTTTTGTTCTTTTCAACAATTTCACTTCCCCCTCCTGCTTTCGTCTGTGTTCACTCCTTTACACTTATTTTTCCTTTGTTATTTGTTGTAGTTTTCAAATGCACTTTCTGCATTCATACTATTGTGAACTCCAAAACTTCAAAAATGGGCATAACTTCCAACAACAAACGTAGATTACTTTCGATGATTACCCCATTTTTTTCATCCTTGAACATCCGTCCCATCACATTCATGTTTTCATCTACCCACTGACTTTTAATTAAACACATGATCCTCAAAATTAATACGACCCATCAGTATAAGCTTTTGCTTCCTTTGTACAGCCACGTGGAAGCATTTTGCATCATCATTATGAATGAATGTCTCAAATTTCATCTTTTGATTACTCCACATTCGTAATCTCCCTACATTATTATTGACTCCACTTCATTTGCCTTGTACATCTTCTACTGACTATGAGAACATATTTGGTGACTGTATTAATTTATCTATTGACAATGCCCATAATTTTGATGATTGTGTAAATACTCCTGAAAATTGAACAAGTACTATTGTTGATTTAATTGATACACCTCACATAACATCTTTAAATCTCTACATCCCAACTCTCGCATTTCTGCAATTATTGTTGATTTACAAATCGAAAATAAAGATTATGTTCACTACTAGATCTATGATTTGTTTTTTTTATCTTCAGCATTATTCATTTATGGCTTCTGTATTTCACATCCTTCATTGTCTTCCTATGTCAAAATTCACCTCTTGAACTTCATTTGCACTCTGTTCCCAATATATTAGCATCTGTTGTTTTTTTTTTTGAATTTCAGATTCCATGTATTTATAAGGTTTGAGCTTATTCATGTTGACCAATGTAGGGTTAATTTCAAACTTTTCAGTGGTCACCAATAACACAATGTTATTTGCCAACACATACTATAATTTATATGGTCCAAACCATGTCCTAATAAATTTCTCTAGGTGTGACTTATTGCCCTTTGGAAACCATAGAACATAATCACTAAAACTAAACTATTTTTTTGGATTTTTTTGTTGATTCCATAATTTTTTATTCCATTGTTGAACTCTTGTAATTTCTACAACCTACATTCTAGTTTCCTCTAACTTCTTGAGCTTTGTAATTTTGCTAATTAAACTCTCATTGGAATATTGTCTCTCTCATTTCCACTAGCAATCGGAATGATGTACTTTGTGGGCATTAATGGATGTAATCCATACACTAATTGATATGGTGTATACCCTATTGCTACTTTATATGCAGTTTTGTTTGAAAATAACATTATAAAAAAATGTTCATCCTAATTTGTTATATTTTCACTAACTAATTTGGTCAACAATGTCCCAAGTATCTTGTTAACAAACTCAGCCTACCCATTCCCCTAGGGATAATAAGTTGTAAAACTCACATGTTTCATCAAAAAATGATCTATCAAATACTTGATGGCATCATTAATAAAATGAACTCCCTAATCTGTGACTATAATCAAAGAACATTCAAACCTGGTTAATATGCATTCATATAAAATTTTTGTTGTGATTATTGTTGTATTAATTTTTAATGCTCTTGCTTCCACCCATTTAGTAACATAATCTATGGCCACAAAAATATATTGTTCCCTATATGTCTTCTTGTTAGCTTAATCAACCCCACAAAATCAAGTCCCCATTTCATAAATGGTTCCTCTGGAAAACTTGTGACCATCTTTGCAAGACTTTGAGTTGCTAATCCTCCTGTTCTTTGACATGCATCACAAGATTTGTAATACTCTTGCACGTCTCTATACATAGTTGGCCACCAATATCTAGCATCCAATATATTCCTCTGCATTAATTTAGTTGCAAAATGCCCTCCTGAAGGTCTTTCATGTAGTTCCTTCATCACCATTTGTGTTTTTATTGTTGTCAAACATCATCGTAGTTTGTTGTCTTGACCCATTCTGTACAATTCACCATTCTTAAGTGTAAAAGGCTCTATTTCCCTAACCAATCTTCATTTTTGCTACATTGATAACGTGCCCTCAATTTGTCATGTTTTCAAAAATTCTTTTACATCATTTAGCCATTCAAGCCATGTATAAAACAAACTTGCATTTGTGGTTTAATTAGGCACACCTATGGGTTCTGTATCATTTGGTAATCTTGACAATGCATCTATAATCACGTAAGTTTTGTTTAGTTTATACATTATTGTGAAATCATATTCAAGGAACAATAACAACTATCTAGCTATTCTTCTTTAAACCTGTGGTTTATTGACCAAATAGACCAATGCCATATGATCTACATAAAAAACAAACTTATTGCCTAACAAATAATGTTTGAACTTGTGCAAAGAAAACCTCTCTTTTTGTTGTGTTATAATTCTATTATGTTCTGTTCGGAAACCTAAAAACATACACTATTGGTTGATCACTCTTCCATGTTACATTCCGAAACAACATAACCCCCACAACTAATAAAGACGCATCTATATGAACATGAAATTCCACCTACTAGTTTGGTGATATCAATATCAATACTTCAATATACTTATGTTTAATCAATTCTTACGCCTTTGACATTCCTTTATCCAAAGAGAAGTTTTTGTCTTTCTAATCAATTTAATGATAGGTGCCATGATAGTAACAAATTTTTTTATAAATCATCTGTAAAACTATGCCATCCCATTGAATACTCAAATCTCCTAGGGATTCTTAGGTGGTGGCATGTTTACTATGGCTTGTATTTTCTTTGGATCTAGTAGTTTCCTTTTTTTGGAAACAATAAAATCGAAGCTCATCCCTGAAAATACCATAAATGCACATTTTTCTAGATTTAGACTAATGCCATATTCTTTGCACTTTTGAAAACATAGTCTAAGCTTCTACAAATGACTCTCCATGTCACTATACATTGTAAAGTCATCTAGAAATATCTTCATAAAATCATCCAAATACTTTCTGAATGTTTTGGTCATGGTTTTCTAATATGTTGGAGGTCCATTTTAAACTTTAAACGACATCACCTTTCATATAAAAGCCCCTTAGTTTGTAACAAATGCAGTCTTGTATTTGTCCTCTAGAGCTATAGATATTTTATGATATCATGAATATCCATCTAAGAAAGAATATGCCTCATACCCTGTTACTGTGTTCAACACTTCATCTATGAAAAGTAATGGGTATGGATTTTTCTTTGTGGCTGCATTTAGTTTTTAAAAATCTATACATATTATTAACTTGCCATTTATTTTGGTACTATTACTATGGGTGACAACCATGTAGCTTCTTTTACAAATTCAATGAATCTAGCTGCTAATAACTTATCTATATTTTGTTTGATTGCTATAGCATAGTTTGGATTTAATCTATACCTAGCTTGATGTGTCAATGGAATAGTAGTGTCCAACTTAATTATGTGTTTTGCTAGCTTTGGTGGAATCCCTTTTAAATTTTTGTATGTCCATGCAAAAACATCTTCGAATTCCTTCAACAACTATTCCACTTCCAACACCTTGCTTGTTTCTAGTTGTGCATTAATTTTCACCATTTGTGGTTTTGTATCAATTCCCATATTAAGCTTCATTAATTGTTGATCTTTAGTTAACGTCCATCCAACTATCTATAATCCATGTGTTTTGATTTTTGTTAGAGTTTCATCTACTGTAACATTCCCTGGTTGATGTTTGTAGTACGTTTTTGGATACACCTTATCTTCCAGAGCTACTTTTAGTTCATATCTATTGCAAGATATCTTCTCCTCTATGCTTTGTACTTAATATCCCTATGCTAAAATACTAGTTTTCACATTTGTATCCATGATCCCCACATATGTGGTTTTCACATATTGAATTGTCTCAAGTAAACTAATTGTTCCTATGGAAAACAATTATGGCTCTGTAGTAAAGATGATATTTTCTTCTTCATATGTGATGCCATTTTGATAATCGTAACATAGTAACACTTTTGGTCTTCTTACTTCATTTCCCAAATATTTGGTAATTGTAATTGTTTTAATTGTCCCATTCCCTTGTATGGTAATAATGTTACTTCCCCAATCATGTGCCACTTTAACATCCTTCAACCATGGTCTCCCCAACAACATAGAATAATTAAAATCTATCACACTATTCTAAAGTACAGTAAACATAGTTATGTAAGGAATGCCATGAACATATATCTTCATATTTTTTATCAACCCCATTGGTTCTATGGTTGTTTGATCTGCCATCCTCAAATTATATGGTGTAGGTTTAGGCCTTGGAAGCCCCAACCTCAATTTCAATTGTTCTATGATAATATTAATTCTAGAACCTCCATCCATAAATGCATCCTTTATTATATTATTTCCAATTTGTACTTGGATAACTACCATATGATTATCTATTGTTACAATAGTTGTCCTTACTTTAGGTATTGAATAACAAACTTGTTTTTTTGTGGTTGCTTTACTTACATTCTAAGTTTTCTTTGGTTTCAATTTTAGCTCAGGAGCTATTTTAAGCAATTGTTTTGATTTCAAAGTATAACTTGTTTCTAGCATTTACTTACCAATGTCCAAAAAATCTTTTCTATTATGATCAGTTTCCCTTGTGAATTCACTACTTCTTGATATTTCTATGCGTCCACAGGAGTAGTATTTGACATATTCAGCCAAGTTGTGTTCCATTCCCCCATGGATGTGGATGGCCCTTCTATCTAGGTTTTTATTTTTTGAATTTGTTGAATTGTCTCCACCATTGAGGATCAATAATGCTCTTTGTTTTTCTTGGCTCTTTATCCTTCAACATATGTTTTTCAGTTACTTTATTTCTTGTGGTAACATTAACATCCATCACATTCACATTCGCAATGATTATTTATCTCTTAGCAATAGGTTGAACCTCTGCTATTGTGATAGATTTCCCATGAAACATTTTCTGCATCTCAACAAACTTTGGACAATCTATCATTTTATGTCCATTCAAACCACAAATGTGACATGCATATCAAGATGTATTCTATGTTTTTTGATTTGGTTATGCTGCCTTTATGGTTGCCATTGTGGTATGTTATTTCTTTTTTCTACATGTTTCCACATTGTGATTTGTCATCCCATAATTTGTGTAATGTTTGTCAATTTTCCCTGTATTACTTTATGTTTTTTAGTATTGCCTATTTGATATTATGTGGTACTGATAGTGCATTCCTTGCTTCTGTAGTAGTCATACCTTCTTCACACAACATTGCTACCTCCTTATGCTATTGTAGTGTTGACCACTTCATCCTTGCAATCAAAATTGTGAGGTATGATTGCAAACCCGTTCTAAACACAATAGTTAAAAAATTTCTTATGGTTGGTACATGTAAACCATGAACCAGCTTCTAAATTCGCTCATAGCAAACCTCCACCCTCTCAGTCTCCTCCTGCTTCATGTTCTTCAACTCCATGTATATTTGTTTGTCATTTTAAGTTTTCCGATGATGTTCCCAAAATGCATATGTAAGCTTCAAAAAAATACAGTGAGGAAATTTTAACATGTAATTATGGCACCGGTCTAATGCCATATCTCTTAGCGTATGACAACGCATTGATGATATACTTTTCAAAAGTTTTTGCATTTGCTTTTATTGCAAAATTGAACATTCTAACATGAGCATCTGGATCATCATCTTTTCTAAAATCAAGATACTTAAGAACTACTTTATTTGGTTTAACATAATGGCCATCTCTGTGATCAAAAATTGGTGTAGTTATAACAAATGGTTTTCGGTATCCTCCTCTTGGATGCGTGACATCTACACTTTTATACCCTCTAACAACCATTGAGCTCATCATTAGTCAATTTGTAATCTTGTTCACATGAGTAATCATTATCAAATTAGTAAACACCATTTGAGGTATGCCAACAACTCCAATAGCAATTGTTGGTAGTGTTGAACTTCGATTCAAATTCCTTACTATCAAAATTCCACCTGATCCACTACCCAATTTTGTTGCATATTCAATTAGTATTCCCCTTTTGACAACATCTATGTTGGGCATAACAACCGTTTCCACTCATGTGGTTGTTATACCTACATCAAGTGATTGAGTAACTCTTATTCCATCATGTTGTTTCTGGGGTTCAACAAATGCGACTTTTGACATTATTGGTGGAGCTATGTTGACACAATATTAACAATGTTCCAATTTATGGTTACCCATTAGTATCCATTATGGTGCAATATGTGGATGTGAATACCCCTTTGGTTCTTTGTTCCTGGTCTAAATAGATGTACAAATTTGTCGACTTTATGGTCCCAATTGGCTTCCCAACTCCATGCTTCTAAATTTGTTTTGGACTACAAAAATTCTTGATTCTTGTTATGGATGATCCATTAATGCTCTTGTCACATTCTGTAACTCCACATGCCTAACAATACCTACTCTGATGTGAAAAGGCACAAAAGGACAATCCATGATTGCATATCCTTCTTTTTCACAGAATGCACAAACCCTTGAAAGTAATCTAATCATTTCTAACTCCACATATTCATGATTTCATTTTTTGATTGTGTACCTTGTTTGATCCAACTCTAGATTCCCTTGATGTGAATATGATTGTGGTACTTCATCGAATGCATTCAACTATACCTTTACATATTCAGATGATCTTGGGTAATTTTCTTTAGTTTCCTCAAACACATCAAAATTGGTATTTTCATCCACCTCCCAGTGTTTCACTGGTTCATAATAATTTGGAGATGTAGACTGATACACAAACCTGGGTTGTGTACCTCTTGTAACATCCTTCCCTTGGTTAGTCACTAACTTTGGACTTGAGATTTCTTCCGATTAATCAAGTACTAAAGAAATCCTTACTCTGTCTTGATTTCTACAACTTTGAACCATAGAGTGTGGTTGAGAAGTATACTACATCCGTTCATTCAAATGAGTAGTCGATTACATCTTTCTTTGTGGAAATTATTTTCTGGAATTGTGCCTTCTTTATCACAGTCCATACATCCCGTCGTACCACTTTTTATGGTAAAAACGACATGTGCCTCGCATGTTTTTCTTCTATTCTCAAAACTCATTTGTCCAACATCAAATTCCAAAATGGGGTTTCTATAAGCCTTGCATATTCCTTTCCATTTTCAAGATTTGTTTTTTGTTTGATTTTCAATAACTTGTTGATTTGCCTCCAAATCCAATTGTTGTTGTAAACTTTGGGTCATTGTCCGATTCATCTTGTTTCATAATTCTTCATTTTCAGAATCTTTAGATTGCTTTGTAGTCCTTACAGCGTCAACCGCATAGACCTTTGATATTTTCTAACATACCCTTTAAAATTTTGAATTGAAAAAAAAAAAACACTACTCGTTTGAACACTTTCATCTATAATATACAACAAAATTTGTAAAAAACCTTCCCATTACTAAATGAAATAACAGAAAAAAAATTTCCCCACAAGATGGTCATTAAATGGTAGAAGTGGAATTTAAATTCCTGCATAATATTTCACACTATTATAATAACAAATTTGTATTTCACATGCATATGTTCATCATTTTTGTCTTAAGTTTCAACAAACTTAACACTACCATTCATTCCAACATCAAATTCATGGTTATTACATATAAACATAATCTACATTCTAGGATACATTGTAATAAACTCCAAAATAAGATTACAATTCATTTCATCATAATTTAATACTACAAAAAATTCACACAAAAGATGAACATAAAATTCAATGTAGAAGTTTGTGCTTCTTTATATTACTGAAAACATGAATCCAAATTACAATATAATCCCATGTTTTGTTGAAAAAAATCCAAAACAACACTAAAAATTTGTGCTATATCAAAACAAAGTTTGTGTTTTTCTATTGCAAGTACCTACAATTCTCCTCCTCTTTTTTTAACTTTGTGTTTCATCTTCTCCTCTTTGTTCTACAAAACTCTAACCTTTTGAACTGGTCCCAAATGACATCATCATGATCAAAACAACAAGAATTCAAAATTTTAACTAACAAAGTTCCTTGATCAGTCCTAATCCTAATTGCCTTGTTCATCCAAAATCACATACTCATCCTACCCCCTTAACAAATGACACTTAAAAACAAACCATCAATTGTGATTTGTCATTGTGATTGTCTAGGTGGAGAAATCAATGATTTAATGTACCATTTAGTAACAATTAATAAAAGACCATGCATTTTAAATCTTTGACACCTAATTAACAAACAACCAATCAAGTGTTTTAACCTAGTTTCAATAATCTCATTATGTAAAAAAAGATGAAAACTTTAAAATTAAAAAAGATTTGATTAATCAATCCTCCAATAGACTTAAAACAAAAAATATTACATCAACATGTTAATGTATAGATGATAATGATCTCTCTTGTAGAACATGAATACAAAGATAATGTTGATTGAAAATTTACAACCCACACAAGGTTGGAAAAGAATAAATGCCACAACACAACCCAAATAAAATGATAACCAATCAAGAATAAGGAAAATGATCCTCCCTAAATATAAACATTGATAATCCAAAGTTTTATATTTTGTTCATCTAAAGCAAATTTTCAACAATGAGATAAATTTTGAGGATGAAGCAAGTTAAAGTTAGTAAGACCTAAGGACTAGAGATGCACGTTAGGAATATTAAAATGATAATTAATTGTACAAAATTATCTATTTAAAAAAGACTTCGTAGCAACCAGAATGCACCTATATACTTTCAAAAGATGTTTCACAACCCTAATCAAAATTTGAAGTCATTCCATCAACAACACTCCAACTTTTTGCCTCATATTAGGAAATTGCTACTTTAATGCTTTTTATGTGTGTTGTTCTTTTGAGGATTGAAATGTACTTGTTTTTTTGCTAAACCTTGAAATGTAGTAATAATGTAACTTCAAGTTGGAAGCTCCATGTAAACAACACAACTTCAACAAATATGACTTCAAGCTTTATGGATTTGATGAATTCATACTCTTTTGAAATCATTCACACTAATCCTCCTCACACTAACCTTGCATTGCAAAGACTTGAGCTACTTGAGAAACACAATGAAACACAAATGCATCATGCAAAGTTCCAATGACACACAAGTTAAGCAAAACACCACATGTAGGCTACAACTAAGTTCATTTTGGCTTTGGGAGTGAAAATGAGTTTTGTCATGCATAATTTTTCTTGCACTTAATGTCCCATCATGTGATTTGATTCTCATCATTTGTTTTGGTCAAATTTAGGATTCTAAGTTTGGTTGATTATAAAGATAGTTTCAATAAATTAAAAAAATCAATTTGAAGAGGAGAAAGTCTATGGTTAATATTAAAAATTGAGGAATTATGAAATTGTGTGTTGGAAAGAAAGGGGTGTTTACAAAACTAAATTGTGCAGGGTGAAAAAACAATTTATGTGCTACAAGATCAAAACCCAACAATAAGAAGTTATATAGAAAAAAAATTATGAATGTTTGAATGTGCATTAATGAATGTTAAGTTATATGTCAATTGAAATAAAAAAAATTTAAAAAAATAATTAAAAGAGAATTTTAAAAAGGAAGCAATGAGGGGCCTAATGAATGGAAAATCAATAAATACAATCAAGACCCCAAACAAAAATACGAAATGAAATAATCAACTACCAAAAATACATATTAAAGTTTTTAGGAAAAATGTGTTAGATATGAAAAACTTGGATATTCAACCAACCTACCAAGTACAATTTACATCCTACTTGTTATGAGTGTTGAAATTCACCATACAAAACATTTAAATGCAACATATAAAAGAAATATTTTGTAGTATTAGTTGGTCATAAGGAAGGAATTCAGTTGGTTGATGCAAAAAGGAAGTCAACATTTTTCACAATAATTAACACAACTTGCAATTGTGTGGATCTTTTGGAACTTTGTACAAAGGAGTTGGGAATAATGGATCCTTCTTTGTAATGAAGGAGGTATCCTTGTTTGATGAAGGTAAGTTGTCAAGCATGTTAGGTGAAATTGCATGTGGACTATTCAATCATTATTTTTTGCAATTTACTAAAGGAATAATGTTTGCATATGAGATAAAGATAACTATTGGACAATGAATCCTTGAAGACTCCACTAGTTTTATGGTGGATCATCAACCCCACCCACTTGATTTGAACAATTCAACTTTTTGCACATTTATTCACAAATGTTAGTTAGGAAATTAAATTTTGTTGGTTAGATTATGAATATGTCATTTTGTCTATAAGGGTTTACCTTTTATGGATAATGGAAGGACAAGATTTATACCTAATGGTTCATGGCACATAGTTTATTGTATCATCTTTTGACTATTTGCTCAACCACTTGAATATGTTGACAAAGCAATCCACATGTGACATGACCCTAAAATTCTATATTTTACAAGTTGAACAAGAGATTGCCCTTCTAAGTGAACTAAAACCTAAGAATATTGTTTAGTTTTTTGGCACAAAAATGTCAAGAGTTTTAGTCTTAATCCATTTGGTTAAGTTTAATTTAGGATTAAACTAAATTGCATTTAGATTCATCATAGAAATCACTTTTTTTGTGGATGTGGTTTGGGTTATTTTGTGTTTGAGGGTGTTCCTTTTTGCTTGTGCTTTGAAATCTTTCTTTTGATTTTTTAAAACTCCAAAGCTTGTTCAAGTGTAATAGACATTTTCTTGGTTATTTGTTCGGTTTCTCACAAAATTTTGGGCTTGGATTCCCTATTGAAAATGATTGTCTTTTTTATTTGTTGTGATGCACCATATATGAAGGTCTAATGTTATTTGATTCGTGTTTATGGACAACAATAGGTGTAGGTGTTGGCATGGTAGGATTTGATAAAAAGTACAAAGAACAAGCTTTTTGGATCTTGTAAGCAAAGGATCATTGGCATCTTGTGTAAAAGAAATATCCAAGGGTTGAAGAACAAGTTTGCACATACAATTGGCAAATCCTTCATGGTCTTTGAAAATATATTCATGATTGTAGCATTATCCATATGGATATTAAATATGCAAGCCTTTTGATGATGGAAGTGGAGTAGTCAAGCTTGTTGACCGTGAGATGTTGAAGGAAATAGATAGATTGAATAAACTATTGTCATGTAAAGGAAATGCATAGTGAATAGTTCTTCAAATCATTGATGCCACGAAGATTTGTGGAATTGCAACTCATATTTGGAGCTTAGTATGCCTTAATTTGTGCTAGAATTGGTAACTAAGAAGTTCCCTTTATCAAATTTGGAATGACAAATGATATTTTACGAAGTTGGACATGGGGAGGTCCCACCCATCCTTGAGAATATGTCCTTTCAATCAGAGCTTCAACCCCTATAAACACTTGGGCTCCACAATGCTTTGCATTGCCAATGACAATCAATTTTTTTTTCTTATGTTCTCCTACGATTTACAATAATTTATCATTATGATTATTGTTAGACAAGAATATTTACTAGTAAATAATATAAATATTATGTATGGACATGAAAAAACACATGTTATATATATATATGTTGAGGGGTAAATAAAAGGAATGAAATAGTTATTAGGAAAGGAGGGAGGTAGTTATTAGAAAAGAAGTGATATAGTTGTATTCATATGATTCTTCACATTCCAATTAGCTAAAATTGTCAATGGATGACCATATGAAAGATTATGCAAAATCCTCATATAAGTTATAAGAAAACTCAACATTGGAATTAAACTATTGAATTAATCATCTCCATAATAGATTATCATTGAGAATGTGCAACAATGCAAGGCCAAATAATTAGGTAATGTGTACCAACACAAAATCCAAGTATAATAACTTCAGCTCGATGTTGTGCACAATTCTAGTGAAGATCAATTGATGGAAAAAATTAATTGTGTGAAAATTAAATTTCACTTGAATGATACTACATGCAACTTGAATAGAATTGAATTCAAATTCTTAAATGAATTCAAATATATTAAATGGAATAATGGAATAGAAATTTCATTGAATTGAATTCAAAGATAAATGGGATGCAAATTGGTGTAAAAGGTATTGAAAATTTGCTTATAATTTTAGTGTTGGACAAAAAAAAACTGTAAAAAAACAAATTTGAAAAGACACTTTTCCATTCTTCTTTCCTTGAGAATCAATTGATGATAGTCTACTTTGGAGTTGTTCAACTAACAATTTATGAAATCTCAAGTTGTCCAACTTTAACCAAATTTGTTGAAACATCATCTTTGCAATATAAATAACATGTACATGAAAACACGCATGTCTATTTACCTTTTGCCTTGCCATATTCATGGAGGTGAGTAGGGAAATGAGTGAGGTAGATTGGGATACAAACACATTTTTGCAATCATATTGTACAAATATATTGTAAATATATTTGTACAAAATTACTCTCAACACATTTTTATTAACAGCAATGATAAATTTGAGTCAAAATACTCTACTCCACACTTATCTAAATTGCACATATATGAGTCAGATGCACCAAAATTTAGAAAATTACTTAATTTGACATCATATAAGTGATAAGTGAACTTAAAAATATTAAACATCCTAGCATCATCCTAGCATAGGTTCACTGAAAATTTTCATTCATAGCACATTCCAAATATTGAAAAAAATTACTGCTATAACAAAGCAGCAGCTGTTTTGTTTGCAAGTTGTGGCTACTAATAAGGCTGCCACAATCTTGGAAACCAAAACAAGAAGAAGGCATAGATGCAAAACAATCCTACAAGCAAAAAGCACATTGCACCTAGGAACAGCAAAAAAGAAGGTACGTACAGAGACTCAAAATTGAAGGACAGTTATATCTCATAGACAATGTATTATGGTTTATCAAGAGAAGAGTGATATGACACGAAGAACCACCTCAATTGAATGAAAATCAAGCATTCAAAAAAACCACCAACAGAAACAAAAGTTATGGTGAAGGATGCCAGTCAAACATGATATAACCTCTAAGATTCCTGGTTCTCCTTCATTCCTACAGTGCTCCGCACATGGAAAAACAAACAAGGAACAGGTCAAAAGAAGCAAGAAAAAGAGGGCTGGAACAAAATGCTGACTCTTTGGTTCCAAAGACTTTGTACAATCTCCACACTTCACATCAGCTGCTATGTGAAAACTCTCTCACCTGTTCAACACCAAACTGTCAGACAACCAGTATGGCTCACTAAACTCTAGTAGTTTCTTGAGATTTCAAATTCAAGAAGACAGTTCCTCACAAAGAAACACAAGAAGCTGAGGCCTGCAAAAGACACCAAGTTCTAGCCTTGTTTGCCTCATACCACCACCATCCTCTTCAAAAGATACCCTTTCTCTCACTCCTCATGCTAAAGAACCAATACAAGTTTCTTGGTTAACTCCCAGGTTATCACTGCTAAAGTTAAATGCTTTTACAAAGATTTACATCTCATGACTTCCTACAGCCGTAAATCCTGAAGCTGGGCTCAAAGATTTACAAAAGAGCCAAATCTGTGACTTGAAAAGAGCAAATCCATCAACGTGTTCTTCACTTGCCCTGCCAGCAATTCACTGGCACACATCAAGATCAAGAGTGTACATTTAAACAAGAAATAAGATGATGCACCAGCCAAAACTCTTGAACAAGGCAAACAGAACTAAGGGAGTTGCACACATCTTAAAAACCATGCAAATGCAGCACATCATATAACTCCCAAAACTCTGTGTCCAAGAGTGATGACTATCTACAAATGAAGTCAGGGCTGCTATGTCATATGAAGAGAACAAACCTCCACAATTTTTATGGAGACAGATAGAGAGGTTGGTGATACTAGTAATGAGGTGCCTGATAGGTTACAGGTCCCACCATCTGCACACAAGCAAAGAACAAAAATACTTCCATGAGGACTTAGCATAACTGTAGCTTGAGCGGGAGAGTCAAAAATTGCCATTTGTCACTGCATCTCTGTACAAGAGCAGTAATCCATGTACTCAAACATAAAAGATCAGGTTTCAGACAGCATCAAAACATTCCAACAAATGAACAGTTGTGAAACATTGCCACTACATCCACATAGAGAAAAACATTTTGTGGAGGAAAATTCTGCAGTTGGAAGATGACACATATATCAGCTTTCAGATCACAAAAGTAAACCAGCTCTAAGTAACACAAACCAAAAAACTGTAAACATGCATCTAACATTGAAGAGAAGAATCTGGAAAAAATTTGAAAGTGACCATTCTGTAGGTTCTGGCAAAAGAAAAACCAGTAGCTCTGTGAGTATCACTTTCAAAATATCAGACCATCAACTTCATCATGAATGGCTGGCTAGCTGCAATTACTTCCCACTGACTTCATTAGCTCCTGACAGTGGGTGTAGATAAGTATATAACAATCTGCTCAAAACTTAGAGAAAACAATGTGTTGCCAGTCTACTCATCTCTTTCATTAAAGCAAGAGAAATATCCACAAGAACCAAGGTCTTGCAAACCCTACCTGTGATTGCATATATGGATTGTAGATGCCAGGTTGGGTCATCTGCACTACCAAAACAGCCATAGTAAGCCGCAAGGCTACTCGATTCATTTGCATCCATCATAACTCTCATCTGCAATCCAGAGAAAGCTGTTGAAGGAAGTTTGCTCTGCTCACCTGAACTCCTGGTGACATCATTCCAGTTCCTTCCTTCTTCCCAGAGGCAGGATCTCCACTACTTTTGTTTATCAGTGCACCCTTCTCCCCCTATGATTCCACCACATAGACTACACATTAGATTTTGCATAACCACAGAAGATGCAAGGCAAAATATGTAGGGAAATTCACATAGCACTAGATTCTGTGTGACACAACATTGCCTACATACTAAAACAGCCAAGTCATTGGTGAATTGGTTACATTAAGAACCCATGAGCTAGGACTCTTGAAACACTAGAAGAGGACAGATTTGAATCCATGATTTCATCATCTAATTTGCAGGGAAATTGCTGATATTAATCCCAAGAAGAAAACTAGGATGTGTCTGTCATGTGAGGAGGTGCCTGAAGTATGAATTGTTCCAGAGTGCAGAACCATAGGATCCATGTACAGCATGTTTGGCATGAACAGCAGCACAAAAGGGAGCTGCCAAAAGAATAATAAGCCACAGATATGGCGACTTGCTGGGTTTTTCCTCTAGGTGAAAAGGGCATGAAACGAAGGTAGACAGCAAAATTGACACTGCAAGTGCTAGGGTAGAGCAGTGACTGACCTCAGTCTGGAAGAAACAAAGAGTCCATCCCGGAAGCACACGCCAAACAAAGAAGAGTAAGTTCTCGGAAAACACAAACTCAGAGGACTTCAAAATATTAGGTTATCAAAACTGAGCAGGAAAGCCCTAAAGACAAGCACGCTAAAAAAAAAGACACGTCAGCACCGATATTGCTTTTGTAGTTTGATAACAAATGGCAACGAGAGACCTAACTCCTCGTGTGCTAAGCAAACCATACCTCTCTGTACTTGTGAAGATAAACCTTCAAAGGCTCTACGTATTCCTCAAACCCTAATGTGCTCATGGCCCAAAGCAGATCGTCGCCGTTGATTGTTTTCCTTTTCTCTCTCTGACACTTGTCGCTTGCTCTGCGCTCGATTTAGGAAGCACAATAGATACCAAAGCCTTCTCTCTCTCCTCACATACTCGCCACATGAATCCATACAGGAAGGAATCACAAGAAAAACGAGGAAAAAAAAAAAAAACGTAGACAAAATAATCTGTAATGCGAATTAGTCGTATTCCACCCCCGCCCCCCAATCAGCATTCCTCACTTCCATGCCGACAACAAACTCGAGGCAGGAGGTTCATAAGAAAGACACGAGATCAAGACCCTGAAATCGAATCTGGTTGACGGATCATCACTTCTCCATCCATAAACATAGCATCGACATGTAAACAAAAGTTTGTGGATACTCGCTAGTTATAAAACTGATGAACTCGGAGACACACTCTTGGATCGTCTCCTTAGCGTCCTTGGCAATCTTCGCATTGGCTGGTAGCGCCTTCTTCATGATACGGCTGATGTTGGCAATGGGTAGGAAGCGATCCTGCTCTCGCACGCTGGAATTGCTCCGGTCGCCTCCACCCTGGTTGTTGCCGTAGTCATCTGAGTGAGGGCTGTCTTGGCTGCCAGGGCTACCAATTTCAGCCATCGGACCAACCGTAACTGCAACAACCAGTCAAAAAAACTTGGCCGCCCCCCCTCCCCTGGACAAACAGCAAAAAGCAAAGTCTGTGGGAAGGTGGTGGGCTGGATAGTGCAGAGGCAGCAGGCTCAAAGCGTCCCAAGTTTCCCTTGCAAAGCAACGCTGAAACTGCATAACAACGCTGGAACCTCGTAACCGGAACCCAAGGTTGAGCCGTTTCTCTCTGTCTTGGTGAGCCTCTGTCATCCCACCACTTGTCCCTCCCGCCTTCATGCCCCAGGAGCCATCATCCGTTCATGACCGTACACACCAAAGTCTACACTGAGGTGTAGGCTAAAACAGCAGTAAACCATATCCCTTCACCGAACAGGTCTAGTGACCTGTGACCGAACAAAAGCGGTGCAGCCTCCTCGTCAGTGGTTGACATCCCTTCCCTTCGCCGAGGGAGCATGGCGAGTGACCCGTGACCGAACAGAAGTACTTCAGCTATAACTTGCTTAGTGTTTTTAAGTGTGAAGGTAGTTTTTTTCAGTGTTGTTTGGTTATTTGAATTTTACAAAGAGTCACCAGTTCTGCCTTTTTAAATTATTTTAGAATCAGAGAAGCATTGGTTCCAGTTCTTTGACACAAAATCAGAATCAAAGAACCGCTGATCCCGGCTTTTTTTTTTTTCAAGCCTTAAAGAACTGACGGTTTTCATGAAAGAACCGGAAAAGAATTGGCTGTTTTATATTCCGCAACTGGCTGCCTTATGTTTTGAGAACCATGACAATATGACCCTAACGAATGACATAATAACCGCCGGGGTCTATCTGTTTCTAATAATCACTCAGCACTGGTAGTTTTCAAAGTATGAATCCGAAGAACCACCCTAATAACCGCCGGGGGTTTTTCTGTTTCTAATAATCACTCAACAGTGGCTGTTTTCAGCTGAGGACGGTAAAATCGGCAATGGGTACTTATTGCACACACGGTACTGTCTGCTTCCTTTTTCCCTGACTGCCCGATTTCCTGACCAAGATGTGCTGCCCACACGTAAAATTTGGGTTATATTATATACACTTTGGGTGTGTAATTGACACTAGGAGGCATTATATGTCCATTACACACCCAAAGTGTGGATAACTAGTCCCAGAATTTGTCTGGGCAATGATCCATCTTTTTCCCAAAAAGATGGATTGGGCCAAGGGCAGACAAGAAAAAGAAGAAGCAGACTATACTTTTTTTGGTACTGTCTGCAATGTGGACCCATCGCTGGACGGTTATTAGAAATGGCATCTGATAACCTGCAGCTTTCAAGATGGTTATTTCTGATACATAGATCCCAGGTCCATGATATTTCAGAACTGCTGGTGGTCAAGGTTTTGAACCGGTTCTTTTATTAGTTTTGAGTACCACCAAGTCCAGTCTAGGGTGCACGTATCCTACCCTTTATCTGCAGAGGTTCCTCTCTTGTTTCAAAGATGGAATCACCCAGCACAGGCATCTACATTTGGAAGTATTATTGAAAAGTGGAGTCGTATGAGAATGGCATCAATGAGAGCCTAGCATGAGGGCATCTGTAGTAAGAGAGGCTCAAGAGAGACAACACAGAAGGAAACAGAGATCCCTGGATTTGACATTTGAACTCATGGTAAATAATTTTAGGATTAGATACACAGAAACAAGCATATGTAAAAGCTGTTGCAGGCAGCATGGTACCCTGATGCAACCTATTTTCTTCAAACACACAATTTGCTTCTGACATAGTTTGTCCAGACTCTGGAACAAAATGTTTGAGAGGAAAAATAGTCAGCAAAAAAACCAATGTCTACCCATAATTGCTCCAAGCACTGCCAGTATCAATTACATTAAATGCAATATTGACTAGGTTTGGAATGTCCCCCAATGATGGCCCCTTTGGACTCTCGTCAACCCAAAGAAATGAATAGAGATGATCAAGGGAGAATGAGAAAATTCAAATAGATATGACACAAATCCTCCAGATTGAAACAAGAAAATTGAGATGCACACAGTGAAATATTTAACAGGAAGCTTAACCAGCACCAGCATCACTCTTCTTCCTCTTGGATTTGTGGGTGGTCACATTCTCGTCCTCACCTAAGTCCCTCTTCTTCTTCCTCCTCTTCTTATGGCTTACTGTGTCTGCTTCATTGGCACCTTCAGAAACCTTCAGTCTGCTCTCCTCTTTTGATGTTTGCTTGTGCTTTGATTTCTTCTGTCCATTCTCTGAAGGTCTGTCACAGCCGAAATCAAAATTCATGCAGGAAGTCAAATCAGCCATCAAAAGAAGTCAAGCCATTTTGCATGGCAAATTAGTCAAACTCAGAAAACACAACAATTCCTGTAGGAAGGAAACATGTTTAGGGTTTGAGGTAAAAACAAACAAGATGCCAGACAATATATTTGAAAAGTGACAAAAGAAAAGGAGAATGATGAGTTAAGCTTTGGATGAGGCAAAAAATTGAAGGCCTTCACCTCAAAGAGCCAATGCCTCTGTTAAAGGTGCACACTTGCAGTACCCAAATAAAGTTCCCAAGTCAAGTTTCGGCATTACATAAGGGCAACAATTCCAGACCATTTTATTGTTTTTGAGTTGCTGTCCAAAGGAGTGAGCTGAACTGTATCCACTTAATTCCATAACACTGCCACATGAACTGAGTGTTCAAAGTGCATAGGATAACGCAGAGTAGTATGTCATGTGGCATACACCAGTGCAAGATTGTCAAGAGCAAAAAGACTGTAGGAGTAGAACCTGCTCTGAGGACTGGCAGTCTCTTCTCTCCTAGTTGCCTTTGTTAGATGGTCAAGCCACTTGACACAGCCTGTGTGAACCGCTTGTAGAGAACCACAGAGGTCAATTATTTCTTCAGTTTCCTGCACACTGCAGGGCAGCTTGGTTAGCTCACTCTTAACTGAATGAACTAGTACATGAAACAGACATCTATCATGATCTGATTTCCTTTACAATGAAATGGATTTCTTGTATAAGGTTTGATAACATCCATTCTGTCCAAAGATAACCCTCTAAAGCCTAGCTGGTTAGAGCTGGCATACAACAATGCAGTGAACTTTTGTAGACTGGAACTAGTAGACCACATTAATTGAGAGGAGTTTTCAAAGAGAATGAAATCACAGACCAAAGCCTGTTAAAGAAACCACAGCACAAATGCCATGGGGGGAAAGGTGTGCTACTTAAACCCCACTGTCACTAATACAGATCAGGAACTATCTGATATGAAACATTAATTCCTCTTCACTGAAGCAAGAGTGGGTTGCAAGAAGACCTTTTCACAACGAAGCGGATATTGCTGCCCAAGCTGATGGAATGTTGGTGGTCTGATTCACTCCGCCAGGCTTTCATGCCCCCCTGATGCAGTAGAGGGTGAAGGAAAACAAATTAAATCAGTTACAATAGCAAAATACTATTCACTGAATCCATTTTTGTAACAAGAGATGTGATGGGTGACAGGTTGCAATATGTAGACAACCTTAATGTGAGCAAATTTCTAATCCTGAACTTTCAAAGCAGTTATGTGCTACAAGATCATATATCTATGATATTCCAGATAGATCTCCACAAAACCACTTTGAAAGTAACATCATGATGATGAATCCAGTCATAACCTTATGAGAGTCACTCACAAAGTGTCAGACCTTCACCTCCATCATGGATAGCAGCAATGAGCTGCCCTGACTACCCACTGACTTCACCAGCTCCTGATGGTGGATGTAGATAAGTACATACTGAATCATCATAGTACAGGTCTTCACGGATGTCTGCAATGCCAATGGCTGCATTGAAGAGGCCCAAGACCACCACCCCTAAATAGTCTTTCTCCACTTTGTTCACCTTCCCCTCTGTTCAATCCCAAGAGAAAACTTCAATCAATTGCCTGCAGAAAGGTTCAAACTTGGAAATGTGATACTCACAGAAATGTCCCTTTTAAGAGTCTCAGGGAGGAGTGGTTGACAATTATGAGAACATGAAATGGTTCAAGCTATACCCTAGAATACATTAATTACAAAAAGTGAGAGCACTACAATTGCAATTATAAGCAATCAGTTGCATCACAGGGCTTCCACAGTGTCAGGGCACTCATTGGTAGTTGATCTCTCTGAATAAAGTCTATATTCCTTCAAAACTTTGGAGTAAAGAGCTTTAACAAACAGCAGCATGTGATTACCTCAAAACCACAGAAATTCAAGCCTGTTCAACTATAAGGATCTTCTTACTTCATTCACCACAAGACAGCCTGCACTAGTGTAGCAAAACCTCATAAACTGATTGGATGTTGGCTCATACCTACAAGCATGCCAATCTTGGGAGAGAACAAAAGGAATGAAGCTTTCAACTGAACATGGAAATATGGTGACAGTCCTGACAATATATTTGCTGTGCGCCCCTGGATTTTGGGGTCCAAATATGCAAGCACCACTCCTTCAAATTCCTCATTATACCTGCAATGTCCATTTGCATATCAACTGACAACTTTGAGAGCAAATAGAACCAAACACTGAGGCAAATAGACAACCTAACTCAGGAATCAGCTGCCCGAAACATGAGACTAACTGATTTCTCGATGAATTCGTTAATTACAATAAGGTCAAGAAAGATTCTGGGGTACATTGATAAGACCATCTTCACCATTGACTGTACCATTGTTGCCTATATAGTCATGCCTTTGGCACTCTCTGCAATGGAAGCCACCACCTGCCAAAAGATGATAACCTTGGCATTTGGAAGATCAACTCAGGAAACTTACTCATCATCTTTTTGAGATTATTTCAGTGTTTTCAGTAGCTGGGGAAGAGAAGCCTAACTGTTTGAAGACATGCCTCCAGAGATGCCATGCCTTTTGGTCTATCTCTGAACACCTGCCAAGTGCTTAGGATACACAATGGCAGGCTAATGGGAAACCTTTTTTTTCTGTGTTTTCAGTACCTTGGGAACAGAAAGCCTAACTGCTTGAAGACATGCACGCATCCAGAGATGCCATGCCTTTTGGTCTATATCTGAACGCCTTACAAATGCTAGGGTACACAATGGCAGGCTTAGGGGAAACGTTATTTGTATGGAAGGAAGGGATTCGGACTGATCGAGAGAAGAGCATTCTCGTCTCATTCTAAACGTTGCATCTCTCCTGATGCCGGAGAGAACCAGCTCCTAGGCGTTTTTCTTTCAGCATTGTGTCTCAGATTCTGTTGAGAGTCCAGGCAAGAAAAGCTTATCGGTTTGCGCGTTTAAGATGCTCCCCAGCTCCGCAGAAAGAAAAATCAAACTTGCCGAAAAGATAACAGACGAAGCGGGAGACTGAAAATATCAAAAAGACTTTACCGCAGAAGGAGAGAGTTCATGATTTCACGGACACCTTGCTGAACATTGGCGGCACGAGAGGGATGCAGGTAAACGCTGAGCTTTGCATAGATGTGGGTGAAGCCTTCCATGACAGTGTAGGGACTGGTGCTGGCCATGGTTGCGCTACCCCCATCGTCTTCTTTCTTCCCCTTCACAACAAAAACTGTGTGTGTCTGTGCGTAACACATCTCGCACCGGAACGCAACCCTAACCCTAACCCTAATGCAAGGGTTGTGGCGCAAATGTGGAACAATGGAAGACGTGACGTGAAGTTCGCCGGGTTCGCATGAATCTGGTGTGGAAATGGCTGAGAAAAGTAAGGCGGCATCGCTCATTAACAGATCATGCGAAGTGGTTGTGAGCACGCTGCTTGTCTGGGCAATAGGCTCATTCACATGTATTCCAAAATGCGGGAGCATGAAGGGTGATTGGAGAACGTTCAACCAGATTCTCCATCACGCGCTCTATTCTCGGACTGCAATGTTTGGTACAGGTGCCGTGCACGGCAAGCTCTTGCAGATTTCGAAAGGATCCATATGATCCTTTGATTCATGACCTTCGTTTACAGCATTTCTACAACACTGGAAACACTGCAGCAGCACGTTTGCTCCTTTGATTCACAGGCTTAGTTTACAGCATTTCTACAGCAATTTCTACAGCACTGGAAACACTGCAACATCACGTTTGACCTTCTTGGCTTCAGTGGCTGTCTTCATGAGGCAGAAGGATACAAACAAAGACAATGTCCTGTGAACTGAGTGTGCAGGCTTCTCTGTTGAAAAGCCCTTGATCATTGCTCGCAGAATTCAAAAGTCATCAAATTGAGCACGGTATCGACGAAGAAGGCACTGCTAACCTTGAGAAGCTCGAGCACCAGTAAATATATGTTCCTACCGTTTGATATGGTTTGCAGATGCAAGAGAAGAAAGCAAACAATGACGGGAAACAGATGGAAGCTCTAAGAGCAACGACGACGGATACACAAAGAAACGGCCATGGCAACGGGAAGTAGTGTCTCTTGTTGTTGGGGGCATTAACATAGTTTCATTGCATTTTTGTTTAGATTCAAGACGATCAGTAGTGTCTTTTGTTGTTTTCGGGAGGAGGGGGGTTGTTATGGCAGAGAAGGGATAGTTGAGATTGCCACGTTTTTCTGTGCAGCTCCATTGACTCAGGAGGATCTAACGGGCGATAAGTTACATTGTTTCCGTGTCTCACCGACAGCGATGAAAGTGAAAGAGGTAATTCTCAAGGGGAAGGGTGTTAGAAGAGGATCGGGTTTAGATGAAGTGGATGCTGAGATATTAGTCGGTTCAACTGCATGTCAGAATGTGGTTGGGTCTGCAATACGAGCTGATAGAGAAGCACAACTTGTCGAGATAGAGAGGTTAGAGAGGGAGGCAAATACTGGAAGGTTGGAGAGGGAGATACTGAAATGCAAAGTAGAGAGGATGGAGAGAAGCATTTCACTTCAAAGCTTTGTTGATGACTGGTTAGGTATGCCCACAACTAAAGCTTTGAACAAAAAAATTGTGAAAGGGATTGACAATGAGTATCATGCATGTGCCAAAGATGTCAGAATGATACAGCTTCAGAAGTTTGCAGATGGGAGTCTTGTGCAAGAGGTTATGCATCAGATTTGAAACATCAAGGATGGTGTTGATCTGGAGAGGTCAAAACAACAACTTGAAATAATATCTCAAGTTATGACTCAATGTGGGTTGGACAGGGCAGGATATATCTCTTTGTTGATGGCTACAGAACAAGTGAATGGAATTGTTCATGTCACTTGGACAAGAGCCACTTTCCAAGAGTTTATTGATGCCATACAGGTTGAAGAATTGGAAGAGCTTGGTCATTTTCTCATCTTTATTGCAAAAGAGTTCAATGTCAAGAAGAATGTTGGATTGCAGATTGAGTAGATTGGGATGGAGGAGCACATGTTGCTGAAGTTTGGTAAGAAGTCACAACCACAACTTTGCCATTGATTCTTTTTGGGATTTGTCCACTGAAGTGAAAGAGAGCTTCGATCTGTATCCTGAGAAATTGGATTCATAAATGGAGATGTGAACCTGATGTGAATCATCATCGGCATCAGCATCAGCATCAGCATCTTTCTGGTGAGTTCCATATTATTGATAGAATCTCTGGAGGTACTCAAAAAAATTTCTTCAATAGAGTTCAGCAAGATTTCAAAGAGTTAGCTGGACCTGCATTTGCTGCTGTTCTAATAAGATTGGCTTTGCAAAATTTCCAAAAGCCTCAAACACTACTGGTGTTGTTACTTTGTCCTCCCTTTTGTTCTCCTTGCTCATCAATAAATGAAGCTTGACAGAGAGCATCATGCATCATCTTTGGTCTTCCAAAATTTTAGTTCTGAGTGTTGCACTGCCATGCAGACTGCAGCTTAAATTGTCCGTAGGTGAAGAAAGTGTGCCCTTTCCAAAACCACTACTGTGCAGGCAGTCCTCTTAAGGCTCTGGTTTCCAGCACCTGCTTGCTGTATGCCATTCACGTAATGTTCTATCTCTATTATGGAGGGTCTTCAAGGAGACTGCTGATAATGCTTGGAAAAAGTCATAAGAAGAAATATCTGCACTTTCTTGCTTCCTTTGCTTGAAGGAACATCAGAGGGAAGATGTCTTGTGCATGCATAAGAATAGGTGTGACAGTAGTTTTTGTGCTTTGCATATTGAACTTTTCTTTGGTCTCTTTCTATGTTTTCTTTGGTGTTCATGTTTTTTCCCCTGCTCACATTGGTTCTTTGTTGTTGTTGATGTGTTTGCTTGGTGGTATACAGGTTTTCTTCCATTGATGGGAGTTGCCAACTGTGTGGTCAATCAGCTGTTGCGAGCTTCAACTATTATTCTGCAACACCAATCTGTAATATTGATTCTGGATTCACACTCCCTTATGAGAATCTGATAGTCTTGCATGGGCTGTTTTATGAAGGAACTCTGGTTGAAGTAGGACAGTATGGTTTCACCTAATGCAAACCTGTCATAAACTCTTCTCTAAACCTTGATACACAAGATTTGTGCAAATATTCAGCTCTCTTTTACTTTCTTTCTTGCTGTTGCAATCTATTGTGAAGAGACCTCTTGTTTTACTACTTTGAAAGTTTATGTTCCTATTTCTTGCAAATTCTTTTGATTGTGATTCAACATTGTTTTATCTGCTGCAGAAAGAGACACTAGAGGAGAGACCAACAGTATCAGCACATCCTGGTAAATGCTAGATAGCCTCTCTTGAATCAAATAATCTGGCAGTAGTAGCCATTGCCAGTTGTCTGTACAGTGAAACACACTCACTGCGGACATAGCTCCACTGCATGAATGAGGGGAGGCATCAAATGCTAGAGCGGAGCACCACAATCAGATTGTCCTCTGTCTAATTGTCATGAGTGGAGTGAACAGCAAAGGTTTGAGTAGTACAAAGTTTTGGGTGCTTCATGAACAGACAAGCTTTCCTGCTCACCTGTGTGTGTGAAGATGCTGTAATTGGTGGAGATTGACTCATGTGGAACAAAAGAGTATCCCTTAGGTTTTTCTGGTTAAGAAATTGTGCCACAGCTAAATGACAAGATATAGTGATACTGTCTAGCATACTGTTGGAAACAGGCCAGGAGAGACGTGTTGGGAATTTTCAGGGTTTTGGGAGGAGGCCTGGTCAAGGTTGTTGTCATTCTAAGCTGAAAGTTATACTGTCAGAAAGTGCTGTGTTTTTGTTATTGTAAATGAGTGTTTTGGTCTCTGCTTTCAACACCTGTTTATAGCATTCACAATAGTAAGCTTTACTTTTGACCTTGCTGTAAACAGGTTTTGGGAATTGTGAATGCTTGATTACAGCAAGGTGAACAGTAAAGCTTACCATTGTATCCTATTCATGTGAGACTTGTTTTGCTAGAAATATGTTGAAATGGTCACCGGATGGTTCAGGATCTCTGATTCTTGTTGGGGGGAACCCTAGTGCCGGAAAGAGCACTCTCCTTTTACAGATTCTTTCTCAAATGCAATTCTCTTGATTGTTTTCTTAGGTTTGTTGTATGTATGCAGGATGTGGAAAGTTCTGAGTTTCTAGTATTAATATTTTTTGTTCACTTCAGTGGCATCAACAGGCAATGGAAGCAGCAAATTTGTAGTTCTTTTAACCCCTAAGTGCCTATGCAACCCTAAATGGGTCGCTCCTGATTTTAGGTCAAAATAATCTTTTGAATTCATTCTTGTACACTGAAAATTATCTTTTCTGATTTTCAACCATTTGGATGTTTAAGGAACCAAAAAGGAGTTCCCTCCCACACATGGCTCTCCTTATCCTCCTAGATTTTTCACCTTATTCCAATCTCCTTCACAACTCCTAATTAAAGGAAACCATTCATCCTTTATCCACTTTCTACTTGGACTAATTAACCTAGATATATAGCTTCACCCCTTAGTAAATAGAAGATGGTAAGTGAATTATATTTACCACTATTAATTAAACAATTACTTGGATGCTTTTCTAAGTCAATTAAACTAGTAACATATTTTTTTCATTACAAGTACTCTTTTATTAAAATTCATTCCCATAATTATTTTACAACATAACTACTAGTGAGTGTGAATAGTGAACATGTGAAACCAACTTTTGTGAGCACAAAAAAATCTTTTTTGAATATTTTGGCCACATAAGCAAAATAATCTTACTAGATATATAGATATTCTTGACATGTATACAAAAATATTTTGTCTATGTGGCAAAAAGTTTCCATTTAAACTAATGGAACATTCTAGTTGTAGAAATAATATTTTCTTCTCTTTGTTTAAGGATAAGAATAAGAGGAAGTAATTAATCCACCCATATGATATTTTGCATTATTAGTCAATATTGAATTAACACATTCAATTTGATGAGTGATTTTTCACACAATGAAACATGATTCATACCAACTAAATTTATGAATCAACATTAATCCAATCCTTTATGAAATCAAAACTTCCTAAATCAAAACAATAACAAGTGGTGCAATTTTTGACCTTAGAACGAAACATATAACATCATGTTGAATGTTACAATGGACACTATTGTTTTATAAATTTTGTTGTCACTTTTGATTATTATTTTTACTTACATAGAAGTTATAGAATGAACCAACAAGCAACAAACTTCATTGCAACTCCAAGTTGGGAAATGAATGAAAATTTCAAACTACCCACAAAACATGACATGCTACAATACATAATACATGTGTTTACATGGCACCTATTTACCCCATTTTTCCAATGAATTTGAAATCATAATCATACAATCCATGCAAGTGTAGGTTGGGAAGTTTTCAATTGTAACTTCATATTGCTTATTGTTTGAAGTTTCACCAAATAAAATCTTATAGGTTCATCCAATATATCCAAGAGTAGGAACCTCCAATGGTGGTTAGAAAGTCATGACAAGAAGCTGACCAACCTTTTACTAATTGTAATGTTGTTTTGACATTATAAATGGTAGTGTGCGTCAAACAACCTTCCCATTCCATGTTATGGGCCACAACATTACATTGGTAGGTTGATTAATTAGAATTGAACTTTTCTCACCAAATAAATTTTGAGGAAAAATAAGTTGTCATTTATTGAAAGCAAAACCTACTCCCACCCACGGTGTCAGTGTGTTTTATCTACCATATCATTTTAGGAGATTGGAGTCCCAATCAATTCAATGGAATGATTAGATGGTGGAGTCAGTATCATGTATGGTATGCAGTGTGGTCAACATCAAATCTTCTAAAGTTTTTGTTTTTATCACTTGGAAACAAGCACAATTTGTGCACACTCTAAATTCATCCGTAAAGTAGGTAAAACATAGGATGAGAACCTTGCGTTTGGGTGAAACTGACAATGTAAAAAAAAAATCAAGATGAGACCACAAGAAAAGAAAATAATGTAAGATGAAACACAATTTTCCTTTTAATTGTTGTGTTTGTGCCACATGAAGACCCATTGTGTGAAGACTTCTCCTATGCATGGATGGTGTGTAAGTCCTTTTTTTAGGCAGTTCATGTGAGCTTGTGAAAGTTTTGACTTGTGTTTCTACCATAAGAAGCTTAGGTTCCTTGCATTTATAGATGATTTAAATGACAAAAGTTAAGGGAGGCAAAAGAGTTACAAACTTTTGAGTGTAATGGTTTAGGTCGAGAACCAAGATAGTGTGTAGAGGAGTAGCAAAGGCATTCTTGGCCTTTGTGTTTAGAGACAAAATAGAAACAAAATAGAAATAGAGACAACACCCTAGGTGTGCATTAAGTGAGGAGACAAAGACAATGCAAGCTTTGCATTTAGAAAGGAGATAACAATAACAAAAGCTTTGGATGAAAACAAATCTTACTTCGAATTTGGAAGTTTCAAGTTTAGAGAGGAGATGGAAACGTAGAGACCACATCTTTGTGTTAATTGAGGAGATGAAGACAACACCCATTTTGCATTTGGAGAGGAGGTAGGAGGAGCCATTAAAGTTGCATTAGAGCTTGGAGATTTGCATCAATTGCACCAAAGTTTGGAATTTTTGTTTGGGGTGGAGAAAGCAACCAATTCACATTTAGAAAAGAAATAGAAAAGGGGTCTAGGACCAAAACCATTGCAATATGGTGAGATTTTAGGTAGGTGAATGTTTACAAAATTTACCTAGGTTGTTCTTTTCAAAACAACATAACATTGATGGTGTTTATGCAATGAATGTGGGAACATGAGGATGTTTTTTGGGGATTGTTGATGCCATGACCTCACATTGTGGGAGTCCTTGCTTTCAGTGTGTTCTCTCTCCATTCTTTCCCACAAAGTGCGAGCTATACAATTGGTGACCGATAAATTTTTAACACAATTCTTAAAGTGATTTGAGCTAGAGCCAAGCCCACAATCCCAATCTTTTGATAACTTACACCTTCAATTCTCAAATTGTAGTCTCCAAACTGAAATCCCATATGCATCTAATGTTTTTTTGTTGCCTCCCCCAAATTTTGTGGTGATTGAACACATTTTTCCACACTTGCCATTAACGGATCCTTTCATGTTTTGGCACATTTGCCAAGTAAGCAAGGAATAGTCTATTGTTGTGGGGAACACAAGAACATGGAATGCACTTGAAATTGTCAAAACCAACAATCTCAATTATTGAAAAATGATATCTCAAAAAGGCCTCCATAGATCCTTCTTTAAAATTGCATAGAGTTTGAAATGCAATGTTTGGAAGGATTTTTGGCCATGTTTGATGATCAATTTTTCTTGGTGGATGGAAATGAGGTTTTGGAAAGTGAATAGTATAAGGTTTAAAGGGTTTAGGGTTTTGATAGTTATGGCACATGAAAAATTCCCAACATTTGCATCTAGAACAAGGTTGTATTTTTTGTTTCTAGATTTTTGGAAATGTCAAGGTACCTTGCTAGGTGCTTTAACATGTGAACTTGATTTCATTATTATTAATAAAAATGACCATTTCATTCAAATTGTATATTGATTTTGGGATTATTCCAATTTTGTAACCACCCATCTTAATGCTTCTGGTGATGATTTCATCTTGTTGTTGAGTAAACAAATTTTTGATGATTGTCTTCATGTTGGTATGGTCCAATTTGTGCTCATCCCATCCAAACCCTTATATCTAGTTTCATTGAAACCACAAATGTGGATTTTGTTGATTAGTTCTAATCTAAAACATATATTGGTTTTCACCATCACTTTACATCATTGTTGAGGTGTTGGTCTAATAGTCCTTGTTCATCCCATCTAAACCCAAATAAACCCAACATTTAAACCCAAATCCCCATGCGAATTTTGTTGATCAAATTTGATCCAAAATTACAGTTGGTATTTTTTTTTTATAATTCTAATGATTATCTTTATGTTGGTTTGGTTCAATTTTTTATTCATCCCATCCAAACCTTATTACTTTAGTTTAATTGAAGACCACAAATGTGGATTTTGTTGATTAATTATGGTCCAAGTCATATGATGTTTCTAATTGTCAATTTTCATAATTGTTAAGGTGTTAGTCTGGTAGTCCTTGTTCATCCCATCTAAACCCAAATTGGTCAACACTTTAACCCTAATCCCAAACATGAATTTTATTGATAAAAAATTATTTTTTTTCTTTCACAATTTTATTAAGTATATTCATGTTGGTATGGTGATTTTTGCTTATCCCATGCAAACCCTAATACTTCAATTTCATTGAGATGCCAATTTAAAATTTTGTTGATTTGTTTTGAACATGACAAGTGGCAACATTAGGTCATTGAAAAGATGGCCCATATTTATTTCCACTAAATAAAAAATTAAGAATTGACATTCAACATTTATAGTGACATGTGGCAAACATAAGGTTGAAAAAAAAATGGCCCAAATTTATTAAAACGAGTTTTAATTTTATAAATCAAAAGGCCACGTGAAAAGGCCAAAGAGTGAGGATGATGATGTCAAAGGTTATGGTAAAATTGAAGTTTAGTTATCTTTTGAAATAAAATTTGCTTATTTATAATAATTCATATTTTTTTTCCATTTGATTTGTCTAGTTTTATGTGGTTGGCTTTATAGGTTAAAAATTATCATGTTGAAATAGGTAATCTTTAAAACATGGGACCTATCTGTAATTGCGTAAGGAGCTATCCTAACCGACACCCCACTAATCAATTCCTCCCCTTAGCAATTGAAGTATTTGGTTACTTACACAAACATGTTGACGTGTTTTTACATGACTATGCCAATGCCATTTGGAGCTTGAAAGGGATAGAAGGTCCTCATCTTTCTACCTTGATCATTTTTTTTCGTCAAAAAGTTTTGATCACATTACAAATGATTCAACTATCTTCCATCTTAAGTTGGGTGATAACTATAGGTTTAACTACTTCTCGACTTCCACCCCTTCAAAACACACCTCTCATGATCATAATCGATCTATTGCAAGTTGTTGGTTATTGACATATAAATATGGCCGACCTTCCACATGTGGTCAATTATGGACATGGAGAGCTATTTTGAACCAACTTGATGTCTTGTCACTTCTCCCTTTTTCTTTATTTAACTTTTTTGTACATTTCCCTAATCTATAGTGTGTTTCTTAATAAAGCTTTACAAGTCTTTGATGAGTTGTGATTACCATTAGTAAATTGCCACTCTCTTTTTTTTGGTGTAAAGTTTTAAAATGTGCCTTGAATGGCTTGGTTTTCTTTTCATTCATAATTGAATGTCTCTTTTGATTGAGTTAATTGTGCCTTGAAAATGCTCGAATTAGTTCAAGCAAATAATCTCATAATAGTTTGAAATTAATTAGAGAGTAAGCTTTGTAATCTGTTTATGAAGGAAGGTAGTTTGTTTTATAATTATGAGATTCACTAAACCAGGATGCTTCAGATCATGTTCTTGGTGTCTTTTGAAAGCTCTCAATGAGGAGGGGTGCATGGGCTTGGTTCCATGACATTTGGACCTATGGTGCAAAAGTTCTTGAATATTGAATGATTTTTTCATTGAAAATTATATTAAATTGTAGCTGAAAATTGTAGAGGAATTGGAATGTG